>ENA-OPNM01000002-OPNM01000002.1-human-gut-metagenome-genome-assembly--contig:-NODE-2-length-108946-cov-10.732503_pt1 | contig 108946 bp, 137 predicted proteins | sample MGYA00241541_ERZ501779 | MGnify/ENA primary metagenome ERZ501779 (study PRJEB25962, sample SAMEA2042558) | human gut metagenome | biome: human gut; feature: human-associated habitat; material: faeces...
AACAAGGAGTTTCCCCTGTTCGTAAGCAAGGAACGGTTCAGCAAACAACTGGATTTGGATACGTTCTAATTCCGGAAGGAGTCGACCGTGATAAGTTCGTTGACACCTGTTTTCGAACGAATAAGATATCAATCATTGATGATAGTGAAGGGAACGTCATTCACGAATGCTTCATTTCAAACGAGGCTCTTCAGAATATAACCTTTCCAAGAAAGGTTGGGGAGAAGGGAACTCCGGTGATGTGGATAGCACAATCGTACATGAACCAGCCGATGATTATCGGAACCTTTATTTCAACGAATGGTCGTATCCCTATGAGAAGCGATGAAGAGTTTTCAATTCTTCGTGAATGGGATAAGGGTTCTTTGTGCATTACAGGTAGTGCAAAGAGAGGAACGTTGTTCATTTCAATTAGAGGGCAACAGTTCGGGACTCTTAAGATAAATGCGCTTGGAGACGAGAACGCTCTTCTTGAGGTAGGTTCAACGGGTACAGTGAAAGTTTCCGCTAACAAGAAAGTGGAAGTAGAGGCTTTCGAAGAGCTCACTGCTAAACTGATAGACCCTGTCACCGAAAATGAGTCGGGAATAAGCATCAATAAGGAAGAAATGACCGTTTCTGCTACGTATGGTGAGGGAGACGATAAAAACTTCTCAAAAACGACTATAACCGAGCAAGGGTTCGTGACAGAAACAAAGGTGGGGGAAACCCAGTATAATCATACCGTCAACGAGAATAAAGCGGAGACGACAATCTTTGATTGCACCCTGCGTTTCGAGGATAAGAAAGCTACTCTGTCTCAGGGCGATGCAATGATTGAAATAAGAAATGGAAAGATGTCAATTATCAATGGAGGGACAGGGTTGAATGAACTCCTGACAAAAATTGTAGATGCTATCGCCACGCTAACAGTTTCAACGGCTGTTGGACCGAGCGGGACACCATTGCCTCCTACGATACAGAAGACAACTGAGTTAAACGGTTTATTGAAACAATTTTTTAATAAATAAGATTATGCCATTAGATAAAGCAGGACTTGCGCAATCAATACTTTCATTGATGACGCAAATGAGAAAAGAAACTGAGATTGACGATAGTAAGTTTGCAAACGGCATGGCGGATGCGATTGATACGTTTGTCAAGACGGGAGAGGTTCAACCTGGAATCACTGTTTCGACCACTGGTACTGCTGCTGCTCAGACAGGGGCAACGACAAGTACGGGAAAAATTTTGTAGAGATTTACTATATTTGTAGAAAATTTAAAAGATATGTCTGCATTAGATACAGTTATGAACATGGCGAAGTCAATCGGGGGACAGGCTCTTGCGAGCTTGTATCCTAATGACTTCGAATGGTACATGGTTGCTTTGGAACTTGCGGATAGTAACGACAACACGATAGATTATCTGACGTTTCCTATAATGCCGGATTCTATATCGAAGACAGAACCAACCCGAACTAATATCAAGAAGTCGATGGCAGGAGTAACAGTATTGTCGACTCCTTCCTATTCGCCTCAGGAAATTAACATTAAGGGGAGTTTTGGTCGGCAGTTCAAGATACTAATTAATCCGAAGCCATCCGTGAGCATTGATGCGTCAAGCAAAAGCGTCAGTGCAGGAAAATATCATTTGTTTGACATCACTAAGAAGAGCGGTTCAATTTCAGGACTTGCATTTTCGAATTTCAATCTGAATGTTAAGACAGGTTATGGCGTGATGAAGATACTTCAAGCAATGATAAGTAAGAGCGTTGGTCTTGATGAAAGTGGGAGACCATTGAGGCTGTACTTCTATAATATGGCACTCGGGGAAAGTTACCTCGTTTCTATTCCGCCATCCGGAGTGCAGTTTTCACAGGACTTGTCGAAGAATATGGTATGGAACTATAATATGACGATGATTGCGTTGGCTCCGTTGGAAGCCGTGTCTAACAAGAATGATAAATCCTTGTTGGACAAGTTACTTCCTTCGATGATACAGACAGGAGTCAATGAAGTTGCGTCAGTGGTGACAGATGCTTTACAGCCTGTGACCGAAACAGTATTGGAGGGGTGGTTATGAGAGACGCATTAGAGACATTTAAGAAACAAACAGGGTACGACATTCAATCGTACTTTGAGTCGTTTGCATTGTTTTGCAACTCCTACTATCCACTGATAGTTGCTTACTATACAGGTCAAGACGATGTCAATATTGGGGACTCGTTTGGTAGGCTTGACACCCTGATGAAGCAATCGCAGGAAATTGAGCCGTTGTTCACATTAAAGGCGACAGGTCTTTCCAGGATTGATTCTTGGGAATTGCTTGATATGTTCACTGAATGCCAAACGAAGTTGTGGACGATAGACAATTCATCACGATGGTTGCGTTCAGCTATTATTGGACGGTACGGAATGAATGTTGCTCTTCAAAGAGTTCTTAAGACTCGGGAAACGTTTGAGAATGTATCATCACAGTTAGGCTCGAACAATCCTCAGGATGATTGGGTAGATATTGCTCGAAATAACGCAGTAGAGGAAGAGGACTACGATGCGAATACAGGTGGAGGAATGTTCAAGATTAATATCAGAACATCGGGGAATTTCAATATTCCGAATATTGTTGATAACCTTGATTCTGAAAAGATACTCGGTAAGGACATCGATAAGAACTTTCGGTTTGAGAACGATGACTTGGCGACGCTTGAATACGAGGCTGCTATTGGGCAGGCTTTGGACACAATCATTCATGCTTTGAAAGGTACAATTCCGGAGTTTCCGAATTATGGGCTTCCTAATGAGGCTATCGGTTCTTCCGTGAATGCCATACAGTATCCGTCCCTGTTCAAACACTTGGTGAATATGTTTCAAAGGGACGCTCGGTGGGTATCAGTAAATCTTCTTGACCTGTACAGGAAGGAAGACGCTATCTTCATGAAGATACAGGCGAAGACAGTAACGAATAATTTTCTTGTAACAAATATTCAGATATGATAACAAAAGTAAATAATACTATTTCATTCCTGAAGAATCTTTGGGTTGAAACATTCTTAAACAAGACGGACAAGGTATCTGACATCACTGATAATTCCGTCTTGAATGCCGCTGCATATGCATCGGCAAAAGTTGCGCAAAAGGCTATCAAGGATGTGGCGATAGTCGAGACACAAATCTTTCCAGAAACCGCTTCTGGGGATTATCTTGATAGGGCAGCGTCCTTGTTTGGGGTGACGGCTCGTTATGGTGCGTTGGGTTCTTCTACTTATATACGAGTGTATGCTGAACCAGGAACAACGTACACGGCTGGAGTGAATACCTTTGTCAGCACTAATGGGGTTCGTTTCGCCATCGAAAACTCTCTTACAGTTGGCGAGTCGGGGTATGGTTATGTAAAGGTGCGAAGCGAGGCAATAGGACGGTTTACGAATGTAGATGCGAATAGTATCACAACCGTGAATCCAATTCCGCAGGGTCATTACGAGTGTACGAATGAATATTATGCAATTGGTGGTCGTGATACTGAAAGTGATGAAATGTTCAGGAGGAGAATCCTGAATCATCAAAACGTGTATGCGACAGCCACGATAGAGAAGCTGACACAAATCTTTCAAAATTTCGATAATCGAATTCTCAAGATTATGTTTGTTGGAATTATGGAAGACTCATTCATTCATATTCAGTTAGCGACTCAGAACGGTCAAGAGCTTTCCTACGCAGAGTTGAAAACCTTGCTTGATAAGGCTACTCCGTATTTCGGAATTGGGGATATGATAGTATCTGGCAAGCTAATGGGGATTAAACTTGAGAATGCAACATGGTATGAGGTCGGTGGTGAAGCCGGAGTTGATTTTCGTTGTGAGTTGGAAGCTGGCTACGATACGGCTGTCGTAAGAAAGAACATACAGGTTGGAATGACGAAGTATCTTGACTTCCGTTTCTGGGAAGCTGGTCAGCGAGTTGAGTGGGATAACCTGTTAGAGATAGTTAAGAATACAGAGGGGGTTCGCTATGTGGCTTCTGAATGGTTCAAGCCGTCTGTCGATGAGCCTGTATCAGATTTCATGCTACCAAGAATCAAGAAATTCATAATGAGAGACTTGGAAGGAAATGTGATGTTTGACGAGTCAAACGAGTTCTCACCCGTGTTCTATCCCGCAAATTAGACTTGTTTCAAGAGAATTTTTGCTGTATTTTTACGCTGTTGAATTTTAAAAGATAAACGATATGGGCAATTTAGAATTAAAACTTATTCGTCAGGAATTTTCCCCAACTGCGACAATGGGAGTTTTATCTCATGATGGGTTGAGGATAGCTGACACTCTGGAAGATACTCAGCGCAAACTTCCGGATACCTGTCCTAATACTCCAAGGGGAGTTGCGTGTAAATGCCCTGAAAAGGTGTATGGAGAAACCTGTATTCCGGCAGGACGTTATAAAGTAATATATCGGTACTCTCCTAAATTTGGGAAAGAGTATCCTGCTTTGGAAAACGTGCCTCATTTCTTGGGGATACTTATTCATGCTGGAGCCAACGCTGGGCATACTGAAGGATGTATTCTTGTTGGGGATAGAGTTCCTGGAAGAGAGCGGTTACAGAATCAATTTAATGCGTCCGAAAGGGTAAAGAAAATGGTTCGTGAAGCTATCAAAGCAGGGCGAGAAGTGTGGATAACCATTGAATAAAAAGATTATGAAAAGTATTTTGAAAAAGGCTCTTATGCTGGTTGGGATAGTTCTTATGATTGCTGCGTGCAGTCGTAAGATTTATATTCCTGTTGAAAAGACGGTTACTGTAACGGAAACAGTGAGGGACACGGTCGTTCAGGTTCAGATTGAAAAGGAGTATGTCAAGAACATTACACCTGACACGACAAGCACGGTTGAAACGAAGTATGCTCGTTCGACTGCAACATATCATGGAGAGTCAGGTTTGCTTGAGCATGATATTGAAAACAAACAGGATAGCATCCCTGTCAAAGTAGTGTATAAAGACAGGGAAGTTATCAAGGAAATTCCGGCTCCCTATCCTGTTGAAGTTGAGAAGAAAGTCGAGGTGCCAACCCGTATGCCGCTTCGCTGGTGGGAGAAGATATTCTTCTACGCTGGTATAGCAACAGTGGGTGGAGGAGTCTTTTGGCTATTGAGAAAATTCAAGAAATGAAATGGCAACAATAAAGTATAAAGAATTTCCCAGAGTCGGAAAGGGGTTCACGATTCATACTCAAGTGATTCCGCCAGCTGGACTTATACCTGTATTGCGAGCAGCACGACAGGGTGAGACCAATCTGTTTCGGTACTCAAAAGATGGGGGTGAATCGTTCACCGATTGGACGACTCTGACAAAAGAAACATTCAGTGAGCTGGGTCGGCTCACTGATAGTTTTGATTTGGTACTCGAGTATGTGGTAGAGCCGTATGGCTTTCCCAAGACAAGAGCATTAATTTCCCCATACGACGAACCCCTATCATCAACGATTTACGATAAGACGATTTTTAAGACGTTCTTTGATAGCAACGACCCACAGGTTCTGATATGGGCAATAAATGTCTTAGAGAAGCTGTTTGAGCCTGGAATAGTCCCATTGTACGTGAGCCGTAATAACGAGGACGATTATAATACATTCTTCCTGACAATTACGCACTACTTTGCGTTCATCGTAATTTATGCTCGTCAATTTAGACAGTTAGAGAACAGCGACCTCTTGATGAAGGAATTTATTGAGGGTTGGGGATTGGTGTACGAAAACATCGATACACTTGACCAGCGTCGTTACCTGTTTAATAATTGGATTCAAGAGTTCTACAAACGAGGAACGTATCAGATAGTTGATACAGGGGGAACGATAGAGGGGGAACTAAGACGTCTGGTGGGTTATTCAAAACCAAATGAGTTCATCTTTGCTGTATTGGCTCCGCAAAATGTGGGGTGGTGTTTAGGATGGTCTTCTCCTACTTGGTATGGGACAGAAACTGTCAATGCTGTTTCGAAAGGTTGGGATTATGGACCAGACTATGCAGGTGATACGTTTGCCGACTTGATACAGTTCAAGGAAGATGAACTACAAATGAAGAGAACGGGTTCTCCTGTTGAAAACGAGATTCAAACAAAGTATCCTTGGCAAATCTATACTGGAGAAGATGTTCCGGCTGAGTTTTCCGAGTCTTATACGGTTGGAGTTGGACCACTGAAAGATTACCCTATATTGGGAGATGTTCGGAGAAAGTTTGTTGATAATCTGTACGTCTTTCAACCAACAGGCTCGGGAAGAGTAGGTATATCAACCGAAGCCGATACAAGCAAGGCGATGGAGGTCTATCCAGGACTTGATTACGAAATGACTGTTTGGGTGAAGTCGTTGAGTATGGGTGACCAGAACATCGAGTTCGGGGTGAACTGTTACGATGCCAATATGAATCTTATCAATCAGGTTAGAATCACTGATTGGCGCGAAACGAACAGTTTCTTTACTGGAGACCGTTACCAGAGTCCATGTAAAGTTCCAGGAATATATTATCGTTTGAGAGGAATCATCTATAACATTCTTGAGGAGAAAGACGAAAGCCTGTATTTGAATTTTGAAAATGGAAGACCGCTGAGGTTTATCGGTGATGTGAAGTATATGGCTCCATATATCGTTCAGAATCGAGACATGATTTCTGCCGATATTCAAATTGCAGGAATAGTGTTGAAACCTCTTGACCTTCCATTTTCACAGGGGTATCTCGGACAGAAGAATGTGATAGCGATGTATGCTCAAATCAAATCAGCAAGAACGAAAGATGATATTGAAGAGTTCGTAAGACGGTATCTTGTTTCCCACAAGAATGTCGTATCGTACACTTGGTTGGATTGGGTAGTGAGAACTTCCTACTTCTTGACGTTCAATGTTAAGCGAGAACTTGACGGTGCACCAGTAGAGGGTGCAGTTATTACATTGAGTAATGGCTTTGAATCCAAGACAGATTCAAATGGCTATGTTCGTTTTGAAGTTCCAATGGATAATATGGTTTATTATACTGTATCTTCCAGAGGTGTTTCAACGGATGGTAGCATAATGATGTCTCAAGACCAAACAGTCAATGTCGTTATGAACTTGCCTATGAATGTAGATGTTGAGATAATCGAGCCAGGATGGGGAACAGCGACCGTTGAGGGAAGCCGTTTACCGAGAACCGAGATAACCCTTACAGCAACACCAAGTCCGGGTTATACGTTCTTAAAATGGCGAATTATCACCGACTCTACAGAGGATACTCGAAACCCGACTCAATATTGGATTGGAGACCATGACCTTGAAATTCAAGCTGTTTTCGAAAGAAATAGCGAATTGAGGTTTACTCCGTCGGCTGTACAACTTCCGGCAACAGGTGGTATCCAGACAATCGTTGTTTCATCTTCTAAGAAATGGGCACTTGACCCGTTACCAGAAGATTGGGCAAAAGTGACACCGTCATCAGGCGATGCTGGAGACACTCCGATAAGAATTGAAATTGACCAACAAGGACAGTAATAAATTTTGATAATATGAGTAAGATAAACATTCACAGAGGTACGTTCTTAGAGAAAGAAGAACTCACACGGATGATAGGCTTCTTGAACGAGAAGCCTGAAGTTTCCGCAATCTTCGCTGCCTCTCTTTCCTTCGGGTTGGTATCCCCTGGAGGAAAGGCTGGTTCAGCGTTCAAAGTGACGGCTTCCACAACTCTGGGAGCGATTAACATGGTGGGAGGATATGTGATTGGCTCTGACCTGAAAGGGTACAGGGTCGACAATCAACTCGACCTCCCTGTTCCTAACGACCAAAAGTATTATTGGCTGAAAGTCGGTCCCGACTCACACAATTACGAGAATGGAACTGTTCAGGTTGATACGTCAGGAAACGTGTCAGGAACTGTCAATTTCAATGGAATCGTACGAGGACAGAGTTCTGGCGTTCCTACCTGTATTCGTTTCGTAAAGGAAGACGGTTCGCAGCCATTGAACAATCAGGTGTATCAAATCGTTGATATCATCAATAATAACAACATCGTTCTCTCAAGCGGTGTTGCGTTTCAGGCTGAGACCCAGTTACGGGTAATCGTTTTAGGAAGCATTCCTATGGGTCGCAGGTTCACCGATGAACAGTTGGAAGGATTATATACCTTTGATACCTATAAATTAACCTTTGTAGAGGAGCCATCGGCAGGTACAATGCCTCCTAAAAATTCGAATGAGTATTATATCGCTCGTGTCCGTAACAATGGTGGTTCGGTTACAATTCTTGACGAGCGTACACAGTATTGGACGCTGGGCGGTTCAGGAGGTTCGGGTCAGACTTATACAATCACAATCAACCCAACGCCAGCCGACGCACAGGTAATCATCGATGGTGTTATCACAAACAGCGTGGAGGCGATAGATGGTCGTACATTGATTTGGTCAGTCTCGAAGCCAGGATACCTGACCCAAACGGGCAACTATACCGTATCGGGAAAGAACGAGACATTAAACATCGTGCTGGAAGAAGACCCCGACCCTGTGCAGGATGTCAAGATAACCGTCAAGACAGCCAGCGGTGGTACGACTCAAGGAGCCGTTTCAATCAACAATTCAGCAACAATCGACAAGGCAGAAGAGTCAATTTCCGTTCCTATGGGTACGACTGTACAGATATGCGCTCAGGCTGCTGCTGGTTACAAGTTTGCCGGATGGTTGCGTAATGGTAATGCTCACAATCAGACAGCCATTCAGGATATCGCTGCTCAGGCTGATACGGTGTACACAGCAACATTCGTTGAGAATACCGAGGAGGACTTCTGGGACTTCGAAACTAAGACTGCTGACGGAGGATATGAACTGTTTACCGTACCGACTCAAGCCGGAACTGGTGAATATGAGGGGATGATGGTAAAGGTCAACGAAAATTCATAAGGATATGCAACTTTATTATACTACAACATCAGGGTACAATGGTGAACAGCCCAATCCCGAACGTTCACTTGGAGGATTCAAATCCTCCACCCCTGTTGCGAATGACGACTTCAGTAACATCTTTGATGAAATATCATTGATGACGATGAAGTCCGGAAGGGATGAATATCGTGCCATCGTCCTCAAGAATGAGTTCGATACACCGTGTACGAATATCACAGTGAAGATAAGCCGTCAAGAAGGAGCGATTTGTTCCTACAAGATGGCTGTCGGTGCGATGAATGTAGTGAACAAATACAACCAGAAGTCTATGGAGAATGTCATGGCTCCTACGAATAAGCCGTTCAGGGCAAAGTTCATTGACATGACCGAAGACGCTGTTTTGGAAGTAGGTGATTTAGAGGCTGGTGCGGAAATAGGGTTGTGGCTCTGCCGTCACGTTGATACCGAGATTGCCAAGCAACAGTACGATGATGTATGCGAGCCAGACCCAGCCGACCCGACGGGAAGACGTTATAAACCTGTAACGCACCCCCAACAGGAGTCAATTGATATGATTGTCGACTGGGTGTAACAACGGAGAGGGAGAAATCCCTCTCCCTAAATTAAAGATGATTATGCTATATTCTTATAATGAAACTTTGAAGATAATTTTGCGGATATACGAGTATCTGCAAATGAGAATGAAGGAACAGCCCAGAACGCTCAAGATGAATAAACCTTTACATCGTTCTGCGGTTGTTTCTTTCATGGAAACGCTTCCCCCGACTGCGGGAGCGGACTTCATTTGGAACTTCCTCCTATTTCAATTTTATGTCTTTGTGGGTCAAGACCATGAACGTAAACCGATGCCGAGTTGGTTTATGGGGAAGGAAGCATGGAGACGTTGGAATGAGTATTCCGATGAAGCAAAGTGGCATGCAAGGGATTGGGCACGTGAGAAGAAGTTGGTGAACCCTGTCAAGACAAACACTTATGAAGCGGTATCGGATGACGTGTTTCGCAGGGAGCGGTTGAGAATGTCAAGAATATCTGGTCCGAATTTCTGCGAAGCGAAGTTCGGGAGTAGTCCCTACAATCCTCAGGATGAAATCTGTTATACTTGTCCGTTTGAAAAGGACTGTAAGATGCTGTTTGGGACAAAGGACGCCAACGGGAAAAGCCTGTATGAACAAATCTCGGAAAGTGCTGAAAAGAAGAGTGCTACGGAGACACAGCAATTGCAGGGTTCTCACGTTACAATAAGGGAAGTATCACGTATGACAGACTATGGCGAAGACGACTGAAAAATATCAGATATGCAACGGGTGCGGGAAACATCGGTATATCACGAACCGAACCAAGTGCCTGTGCGATGACTGTAATTATAAAAGGCTTCACAACGGGAAGTCCCGATTTGAGGTACGTGCTGAAAGGAGTAAAACAAAGAAACCTAAACTCCGACCAGCAACGGGTGAATTGGCTCTCTTTAAGGAAATATGGGCGGAGCGTCCTCACATTTGTACGCATTGTGGGAAGCGTCTCTTAGAACCGCTTAAACCGATTTATTTTAGCCACATCAAATCGAAGGGTGCTTATCCCGAGTTAAGGCTGGTGAAAAGTAACATCGAACTGACTTGCGAAGATTGCCACACGAAGTACGAATTTGGGGCGAGAAGTTCAGTTTGTAAAGACGAGTAATAATTATTAAATTTGTAACCGAAATGGATGAAAGAATAACAGGTATCCTCGTGAGGCTTTGCTTGCTGTTTGGTGCGAAGCGGTTGGCTGACCTCCTAACAGTATCAGAAGAGAATTCAGAGACCGAGGAAAAGTTTCTTGAGGCTTTCACGAGGTTCATTGAGAAACTTGAAAAGAAGTTCAACTCGAAAGTCTTTCAGTTTCACGATAGAACCAACCAAGTTCTTATCAAGTTCTACGTCATTCAATGCCGAGGCGATATGACGGTTGAGGGTGAGCCTACAATCGTATTGAACGATTTCCCGTTGGGGTTAAAGGGTGAGAAGAACCCTGTCGTCAATTTGACGCTGGTGTACGATGACATCGAAACAAGAGACCGAGATTTAGAAGACTTAAAGTTTATGATTTCTTAAAATAAAGACGATTATGACTGGATATATTTATATGGTGACTTGCTCTGAGACTAATAAAGTTTATATTGGTCAGGTTACTCATGAATATCATCGAAGATTTAATCGGCATATCCGGACGGCATTTAAAACAAAGAAACGAATAAAGGACTGTAAGTTTTATCGAGCAATTCGAAAATACGGTAAAGATTCTTTTTCTGTTGAATGCCTTGAAAAGAAACCATTTCAAAATTTAGTTGAATGCGTGAAATGGTTGGATGAAAGAGAAAAATATTGGATTTCTTTTTACGATTCCTATAAGAATGGTTATAATTCAACTTCGGGTGGTCGAAGTGGGTATGAGTTTACTGAAGAAATTCTGTATAAAATGGGCTCAGGAAATAGAGGCAAGAAACAATCTGAGGAAGAAATAGAAAAGCGTATTTCCCCATTAAGAGGAAGAAAACAGTCCACAATAGAAATAGAAAATAGAGCAGAAAAACTTCGGGGAAAGAAGAGAACTCTTGAACAGAGGAAACATATTTCTGATTCTCTCAAAGGTAGGACTGGAGTTGGAAGGAAAGCAGTTTACCAATATTTAGATGGAAAGTTGCTGAAAACTTTTGATAGTTTAACTCAGGCTGCTTTAGAAACTTCTATTGGAATTGGTAGAATAAATCGCTGTTGTTTGGGGAAGATTATAAGTGTTGATGGATTTGAATTTAGTTACAAATTAAAATAGATTTTGATATGAAAACGACTGCAAATTTTATGGTAGTTGCGGATACCGAAACAGGAGGGTTGCCTTGTAAGGCTTCTAAAGGGAAGCCAGAAAAGAAGGCTTTTTTCGATGTTCCATTGTGTGAGGTTGCGCTGGTTGCTATTGATTTAGTCAACTTGAAAATAGTTGATGAATATAGCGAAATAATTTCACCTTATAAAGATGGGTTAGAATACAGCCCAGAAGCCGAAAGAGTTCATGGTTTATCATTGAAGCATCTTACTGAAAATGGGGAAAGTGTCAAAAATGTTTATCAGTCCGTGAAATCATTTTTGACGAAGTATAAAAATCCCCGTGTGGGCACAATTTTGTGTGGACACAATTTTCAATTATTCGATATTCCGTTTTTCGAAGGACTCTTTGAGTTTCAGCAAGATAATTTATGGGAATATGTTAAATTTGTTGAAGATACAATGAAATTGGGGTGGTATCGGGCAGTAGAGCAAGAAAATTATAAACTCGGTACGTGCTGCCGACTGGAGGGTGTTGAGTTGGTAGATGCCCACCGTGCGCTGGTAGATACCCGAGCAAACGCTCAACTCATGTTGAAGTACATTGAGCACATGAGAGGCACAGGGGGTTCTTCACCTGTGGCAGCAGTTTCATCTACAAGAAAAGAGTCAAGATTTAGAGAAAGGTTCCAATTGGTATGATACATTTTAATGAAGATTTAAAGTTGTCGTACAAACAGTTGGACACGGTGTTCTCTACTGCGTTCAACGTGCTTGAGTCGTTACCACCTGTGGCTATCAATCAATTGGTTGGTGGCTATGGTGGTGACGTCGATGCACTGTTATCGGAAATCTTCATTCAGACGAATAATGTTCTTTCCCTAAATACCACGCTTGAAACTGAACGGCTCAACTACATTGACCAATTGGAAGAGTCAATGGATGAGACGCTGAAAGTTCAGTCGTACAACTATTTCAAGACAACTATGCTTCCTAATTTCCGTCAGGGTTGGAGAAATCTTGAATGGGGAAACATGGTGCAACTTTATCCGAACAGCGCATATCTTGCTGCTCGTTCTCACGGTAAATGCTTTGCGAGAGGCACACGGGTGCTGATGGCTGACTTTTCCGTGAAGAATATAGAGGACATTTATCCCGGAATGGAAGTAATGGGATTAGACTTCACTCCCCGAAAGGTTCTGACACGACATATCGGTCGTGCTCAGATGTTCAGGGTTGAGCAGGAGAATGGTATGCCGTATGCCGTGAACCGAGCGCACACGATGTGCCTCTTTGACACGAAGCGGAAGAAGTATGTCGAAATAGAAATGGGACAATTCCTGAAATATCCCGTTAAGAAGCAAAGACGGTTCCAAGGGTACAGGGTGTTCTCTTACGACAAGCCTGTATTTGAGCGTGGGAATATAACGGTTGAACCTATCGGGGAAGAGTCTTATTACGGGTTTATGTGCGATGGCGACCATCTGTTTCAGTTGGAGGATGGTACAGTCGTTCACAATTCCTACGAGTTCTGTATGGCGTTTCCGCTGTGGAGATTATACAGTTACCGACGTCCGACGTTTATGCGACCTGATATTCCTGACAATAAAAATCGCCAGGAAACCTGTATTATTACGAACACGGAAAAATTGGGTAAACAGCACATCGACAAGGTGGTTGAGGAAATCCGTGTGAATGAGGCTTTGGCAGCGAAACTGAACCCTACTGGAAAGGCTTCACTGGCAGCGACAAGTATTGAATGCGAGAACGGAACGAAACTTCACCTCCGTGGAAAGGACGGGTTTATTCGTGGTCTTCACGTGGGGGCAGCGGTCAGCGATGACTTACCAGACGAGAGTAGTATCTATTCACTGGAACAGCGTGAGAAGTTGAGAGACCTGTTTAAAGGTGCTATCACTCCTATCGTTGAGCCGTATGGGTATAACATCGTTGATGGTACACCGTATCAGCAGGAGGACTTGTATGCCGAATTAAAGAAAGACCCGAAGTTCCGTGTCTTTGAGTACCCAGCCATATTCCCGGACGGTCGCCTGTTGGCTCCTGACCGTTTTACGTGGGCAAAACTTATGGAGGAAAAAGCATCTCTGGGGACGCTCGTATTCTCTCGTGAGTATTTGGTCGTACCTATTTCCGACGACAGCACAATCTTCCCTTGGGAGATATTAAAGAGGAGTACAATCGGGATGGAAAACGTCAGGCTCGTTGATAACATAGAGTCGTTCCCTATCAAGTTACAGAGGGTGGTCATGGGTTGTGACTTCGCTGTCTCAGGAAATGTGGGAGCCGACTTCACCTGTTATACAGTCTGGGGAAAGGATGTTCAGGGGAATTATTATCTCCTCTATATATTCCGGGAAAAGGGGTTGTCTCACAATGAACAGATACAGAAGATTGACCTCCTGAACAGGGTGTTCAAGCCAAACGAGATAGTCGTAGAAAACAACGGCTTTCAAAGTATATTGGCGGATATGTGCGTTCAGATGGGTATCAAGAATATTACACCGTTCACGACGACCTCCGGGAATAAGAAAGACCTGAGAACAGGGTGGGCATCACTTGCAGCGTTATTTGAGAGAGGTGTAATCAAGTGTCCGTATCATCCTGACACGGCTGCTAAGATTGACCAGATGTTTGGGGAGTTCAACTCAGTTGCGTTTCGCAGCGATAAGGGAACTCTTGAGAGTATCAGTGGGCACGATGATACCGTGTCCTCCTCTTTCATGGCGATTAACAAGTTGCGAGAGAGTACAGTAATGATAAAAATTGACGCAGTATAAATTGAAAAGATATGGCAAAAAAGGTTGATGCGATTCTCAGCCCGAATTTCGTGGAAGAGATGTTAAGATTGGCTTTCGCAAACAAACAGTTTGCGGAGTTGGTCGTAGATAATCTCGATTTAAGTAACTTTCCCCGAGAATTGGGAGGTTGTAAAGCGATGCTGAAAGTGTTGGCAGACACGATGAAGAAAACGGGTAATCTGGCGACGTTTGGTATGGTGGAAATGACCTTCCCTAACAACGAGGAAGTTTCAAAGAAGATTGCTGAGGTCAAGGGAATTAAACTTCCAGAGGTGGAACCTATGACACGGCAATTGGAAACCTTTATTAGACGTCAGACATTTGTCGCTACTCAGCACGAAGTGTCGGATATGTATAATGAAGGGAAGCCAGAGGAAGCGATGCTTCTTCTTGAGAAAAGAATGGCGGAAATAAACGCTTTTTCCTTAGATAAGTTCCGAGGAAAGTTTGTACGGGTGTACAGGGATTTCTATCGTAACATAGGAACGGCACAAATGAAAGCCGAGGATGAAACACGTCGGGCAAAGATACCGACAGGAATATCAACGATTGACGAAATTACTGATGGGGGAATTCCTCGCCAGGATACCGTTCTCCTAATCATGCGTTCCGGTGTTGGTAAATCCACGGCTCTTAAATACTTTTCTTGGTATAATACATCAATCGCTCACAATCACTGTCTTCACTTTCAGTTAGAGGGTGGTCGTGATGAGGCGGTTGTTAAGTTTGACCAAATGTTGGCGAACACTACCTATGCGAAAATCATGAGGGGTGATGTCAGCGATGAGACCCGACAACGTATCTCAGCACTCATCAAGAGGGCACAAACAGTGAACAGTGATATTGACGTGTACGCTTCTGAAGAGATGATGGACATGACGATAGCCGACTTGGTGGCTGCGATAGAGGACTATAAGAAAGAGTATGGGTATTATCCTGACTTGGTTACAGTCGACTCTATTGACCTGTTATTGACAGGGGAAAACAAGAAGATTGACTTCGACCCGAACTTCATCAAATACAGGTTACAGAAGTGTGCCCAGCGATTAAAGGATATCGCGAAGAAATACGACTGTGCCGTAATTACAGCGACCCAGACGGGAGACGTTCCTATTGAAGTATGGAACGACCCGACACGGGTAATCACTCGCCAGAATACAGAGGGTGACCGCACACTTATCAAGCCATTCTCGTTCGTGTTTACAGGTAACATTACAATTGAAGAGGGCAAACAGAACATGGCTCGTATCTATTGTGATAAGTTACGAAACTACCGAAACAATGGTATCATCATTCGAATCCCTACTAATTACGAGAACGGCTTCTTCTACGATATATCACGTTCAACAATCGTTGAGCAGGTGTTGGATATGTCGGCTCTTGACAGGCTTGAGAGCCGTCGCAGCCGTAAAGGTAACGGAGAAGCAGCCGTTGGGGAGAAGAAGGAGCGAGTAGAGATAGCACCAGGAGTGTACGGAACAAAGGTAGTTGGCGAGGGTGAAACGGCTGCACAGGAGCCACAAGAGACGTTGAATAAGCGACAGACTAAACAGTCGCTCAAGGAATATTTAGCAAACAAGGGTGCACAGGAAACCCCGAAGACAACGAGGAAGCCTGTACCTCGCAAGAAATAATTTTGTTATGCGGTACGATAAGGAACAGATAATCGCTGATTTCAATCTCACGCCATTTGGTTCACAGGGGTGGCTCACGAATAAGGATATGGACTGTCCTTTCTGCGGGAAAGCAGGGAAGTGGGGTATCATCTTCAACATGAATGGCGTGGTGACGTTCCACTGTTGGAAGTGTCCTCGTAAAGTGTCCGTCTATGAGTTCCTTAAGAAACTCGGTAGAACAGACCTCGCGAAACGCTCCTATACAGTCAAGCCGAATGAACTTGAGAACTGTCCGAAGATAGGTGATATTCAGGGGGAGACATCGAAGTGGATGAAGGGTGATGCAGAACAGGTGCAGGAAGAAGAATTAAAGCCTGTTACTCTTCCGTTACGGCTGAAACCGCTTGTGGATGATGAGTACCTGAATAATCGTGGGTTCCGACCTGAACACTATGCGGAGTTCGAGCCATCCTATACTAATACACCGTTGGAAGCGAAGTTGAAGAACTTCATCATCTTTAAGATGAAAGTCAATGGAGTGTGTGTGGCGTGGTGGGCACGCAGTAGGTATTCGAAGGAATGGCACAAAGAAAATCTTGAGGCATACAAGCGTCATGAGGCTGACTTGGTGTTACGTTACAGGAACTCCGAGAACAACTTTCAAGACTTGTTAGGGGGTTGCGATGAGTTGATAGAGGGGAAGACTGAAACAGTCATCATCGTTGAGGGTATCTTTGACAAAGTGAACATCGACAACCTCTTAGGACTTCAACATCTTGACGACATCAAGTGTTGCTTCACGTTCGGGAATAATATCGGTCAAGGACAGATTAACATGATGCTCAAGAAAGGTATCAAGAACGTCATACTCCTGTACGATTTTGGAACTATAAACGAGAGCAAAGAGTCGGCATTAAAGATGAAGGAACTGTTTGACCGTGTGTACGTGACAGCGATTAGGAAGCCAGGAATAGACCCTGGAAACATTGATTTGGAATATCTCGAAGAAGTTTTGAGGGGTGCGGTCGACCCAATTAGCTTCTTTTATAATAAAGTGGAAATAAAAATTTGAGTAATTATGGACAAAGTAAGAGAAGAAACCTGTGAGGACAAAGGACTGCGCCACAGACAGTTTTTGACACGGCTTCAATTGGAGTATCTGACTCACAAATTACGTTCCTCTATATATCGTAATGGAACGTATGCGTCAGTTGCAGCGGATATTGCTAAGAAGAAGCGGTTGAAGATTATTGAGTTGAGTGTGAAATTCAACGTCGACAGTATATTCACTCCTGGATATAATGTGGCGGAGTTCGTCGAAAAGAATTTCTGGGGAAAGAAAGGTCTTCCAGCGTTTCAGTACAAAGACGAAGAACAGAGGAGAGTTCAGGGAAATTATGACCGTTGGTACATTCTTTACAGGGATACCAAAGTCCTGTACAAAGGGACAATAATGGAGGTCGTAAGTAACAATCCTGCTAAGGAGGAAGTCAAAATTCGAGACTCGAAAGGTGATTTTCTCGTTAAATATAATGACATCACAATTATAAACAATTTTGATTGGTTGTAACATTCATTTTAATCATTTACAAGTATGAAATTGAAAATCGTAAACAAGAGCACAAATGCTCTGCCGGAGTACAAAACTCCAGACAGTTCGGGTATGGACTTGCGTGCCTATCTTCCCGAGGGTTCAATCACGTTGGCTCCGATGGAGCGTAAAATCATTCCTACTGGTTTGTACATGGAAATCGAACAGGGGTACGAGGGTCAGGTGAGACCTCGAAGCGGTTGCGCTGTTAAACAGGGTCTGACCGTAATCAATGCTCCGGGAACCATTGACGCTGACTATCGTGGGGAAGTAGGTGTTCCATTGATTAACCTGTCAACAGAACCACAGACAATCGAAAATGGCGACAGAGTTGCTCAGATTGTCTTCGCTCCGTATGCGAAAGTCGAGGAAATTATCGAAGTTTCTGATGTCAGTGAAATGACTGATACAGAACGAGGTGCGGGAGGTTTTGGTCATTCCGGCAAAAAATAATTTCGATTTTTCGCGAGAAAGTCAAAACTTATTCGAGATATTTACATTATATTTGTACCGAGATAAGTGATAAAACATCACTGAAAATAAAATTTTAACTAATAAAGTAAAAACGATTATGGCAAACAATGCGTTGGCACTTCGTATGAAGTACAGAAAGTTCACTGCTGAACAGTTGAACGAAATCATTGAGAATGAAAACTCAAGTGAATTGGAAGTTAAGGTGGCTCAAGAGTTCCTTGACAAGTTAGGTGGTGAAGCCGAAGAACAACCTGCAAAGGCTGCTCCCGCCAAGAAGTCCGCTCCTAAAAAGGAAGACAAAAAGGTTCCTGCGAAAAAGGCTGCTCCGAAGAAAGAAGAAACCGCTGATGACGACCCAGACCCTGAGGATGGTTCACCTGAAGCAGCAATGAAACGTCAGAACAAACGCAACTCTACCTATCAGTCAGAAGAACAACTGACTCCGGAAGAGGAAGAACGCTTGGCAAAGGCTGAGGCAGAGTACGAGGAACGTCAGAAAAACCGCAAGACTCCGTCTAAATCAGACAAGTCTATGAAGGAAAAGAAGTCAGCGAAAGCCGACAAGACTCCTCGTGAAACAAAACGTCAGAACCTCGAAGAATCGGAAGAAATTCCGGGACTGAAAGTAGGTTCGAAAGTTATCCTGAAAGGCGAGGACGCTGTTGGTGAAATCACTCGCCTGTACAAGTCCGGAGACGGAAAAGAAAAGTGTATGGTCAAGTTCGGTGACGACAAGCCTATCAAGAAACGTGTAACAGCGTTGGAACTGGCTGAGGACGCCAAACCTGCACCCGCAAAGAAAACTCCAAAGAAGAAGTAAATGGTTGACGGGGAATCCATAGTATTGGTTAAAGGCATCTCGGGGAGCGGTAAATCTACAAGGGTTTACCTCTTCCTCGAGTTCCTCGAATCATTAGGTATGAAACTCCGCCCATACAAGTTTAAGACACTTGACGGAAAGGAAAAGGAAGTCGGGGTTTACTCCGAGGACTTCAATATGGTTTTCGTTGGGAAATTCTATGAGAATGGCGGTATCCGACGCTGGCAAGGTTACGACAGTATGACGTCGCGACTGTGCAAGGCTGAGGGTCTATCCTACTTCTTGAAGGAAACGTCTAAGGCAGGGCATGGAGTTTTGATTGATGGTGCAGGAACAACTGTATCATGGCGATTGCGTCCCTTGGATTTATGCGGAGAGAGTGAGTTTACGAACATTCTCCATGTCAGGTATGATTACCGTGACGACCAATGGGATGAGTATTGTGCTCGGATAGCATACAGGTCTGGCGAGCCTCCTAAGGGAGATTGCATGTGGCGAAAGCACAGAACCTTTATGCACGACTTCGAAAAGGCTCAAAGAGAGGGAGAAGAGGTGAATGAGGCTGGCGGTTGTGTAGTTCTTCACGACCAACCGTATGACGCTCCGGTCTGGGACTTGGGTGTTCATATTTTTAACTTCTTTGGGCTGTCAGAACTATGTGAAGAGTTCGTGGCTTTCTGTAAAGCGTCGGACTACATTGAAAAGAACTCGTTTGAAACATTTGAGAATGGCAAGAAAGGAAAATAATTTCAGTCCGACTCCTAACGATAACTTCCTTCACTATCTATATTGGATGTGCGAGAGAATGAATATCTTCTGGCGAAAGTACAATGGGGAACAGGCTCCGTGGACGGATGACGACATATTGAGGAACTTTAAGTTCACCAACGTGTATCGTTGTCTTGACCGTGTGAGTCAATACCTGTTGAGCCGTGTGATTTACAATGGTAAAGAATACGAGCCAGAGGATATGTTCTTTCGCATATTGCTTTTCAAGCATTTCAATAAGAATGAGACGTGGGATATGTTGGAGAAGGAGTTCGGGGATATCACCTACGAAACAGGCTTGGAAAACATAGCGAAGTTCTTGGATAAGGTAGTTGACAGTGGCGACACGATATACGGTAATGCATACATCGTGAATTGCTTCTTTTATCAGTATCCCCAATATAAGCACATAACAGGCATGAGCAAACATCGTGCTCACTTCCGTATCTTTGAGGACGAAATCTTTCAGAACGGACACCTGTATGACTTCTTAGAGGCGAAGACCTTTGAGGACTTGTATTGGGTTTTCAGGAATATGAAAATATACGGGGACTTCACGGCTCAGCAATATTGCATTGACCTGAATTATTCACCCCTGTTCAACTTTTCGGAAAACGATTTTGTCATCACTGGTCCAGGGTCGTTGAAAGGTATCGGCTGGACATTTGACGGAGCGTCCGGAAAGCGTTATGACTATGTGGGCACTATCAAGTGGGTTCACGACAACTTTGAAAGGCTGATGGGTGACTTCTGCGAAAAGACAGGTATGAAGTGGAACCCGTTACCGTGGGAGCCTGTTCCTACTCTTACAAATCTTCAGAACTGTTTCTGTGAAACATCGAAGTTTGCAAAGGGATTAGGAGCGTCTTTCAACAAAGGTAGAAATGAACGTATCAAGCACACCTACGAAAAGAGTCCGAAGAAGATTGAGTTCGTCTTCCCCCCGAAGTGGAATGCTAAGTTGCCCAAGCCAGGAGAATTATTAATCGATTAAATCAAGAAAGACTTATGTATTTTCAAGCAGAAAATTTGAGTAGTGCGCTGGTGCTACTTTGTAAGGAGTTGATGGATAAAGGGATTGACGTTACCCGAAGAGGGTTCGAATGTCGTGAGTTCCCTGGAGCCGTCCTCATTGAGATAACTAATCCGACCGACCGCTATGTTCGTGTTCCGGAGCGTAAATGGAACAAAACATTGGGGTGGATTGAGTCCCTGTGGTTGGCTCGTGGGGATAACAGTCTTGAGATGCCTGCTTCCTACGTGAAGAACCTTGTAAACTTCTCAGACGACGGAAAGTTCATGAGAGCGGGATATGGACCCAGAATACGTCGTTACGGGGACAATTTTGACTCGATGGTAACATTGTCCGGAAAGTTACTTCCGCGACAGTATAAGAACGGTAAAGCAGACGAAAACGGTCGTTATTCAAAATTGAAGGCTCCCGGACTGTATCAGAACGTGACCGACCAATTACGGTTCGTCATTGAAAAGTTCAAGCAGGACATCGATACCCGTGAAGCGGTTATCACAATTCACGACCCTATCTCTGACAACTTCAATCAGAATGAAGAGGACGGGGAAAAGGCTCCATTGCTCCTCACAAAGGATACACCGTGTACCCGTTCAATCCACTTCATGATAGTGAATGGAAAGATGAACTGTTACGTGGATATCCGTTCGAATGACCTTATCTGGGGGTTCAGTGCGGTGAACGTGTTCAACTTTACATTGATGCAGGAGTACGTCGCAGCGATAGTGGGCGTGCCTGTCGGGAAATATTACCACAAGGCAGACAATCTTCATGTCTATAAGGACTTCATTCCGTTGGCTGAAGAAATCGCTAAAAGAGACCCAAATTCGTATCCGTCCGGAGTAAACTTTTCCTATAAGACGACGTTTAAAACTTTAGAGGAGTTCGATGCGCTTATCGCTCAGTTGAGCCAGTTCGAAGAAAACTGTCGTAACAGTGAAAACCGTACAGAACAGGACTTCGAGTTATTGCGTGCGGATATTGAAAAGTTTGAAGATGAGATGTTCTCTGACTGGGCAAAGGTTATCTTCCGTTATTGGACAAAACAGTTGGTAGAGTTCCGGAACCCGTTACTGAACGAACTGTTCATCGGATAAGAATTATTCACTAAAATAAAGACGATTTAGTTATGAATTTCAAAAAGATTGACATCCTGTTAGGGATGAAAGACATTCAGAGGTTGCCTAATACCCCCCATCACAGGGGGTACAACCTCTTGGAGCATGGGTTGGTGGTAGGCATGTTATTTCGTTGGTTTGCCTCAGAAGAGGACGTTGCCTACGACATCAACGTGTTTGACAAGGTGTTACTCCACGACTACGTGGAAAGTGTTACAGGCGACCTCAATGCGTGCGTAAAGAAATTCAATGAGAACACGGCTGCGGCATGGGATATCATTGAATACGAAATCTGTCATGGCGACGTGAACCTGTTGCCGTATTCCGATGAAGAAATTAAGAAGACAATGACTGACCTCCAGTACCGTCTTTTCAAGACCTGTGATTATTTGGACTTATGGATATTCTGTAAGAACGAACAGGCTCTGGGAAACACGTCCAAGAAGTTATTGACTTGTATCACAAACTGCGAACAACTGTTGGAGAAGTACACGGACGGCTGGAAACTCTTCAAAAGTGTTCAAAAATTCATGAATCAATATGAGCCTTAAAGGAAAGATATATGGCTTGGTAGGGGTTATTGGCTCCGGTAAATCGTACCAAGCAGAAGCACTTATGGTTGGTGCTGCGTGTGAAGAACGACCCATGATTATGGGAGATTTCAGTGAAGGAATTCGCCAGACGTTGATGAACATCTTTACAGGGGAATCAAAGAAGATTGACTGTACGGGTGAAGCGTATGCGAAGTGGAAACAGTTGAGCAGCGACATCTTGTTACCGTTCAAGCCTCAAGAAGAGTCTCCTAATATTCTTGACTCGGTGCGGATTGAGGGTCGTGAACTGTTGCAGCACACAGGTGAATATCTTAAGTCATTGGCTGGGGAAGATGTATGGGCACGTTGGACGGCAAACGCTGTTACAAACAGTTGGGCAAAGATGTCTGAAGAAGACGCTCTTATGTGCGATATCGTATTCGGTTCATTACGTTTTGACTGTGAGGCTGAGGCTATCTTTAAGGTTGCCGAGGCGACAGGCAAAGAGGTTCGGATATACTTCTGTGATTATCATTCGGATTCCTACGAATTGAATGACCACATCAGTGAGAAGTTTGCTCAATACTTCCTGTCGTTAGGGTGTAAAGATGGTGACGATATAACGGAACTTGTTAAGCAGAAAATCAATGGATAAATTCAAAGAATATCTTGAGAAGAATTTAATGGACTTCGCTCCTATTTCTGACTATGTGGTCGAGATAGGAGGGAAGACCTTTGAATTGTATCAGCCAGCGTATGACGGTGCGCTGTTTGATGACGGGTTCAACTTTGTAGGTATTCCTGCCGACCCGAAGCGTAAAGGCTCAGGAGAGGAATCCGTCGAAACATCGTGTGACTTCTACGCATTCAGTTTCGGAGGGGTGTATTATATGCTCGCCAAAGGTAAAGAGAATGACGTGAAACTCACACGGTTGAAATATATCGGTCAGGCGAAACAGGAAATTGAGACCCCTGTATTCTTGGGAGTTCATGGTCAGTATGAAATGATGTCCGGGACGGGAACGTATGCCGACTGGTGTAAGAAGGCAAAGTTCCTTGGGGTGAAGACGTTGGGTATCTGTGAAAAGAATTCACTTGCCGGAGCATTGAAGTTTCAAGCGGAATGCCAGAAGAACGATATCAAGAGCGTGATTGGTATGGAGTGTGTGGTATATGACCAGCCTCGGGATTTCCGCTTCACTGTTAAGGTGTACGCAAGGAATGATAAGGGTTGGCGAGACCTCCTCACTATAAACAAGTTCATCAACTGTGACAATCCGAAGTACATCGGTCTTGAGGACTTCAATAAAATCACCACTAACAACGATGATTTGATTATGTTCCTTGACCCGAAGACAACGGATTACGACAAGTTGAAAGACTTGCATATAGATGCTGTCGTGTATCAGTTAGACCCATGTGAATATGTAGATGACAACCGTGACGAATGGTATCTGACGAACCTGAAGAAATTCTTCAAGGACAAGAACCTGTTGCCCGTTCCGTCAGTTGACGCTTGGTATCTTGACGAGGAGTACAGTTGTATCAGACCTCGCTTGCATAGTATTGGTGGAACAACCGCTTACGAAAGCGATAATCAATACTTCAAATCGAACGACCAACTGTTTGTTGAGTTGGCTCAAATGTTCCCGGATACCGAAGAAGGGTTTATGGACGTGTACAGCCGTTTCATGGAAGGGTTGGAATTCCTTGAAAACATTGCTGAGGCGATAACCTTTGTCATCGACGTAAAGAAGAGACACTTGCCTCACTATAAGATGACGAAGGAAGAGGCGAAGCAGTTCGAAACAAATGAAGACCTCTTTTGGTCTCTTATAGCCGACGGTCTTGAGCGTCACCCAGACCTCATTGAGGATTGGGGCGAAGAGGTCATTATGGAGCGAATAGACCGAGAGGTGGGCGTTATAAAGTTAGGGGAAGCAATTGATTATTTCCTAATTACTTGGGACATTATCAATTGGTGCCATCGTAACGGTATAATGACAGGTATCAGTCGTGGTTCGGCTGGTGGTTGTCTTGTTTCTTACCTGTTGGGGATTACCAAGTTAGACCCCATGCGATACGACCTACTCTTTGAGCGTTTCCTGAACGCAGGACGTGTTAAGGTATCACTCCCTGATATTGACTGTGACTATCCTGGTGAAGACCGTCCCCGTGTGAAGAAGTACATGGAAGAGCGGTACGGCTGGAAACAGGTATGCTCCGTGGGAACTTACAGCGCATTACAGTTACGAGCAGCCATCAAGGATATGGCTCGTGTGTACGGGTTGGACTTTCAGGAAACGAACGAGATGATGAAAGTGTTTGACGTCAAGGACAGGAAGCCTGAAGACCTGTTCAAGATAGCCTGTGCTCATTCACGGGTGAAGAACTTTGTTGTTGAACACTCCGACCTCATCAATGAAGTGATGCTGATAATGCCAGCACCAAAGGCTCAGTCAATTCATGCCTGTGCGATGATGGTATTCCCAGAGGAACATGATATGTTTCATTGGGTTCCTATTCGTAAGAATGGCGAGGAGTATGTAACCGAGTGGGAAGGTGGTGAGATGGATGCTGCTGGCTTCCTAAAAGAGGACGTGCTGGGTGTAAAACAGTTCGACAAGTTCCAGGACATGGTTCGCTTGGTAAAGGAGCACGAGAATGTAGATTTAGACATATTCAGTGTGCCGTTGGATGACCCAGAGGTGTACAGGTATTTCAAGAACGGTTGGAACGAGGATAACTTCCACTTTGGTAGTTCCGGATTGACAGGTTATTGCCGTCAGATGAAGCCAGACAATATTGAAGACCTTATCGCTGCTATCTCATTGTATCGTCCGGGAGCGATGGAGAATAACTTCCACAACGAGTACGTCTCCCGTAAAGAGGGTCAGAAAGAGGTTGAGTATTTTACAGGCACGGACAAGATACTGAATAACACGTATGGAGTATTTGCCTATCAGGAGCAAATCATGCAACTCTGTCGTGAGTTGGGTGGGTTGTCATTGGTTGAAGCCGATGACGTTCGTAAAGCGATGGTGAAGAAGAAATACGAGGCTCTTCAGCAGTACAAAGAACGGTTTATTCCTTACTATCGGGACAACTATAATGTCACCCAGGAATATTCCGAAAAGGTGTGGGATGCTATTGATAAGGCTTCGACGTACCTGTTCAACCGAAGCCACGCTGCTGCCTATGCGATTACAGGCTATATTTCACAGTGGATAAAAGTTCACTATCCTATTGAGTATTGGTCGGTGGCGTTTAAGTATGCGATGGAGTCTGACTATTCACGCTATATTGCGGAAATCAATAAGACGGGAGTCTGTACGGTACGTCCTGTGGATATCAATATATCGGATACCGATGTTGTTATCAACTTCAAAGAGAAAGCCTTGTATTGGTCAATTACAGGAGTCAAACAGGTCGCAGAAAAGGCTGCAACCCAAATTATAAAAGAACGTACAGAGAACGGTCAATATTGGTCATTAGACGACTTTATCACCCGACATAAATGGAAAGGTTCAGCAGTGAACAGCCGTATCATCAGAAACCTGATATTGGCAGGAGCATTCGACAGTCTTGAGGGGGTAAAGAAACCCCAGGAACGAATAGACCTGTTGGTACACTTCCTCGGAACGACGAAGGGAAATGTTAAGGAAGACGACCCTGTATTAGTTGGAGCCGACTTCCACGCCAATGACGCTTGGTGGTGGGCACTCCTACAAAAGAAAGTATCAGGATTGGCGTTCTTTGATTACCAGAAAATCTATGACAGGTTCGCTGGGGAGTTCCCTGATGCCTACGAATATGCTACTCTTGAGGAGTGCCACGACACAGAAGTGAAGCCGAATAACGGGTACGTCGTGTTGGCTGGGTTCATCGCTGAAATGGAGATTAAGAAGACACGCAAGGGGGATACGATGTGTCGCCTGATATTAGAGGCAAACTATGAGTTCATCGAAATTGTGATATTCCAGCAGGAATACGAACAGTTGAAACCCCTGCTATCGTGCGGAAGAGCGAACCTGATACTCATCAATGGTATCCTTTCCTACGACAACCGTAAAGAGGTGAACACGCTGAGAGCCTGTTTCGAGTCGAATATCGTTACTTTGACGTTATAATTTTACGAACTTTAATCAGAAGATAAATGGAAAGAGGCTTCATATATTGCGTGACGTGTTTGGTCAATGGGAAACAATACATTGGTCAGACAATTCTTTCCGTACAGACAAGATGGTCGCGACATATACGAAATGCGAAAAAGAATTCTGATTGCAAGTTTCACAGAGCCATTCGGAAACATGGAGCCGATAAGTTTACGGTCGAAGAACTGTTAGCGGTATCGGCTCCTACGAAGAAGGAACTGAAAGCCCAACTCGACTCGCTTGAGATTGAATATATCAGCCGTTTCAACACACGTGAGAAAGGCTATAATTCAACCGATGGTGGGGAAGGGAAATTAGGTAGTGTAATTTCAAAAGAGACCCGAGAAAAGATTCGGGTATCTCATTTGGGAAGCCGAAATCCTATGTTCGGGAAGAAACATTCTGAAGAACATCGTAAGAAAATTTCAGAGTCAATGAAAGGTCATAAGAATACCTTGGGACTGAAGATGTCTGAAAAGAGTCGGGAGCGAATGAGTCGGGCGAAAGGCTGCAAGGAAATTATTCAAGTAAGTATTGAAGGAAAGCCTGTTAAGACATGGATAAGTATTTCTGAGATTAAGAAAGTAATGAGAGTGAATAGGGAACTTCTTAAGAAACATATATTGAGTGGAACTCCTTATTTTGGATATATTTGGAAACTAAATAATTGAAAATTATGAACATTCTTGTGCATTTCAATGATGTCCCAGTGACATTACAAACAAATGGATTTGAGGACACGGTTGACATCGATAAACTCACTTCTATTGAGTACAGTAATTTATATGGCGAGGCGGTTACAGTCAGTGCGCTCCTGAACAAAGTAGGGTTGCTCCGTGCTGAAGCCGAAAAGAAAGTCGCGGAATGTAAACTTGAGAAAGAGGTTTACGAAGCCCAGACAAAGAAGGAATGGCGTCGCGAGGCGAACCGTAATGGCGGAAAGTTTACGCTGGCTTTGGAAGACGGGGAAGTCGAGGAAATCAAGTTGTCGGAAAAGGCTCTTGATGAGGCTCTCCTACTTGACGAAGACTATCAGAATCTCTGTATTGCGTATATTGACGCTCAGAAGAATTTCAGTGTTCTTGACGCACTTCAGTGGGCGGTTCAGGACAAGTCTAAGAAACTGAACAACCTCCTCAAACCTGTTACCCCAACGGAGTTCCTCGGGGAATTGGTAGAGGGTAAAGTAAACAGTTTCTTCATCAAGAAAGCAGGGTTCAAATAAATTTTTCGAAGAATTTTCGGGGAACTTCTTTGATAATTCGAATGATTCCATTACCTTTGTATCATCAAATTTAAGTTAAACATTCAAATAATTAGAATTATGGCAAAGAAAGCAGTTCAATCCAGCGCAGTAGAAGAATTCAAAGGTTACATCAAAGTCACAGACGGATTCTACCTGAAACCAGTCGAAAGTCACGCATCAAGTTATGACGTTTACCAATTAAAGAAGTCGGACAGTCCTCGCCATCCTAATGGTAAAATGGACGACATGGCTTATGGTTGTACGCTCCCGAGAGCATTACAGTTAATCGCCAACAAGTGTGCCGGACAAGAGGCTGAGGACATCATCGAACTGATGGAATCTATTAAGAGTTACGAACAGAAGTTCCTCGAAGACGTTACACGAATAGTGAAGGAAAACAGATAATTATCAACATTTTAAAAATTTAGTATTATGCCATTAGACAGAAGTAAATGGAAGGCAGCACCGCTCTCAACTGTTAGTGAGACGGTACAGCAAACAAAGCAGTATGACACGTATTTTGGTGGTAAAGGCGAGTATGCTCAGTTCTGGAAACAAAGAGACGGTATCACCGTGAAACGTGTTCTTCCAGCACACGAACCAGGAGACTCTCCCTATGTACCTATGTTGACAGCGATGCTCAAGTGTGAAGTCGACGAAAAGGACAAGGAAGGAAAAGTAATCGGGAAGAAAATTTCAAACAAGAAAATCTTCTTGGCGACGCTTCACGGTGGTTATCCGTACGACATCATCGAAGAGTACATCAAGCGTGTCTACGAACAGGCTGAACAGTTTCAGGACAAAGAAGAACGTGCTCGCTTCCTGAACCCGATTACGGGTTATCGTATGGGTGGAAAGAACGGTACGTGGGTTCCGGGAATTCGTCCTCAATTGGAATACGTGTATTATGCTTTCATTGAAGGAAAGATTTACCGTGACAGCCTGAAACCGAAACAGATGGAAGCACTGAATAAAGAGTCTGCCGACCTGTGTGCTCAGAACGACACGGCTGCGATAGATATGTTCAGCGACCCGTCAACTGGCTTCCCTATTCAGTGGAGCCGTGGTAAAGACGAGAATAACAAGACCGTTGAAACGCTCAAGTCGTTACCGCTGAAAGTAGGACAGACATGGGAAGACTACTTTGAGAAGAACGCTGTTTCCGACAAGGTTCTTGAGGAACTTGAGGGACTACCCAGTCTTCAGAAGTTGTATGTTGACTGTTACGGCAAACGTGACTTCGACTATGCGCTTGATGGATTGAAACGCTTCGATGACGCCAACTCTTACAAAATCTTTGCTCAGGATGACTTCCTTGACATGGTAGAGGAACTCCAGAACATGATTGAAGAGAAGACAGGCGAAAAACCGTCTGGTGCGGATGACCTACCTTTCGGTCCGAGTGAAGAGGAACAGAAGCCTGCAGCACCTGCGGCTCCGGCTGCTAAGAAAGCAACCCCTGCGGCAAAGGCTCCAGCGAAAAAGGCTGTTACAAAGAAGAAAGCCGAACCCACACCCGAAGAGAAACTGAAAGTTGTGAACGAAGAGTTCATTCGCCAGTACGGTGAAGGATACGAGGAACTCGACCTCGAGGGTGCTGAATTGGAAGAGGCTTATCAGTTGGCTCTGAAACACGAAGACCTCGGATACGATATTGAACACGTTCCCGGATGGGATGGTTCTGATGACGGTGATTCCGATGGTGGTGAAGAGTACGCTGGGGACAATGATGGTGGTGAAGAACCCGACCCCGAACCTGAAGATGAAACTCCCGCTCCTACTCCAGGAGTAAGACCTGCTTCGGACGCTGGTAGTTCATCTGGTCAAAGTGCGATAGACCGTATCCGTGCTATGCGCAACAAAAAGAAGTAAACAATGAGTAATCAGAGTGAGAGTCCAAGCGTTATACACTTGGACTTTCATTTTAAATAATTTCGACAATGAGGAAAGAACCTATCGCAATAATAAGTACAGATAAACATCTCCAAGAGGCGAATGCGCTTGAACTGCTGGATATAGCCGAACAGGAAATTGCGTTGGCTCAGGAACAGGGGGTTGATACTGTAATATGGCTTGGGGATATCTTCGACTCACGATTAAGCCAACGACAAGAACTTCTCACTTGTCTAACAGAGATGATAGAACTGTACCACGAACATGGTATCACGTTGCTCTGTATTCCCGGAAATCATGATAAGACCGACTATGAGTCAGACGAAAGTTTCTTGACAGCGTATAAGTATCACCCAGGATTCAACCTGTATGAGACTCCTACCTGTATAGACCTGAAAGGGGTTGAATGCCACTTCTTGCCATTCTACGCACAAGACGTATGGTTGGAGAAGTTCGCTGAACTACCTACTCCGAAGAATAAGATATCAATTCTGTTCAGTCATACAGCCGTACAGGGTTCTATCAACAATGACGGGAAGGTTGTGAATAACAAGATTCCGTTGAAACTGTTTTCGAAGTACGGAAAGGTCATGCTGGGGCACTATCATGACGCTCAGCAACCAGGAGCCAACGTGTTTCACCTACCGAGTACCCGTCAGAATAACTTCGGGGAAGATGAGGAGAAGGGATTCACGGTATTGTACAGCGATACGTCCTTCGAGTTCGTAAAGGCTCAATTTGTTCCGTATAAGGAAATAAAAGTTGATGTCCTTAAGACTTCAAAGGAAGAGATATTAAAACTCGCTAAAACGAACACAGATGGCGTCAACGTTCGGATAACGCTTGTGGGAGACCAACAGGCTGTTAAGGCTGTCAACAAAAAAGTCTTCACCGAACACGGTATCTCAGTGAAAGCAAAGTACACGGACGTTGAAGTCACGGAGGCTGAGGAAGCCGAAGTGGTTCAGGAACTGTCCGGAACAGATATAGCCGAAAAGTTCAAAGCATTTTGCGATGAAAAAGGCTACGAATATGATGAAGGATATAAACTATTAAAAGAAGTAATGCAATGGCAGGAGTAGAAGATTTGGTGAACTCCCTACAAAAGAAGTTCGGCAAAGAAGTTGTGGCGGGAAACAATACTCAAGGAGTAGAGTTCGTATCGTCAGGAAGCCTGTCGCTCGACTTGGCACTTGGTGGCGGTTATGCGATGGGTCGTATCATTGAATTGCGTGGCTACGAGTCTTCGGGAAAGACTACGTTGGCTCTGACAGCCTGTAAGAACATACAGGAACAGACAGGCAAAGCGGTTCTCTACATAGACCGTGAAAACGCAATTGACATGGATTATGTAGAAGCACTGGGGGTGAACATATCTCCGGAGATGTTTATTCTGTGCCAGCCAGGAGTTGCGGAAGAATGTTTCGAAATCATGAGAGAGGCTGTTAAGTCGAAAGCAATCGGAGCAATCGTGATGGACTCGGTGGCGGCAATGTTCCCTAAATGTTATTTGGAAGCCGATGTGGGTGATGCTAAGATGGGCGTGCTGGCTCGGCTTATGGCTACGTGGCTTCCCGGATTGATTGGTGATATTAAACTGAACCAACAGTTGGTTATCTTCATCAATCAGTATCGTGACAAGATTGGCGTGGTGTACGGTTCACCGAAGACGACTCCGGGAGGAAAGGCTCTTGGCTTCTACTCTTCACAGGTGTTGGACATTGCGAAGTCGGGTACAGTTGGAGACCGTGGCGAAGAAACCGCTAACCACATCAAGGTGAAAGTTGAGAAGAATAAGGTTGCGCCTCCGTTCAGGAAAGCCGAGTTCGACATTCGCTTCGGTGAGGGAATTGATAAGGCTTCAGAACTGTTACTCGTAGGAGTTGAACGGGGAATCATTGAAAAGGCTGGCTCGTTCTTTAAGTACAAAGGAAAGACGCTGGCACAGGGTCAAGAAAAGGCTCGTGAGATTATCTCAAACGACATTGACCTTGCGGAAGAAATCGAAGAACAAATCATGAAAACAATTTAGTATGGAACTCACCTATTTGCGTTTGAAGAATTTCCTGTCATTCAAGGAACTGAAGCATAAGTTCGTGAATGAGCCTGTCTTAATCAAGGGAAAGAACCTGACGGAGATAGAGTCAAAGGAAACGAACGGAGCAGGGAAGAGTACGATGGAAGCAGGGATTGCGTATGCAATCCTTGCCAATTCGCTCAAGAAACAAACACTTGACAGGGACTTAATCTTGTGGGGTGAAGAAGAGGCGGACATCTGGCTTGACATTTACTGCCCGATACGGAAAGAAACGCTGAATATACATAGAACCCTGAGACAAAAAGGTTCAGCGTCATTGGAACTCATGATTAATGAGGAAGAGGGTTCGGTACAGGTAGCAACCGTCAACGACGGGAACGCTTACATCTTGAACTGGATAGGTATATCCTCGGAAGACCTGAAGAGTTTCTATATCCTTAACAAGGAGAATTTCAAGTCATTCGTTTCGTCATCCAACTCCGACAAACTGTCGTTGATAAACCGCTTCATTAAGGCTGAACAGTTAGACGACTCTGACAGCGTAATCAAAGAGAAGATTAAACCGTTGGAAGAGAAGAAGGCTGTTGCCTTGGGAAAGGTTCAGAAGATAGAGGGTGAATTGGGCGTCTATGAGACACAGTTGGCTGAGGAGCGAGAACGTAATCTTGAGGAGGAACGACAATCGCTTATAGAGCGTATAAACGAACGAATTGACGCTGTCATACAGGAGTACGACGGAGCGGAAAAGAAGATTGAGAATTCCCGGACGGCTATCAAGTTGGCTGAACAGAGTATCAAGGACAACCAGAAGAAAGTTGCTGAAGCCTCTAAGAAGTTAGAGGGATTAGAAGCGATTGACTATAAGGCTCAATATGACTCCCTAACGAAAGAACGTTCTTCGACCGATACAAAGGTAGAGGCAGCGAGGAAGAAGCGTAAAGCAGCACAGGAACTGTCTTCACAGTACACTGCCGAAGCCAACCGCCTCACGGCTATTCTGAAAGGGACTGTAAAGTGTCCGAAGTGTGGAACGGAGTTCGTGACATCAGATGAAACGGTTGACGTTCCTACTACTCGGAAAAAGATTGAAAGCCAGAAGAAGGAAGCCGAGACCCAGGAAAACCTTGCGAAAACAGCGTTGGAAGAACTTAACTCATTCGAAGAACGAGTGAAGAAGTACGACGACAAGTTCATGAAGATACGTGTTCAGGAACAGGGTACAGTCAGAGCCATTCGTGAGGTTCAAACGGAGATAACAAAAATCCGTGGGGAGATAACCCGAAGCAACCAAATGATATCCTCCTACCAAGAAGATATCAAGCATCAAGAAGGGATTCAATCACGTTGTAACAGTGAGAGCGAACAGTTGGTTGAACAACTTGAAAAGGCTGAACAGGCTGAAATGGAAACCAAGGAAGCCGAACTGGAAGGTCTTGTTGCCTTGACGAAGAAGAAACTCGAAAAGGCAAACAAGGAGTATGGGGAGTGCGAGAAACAGGTATCAGACATGGTACAGTGGGGATTGCGTTTCAAGGAGTTCAAGATGAGCCTTGCCTGTGAGCAGTTACGGATAATTCAGAACTTCGCGAATATGTCCTTACAGAAGCAGCGTTCAGAACTTCGCCTATCAATAGACGGGTTCAAGCGTAATGCGAAAGGGAAAATCAAAGAGGAGATAACTGTATCAGTCATCAATGGCGAGGGCGAATATAAATCATTCTGGTCGTTTAGCGGAGGCGAGAGAGCAAGAATTGAAATGGCTTTGATACAAGCATTTCAGGAAATGATTAACGGAACGAACCAATGGGGAGGACTTCACTTCCTAATGATTGATGAGGTTCTTGAGGGGACAGACCCGTTGGGCTTGGCTCTTCTACTTGAGTCAATGAGCGACGTTCATCATCCTGTATATGTAATCAGTCACGTCATGAATATTCGTGCTGGTGTAACCACTCTCACCGTCGTGAAGGAAAACGGTTACAGTTATATAGAATAGTATGGAAAAGAAACAAACAGTTATCGGAGTAGACCCAGGAAAACAGGGGTTCATCACGGTGATGAAAAGTACAGGTATCAAGCACTATCCGATGCCAAAGGTAGGGAAGGAACTTGACCTGCATGAACTGTCAGAATTGATTATTCAGATATCGGAGGAGTGTGACATCAATAACACGGTTGTCGTGATAGAGGATGTTCACGCTCTACCACGTTCTGCTGCGGGTGCTACGTTTACTTTCGGGGGAGTATGTTATGCGCTTCGAATGGGGTTCATCATGTGTGGCTTGAGGATAGTGTTGGTGACTCCTAAGAAGTGGCAGAAAGAAATGTACGAGGGAATCAAACCGAACCCCGACAAGAAAGTGATGTCAGTGCTTGCCGCGAAGCGGTTGTTCCCTCGACAGGATTTACGTCGGACGGAGAACTGCACGAAAGCCGATGACAACTTGACTGACAGTTTATTAATCGCTGAATATGGGAGGAGACATTATCTATGAAATATGTATTGTGCTGCCCGAATGAAGCCTGTGAACTTCATGGCGTGGCGTTTACTCCGGGAAAATACGTGATGAAGTACAGTAAAGAACTCAAGAAGATGGTTCCTACTATTGTGGGGAAGCCGTATGAGTGTTCTAACTGTCGCGAACAGATGGTTTTCGCAGAAGTTGAGAGCACTATACCAGAGTTCAGCGTTGGCGTCTTTAAGGGATTGCCTGACGACAAAAAGAAGGAGATACTGCGCCAGCGGTTTGACAGGGAACTGAAGCGTGGTGCTGCCGATGAGAAAGAACAACGAAAGAAAAATGCAATAGAAAAAATGATTGGTTATGGAAAATAACGCTGCTAAGAAAGAGTTTCTTGACGCTTGTCGAGGACTTGTAATGAATTGTGACTGTAAGATACTCGTGGTGGAAATCATGGGTGAGTTCCGAGCCTACGTTGCTCCGGAAGTACGGTTGAAGACACGTGAATGTCGCTACAATGAAGTGCGGGACGCTCAAGAGGTTACACCGCTACTCGCAAACATCGGGCATAATTTCGCCAGTGGAATGACGGAACAGAGGCTTCGTGAGCGAATTCAGTCAGTTCACAAAGAGGATTTCAAGTTTGGAACGGATAATTACTTCTGGATTACCAAAGTGTCCTTGAACCAAGGTTAGAGACTTTCATTTTGAATTATTATCTTTGTACCAATAAAGATAACAACGAGTGAAAACTTTAACAAAATCAAGGAATAACGATGGGTACAGACATGATTAATCCTGCTATCGAGACAGGAAAGAGCATTGGAGATTTCGGAATGATGGCTATTACAGCCGGATTCTTTTTGGTGCTGTCAGCACTGATGTGGGTAACTTTCTTCCGCTGGTTCATGAAAGTCATTAACGACACAATGAGCGCACAGCGGGAAACATTTAAAGAACTGTTGGCTGAGACGAGGAATCAAAACATTCAACTCAGTAACATATCCGAGGGACTTGTCCCCGAGACGCAGATGCGTATCAAGACGGTCACGAATATGGCGTTCGACCTTGCGGTTGAAAGGGTGTGCCGTATTATTAAGAGGGTTCGTGAAGAGAACCATATCTCGGATAAGGAAGGGACAGCGAAGAAGATAAGACAGTTGTTGACGAACTTACATGAAGACCGAAATTCCAAGTTTGACTGTTTTACGTTCCGTGGCAAGAAGTTGTCTTCCTATACGAATACGAAATGGATTGAACAGGTGGCAAAGGTAGTCGAGTCGGAAATATATAATGATAAAGGGGTGAACAACCAGCGTGCCTTCACCAACGTCGAAGCAGCGTATGCTAAAATCCGACTCGAACTTTACCACAATATGATGGAAGATTAAACCGAAAATTGGACGTTAAGCGTTAAAAGGCTGGGGAGATTGTAGAAATTTCTTCAGCCTTTTGAAGATTTTCGGGGAAAACTCTTTGGAATTTCATGAGAATCCATTACCTTTGTAGTGTCATTAAAAATCAAAGGTTATGAAAAAGTTCAATATTCAATACAACGGAGGTGATACTTTCACAGTTGAAACAACATCAGCAAGAGAGGCTGCTCGTATCGCGAGAAGAACTGGTAGAGATTTGATGAAGTATAACAATCATTCATCATTGTATTGGGTATGGGACGAGGAAGAAGAAAATCTTCTGTATATGGTTTCCACATTTAAATCGGGGAATCGTACAGTCACCACAATTACGAATTGCACCAAAAATAAATAATTTCGTTATGGCAAAATTAAGTCAAGAAAAGATTAACAGCCTGAGAGCCGAGTTGGTGGCTCTCAATAAGGCTTATCGTGAGGGCAATCCTCAAATATCAGATGTTGATTACGACCACATGGTTGAAACTCTGAGAGTAAACAGTCCGGAGGACGAGTTCTTCAAGAAAGGTATCGTAGAGGAAGCCACCGACCGTATGGAGCCGTTGCCTGTCCCTATGTACAGCCTCGAAAAAATCAAGACAATCAAGGACTTCCGCAAATGGTTACAGAAGATGTTTGCTGCAGGTTGTAAGGAGATTGTCGCCACTCCTAAATTTGACGGAATAAGCCTTGTCGTTGATGAAGACGATAAGAGAGCGTGGACTCGTGGTGATGGTGTAGAAGGACAGTTGTCAACGAAACACTTCGACCGTATGTTCAATGGCGAGGGCGAGCATCCGGAACCACACCTTATGCACACGTGGGGCGAGGCTATCATGAAGAAGAAGACCTTTGCCCACCTCAAGGACAACCAAGCCGACTTCGCCTATAAGAACGCTCGTAATATGGTTGCCGGAATATTCAACTCTCCGGACGGTTGGAACAACCGCTTTATGGCGAACGTGGACTTCGTGCGTTATGGCTCCGACCTTACAGGCGACAAGTCAAGCGTTCTCGAAGAATTGAAAAGAACGTTCCATAATGTTACTCCGTATGTCAGTTTCTTGATTGAAGAGATAATGGAACTCGACGATGAGGAAATGAACCTGTTGCTTGATGAGGAACTTCATGACAGGTTTGATGCTGAATACAAGATTGATGGCGTGGTGATAGAAGTCGATGAAGAAAGCGTCCGTGAACAACTGGGACGGCTTCCTAACGGAAATCCCGCCTATGCTATTGCGTTCAAGAAGGAAGAGTGGTGTGACGTGTACCAGACAAAGGTTATCAGTATAGAAAAGGGAATAGGGAAGACAGGTGTTCTGAACCCTGTAATCATCATCGAACCCGTTGAGATTAACGGAGCAACCGTATCCCGAGCCACAGCGTATAATGCAGCCTACCTGATTGACCAGCATATCTGTGAGGGAGCGTTCATCGAAGTAACACGTGGTGGAGACGTTATCCCTAAACACTTGAAGACGATTGAATATAACGAGAATGCGTACACTGATATGATGGACGACCTTGTTATCTGTCCTTCCTGTGGGGAACCGCTTAAATGGAACGAAACGCACGTTGACCTTGTATGCTCAAATGAGTCGTGCAAGGAAAGAGTAATCTCTGGTATGGTGTATTTCTTCCGCACGATGGGTTGCGAACAATTTGAGGAGCCTACGATACGTCGTTTGTATGGACACGGCTATAAGACGATAGACACAATTCTTGAGTCGCACGTTGCTGAGTTCCAGAACCTGTTAGGAAAGTCAAAAGGAAAGACTGTTTCAAGCCAGATTGACAAGGTTCTTTCCGGAGTACCGCTGGCTCGTTACCTAACAGCCATAAATGTATTTGACGGAAAGATTGCTGAGGCGACCTGTCAGAAAATCTTAGACGGTTTGAACGGGGAAACGGTTGAGAGGCTGCGTGACCCAAATAGTTATGCGCTCACTGCGGAGTCTGCGGTCGCTCTAAAGCACGAATGTGAACTTATTCCGGGAATAGGTGAGGTGCTTGCTTTGACGTTCGTAAAAGGTCTAAAAACGTATCTTTCGAGGGGAAAAGACAGAAGAGTCGTTATTACTTATGTACAGTCGCCAAAGGTTGAGACTCCTGACGGAGTCGAACAAATGTTTGTCTGCATGACAGGGTTCCGGAATAAAGAACTCGAAAAGGCTCTTCAGGCTCGGGGACACGTGGTGTTGAACGGTGTGACCAAAGAATGCACAGTTCTTGTGGTAGCCGACATCAACTCAACTTCCTCTAAGATGAAGACCGCTAAACAAAGAGGACTTCGTATCGTAACGAGAGAAGATTTTGAAAATGAGATATTGTGATGGAATAGGACATATTTATTGCATATGCTGTCTGGCTAATGGGAAACTTTACATTGGTCAGACAGTGAAGTCGATTGAGAAACGATTCAAAGAACATAAACAGGCTGCGAAACGTGGAGTTCCTTACAGGCTTTATTCAGCCATGAGGAAGTACGGTGTTGAGAACTTTACGATTGAGGAAATTATTCAGGTATCGGCACCCAATAGACAGGTTCTGAAAGCAAAACTTTGTTACATTGAGGAGCGTCTAATTAAAAGGCTTCAAACTAAAGAATTTGGATACAATTCAACGGATGGTGGGGATGGAGCGGTTGGAACTGTATGGACAGAAGAACGTCGTGCAAAAGCAAGGGAGGCTGCAAAGATTCACTTTGCTAAATATTGGGGACACAAACATTCTGAAGAATCAAGGAGAAAAATATCCGAATCAAATAAAGGAAGGCTTCCTTCAATGAAAGGTAAACATCTTTCAGAAGAAGCTAAACAAAAGATTTCTAAAGCAAATTCTGGTCATATTGGAGCATTTCGTGGGGAAACTCTTTCGAAAGAACATCGTAGAAAAATTAGTGAATCTAAGAAAGGGGTGAAGCGGAAAGAGTTTTCAGATGAATGGAAAAAGAAACTTTCAGAATCACATAAAGGAGAGAAAAATCATTTCTTTGGAAAGAAACATTCCGAGGAAACAAGAAAGAAAATGTCTGAAGCGAAAAGGAGGAATCGTTATGAGATATTGGTATAGAGACCATGATTGGTGGTACATTGGCTTTTCCTACGACCCTGCGCTGGTGGCTTCTGTAAAGAAGTTCGCTGGTGCGGGATACAATCCCCAAAACAGGGAGTGGTACATTCCGTTCTCACTTGTCACGGTGAACCCGTTGAAGAAGTGGCTTGAGGAGAACGGATTCAAGGAGGGAATGAACTACGTTCCCTCTCGTCGGGTGATTGATTATGAGGAACCCGAAGAGGTGATAACAGCGGAGGAAGTTGAGCAAGCCTGTAAGGAGATAGGAATGAAGCGAATTCCCCGTCCCTATCAGTGCGAGGGGGTTGCCTATATGATTAATCACGGGAACTGTATCAATGGAGATGACTGTGGGTTGGGTAAGACAGCCCAGACGATTATTATCATTGAACTACTCGGAGCGTTTCCGGCTCTGATAGTTACCCCAGCGTCCGTGAAGTACAATTGGAAGAAGGAATGGGCGAAGTGGATGCCTGACCGAAAAGTAGGTGTAATCGAAAGGAAACGAAAGTTCGACCCTGCCGTATGGGATAGCGATGTCGTGATTATCAATTACGATGTGCTCGGGGAACGTAACATGGAGAAGCCGACAGCGAAGTTCAAGGAACTACTCAAGAAGTATTGGGGAGCCTGTGCCTTGGACGAGATACACTTCTTGAAGTCGGAAAAGGCTCTTCGAACCAAGATGGCGAAGAAGATAACCAAGCGAATAGAACACGTATGGGGATTGACAGGTACGCTGACTCAGAATAAGCCAGCCGACCTTATACAGCCGTTCAAGATAATTAGGCGGTTTGATGACATCTTCGGTGATACGTTGGAGTTCAAGTTTCGTTACTGTAACGGGAAACAAACCGCATACGGGTTCGACGACAGTGGGTTCAGTAACCTCGAGGAACTTCATGAACTGTTACGAATGGGCGGTTACATACGACGGAATAAGAGGGACGTTCTTGAGGAACTCCCACCGCTGGTAGAGCAAACAGTTGACGTTCCTATTGTGAACCTCAAGGAGTACAGGCGAGCCGAGTCAGACCTGTTAGCGTATCTTGAGAAGATAGATATCGAGAAGGCTAACAATGCCGTGAACGCTCCCCACCTTGTAATGATTAACACGTTGAAATCCCTGTCAGTGAAAGGGAAGTTGCCGTTTATGCAATCGTACATCAAGGATTGGTTAGAGGCGAATGAAGACGAACAGTTGGTGGTCTTCGGTGTACACCGTGAACCGCTTCAGGAACTGGCGAAATATTTCAAGGCTCCGATAATACAGGGTGGGGTCTCGGCTGATAAGAAGCAACAAATCGTGAACGAGTTTTCACAGAGGAAACATCGGTTACTCTTTGCGAACATTCAGTCGGCTGGGACAGGTACGGACGGTCTTCAGGACAACTGCTCGAATCTCTTCTACATTGAACTACCTGACAAGTCAACCGACCTGGAACAAACGAACAGTCGTCTTGAGCGAATGGGGCAAAAGAATAGTATAAATATCACCTACCTATTATCACCCGACACGATAGACGTTGAAATGAGAGAAACCGTTAAGGATAAGAGCCTTATAACAGGGGTGGTGAACAGGGGGCAAAGCGAGAATGAACTATTGGCAAGGAAATTCTTACAAAAACATCTGAAATGACGGAAACTCGAGCCATCGGGAGACGTTATGTAATTATCAAATAATTTAGTGATAACAATGGACAAAATTCAATTCAAAGCAAAGTTCTTCGGTACGAAAGAACGTAAAGGACAAATCAAGAAACAGGCAGAATTCGTTATGGCTGTCAGTGAAGACAAAGTTGAGGATGTTCTCCGGTTACAGGGGTGGCAAACCATACACGGCTTAAAGATAAGAAAGGTTGAGTGATATGGTTCCAAAAGAGAGGATTAACATAACAATATTCACCGACGGAAGTTGTAACGCAAAGAGCGACCGAAAATTAGGTGGGTTCGGTGTGTACATTCCTTATGGAAATCAGGAGATACACCTGAGAAGAGGCTTCTGGAACACGACGACCTCCCGTATGGAGATGAAAGCGTTGCTGGCAGCGATACAGATGATAGACCCAGACGTCTATACAAAGGTTCATGTCGTAGCCGACAGCGAGTTCGTGGTGAATGCTTTCAAGAAGTCCCTACTTTCACAATGGCGAGCCAACGGGTGGTGGGGAGTTAAAAATCCTGAACTTTGGAAAGAAATCCTGAAAGAAATTGAAAGCCGTCGAAAGATGGTGTTCGGTATATCACACATCAATGGACACGGGAAAGACCTGTCCGACCCGTTGGTTTACGGTAATTCCTGTGCGGACGCTCTGGCGAATTATAAGACGCAAGACAGTTACGTTCAGGATAGACCGCTTGAGGGGTTCAGTTGGTTTCATCATGATGGTTCTGACTGTGTGTTTCCGGAAAAGACTGAAAAATTTGAGGAGTTGAACCAAGTGGGTGGAGACGTGAACATTATAGGCGATTGCTTCTACGCAAATGAAGAGGAGTTGTTTGAACGGGTTAATGGAACATACCTGTTTGAGCCGTATTATAATGGGCAATTGGACATCGATTATAAAGTAGAAAAGATTTAGTATATGGCGAAATTAGATGAGTATAAACAAGCGATAGTTGACGAATACCAAAGTACGAACAGGAACATTTTTGTCAGTGCAACGGCAGGGAGTGGAAAGACATTTACTCTCTGTAAGTTAGCGGAGATAACTCCTCCTATAAAGAGTTCAATATTCTTGGCGTTCAATAAGTCAATCGCAGAGGAGTTGGGTCAGCGACTCCCAAGAACCGTAAAGGCTTCCACTCTACATTCGTGTGCGTTGTCAAGTCTGTGTAAAGCGTTCAGCCTGAATTTTGCACTGTCGGATTCAAAGAACTTCAATCTGGCAAAAGAGAAGATGAACTTCAAAGGGGTTCACTCGAAGCGTATTCCGGGAATGATAATGAAGATATGTAGGCTCTACGACCTCATGCGCTTTAACCTCATACAAGACGATGTAGAGGCGATAATATCGCTGGGTGAGAGGTACGGTGAGGAGGCTGACGAAAATCTCGCTAAGAGAGCAATAGAACTCCGTATGCTCAATAAAAAGATTGCTGATAATTACTTCCTAAAAGGTGGGTCGGGGAAACTTCCTATGGACTTCACTGATATGTTATACTATGCGACTCAATACGTTCATCGGGATGTCTTCAAACAGTACAATGTCGTTATGCTTGACGAGTGTCAGGATATCAGCCCATTACAGTTTGAGGTCGTGAAGATGTGTAAGACACCACGAGGTCGCCTGATAGCAGTAGGGGATGAAAAGCAATCAATCTATTCATTTATGGGGAGTAATCTTGACTCGTTACAGGCTATCAAGAACGCTCCTAATACAGTGACGCTGCCTCTGTCAATGACATATCGTTGTGCCCAGGATATAGTTGCCGAAGCCTGTAAAGTGTTCCCCGATGGTATAGTGGCTGCTCCTGGAGCGGTTAAAGGGTTCGTTGGGGATGGTACGTTTAAAGACGCTCAGGAAGGGGATTTCATTCTGTGCCGGAATAACGCTCCGTTGGTTGACGCTTTCATCACCCTGTTACGGCAGGGGAAGAAGTGTACAATTCTTGGGAAGGAATTCGGTGATGAACTTGTATCGCTCATAGACAGCGTCGAGGACGTATGGGGACTTGAACAGGTTCTTGAGAACATGATAAGTAAGTTGCAGAAGAAGGGAGTTAAGAGTCCAACCAAGTGTGAGGCATACGACAAGTTGAATGAGAAAGTGAATGTTTTGTTGAGCCTGTACGAATATTTCGGTGATTTGGAAACCGTGCGCTCCCGGATTTACGATATATTTGTAGAGAACGCCAGTCGTGGTATCACGCTGTCGACCATACATAAATCGAAAGGTTTAGAGAGTGACAATATATATTTCTTAGAACCAGAGTTGTTGCCATCTAAATATGCAACTACTGAGTTGGCGTTATACGCAGAAAGATGTTTGAAATTTGTTGCGATAACTCGGGCAAGAAAAAGATTAATTTATTGCTGATATGAAAGGTGAAATTTATGTCATATTTAATTCGGTAAATAATAAACCTTATGTTGGGATAACGATTCAAGGATATTTGAAGCGTTTCAAGAAACATAAGGAATGCGCAAAGCGTGGAGTCGATTATGCTTTATATCGAGCAATGAGAAAATATGGAATTGAAAAGTTTTGGGTTGATTTAATTGAAACGGTTGAAGCAAAAACTGATTCTGAATTATTAGAAAAACTGAATGAACGTGAAAAATTTTGGATTAAGGAACTTGATTCGAAGAGGCACGGTTATAATATGACTTCCGGAGGACAGGGGGTTTTGAAGCCTTCATTTGATACCAGAAAAAGAATGAGTCAAAATCAGACAATTACTGAAGAACAATGTGAACGTCTTCGAAAATTGCGTACAGGAATTCCTCCTTGGTGTAAAGGAAAGAAACTTTCTAAGAAAATTAGAAAGAAGATGAGCGAAGGGAGAAAAGGTTGGGTTCCTTCAGAAGAAACTCGAAAATTATGGAGTGAACAACGGAAAGGTCGGAAGATGAGTGAAGAAACTCGAAAGAAAATGTCCGAATCCGCATATAAACGATATCATCAAGTTTAATATATTGTTAAATAATTTGAATTATGGAAGAAGTAAAGAAACAGACCCCAATCGACCTGTATCTGATGGTTCCTCATCAGGTGTACGAGGGTGGTAAACAGTCAGTGAAAGTCTGTCTGTTGGCGTGCAAGAAGATTAAGGCTTTCGCAGGATTTCTACCTACGAAAGAAATTCTTGAAACTCATTTTCAGGCTGAACGGGTTCGCATTGAAATGGCGAAGCAGGAATCCGGGAATGAGAACACGTACCGACCTCAACCCTTGTATCTTGAAGTAGAAAGTAGTATATTTGCGTCTATTGTTTCGGAAGCCAGAGCGAAAGACAAAGCGTTGGGAACCCCTGACGTGCTCGCTTTGACGCTGGGTTCATCGATGCCGTGCTGCATTATAGCAGAACGCAAGGAAGAACCTGCACCGAAGCCCAAAACAGTTCGTAAAAAGAGAACCAAGAAAATTGAAGAGAAACATGATTGAAAAGGACAGTCGACCAGTGGTCGGGGAGTACGTGTTTTTGAGCAAGTATTCCCAAACCCATGATGGGAAAAAGGAAACATGGCAGGAAGCCGTGAACAGAGTAATGGATATGCACTTGAAACGCTATTCCGGTATGGTGAAGCCTGAAGACGAGGCTGAGTTTAGTAAGATGTTTGCTCACGCATACAGCCTGTATTCCGAGCAACGTGTATTGGGAGCCCAGCGTGCGTTACAGTATGGTGGAGAATTGATGTTAGAGAAGCACGCTCGCTTCTATAACTGTTCTTCTACCTACGTTGACCGTGTACGGGTATTCGAGGAAATCATGTATCTGTTGCTCTGTGGTGCTGGGACAGGTTACAGCGTTCAGCACGTTCACACGGATAGACTTCCTGTGCCCAAAGGATTTGATAATTCAAAACAGGCTGAGAAATTCGTGATACCTGATACGATTGAGGGGTGGGCAGAGGCTGTCGGTAAGATGATGACCGCTTACTATTATGGTGGTGCGGACATCGAGTTTGACTATTCAGCAATCCGCCCGAAAGGTGCATACATCAGAGGGGGATTTAAGGCTCCTGGACCCGAACCGTTACGTCAGGCGATAGAGAAGTGTCACCACATCATTACCCGTATCAAAGGACGGAAATTGAGACCGTTTGAACTCCACTATCTAATCTGTATCTGTGCGAATAGCGTGGTGACAGGGGGTGTGCGTCGCTCAGCGATGATAAGTATCTTTGACGCTGACGATGCTGAAATGGCTGCGTGCAAAACAGGTAACTGGATAGCAACGATGCCGGAACTGTGCCGGAGTAACAATTCAGCAGCCATCCTACCTGATACACCGAAGGAAGTGTTTGATAACATTTACGAGAATACCAAGTTGTATGGGGAGCCAGGATTTGTATTCATCGATTCTCCGTGGTTTGTATTCAATCCCTGTGGAGAGGTAGGTATGTTTCCACAAATCAAGGACGAGAACGGTGATTATCATACGGGTTGGGGATTCTGTAATCTTGCGGAAATCAACGGTGGTAAGGTAAAGACAGTTGAGGATTTCTATGCTGCCTGTGAAGCAGCCTCCACTATCTGTACGTTGCAGGCTGGTTACACGAATTTCCGTGTGCTTGAGAAATGGTCACAGTTGATAGCGGAGCGGGACGCTCTTATTGGTGTGGGCATTACGGGTCTCTGTGAGAACCCTGCTATCCTGTTCGACCCAGAAGTACAGAAGCGTGGTGCTCAAATCGTTGTAGAAACCAACAAGAAGATTGCACGAATGATAGGTATCAACGAGGCTGCACGGTGTACAGTTGTGAAGCCGTCTGGGAACAGTTCACAACTCCTTGGAACCTTGTCAGGAATAACTGCCGGACACGCTCGTCACTACATTCGTCACATTCAGGCTGCAGATACTGAACAGGCTGTTCAAGAGTGGGAACGTGTCAATCCGGATATGGTAGAAGCGAGCGTTTGGGCTCCTGACCGTGAAAAGGTTATCGCTTTCCCTGTTACACTTCCCGAAGGAGCGTTGCTGAAACAGAACCTGACAGCAATTGAATTCCTGAAATATGTTCTCTTAACGAAACAGAACTGGATTGAGTACGGTACGAACCTGACTCATCCTTCTACACTTGACAATCCGAAACTTCGAATGAACGTGTCAAATACCTGTACAGTTCGCCCAGATGAATGGGATGAAGTACGGGAGTTCCTGTGGGAACATCGTGACCAGTTTGGTGGTATCAGCCTGTTATCATCATTCGGTGATTTGGACTATCCTCAAGCACCGTACACCGAAGTTCTTGACGAGGTTGAGTTGGCGGAACGCTACGGAGCAGGAGCAATTCTGTCGAGCGGTCTTATCGTTGATGCGAATGACGTGTTCAAAGACGTTTGGGAAGCCTGTAACGCAGCGATGGGGTTGGCTCCACAGTTACTTACAATCAACGACAAACAGATAGCCGACTTCGTTGTTGAAAATATCAAGGACGGACGTTTCCTTGTTGACATTGACGGTATCTGTTTCTCAGACGTGAACTGTGTCATTGACTACCTGAAACGACGTGTTGAAAGACGGTTGGATTGGGTGCGTCGCTTCAATTCATTTGCCGACAAGTATATGGAAAGCGACCGTCAGAAGACATCGTACTGTTTGAAGCACGTAAACGCATACCACAAGTGGCAAGCCATCTGTCGAATGAAGCCTGTTTCCTACGACAACATCGTATGGGAAGAACCGCTTAAACAGGCTGGAAGTGAAATTGCGACAGCCTGTGCCGGAGGTGCGTGCGAAATACCACAGCGACCGAAGAAATAAATCAAGAAATTGCCCAGTCTTCGGAACCTGACTCCGGGACTGGGCGTTTTTAAATAAAAATCGATTAAGTGTAATAAATATGAATGTAAAGATTTTATTCAACAAATCTGCTCAAGAGGCTCTTTTCGAAGGAATTGATGAACTCGCTAATGCAGTATCTTCTACTCTCGGTCCGAAGGGACATTCAGTAATCATTGACAAAGGGTATGGCATTCCTCACATCACGAAAGATGGTGTAACTGTTGCCCGTGCGTACGATACCGACGACCCGATGAAACGTATGGGAGCAACGCTCGTTAAGACTGTTGCGGCAAAGACCTGTGACGAGGCTGGTGACGGTACAACCACAGCCACAATCCTCACCCGTGCGCTCATTAAAGAGGGAATGAATGTTCTTCCTAATGTCAAGAATCCACAGCGTTTCAAGGAAGGAATGGAGGCTGCTCGTTCAGAAGCCGTTTCGTTCATCAAAGCGATGGCGAAGGAAATTGGTGAGACAGAGTTCGACCGTGTAAATCAGATTGCCACTATCAGCGCAAACGGTGATGTGGAGGTTGGTTGTATCATTTCGGAGGCTATCGGAAAGGTAGGAAACGATGGAGTGATTACGGTTGAAGAAAGTAGCAAGGGAAATGAAACCACAGTCGAAGTGACCACAGGTTTTCAGTGGGAGAAAGGCTTGGTGAACCCGTACTTCGTTACAGACCCAGAGCGTATGGAATGCGTGCTTGATAAGCCGTATATTCTAATCTTCGGACAGAACATCAACTATCCCCAGGAAATCCTTCCTATCATTCAGACAGTTTATTCAGCGAAACGCAGTGTTCTTATCGTTGCTCCTAATGCGTCTAATGACGTTATCAAGTTCCTCGTTACAAACATTCAGCAACAGAACGGGTTGAAAGCCTGTTTCGTAAAGGCTCCCGGATATGGTCAAATCCAGAAGGACATGATAGAGGACTTGGCTGTTAAGGTAGGCGCAAAGGTGGTAGGCGATGAGTTTGGACGTCCGCTTGACCAACTCGGTACAGACTGGCTGGGCGAGTGTGAACGTACAGTCGTTTCTACTAATCGTACAATCCTCGTAGGAGGCGTTGGTACGGAAGCCGATATAAATACCAGAGTAGAGGCTATTAAACATCTAATGGAGGAGAATACGAACTCTTACGACCAAGAGAAGTATCGTGAACGTATTTCGAAACTTACAGGGGGAGCAGCCGTCGTTTATGTAGGTGCGGACAGTGAGGTAGAGATGAAGGAGCGAAAAGACCGTGTTGACGACGCTATTGCCGCAACTCGGGCAGCGTTGGAAGAGGGATACGTTCCTGGAGGCGGTACGGTTCAGTTGAGAGCGTCAGACCACCTACGCAATATGCCTTCACTTCATGAAGAACATCCTGACTTCATTATTGGTTGGAATGTAGTGGCTCAAGCGTTGATGGCTCCGTTCAATCAGTTGTGTGAGAATGCTGCTGTGAACGCAACCCGTATTGAAGTTGACCTGACAAACAACGACGACCCGATGTGGTGGAAAGGCTTCAACCCTGTTACCGAGAAGATAGAAGATATGTTTGAGGCAGGAATCATTGACCCTGCGAAAGTGTCAAGAGTGTCCCTGGAAAACTCTGTTTCAGTCGCTATTCAGTTCTTGAATACGTCTTGTGCTATGTCCGCAAATGATGAACTAAATAAAAAGTAAATGCCATGAGTCAGAAACAAATCCGAAGAGGGGACATTGTACGCATCCGCCATAATAACAGCGGTCATCAATTCAAAGAAAACACTTTGTGCGTCGTACTGGATACATATCCGAAACGAGCCGAATTCCCCGACAGGTTCAAATGTGCAACCCGAACCGAGTGGTGGTACGTTGATATTAAAGACATCACGCTGTTCTCGCGAAACAAGAACGAGGATGACGATTATTAATCATTAAATAGAGACGATTATGTTTTTCGAAGTAAGAACAAAACGGTTGACAGTCACCGAGCGCAATGCGTATAAGACCGTCAAGGAACTGTGGTTGTTCCAAGTTGAAAGTTACACCGAAGCCGAGGCTCGTGTGACGGAGTTCATGAACAAACAATTCAAGGGAGAGGACTTCTCTATTCCTAAGATTCAACCGTCAAAGATACAGCGTGTTGAAAAGACAGACGGCTGTGCTGATGAAGACCCGTTCTACAAAGTTAAGATTGAACTTCTCAGCGAGAACGACAAGGGTAAAGTGGTGAAAGAACCGTTCTTCATTTTGGTTCGTGCCGAAAGTCCTGAGGCTGCTATTGAGGTTGGTAATGGTGTGGGCGATGAAGAAGCACCGTCTTCTGAAACTGTTTCCGCTACGAAAACCAAGTTCACAGGGGTTGTCGTAATGACCGCTCCGAAGAAAGAACCAGCGAAACCAAAAGCAGAGGCTCCTAAGGAAGAGGAACAACCGAAGACTCCTGCTAAGGCAGCGAAGTCGAAAAAGAAGTAACATTCAGTAACAATCAAGAGTGGCTGGGAAACCAGCCACTTTCATATTTAGGAAGATAATGGCAGAAAAGAAACAACCCATCCCGAAACGTGTAATTACGGAAGCCGACGTTGACCGTATCATGAGAACGGCTCCTGATTACATTACGGAAGCATCGGACGAGGTGAAGGACTTGTTTGTCGCTGCTGAATGGGCAAAAGAGGAACGAGACCTGTCTCCTAAAAGATATTTCGACCTCGTGCTAAACGAGGGTACAGAGGAAGAGAAAACAATCAATATAGACTTCCAGCAGACGGTGAATGTGGGGGCAGTTGTCAAGACGCACGGTGGAGACATTACGGCTGTTCGTTCAGTCAACGCCAAGCGTCTTCAATACTTACAGTTAGACCGAGCCTACCAACGAGCCGTGTTGGAACTGAATAAAGCCATGGGAGTCCGTTCCCGGAAGCCTCGTAACATTGTCGACTATACAGGCACGATAATGGAACTCTTTGGGAAGTTCTATACCGTTACCGATGTCGCCAAGGTTATGGCGAAGGAATACAAGATTAAGGTTCCGGAGGAAGAACTGAAGAAGTTCTATGTTGAGAACCGAGACTTGATTACCAGACGTCGAGCCGAGTACGTGTTACAGAATAAGGACTTTCGTATAGCAACAGAAACAGGTCGTCTTGAAGTCCTTAATCAAATGTTGGTAGAGGTTGAAATCAAGAACAGAGCAGCAGGGGGAAGTAACGTCGATTACTGTAACCTCATACTCCGTATCATTGAACAGGCTCGAAAGGAAGTTAAGGGGAACGAAATCAAGATGACCGTTGATGGTCGTATTGATATCAACGCCACACTTCACGCTGAGACCAACGTAATGACGGTCATGAAGCAGATGTCTATCAATGCGTTGGTAGTGGGTTTGACGGCTGCAAAGGTAGGGTTGAATCCAACCGTGTTGATATCACAGTTGGCGTCTTCATGGTATGCGAAGTTCAACGGGTTCAATGGAAACTTGATGGACGGTGAACAGGTACAGTTGCCGTCAGCACTGATTAAACAATACGACTGGGACCAGATAGAGCGTTCCTCTAAAGAGTTCGTTCAGGAGTTTACCCCTATCACGGAAATCATTGATGAGAAGGAACCTGAGAAGCAAACCACAGCCGAAACAACTCGTAAGAATATGCTCCTACGATTGAAGTCAATGAAGGCAGCGAAGGCACAGGAAGACAACCGTGCCAACCCTGTTACACCTGACGACAAGGATATGAGCCTCAAGGAGAATGGCGTGGTACTGGCTCCGGAACCAGATGAACCCGAAGAGCCGAAAGGTGAGTTCGAAATAGACTACAATCTTAACAAGCATTACAAGCAGAAGAAGAATATGCGTGTAAAGGGTGCGATAGGAGAGTCTATTGCTCGTCACAAGGCACAAAAAGAAGAGGGTGAGGTAAATGTAAATAAAGCGGAAGCAGAAGCCGCAGCGAGACGTGAAAGACGGAAAGCACGTCGCGAAGCAAAGAAGAAAGGAAACAAGGATGAATGATAACGATTATTTCTTCGTAGACCGTTCCGCTGAGCATAAGGCAAGGCGAGAGCGGTTGGCTCAAAAGAAAGTTGAGTCATGGAAACGTATTTGTGAGTCAGCAAGGAAATCACATTCAAAAATCAATAAGGAATGAAATTCGTAAAAAGAAAGGGTGAGCCGAAAGACTCACCCTGTTTTGTTTACCCGTGTACAGGCTTCTAAATACCTGTCGGAGTAACATTGTAAGAACGAACCATCCACGCTTCCTTTTCCATGCTTTCAATCATGTCCTCAAGGAAGTTAAGAGTGGCGAGGTCATTCTCGGGGATTTGTTTGTGAATGTCTCTGATAGAGCGTATCAACTTATCCCAGTCGTCACGAATGATTTTCCACATGTCAAGAGCCTGTGGAACGGCTTCACCCATACCGAATTCTTTGATGTGGTTGTTTTGTAACATTGCTTCCATAGAACCCAGCGGACGTTTACCCAGAGCACGGATACGTTCAGCAACATCATCAACACGTTCAATTTCTTCTTCGTAGAGTTTCAGCATAGCCTCGTGATAGGAACCAAACGAGTCTCCTACGACATTCCAATGAAACTGCCAAGTCTTCAGCATAAGCGTGAAGTGGTCAGCAAGTAAACCATTCAGCAAGAGGGCACTACGTTCGAGTTCCTCTTCAGTTAAACCAGTCTTAATCATTTTCCTTTAATATTAAAGAGTTTATAAACAGTTATATAACGAGTACAAAGGTACAAAGAATAAAATCTTCAGGAAAATCTAAGAATATTCCGGATAAATCATTGGATATATCAAAAGAATGACTAACTTTGTTGCGTCAAACAATAAATCAACGGAATAATATGAAGACTTTAATAGAATTAAAACAGGCTGCTGAGAGTAAAGGTTTACGGTTCGAAGTAAACAAGTGGGACCCGACTATCAGACGTTGGGAAACCGATAAAGTTCCTAATCCTGACTTTATGAAAATAGAGATTGGTATTGAGTACCGTCCTAACATCTGGGCATGGTTTGACGGGTTCTGTAAGGAAGATGTCAAGGATGATGATTTAACCCTGTTCTTCCGGGAAACGTATAATCAAGTATGCGGTCGACAGAATAAGACTTGGAGAAGAGGCTTCAAAGTTGAGCGACAACTGTTTGGAAATGATAACTAATAACCAGAGGGAGTTCACGCTCCCTCACAAATAATTTCGTAGATATGAAAGATGAACCAAGAAACAGAAGTGTGTGGGAACGTATGAAGATGGCGTTCCGTCTATTGTTTAGTGTTAAAGCGTTGGAGCCTGTTTATAAGGAAGGCTGGGAAGATGGTTGTAGAGGACTCTATGACGATTATAAGGTCATGAAGGAAACCATTGAGCCATTCGTGAAAAAGGTTCATGACACGGCTTGGCACGGGGATAGTGCTATTACTATACCAGGAATGATTCCAACGGAACTGTATCGTATGCCGTTCCTTCCAGTTGAGGATTTCCTTGGTGCCGGAATAGTTGCTGGACATGATTGTCCTCCGCAACAAATTGAGTTGAGATATCAGGTATATAGACAGGATACGCTCGAGAAAGCGTTTCAGGCGGATAGACGGCTTGCGCATGATATCAATTACGGATATGTAGAAGCCTCTAAATGTCTTGCGAAGTTCCTGTTAGAAAATGGGTTTGTGAAACATCGTGTTATCGCTAATTCGGGAAGCCCATACCCGACATTCGTATTCTTCACGAATGTGATGAAACAGGTATAATCACGTTATAATAATGCGGTAAATCTGCCGTTGGATTGCACTTAAATATTGCGAGGTTGAGCCGGACTGGGAAGTTCGGCTCAATTTATTTTGAAGAATTCCCGAGGAAACTCTTTGATATCTCAATCTGAACCACTACATTTGTACAGTCAAATCAATAAAACAATGTAATATGGAATTCAAAGAACAATCCGTCCCGACTGGTATCTTGCTTAAGATACGTAAATTACAGGCTCTTGCCGAAAGAGGAGTAGGTGGTGAAGCCACGAACGCAAAAATCCTATTGTCTGCCTTGTGCGAGAAATACGGTATCGATGAGTCAAAACTTGATGAAGAAGAGAAACAGTGGTATGAGTTCGAGATGAGAACATCAGTCCAGAAACTGTTCTTACAGTTGTACGCCAGTATATATGGAACGACTGAACGCTATCTCAAGGAAGTTGAACTGTGGAAGAGAGGTCGTAAGAAGATAGTGAAATGTAAGTTCACCCGTGCTGAATATATTGAGTTTAGTCAGATGTGGGAATGGCACAGAAAGAACTATCTGGCTGAACGTAAACGCATGAGAGAACTGTTCCAGATAGCCTACTACGATAAATTCAAGATGTATCCTTCGGAGACCTGTGATGAGTATGAAGCCCAGCGGTCAAAGAAGAAAGACAGTGACCTCACAATGGAAGATATATTAGCAATAAACATGATGGCAGCAGCCTGTAAGAACAAATCCTTCTACAAACAAATAGGAGAGGCAAACGACGACGAAGACGACGATTAATGATTTCCCCGAAAATAATCGGGGATTTCTTTTGATATGTCAATCTTTATACATATATTTGCTTCCGTAAATCAAACAAGTGTAATCATGAGAAAGAAAACATCACATCGCGAGAAGGACTTCGGTCTGGTTCAAAGAGCCTTATGTGGCGACCAGGATGCCTTCACAACGATATTCAAGAAGTACAATGTTATCCTCACTATACAGATTGGGGAGATTATCAATGACAAAGATTTAACAGCCGACATCGTAATGGAAACATTCGAAAAGGCTTTCGAGCGGTTGGAACGCTTCCAACCAGACTATCAATTGAGTGCGTGGTTAGTTCGTATCGGTAGGAACTGTGCGATAGACTATTGTCGTAAGAAGAACCGAGTGAATATCGTCAGCATTGATGAGGGGTTCGACGATACCGAGGATGACCGACCTACGTTACAAGTAATAGACGACAGCCGTACACCTGAAGAATCCCTGTCGTTCAATCAGCGAATAGAATATGTAAAGAGCGTCATGCAGAAGATGCCGTCGACATCAAGACGGGTTATTCAGATGCGGTTCTTTGATGACTTCACCTACGAAGAAATGGCTGATGAACTGGGGTTCACTCTTCAACAGGTCAAGAACGCTATGCATAGAGCGAAGCGAGACCTCATTGAACTTATAGAGTTGCAGGCATACGATGATGTCCTTCACAAATAAAAGAGGAGTTCGTCATAACGCTATACAGGTATGAGAATGACAAGTTATTTCAGGTCTCTTGTTAAGTCAGGGACATTGGACAGCAGTAAATCGTTTGCCTTGCTGCTGTCCGTAATTATAGGAGCCATCATTGGTTTAGTGGTGTGCTTCTGTCTTATTTGGGACGTCGTGACCAACGGGTACATCAAGACAAATCTGAACGAATTGGGAGTGTTCCTATTGTGTGCAGGTGGCTTCATGGTTGGTGGCGGGATAAACAAGGTATTTGGCGAAAAGTATTTTAAACATCAAAAACCAGAGAAGAATGAAAAAGAAGTTTAAAGCGAAAGTTTCGGGAATGTTTGATATCGTTCAGTTAGGCGATGACACATTCAGCGAGGTGGTCGAAAAGTTGAAAGCCAACGACTACCATATTGACCAACAGTTCACGAGCCGTGAAGGGTGTTACATCGAAGCCATAGGTGACGGTGGAACAAAGTGTGTATCTCGTGGGGATATGGTGTTCACGGACGAGACGGGAGAGTTATTTATCATGTCTGAGAAACGATTCAACGCAACGTATGAAGAAGTGGAAGAAGATTCAAAAATCCCTAATCAGGAAATGGCGACAGACCCTGTGTGATTGGTTCGGTCATCAGCCTGTAACAGTCATAGAAGACCGCTGGCGTGGTAAACAGAACATTCTGAACCGTAAAGGAGGGAAGCCCCGCAAGGGAGGACACTATGTTACGGGATATTATGAAAAGTGCGCGAGATGTGGTAAGAAATTGAGTGATTTTAAAAGATGTTGGTAATATGTTAAAGATGAAGTTTTGGTTCGAAGGGAACCAGTTACAGCCTGACTGCAACATTCACGGAGGCTGCAAGATAGGGAGTTCAGCCTGTCATGCCTGTCCTCACTGTGTACGGGTAAACAGCAAAGACCAGGAAGTTCTGTGTCTTGGCGATGGCTCAGAGTATAAAGAAGCCAAGTTGGAAGAGTTGAGGGTTGGCGACAGGTTCAAGACAGTGAAGAACGTGTACGGGACTCTTTATACAGTAAAGGAAATCAAGAACGGTAAAGTTATGGTGGACAGCGACGTCACGTCAATGTCAGTCATCAAGAACTTTGATAAGGTGTTCTTGCTTCCTGTAAGCGAAAGTAATTAGTAAACCGAATGAGATGTCAACACAGGATAGGAAAGTTTCTTAGAACGACTGTTAGACGTCTCATTCCCTAAATTAAAAACGAAAGAAGATTATGAATAGTTATGATTATATCCCAGACTGGTGGATAAGTGGTTCAACCCAAACAAAGTAAAGGTCATGGAAAAGGAAAAGACTCATGCAGTAATAGATACTTCGATAGGCTGTTCGCCTGACGAATATTATCGCTTCTACGGAACGCTCGAGGAATGTCAAGCGTATATCAAGGAACACGAGAATGAACCTAACTTGGGGATAATACCATGATACACTTCGCTCAGAATAAAGACATCATTATCGGTGTGGACTTTGGTTACGGTAACGACTATGCGGTAAAGACCACAGCAAAGGTTCACGAGGATGGTAGGATTGAAATACTCAAGTCAGAACGGATAGGAAGAACCCGTGATATCTCAAAAGAAAACAGGGATAGAATAATCCAGGAACTTAAAGACTTTAAAATGAAAGAAGAATGAAAAGAAATCTGTTTGTTTCCTACGAAAATTTTCGTGGTAGAACCTTAACTCAATTAGTTAGAGGATACGAGGGTCGAACCAACCCTGTACAGTTGAGGCGGTTTATGAATGATGAACTGTCGTTGGAAGTAGATAGTATCATTGGCTGGAGTATTTACGAAGACGACGATGAAGTAGTTCTGAGTCCTGATGAAGCTCTTGATTTACATGAATGTATTCAGGAACTTGAAGAAGCTGATATCAGATACAATGTAAACGGTCAATCCATTGAGAATGGTGCAATACGGCTGTCGTACAATATTTATCAGCAAAATATCCTGGTGAGTAAAGTATGGTTGAATAAGATAGAATCGAAGGAATTGGTCAATCTGATTCAACGACATTTTGATAATCAATAAATAAGAAACAATGGAAGCATTTAAAGAAAGAATGATTGCCGAGTATGTAGAGCTCGACGAGAGAACAAACAAGTTGGATGAGTTCATCCTCAAAAATCCTAAATTCAATGAAATCCCTTCTGAGCAGAAACCCCTGATGTATGGTCAGATGAATGCGATGGATGATTATCGTCAGAACCTGAGGGCAAGAATGAGCCTGTTAGGAATAACCAATGACGACATCGCTGCTTATAAACACCCGTATCAGAACCTGTCATTCGGGGAAGCATTACAGGCTCTTGAGGCTGGTAAATGTATCAGAAGAGAAAGTTGGATTGGGGATAAGTTTGTGGTGAAGCAAATCGACAGCGATATCAGTGCTGAGATAGTTCCTAAGATGCAGTCCCTACCTGATTCAGCCAAGGAGCTGATAGGTAAGACAGCCGACAAGGACATTCACTACCGGAATCAGTGCTTGCTGATTAAACAGTTTCCCAGCAGTTCAGTGGCTACGAACTACGTGCCGGACTGGAATGATATGTTCGCAAAGGATTGGATGGTGTTATGATTAAGTTGCTTATCATATTATTCATACTGCTGATGGCTGTTATTGTGCTGTCGGTGTGGGGATATACGTTGTTGAGCAAGCGGTTCAATTACGTGTTCAACAATCATGAGATATTATACTTGAAGATGGTGGAGACGGAAATCGTGACTGTCAGTATGTATCTCAAGATGCTTGAGACGGCTTATCATGAGGCTGTCAGGAATGAACAGTATGAGGTGGCTGGTGTGATTAATGATACGCTCAAGCACAATTCAAGAACGTTGAAGGAATTGCGAGAGGAGTGTGATGTGATACAGAGGAAGAGACAGTCGCCTCGATAGATTCAATGAACGGTTGTCGATAATCGACTTCGGGTTCTGGACAAATGTCAGAGGGATGTGATGAGTCAGTGGTGATGGCTTGTTACATCCCTCTGGACGTCTCGTACAGGGACGTCCACATAATCAATGGTATAACTCTGAGCCTCAATATGGTTAGCTCCTAATAGAATGGTATAGGAATAGGAATCAGGTTGGTGATGTTTTGTACCTACCAAATAGAAAAGTAGGGGTGATAATCACTGGTGGGTTAGGAATACATATATAGGCTATACAGGTATATGGTCAGGGGGTATGGGCGTGAGGTAGGATATGCGGAGTGTTACGGCTGGTTACAATGGTGGGGTTGGAGTGGGTGGTGGAGGTCTGGAGGTATTTCGAATCCGGACTGCAACACTCTTCTGCGCCAGAATCCCCCGGACTCAACCCGTGAGGGATTGTCGACGATGACTGTTCCTACATTGAACCCAGGAGTCTGTACGGCTGTTATTGCGAGGATATCGTATGCCTCACTATCCGTTATCACGAGAATGACACGTTGGCGTCGAAAACAGCCTGTAAATCACCCTAAAAACCTCTCCACCAAGACACGGATAATTGGTTGCATCTACTCCGGGAAATTCGGTACAGAAGTAACAGCGTCCGTCATGGGGAGTTGTCATCACCCTAACATGGTCACCCCACAGCGAGTTAAGCCGGAAATGACTGTTTCGAAAAGTTAAATATCGAGGAAAATCTGAAGAAAGTTGGAGAAACTCTTTGCGGATTCATCAGAATCCACTACCTTTGTGTCATCAAAGTAAATCAAATGTCAAATATTAAAACAAATAAGGATATGAAAACGTCACAAGATTTTAACAGTAACTTCGAACAGTACAATGCTCAAATCGAAAAAGAGATAGCAAACCTCAATCGTATGCGTGAAGAACTCCAAGCCAACGGTGCTGTCGCTCAACAAATCATCAACGACCTCGAACCTGTCTTGGCAAAGTTACACCTGACAATCGGTGAATTCACAATGAGTCGCCCTGACAAAGAGAAAGCCTCTAATCGTGGAACCCTAAATCTGACGCTCCCGTCTGACGGAAAGTTCAGGTTCATCAAGTTCCGTGGCTATACTTCACGTGGCTCTGGTAAGAATGAAGACCGTCTATGTGAAAAGGCTGAAAAGATTAGTGAGACGGTTATGGCTGCTCTTCAGAACCCCGAAAACGAACTTCGCTGTTCAGTCAATCAATTCAGTCTTGAGACCCGTGACGACAAAGAAACAGGTCGTGTGCTTATGACGATTTCCTATAACTTCTGATAAAATCGAAGAAATCTTCAAGAAAATTCCGGATGGTTCATTGCTGAGTCATTCGGAATGACTATATTTGTATCAGTCAAATCAATAACATCAAAAAGTCATGAAAACAGTACAAGACATTCAGAAAGAAGTATTAGCAACGGCTCAAGTAACACTCGACGAGTTAAGAGCCTCTATCGAAAAGTTCTGGGAACAGGGTTGGAATACATACCAAGAGGCTCTGAGCCTGTATAAGTCATCAGAGTGGTACATTCACAATCATGAGTTGAGAGTCAAGGACTACGAAAGTATCAAGCGTCTTTATACGATGATAGCTGAGGGCACGACTCCTAACTGTATGGGCGAACTACCTGATGAGGCAAAGAAAGCCGACGCTCGTAAACGTCTCGAGGAAAATGAGGAAAGATACCCGAAGTCAATACAGACAGTTGAGAACACGGCTCTTCGTCGTCAGTATTACAGCCTGTGCGGGTACACTCATGAGGATGAGATACAATCGTTCGACCTTATCTCTTTTCACGGTCAGCAGGGCAACTATGTAGGCGAGTGGATAGTAATTACAGCCGGAAGTCGTTATCTCTTTAAAACGAGCTGTATCTTGGCTGGTGGCTATAACATACAATGTCTTCACGCTCGTTACATAGCTCATCTCAAACAGTTAAAGAAATAAATCTTGAGGATATCCCGGAATTTCTTCCGGGATTTCTTTGATATGTCGATAGAACCCAGTACATTTGCTCAGTCATTAAAACTAACAGTCATGAGAATTAAAAGAACAATCCCGAAAGTATCCCGTGAAAGAGCGATAGAAATCGCCTCTAATCACAACTGTGTATCAATGGAGATAGCTCGTAACTATACGGACAGCGAGTTGAAAGAAGTCCTGAGAGTTCTTAAACTGAAAGCAAACTTTTGAGTTAAATAAATAAATCATCGTAATCATGGAAAGAGTAATTTGGACAATCATGAACTTCTTCTGGGGACGCTTCGGAAGAAAGGTTCTGAAAAAGAAATACAGGGTGTGGTGGCAGCGGTTTTGGATAGCCGTGTTCGTGTTCCTAATCCTGTGGGGAATGAAACTGTTCCTCGACTGGTGGGACGGTGTGGTAAGGTTTTTGAACTATGTAATATGGGGATAATTAATTAAAACTAAGATAATATGGAAACAAAAGAATGTAAAACGTGTCATGCAATTAAACCTATCAATGAATTTCACAAGCATCCCCAGTATGCGGATGGACATGATTCTACCTGTGGAGCGTGCAGAAGTGAGCAGCGCAAAAAGAGAAGACAGAAGCAGAAGAACGAACAGCCAGCGAATCGTCCCCCGAAGATTCACCCTGTTTATTCGAATCCTGAGTTGGCAAAGTTTACTCCTCGACAACTTATGGATGAACTCAAAGCAAGAGGATATAGTGGGGAATTACAATACACTCAAAAGATAAAGTTATGACAGTGGGAGACATCATTCTTGTAACCTGTATAGAAACAGGCGAGCAAGAGGAAAGGAGAATTATTGCCGGAGGGATGGGACTCTATTCAGACAATCACGGAATGTCGTGGTGGTCGAGTGGTGTACAGTGGACACCAAACATCGGACCACATCAGACAGCTCCTAAGACGCACACCTGTGAAGTCATCAAGACGGCTGAACAGGTACGTCAAGAAAGGCAGAAGGAACAACTTATGAAAGTTGCTCAGATGATATACGATGGAGTGAAGGGTGGCTCCTACTCTGTTGAGAATGTAGCCGAAGCAATAATGTATATAAGATGAGAACACTAACAATCCGAAAGATAGGCGAAACGGAAAAGGCTGTTCAATACTGCGTGACGTTTTGGATAGTCGAACATCCCGGACACCCTGTATGCGGTGAGGGGAAGGAGTTCTTCTTTAACAGGTGGCTCCCGAAACGTGTGGTTACTCCTATCGATGATACTCATATAGGTATCCCAAAGAAGTTCCTCGAGGAGACGCTGAAGATACTCGCTGACAAGCACCCGTTCCAGGAAGTGAGATACAATGCCCAGTTTTATCCGGAGCGGTTCAAATGGAGTGTAGAGACGATTTCAGAAAAATCTTGAAAATTTTTGAAGAATTTCCGGATAAACTCTTTATTGATTCAATTGAAACCACTACATTTGTAACATCAAAATCAATAATAAGTCAAATCTTTAAAACAATTAGTCATGAAAACAAATGTAATTAACACCGCTTCTGAGAATGTAACTTCTTTCGTAATCAACAAAGATATGTTGAATGAAAAGAAAGCTATCAAGTACATCAGCAAACCTAACATGGTCGCTGCTATCAATGAAATCTGTGCTGCTATCAAGGGATTGAACAGTAAGTTCGCTCCTCAGGAATACACCGAAGCCAACAGCAAGAAGGAACTCTTCGACGCTTATGGTCGCTTCTACATCATCTATACTGACCTCAAGGACATCGAGGTTGAGGCTCGTCACCGTGCTGAAGAAAAGGCTGAACGTGAAGAACGTCGTCGTCAGGCTGAAATCGAAAAGAATACCAAGGAACTCATCAAGCCAGCCCAGCCGTTAAAGAGCGAAGAGGAAGTCAAAGAAGCCTCTAAAGCCAATAAGAAGGAAAAGAAAGCCTCTGTAGAGGGCGAAAAGAAGTCTGCTCCCCGTGTTGGTGACGCTGAGGCTCGCCTCTCTACCTACTCTGCTGAACTTGCTGAGAAAGAGGCTTTGGTTGCTAATGCTGAGGAGTTCGCTAAACTGTCAAAGGAAGACGCCAAGGCTATCCGCCACCGTATCGCTTCCCTCAAGCGTAAAATCGAGCGTGCTAACAAGGCTCTGGGAACTAAATAAGGACTCAGTCATGAAAGAAATCCTGACATTCGTAGTGCTTCTGATACTGGGAGCACTACGTTATTTCGAATATAGACATCGTGAATAATTAATCCAATATATCATGGGCAAACTAATCACCACAGAGGATGGGTACGAAATACGCTTGGGTCAGAAGAACCCATCTTGTTACCCGTGTTGCTTCGAGGGGTCGGTCTGCGCTTGTCGTAGCGACCTTTGCATAAAGCATCGAGACAACTATATCAGAGAGCATGGGAAACTTCCGCAGGGAGAAGGTATTTATCTCAGACAAGCGAAGTCATGAACGAAGAGGATACTTCCCTATATGGTAAGAACCGTGAAGGCAAGGTTGCGCTCTGTGAAACCTGTGCTTATGACGGTTACTGTCGAGACAAGATACGATATTATAGATGTAGAAACTATATAAAAATCAAAGACGATTATGACAAGAATGAAAAGAATGTTGCTGATGACCGCTCTGATGATGGCGGCAGCACAATCAAATGACCCATTCAGAACTCCTCGACGCAATACAGGGGTTCGACGTAATGATAATCAACGGAAGCCGAAACCCGTTGTTCGTGAGTTGAGGGAGTTCACTGTGAAAGGTCATACGATTATGGCTTACTCCCGCAAGGATGCTATTACACGGCTGAAACTCAAGAAGAAAATTTAGGAGCCATGAAAACAAAAGAACAAATAGAAGCGCACAGAAGAACCTGTGAGCATTTCAATACTACTCTCCTCGGAGATGGTAGAACGTGTTGCACAGCCGATTTGCGTGCTTTACCTACGTGGCAAGACCCAGGAGGCGATGGTATGGTTTACCCCTGTGGAGATGATTGCCCGTTTATGAAACAGTTTATAAATGAAGATAAAAATGAAGACATTGAAACCAATCATTCAGACGGAAGAGCCTGACAAGTATGGGCGAACCGTGAAAGTAGGAATCACCGACGGAACGACGGCATCGTTCTTTCAGGTGATGTCAGTTGACGAAGTAAGAGGACTCCGTGATAAGTTGACGAAGTTCCTAAACCACTCCGGAGCCGGAACCCCTGTGTTCGACTTCAAGAGTTTCGAAGAAATGCGTGACAGGGTAAAGGTCGGGGATACTGTTAGAGTACGCTTCGAAGAGTTTGGTATGCCTGACAAACACGTTGTCGGACGGATGGTACTTCCTAAGAGAGCCTATCGTGTGATAAAGATAGACGAAAGACGAGGGCAGCACCTATCCGGAAAAGACTTGGAAGAGGGGAAAGTTAGGAAGTTTCACATCGAACAAATCATTGAAGTCCTATGAAAGTGAATAAAGCCATGTTGATGATACGGCTGACCAACCGTATCACGGCTGAAAGAGATTATTGGAAAGAAAAGGTTGAGGCTCAACTCGAAGGAAAGCCGTTTGTCGAGAATGAACGATACGAGCGTCGTAAGCATAAAATCACCCGTATAAGCCGACCCCAGTAGCCTGTTTGGAAAAATTTTGACGAATTTATCGGGAAACTCTTTGGAATGTCAAATAATGCCACTATATTTGTTCCGTCAAACAATTTAAATCATTTAGTTATGGGACAGAAATCAGTTTACAACATCATCACCGCCCAACAAATAAATGGGGTCTGGGGTATCGCTGACGTGGCGTTTTCAATTACTTCGCTTAGAAAAGCGCAAATGCAAATGCAAACAATTATTGACCTCACTGAAAGAGGTGAATGGTTTGTAGGGAGCGAAAATCATTACGAGATAATCGCTAATGAATATCCTCCTATACTTGAACAGCCTCGTTTCGTGTGGGACATCATGATTAAATGCGTTGAGACAGGGACGCTCGTACTGTATCGCATGATAGAGTCTCCGCTGAATAGTATGTACATTTCAAAATAATCCCGATATGGAAATCAATCAGAATAATAAGCCAGTGACCGTTACGTTCAGTGACGGCACTGTCAAACAAGTAATCTACGACTCAATAGAGTTTCTTGAGGGAGGGAATGTATCCCTTCGCGGACACTTATCAGACCTTCCCACTGAAACGGTCGTAGAGACGCCAAAAGAGGCTCCTATCACTCCACAACTTCCACCCGAAAGACCTTATATGCGCAGGTACACGTTCAGGAGCGGTCTTGTGCGCTTCCTACACGAAGGACGTATCCGTACTGCTGCCGTCACTCACTGTACGGATAAGGCTTGGCGAGTGATGAATAAAGAGTTGGGAGTAGCGTGGTTGCCGAAGAATGTCATCAGGTGGAGTGAAATCGCTCAGCAGTTCTGTGTCATCGATGAGACGTATGAGTTGGACTTCACGTTTGATGTCAAACAGGGTATGGATGAATATCCGTCCTTATTCGACCCTGAGGATTTAGTTGTAAACGAACTCGATTAATAGAAAGGAAAATTGATTATGATGGTGAATATGAACGGTCTGTCCTACGGGACATGGAGAAACATTCAGAAGGCGATTGAACAGTTTGATGTGCCTATGAAGTCATCGGGAAACTACCTGTTAAAACTTCAGGAAGTATTCACTCCCGGACATACTCGTCAGATACACGTCCTCCCGAAACTTGGGGAAGGCTCACTTGGCGACGCTGCTGAGTATCAACGTGTGTCTGACAAATACTGTTGGGAGATTATAGTGGCTGACGATACAAGGTTTGGTCGTCATGTGAGTGTCTGTTCCTATTTCACCGAACCAGCGTTCAAGGTCTTTGCTGACACGCTTGGATGGAATGAACAACATCGTGAGCAGTACAGGCTGTCAACGGATATTGAGAAAGAGAAGAAATTACAAGAACAGTTCGCTCTGAAAGTTCTCGAGACAATCTGGGGTGAATATGGTCACACTATAAAAAGAATACCATCATGAGAAGATGCCGGAAATGTATGTGCGTGAATGAAGCAGCCTGTCGAGCGTGTCGTTCGTATTACAGGGGAAGAGTGAAGAACGCTCTTATCATTGCCTTTGTGATGTGTGTGGGTGCGATGTTGTTAGGCTGTATCTTGGCTCTTCTCATGATAGGAGTTTTTCTATTATTATAAACCAAAATGAGAAGTTATGCTGGAAACAGAAACAATCTATCCAGGCGGAAATCTGCCTAAACAGAAGTATCTCAAAAGAATGTGGCGTGGGCTTGCGGTTCTTTTGCTGTCAATTCTAATCATTCTTGTGATACGGTCGTGTAACACGACAGAACCCGTACCGTCTCAGCCAGCGTTTGGCTGTGAGTACGCTGAAGAACAGGCTGTGGAACCTGTACCTGAAACGCTCTTTGACGAGGTGTATGATTATATCTTCAAGTTGAGGATTGACCATCCGGACATCGTTATGGCACAATGTATTGAAGAGTCCGGAGGCTTCACTTCTAAACTGTTTGTAGAGGGACACAACTGTCTGGGAATGAAAGTTCCCGGAAGTCGTCCCACTCTGGCTGTCGGAACCATGTTAGGTCATGCCCGTTTCAACTCGTGGCGGGAGTGTATAGCCGACTATGCTATATGGCAGAGTACATTTGCCCGACGGCTCACAAAGGACGAATATTTCGCCTATTTAGACAGAGTTTATGCGGAGAAGAAGGGATATAGCAGTCGTCTTAAAGCGATAATTCAGTCTCGAGGACTGTAACCTGACTCCGGAGAAATCACGTATCTTTAACATCAACAAATAATTTCGTATGGAAACAAGAATTAAAACAGCCCTGGACGGCTTTCGTAAATCAGTGCTTGACGCACACGGTATGGACTTCCTGATTGTGGGTTCACTCGCTCTTCACGAGTTGGGTATGGAAACAGGTGAACCTCACGACATCGACATGGAAGTCAAATGTACACCCGAACAGGAACAGAGTATCTTCAAGTTACTGTCGGACTCTCAGAAACAATCGATGTATCAGATGAAGGAGCAGGAGGATTATCTCTCCAACGCTGAACGTCGTATGGACAAAGTGACATGGAAGCATAAGCCGTATCTCTTTCAGTGGGGAGACGTTATCATCAATGTATGGGTGGTGAGTGAGTTCAGTCACGAGTATGTTACACTCGACAGCGGAATCAAGTTCGCAAAGGTGATGTCTGTCATTCGTAAGAAGATAGCGTATCAGCGCAACAAAGACCGAGCGTTCCTAATCAATCTCGCATATCGCTTCCTTGGAATGGTGGGCGCAAACGGAAAGAATTTATCCGCTGTATTCAATCAGGATTACCGATAATCCGGGAGTCCAAAGGGAATGATAAAAACTATCAACCGAAAAACGACGTTATTATAACACGTTTGAAATAGAAACATTTATTCACTAAATTTTAAAAAGAAATGAGAAAGTCAGAATTCGTGGCAGCAGTTGCCAAAGAGGCTGGTATGAGCCAGAGAGACACCGAGAAAGTAATCGACGCACTGAATCCGGTGATTGTCAAGACCTGTGTTGAGGACGGTGACGAAATCAGCCTACCTTTCGGAAAGTTCAAACAGAAAGTCAACCCTGCTAAAACAGGCACGAACCCGTTGACTCAGAAACCTATGAACGTTCCCGAGTCTCACACACTTGCTTTCAAGGCTTCCAAGACCGTGAAAGTGGTTGTTGAACCGAAGAAAGGTAAAAAGAAATAAGTCCGTGAGGATGTGATTTTTGTTTTAGTCATGATTGGAAAGAGGTTGCCTGTAACGGGTTGCCTCTTTCCTTATTCATAGGAGCCACTGGTGGTCGCTCTACGAGATTTACCCCTGTTGGCTGGTACATTTTATTCCCCGTATAGTTATAATCGCTTAAATCGTCTAATATGAACGCAAGAATGGATAAGGATAGCACAGTCACCCTGTCGGGATTCTGTGAACACGTAATCAGTAAAACTGAATCCGGGATATACAGAATAACAGGCTCATCTTCCCTAAAAATTCAGGACGGGAAGGCTCGTAGGAGAGAACGCAGAGCCGAATTGAGGAAAAATCGGAAGAAATAATGAAGATTTTCCGGATAAACTCCTTGGATATTCGATAAATGGGCGTATATTTGCTCAGTCAAATCAAACAAGTTACGTCATGAAAGGTTCAAGATACTACAAAAATTTAGACTTCAGCAAGCCAGTAGGGACTCATCGCTATGTTGATAACATCAAAGACCGTAGACAATTAGCAAAGGTTTGCCTCGTGGCTATGGCTCGTATCAATCAAGCCGAACAGGGTACAATCACAGAACCCTATGAATTGGCTTCCTCTACAATGAAAGACGGACGTACACTCATTCAAACTATCTACGAGGATGGTTATGTTATGTATAATGACGGATGGTTCATTGTCGAATGCGATGAAGACGGGACACTTTACGTTGATGTAACAGGTACAGCGACTCGAGAATGTCCGGAGTACGAAAACATGGAATATATCATGGACGCTTCCTGTCGCGAGGCTCACGAAGAGTGCCTCAAGGCTTTGGCTGAGTACGAAACCAATTAAATATAGATAGTTATGGATAGAAATGTAAAGCAGTTGGAGTATGTATCTCCTGAAATCAAGTACAAGAATGGTCCGATGGATACCTTTGTTCACGTGGACTTCATTCACCGTTGGTTCGGTGTTATTGATACCAAGAAAATGGTGAAGTACGGTGCTCATGCCAATGTGGTATTCGGGACTGACAAACGACAGTACACGTTTCGTGAGGGTTGGCTGATAGGATTCAGAAGGATTCCTGAGTCAGAGGCTCGTGTGATAGTACAGAATGAGAAGAGCGACACGTGGGTTCTCCGTCGTGATTGGGCAAAGGTCTTCGAAAAGATGACTCCTCAGAAGGCAGCGGACTTCAAGATAACTTCCTATAAAGATGTTCTTGATGAAATGGCTGAATACTTTATGGACGGTGATACCTTTAAGAGTGCCACGTTCCTGTGTAAAATCGAAGAAACTAACAAGGTATGATAGCAATCAGCGACAAATTAAGACATCAAGTCATGAAACTGGCTGAGCAGTACGAGAAGCCTGAATTCATCACTGACGACCCTGTACAGTTCCCCAGACGGTTCGGATACAAGTGTTCTCAGGAGATAGTTGGCTTCATCGCTGCTTGGTTAGCGTATGGGAATCGGAAAGCCATTCTCTCTACCTGTGAGAAACTATGTAAGGAAATGGAACGTCTGACTCCCTATATGTATATCAAGAACATGGGTTGGCGAAAGTACATTGACTCGGAGGAACCTCTGTACCGTTTCTTCAAGGAAAAGGACTTCGCTGACCTGTGTCGTGCGCTCAAGGAGATTTACGATAACAACGAAGATATGGAAGAGGCTCTGTCTAAGAACTATACTCGTACGATGGGAGCCACAGATTATCTCGATGCACTGATAAGCCTGTTCCCTGGAGTGAAAGGTATCCCCCAGGATTCGAAGTCTGCCTGTAAGCGGTTAAATATGTTCCTACGATGGATGTGCCGTCGAAACAGTCCTGTGGATTTAGGTATCTGGAGTTTCATTCCTCAGTCTTCCCTACTCATTCCGCTTGACACTCACGTCGCAACCGTTGGTCGTCAATTGGGTCTCATAACGGGCAAAGGTGATAGCATGAATACAGTGCTTGAACTTACTACGAATTGCCGCAATGTCTATCCGTTAGACCCCTGTAAATGTGATTATGCCCTGTTTGGGTACGGTGTAAACAATAAAACCAAGAAAGAATCATGAAGAAACTATTGAGGAAACTGTTCCTATACTTATTCAAGGAAGATTTTCAAAGGATGAAAGCGTTGGAGAGGGACTTGGAAGGGTTAATTCATCGCCAGAAATGTGCGACCTCTTTGGCTGAGGTTCGTGCTGAACGTATCAGAAAACTTCTGGGGAACATCGATGTTTCGGTTGATGTTCATCACCATTCAGGCTCATGGGCTGTCGTGTCCTTACAGGGTGGAAAGACGGACTATATTAAATTCGTTGACCTCGACCAAAGAAGCATTAGGGAGATTTCTGCTTTCCTACGACAGTTTGACAGGCAGAATGTTAAGATTGACGCCAACCCCTTTGATAGAAAAATGTTGAACGAAGAAATTTATCAGATATGAAAAGATTGATGATTATTACAGCCGTGTTTGCACTCCTACTTACAGGGTGCGGCACACGTGTCAGTCATGACACACTCATAGAACTGTCGGTGAGTTCTATCACCGAGTATCAGAACAGATTGAATGCTATTCATTCAAAGGATTTACAAGTGTCAATCAATGAACTTGCTCAAAAGGAAGGTCTTGAAACTCGTGTTGCTACTTCTGAATACAGCGGAAAGGAGTATCAATACTCAAGAACCTATCTTGATGACGGGACTGAATATTCAATTTCAGCGACAGACCACGGGGACTTCTTTTGGGTTCTTATAACGATAGTCAATTCTCAGGATAATACAATTCCCCGAAAGATGTGTGAACGTATCCGCTCGCTCGCATTTGAGAGAGGCTTGACGCTGTCACGTAATAAACTCTCAGACAAAATTGTGGGAGGGGATTTAGTGGTAAGTGATATGCTGAATGGAGTTGTAATAAGTATAGAGCATGACTAAGATAGGTATCATCGGAGCCGGAACAGGGGCACTCCTCCCTCCAGAATTCTTAAGATGGCTGAGGAAGCGAATGTTGAAATTGTGGAACTTGACAAGGATTACTTTCCTACTGACTTTCCTCAATTCGAAGACAGAGTGTACACTATTCAGCCACGACCTGAACTTCCCCACATTGAATGGTGCGAGCCTGTACGGTTTGGAAAGGGAGGTTCGAAAAGTGGTAGGAGCGAGAAGCAAATCCGCAAGGACAGGAAGAGAAGCAAGGCTCGAAAAACTCATCGACGGAAGAAATAACGTATTATATCAGTCACGTGACAGTGAATAAACATCAGTGGTTGCGCAGCCGTTGAGGTATTTAGTAACAATTTAAAATTCAAGACAATGAAAAAGGATTTCATTACTGTTTCCCCTGATACTGGGGGGGGGGTACGACCCAAGTGAACGTGGTTGCTGACCCCAATTCAACACTTCAGTCTCGCTCAACGACACTGAACTTCTCCGCTGGGGGGGGGGTATCACGAGCGATAACCGTTAATCAAGATGGCATACCGCTTATGCCTGTCGTGGGGCTTACTTCACTTGCTGACAATTGGAATGGAAGTGTGACACTTTCGTTCAATGCAACAGGGTTTTCAACGGCTTCAGTCCAGAATGACAATGGCTACGAACGTGGGGTCAGTTATCTTTCTGTAAAAATGAACGCTCAACTTCCTTCGGTATCTGAATATGCTGATACATATTGGGTGACAAGAGGTGCTCTCCTACTTTCTGATTCCTTTGAAGATGTATGGCCAGAGCCGTGGAATAACGGTGTTTTTATGGAAACTATTTATAAGGGTAGACCTGGAGCCGGAACCAAAATTTATTATGACATTGTCCAGAGTGACCCCGAAAACGTTGGAATCTCAGGTTTTACGGCTCATTATTTGAGAATGGCTGATAAAAATAAGTTTTCTCCTGAATATCACGTACTTCAATACGTCAGATTCTATCTTGGAAGCCCACAGGACAAAGGTGAGTATGTATGCGTTGCAGAGTTCGATTTTACATAGCCAAATAAAAATTCTTGGAACTTCCCCGAAGAAATTCGGGGATTTTCTTTGGATATTCGAATTTATCCACTAACTTTGTTGCGTCAATCAATTAAAACAATAAAGTCATGAAAGCAACAATCGAATCAAATTTCAATTTTAATTTCTATTCAATCAGAATTTTTGCTGAAATATTGAATGCTATTACAACCAGTAAAAACGAAGCCGAGTTGCGGAAAGAAATGAAGAGAATCAAGGATAGTTTCCTAATGTCCTTCAGTTCTTATTTCGATTACGGTTTTGGCTCAAACCACATGTGGGTGTGCGAAGCAGGAAAAAAGGAAAGATTAATATTCGTGGAGTTCTAATCGAACTCCTCGGATTCCACGTATAATTATCAAACATTTTAAACAAAAGATTATGGACATTACAAAGAAGAAAATCATCTTCATCGACATGGACGGTACGCTTATTGATACCGTCTCCGGGAAAACCTTTCCGGAAGGAGTCTGGGACATGGAACTGAAAATGGAGGTTTTTGCGCAACTCAAGAAACTTCATCCACAGGCTGTTCTCATCGTATCTAATCAGGGTGGAATTGAACTGGGACACGTTCATCCCGCTATGTTCCAACCGAAATTCATCTACGTCATTGCGTGCCTTCAATCGTACATCGGTTTGAATACGCTTGTTGCCGGACAGTTCTGTCCCTACAATGACAAGAAGCATCCGAAACGTAAACCCAATCCGGGAATGCTTGAGGACATGCTGGCTGAGTTCACTCACAATACAGGTATCACAATCTCCAAAGAAGACTGTCTAATGATAGGGGATGCCTCTGGTCTGGAAGGACAGTTCAGCGACAGCGACCTCAAGACGGCTGAGAACTTCGGGTGTGATTATCTCGACGTAACAGAGTTCACCAACATGGAACTCCCTGAGCCTCTATTTAAGGTCATTCGCCTGTCGGATGGTGAAGTTGTAAAGGATAAGGACGGTAATCCCTTGCAGAACCTTACAGAGAGCGAAGCAACCGACAAAGTTGTATTCCTTACAGAATCGAACCCCAAACCACAGGAGCAGTTCACATACGTGCCTATGCTGTGGGAAGTACCTCACGAGCCAGAACAGGCTCCTCAACCGAAAGAAAAGATTATTCGAATGAACCCTAAAAAGTAATAGACATGGCAATTATTGACAAAGACACCCGTATGACAGTTGCCACACGGCTGGCAAAACTCAACTACAAAGAACAGATGGACTCGTCACTGGCGAAGTTAAATGAACTGTTCGAAAAGTACATTATCGGAAAAACTCCGGACGATGTACTGAAGTGTTTCAAGGCACATAAGAAGTTCTTCATTCGTTGTAATGAACCATCGCTGTCATCTTACAACCTCCCGAAGACGTTCTTTCCTGAAGACTGGGGAAGTAGAGGTTTTTACATTCACCTCAAGTTCACTCAGGAACTTCCTATTGCTGACGAAAAGGTTGAAGACATCGCCAAGAAACTTTCTGAAGACCATCCTATCGTTCAGCAAATCAAGGAACATCTCCTTCTCGAGCGAGACCGTTACTTCATGGAAAAGCGTCTGAAGTGTATGATGGAAACAACCCGTTTCACTCCGGAACGTCTGAAGAACGAATTCCCTGAGGCATATCTCATCTATATGGATGTTATAACAGCCGACTGGAATGAAAAGCGTGATGACGCAAAGAAACCTGCTTCGAACCTGTGTGACACTATCGAGAATATCCGTGCGACGCTGAAACCTAACTTAAAGGAGGCATTGAAACATGATAAAGAAGAGGAATAAATTGGGGTGGTTCCTGAGGTGGTATTACAGCCACCTCCTCTTTGCTGCTCAATACGTGTCTTTTAAAGACGCTGGGCTTGAGGAACTGTTCTGGAACATCGTTACGTGGTATCACTTCTTCCGTCACTTTGAAGAGTTTACCTGTAAGATTCAGTGGTATGTTTCAAAGGATATGGTCGCCTACATTTTCATTCGAAACCTTGCGGATTGGTCAACAAAATCCATTTGTTTCAATGATAAGCCGTGTCCGTTGGTACAGGTAACTGAGAATCTTGACTGTTACAAACAGGTGGACGGAGCGATTTATGAGATTTCCAATGGAAGTCCAGTCGAATAGCGTTTATTCAGTACATTCATTTTAAATCGAAAGATATGTTGATATTCATCAAATCATGGATTACTCCCCCACAGGACAGTCCTTCAAAGGAATCACTCGTAGAGGTTCAGAAAGCCTACCGAGTTGAGAACATTAAAGAGGTGAGCGAAGTGAACGCTCTTACGAACCCCAAGGGGAAGTTTCGCTTCTCCATTCTATTAGTTACAGGCGAAAGGCTTTACTCCTCCTTATACGGAACAAAAGAAGAAGCCGAGATGGCACAGGTATCCGCCATCACCGTTCTGAATGCGATTGAACTGTACTTCGAACGTTTCAAGCATGTGCCGGAGCACCACGCAACCCCTGTAATGTTTCAGGCTCCCGACGCAAAACAGAAGAAGTTGGTTGCTGGAAAGATATCGATGTTCGATACACCCGTTTACACAATTCAAATTTAATCACCTAATAATTCAGACTTATGAAAGTAGTTTATAATTTCATCTATTCCGATTCAGAAGGAAAGATTCAAGAATTCAAAATGCCTGTGGAAATCACAGAAGACGTTGATGCTGACACGATGTATGACATTTGTCTGTCGTATCTTGAAGTTGGTAAAATACAGGGCACACCTCTTCATGCGATATCAACCTCCGGCAAGTATCCGAACTATTGCTTCACCTCAACCGCTTGCAATGCTGAATGCGAGGCTTGCCGTTCGAAGAAACTTAACGGAAAGAGCGCACAGGCTTATGAGCCTCAGTCTCTTGACGGGAAGAAGATTTATATCTATGAAGGCAAGTTCGGAAAGGTTGGAGCGTTCAGCCGACGCATCATTCAAAAATCCTACCTTTTGCCTGCACCAGCACTTCTCACCGACAATCTGATTGGCGATTTCAAAGCAGCCATGAATAAGGAGAAGGACGGCATGGGTTGGGAACTGTTAGGAATCACTTTGGTTCATGAACTCGACCCACAGGGTATGACCGACAAGGAGATTGAACAGTACGTCAAGACTCCGGAAGGAAACCTGTTCCAACCTGATTCAGAGGAAAAGATTCCTGAGGAGAAAATGATTTGGGCTCGTACCAGCGATGAGAACGAAGACCGTACCGCTTGGATTCCGGCTTTGGTTCGTGGTGAACAGGTATTGAGCGCAATTGGTGAACTCGACAACCCCGACAATCCTGAGGACACCCGTGAATTCATTGACTGTCCTATTCCGGGATATCGTGTTGTGAAAGACGACACCGACCCGAAGGAACTTGGTCTGGCTCGCATAGCCTGTACAGTATATCCGCTCGACAGGAATGACAAGCGTGAAGAACCGTTCCTGTACATCAACGAATTCATCATTCCGGTAGGACTAAGCAACAAAGAAGCCGTGAAATATCTTATGGCGTTGGCTCAGAAGTTCATCAAAGGGAATTGTGAGATTGAGCCTCTCTATTGGGAGTACCTGTCTTTCTTGAACGGTGAGAAATTAGCGACGGCTCACATTCTTGACCAGAGTATGAAGCCAGCCGACCTCGCTACTCCTCACTTCCTTGTTTCCTATACGGTCAACGAAGAGGAGGGTCGTGAATATACGTGTGTCGTTCGTTACCCTGAACGCATCACTTCGCCCATCATGATGATTCCGGCTGGTGCGTATGTGGCTCAGAAACTCAAGAAGTATTTCGGTGATAAAGCAAGTATCACACAAATGGATTACTTCGATGACGTGGTATCAAGCCTTGCGGTCATCTTATAAGGCTCTACACGGCAATCAAAGGTGTGCTCCGGACAATTTGTTCGGGGCATACTTATAACTTCCTAAATCGGCTATAATTGACGTCAATAGCATAAATAACTTCGTTTTAATTCAAAAGTAAAAATCATGAATAAAGATTTTCTTACAATTACTCCCGAGTCTGGGGGGGTACGACTGATGTAACAGTTCAAGCCTCTCAAAATTCTGGCAATGCACGAACTTCTACCATCACCATTTCGGGGGGGGGGTGTATCACCAGAACGATTAATGTGAGCCAAACGGCTGCTCGTCGAACTGTTACTGAGGTTCAGTATAATTTTGACAGTTTTGCTGGAACAAGTAACGGGTGGATATCCGCTCAAGGAACGATTGAAGCACGTTTTTCGAACCAATTTATTACTCCAGAATTTAGGCTTCGAAAAGCGGTTTATGAGGGGGATACTTTAATTTCTGAAGATTTTAGCAAATCTGGAAATAATAAGATTACAGTCGTTCCGACAAATACTTCCTATTACGACGTGACCATATTATCAGAGTACGGGGAACGAGTTCAGTTTATGAAGAAATCTGGTGCTCCATCTTCAGTTTCGTGTTATTACGATATTACGGTTCAGTATATGGGAGCAGGTGGCACAGCGACAGCCTCGTTTCATTTATATAACTAATATTCATATCAATGTTATATTTAAGATTTCCCGGAAGAAATTCCGGGATTTTTCTTTGCAATCTCATTTCTTCCCATTATCTTTGTACTGTCAAACTTAAAAAACAGTAAATCAATGGGACAATTAACATTCAAATCCGGCAGTAGTTATTCAGCCTCTTGGGAAGTCAGAAATACTACATTGTGTGATGGAAAATCAAGTGAAGGAACTTACTTCATTAATCAATGAACTTTACGAGGCTCGGGAAGAAATCCCAACAGCCTGTACAACTGAAAAGGACGAAGCCGACTATCAGATAAAACTTCTGAAGACTTCAATCGACAATCTGAACAAATTTATAACACTCCATAGAACCGCTTTAAACAAGAGCATTGAAGACGCTGTCAAATGGTACGGTCAGACGGCTCCTGAATGGTTCACTAAATAATCAAGAGATTATGGCAAAGAAGAATACTGTTACCGTAAAAATAACTAAACTCGAGTATGGGCGAAATGCTAAATTATTTTGCAATACAGTTTTAATGCTGCGTACCGCTTGCAAAGTTGGTGATGTTGAAACTGTCAACCATACAGTATTGAGTCGATTAAATCAACAAAGAGGAACTAAATTTGATTTTGAAATAGTCAGTTTATGAAAAAGATAAAATTCACATCAAAGAAGAACCCGAAGCCGTCAAAGTTGGCACGTGCGGGTGGTGACGCTCAAACCTCGTCAATTTACTATCAGGGCGAGCGTATAGGCTCGGTTGAGGGGAACACTCGTATAATACTGATATGCGACCCCAAACCTGTTTATTTGAGACTAAAAGAACCCCAAGACCACAGGTATGCAGTAAACTGGGCCAAGGAACACGCTCAATGGATATGGGATAACTACAATCTTCGAATCAAATCACAACTTAAAGAAAAGGAATCATGATAGCACCTATTGAAATAAATCGAGTAACGGTAAAGGGTGGAGCCGGAATGCCCACGTCAGAATATGCACAGTTAGTTTACAAGGGTGAGGAAATAGGCTTCATCAGTGAACAGGGTATCTTTCTAAAGATGTGGCATCCGGAACTGAAAGCCGGAGTCTTTCAAAACATCAACACTTTCAACGATAAGTCTTTCACACAGAAATGCAAACTTGTCGAAAAGAACTGGGATGCCATCTATGACCGTTATACTACTATCATCAGAGGAAAATGAATTCTCTTTGTTGTGTTTTCATATTTTGATTTATTGTTTGACAACAGGGAAGAGCGGAGCCGAAAACTCCGCTCTTTTTATTTGAAATTATGGACGAACCAAATTTAAAGAGGTGACGATTGTCCCAGCATAACTGGTTCCAGGCATTAATTTCACACCAGTGATTCCACCAGAAGAATTGCTTCCTACTGAAATTGTCGTTACCTTTAAAGAATTTCCAGATTTTTCAATCGTCCAAGTTCCTCTCCAAGAATTGGTATATGTGGCAGAAGATACAGGGGAATATCCGCTATTTTGCTCGAGCAAAGAATAAGGAATAGGCTCTTCACTTTGTTTTACTCCATTGATATAGGTTTCTTTATACATTGTTACAGTTTTTGTGACAGAACCATAGGTAGTGTTTGAAACTGTAATTAAGGTTGGTTCGATTCGATACTTATACGTTACACTGGCTGCCGCTTGCGACAGGGAGACTGCTTGGGTCTATTATTTTAATGAATAAGGAGGGATTCTGGCGGGAGTCCGTGAATAACCCGATAATTCCCGCCAGTCCCTAATTTTAGTTCAAATTGACTGTCTGATTATTTGCTTCGAGCACAAACGACCGTGTCGTTGAACCGCTCCAACTTGTACCAATACCAGTCATCTTTCGAATCCATACCCTGTCGCCAGCCTTTAAGTTGGTAGTTGCGCCACCCTTGGAAACATCGTTCACGCTATATCCTGGGTCAGGACTCCAAATTTCTCGAAATTCTTCTCCACCGCCTAACATAGCACGATACTGCATAGGGGTTCCGGTTGGTGTAGAATTTGAGTTGAATGCGAAATAAGTATTCTCAAACGAACCACTACTCTTATACGTGATAGTATATTGAACACCAGCCTGACTTAACGATACCGAAGCGGTTTTTCCGGAAGTCGTTTGAGTATAGGAAACAGTTCCCGACCGTCTATTACTTTGATTTGCCGCAGCAGTAATAGAAGAACCATCCGTGTTCTTGCTGAACCCTGTTCCACTAATTGTTGCGCTCCACGATACATTTTCCTGGGTTGATGTTTCGACTCCGTTTATAACTTTCTTTCGGTAGGAAGTTACGGTAACGGATTTCGTTTCACCACCGGCGACGAAACTGAGCGATGTCGGAGTCACGGAGAAGTAATAGTTCCAAGTTACTACTCCCGCAGCCTGACTTGCGCCAACAGTACGTGTCATCCCGCCACCAGCGACTGAAAGGCTCGTACTGCGTGTGGATTCTGTCTGGTTAGCAGACGCTGCGACAGTCACAGTTGTGCTACCACTTCCTCCGGAGTCCGGAGTTGCTGTAATAAAATCTTTCTTCATAATTCTTAAAATTAGTTATAACTAAATGAAATTTCACCGCAAATTTAGCGGTTTATATCTCGAAATCAAAATCCTTTGTCGTTATCCTACAAAACGAGCCTTCCGGAGATAGGCAAATCACCTCTGTTTGGTCGTCTAAATACGATACAGATAGGACGGGGAGATAAGTGTATCCATCAATATAGAAAATGCCTGCAGGCTCCCCGTTAAGACCGTCAAACGTGGGAACGGGTATCTTGCTGGTAACAACCTGCCGCCCAGCGAATGGTCCGAAGTCCTTAACAGCCATTTTCGGGCAGACCAAAACCTGTTCAAGTTCGGTAATGAACTTTCGCTTCATATTCAAGTAGGAATTCAGGATTATGCCTGTTCCTATCTTCCCCTCGATACCGTATATCTTCCGAGTTTCGTTACGAATGACTTGGAGTTCTCCTGGGGAGAGTTCCTCGAAGTCCTTCTCGAGGATATCGAGAAGTTGCTTGTTTCTTTTCTCTTCTTTGTTCATGACTTCTCAATTTATATATGTATAACGTGGACGCAGTGGCTTTGCGATTGATTTTCGCCAGAAAATTCCTTTAACCATTCTTTCCACGAGTAAACGGAGTCGAAACATCAACCCAGGAAAATGTGAATTGGACACCGACTGTTTCGGGTACAGGCTTCTCAGTAAGCGGTTCGAATGTTACGGCATCAGCGAACAGTGCGACGACGACGCGAAGCGGAACTGCCACCTATACGCAGACTGGTAGTGGTAAGACCCAAGCAGTCTCCCTGTCGCAAGCAGCCGTTGCGAAAATCTCCGTATCGCCCACAACCGTATTCTCAAGCATGTCGAGTCCGAACACGGGTCAGTCGTATGCCACTACGATTACCGTTTCGAACGCTCCTACCAAACCAACCGTTTCAGTCTCCATGGCTATGAAGACTGACGGTGGGACTATAAAATATCAGATGGGCGACGTCGGCAAGTCTGAACCTGTATCGGCTGGAAATAATACATGGACTTTTAAGGTATGGCCAGCCAATTGGTATCAAGCAACAGGTGGTGACGAAGGCGGTCTTCCCGCTTTGGTTCCGGGATATTACTGTCAAGGAACTGCAACTGTACGCTTAAACAGTGGTAACACTGCAACAGTTCAAATCAGTGGTAATGTTTCAACGATATAATGAATTGGGGAGTCCGGAATCCGGACTCACTTCCTTATCAAGTTGTTTTGAACCAAAATCCAAGAGAATGATAATAGTTTCCCACACCATTATTCTTTCCGGCTGTACCTGTTGGTTCTGTTTCGCCATAGGCGAATCTTCCTCCAAGAGTATCGAAGAATTGGCCAGCAGTGTACGTTGTACTTTCAACAACAACTGAACGAATTTTCCAAGTTCCATTTGATTGAACCCTCGTTGTATAAGTTCCTTTTCGTGTTCCACCCAATGAAGGTATTCCACCTCCATCTATCACAATTGAATCAATAATATCTGAACCATTGTATAAATCAAGATAAATATAGAAAGATTGCATAGAGAGTCCACCTTTGTTGTTTAAGTACCAAGGATAAGTCCAAGCAGAAGGCTCTGCGGCTGCTTGCGACAGGGAGACTGCTTCTTGATTTTCGAAGAAAAACAAAGAGCACTCCCAGAGGAAGTGCTCAATGATTAGGGAGGAAACAGGTTTAAGACAGAAGTGTCCAAGCCTCACGAACTTTGTTGAACTGACTGTATGGAAGAGTAGTGTAACCACCCCGACCAAACGATGTTCCCCAGGAGTTTTTGATGATGAGACCTGTTTCGTCATAGCCAACAACCGCTACTGCGTGACCACCCATGAACTCATCACCGTTCCAAAAGTCGTCATTATACGAAAATACATTCATCGCTATAAGTGCTGCCCCATTGGTAAGAACACTCTTTTTGAGAGCGTCCAGAGAGCCAATACGGGCGAATACTTCGACACGGTGTTCACCTTTCAAAATTTCGAAAGCCTCACGAGGCATCATTCCGTCAATAGTCTTGTCAGAACGCTGGTCGTACAGGTATTCAAAGCCGATAGACGGTTCACGACCTTTCGATTTGCAATAGAAGTTGTACATTTCCGCAACTGTACAGGACACGCAACTTCCTTTACTGCCTTGGTCATAGACACGAAGTTGTTCCCGCAGTTCATACCGCTTCGGGAGTTCAATCTTCGGAGCAGCATAAGTGGTATCATTCGGATTGACGCCACTCTCAATAAATCCAAGTCCTTTCGTTATCATTCTTGCCTAAATTTGAATAGAACATCATCCTTTCCAGCCGTTTGTGTGACTGAAAAGATATACAGAACTTTATCCTTCTTTTCAGTAAGGACATACACAGTGGTCATCACGGAGTCGCTCCCGATGAAGTACGTCTTTCCCCACGAGTCTAAATTCGTAGGGACGCTCAAGCCGTGAACGGTGTTCAGGCTGTCAATTACTGAAAGAGGCTGTGGAGTCACTCTTTCGAAGAACACAGTCTTCCGAGTTGTCGCACAGCCTACAATCAGCAATGTCAAGAAAAGGAATATCAGTTTCTTCATCAGCCACCTACATTGAACCAGTTACCAAGTAGAAAGCATAGCCAAATGAGAAGACCGCCTATCAGTGGTGGAAGACCTCCGTTGAGGATAGCCTGTCCGACAGGAAGATTTTTCTTCATGTTCTGGTAAGCGAACAACCCAATGACAACGAATGAGACCGGAATCATACACGTGATACCCATACCAAGTGAGATTCCAAAGAACGCAGCCACCAACATACCGATGATGACATACAGGTAATGAAAAGGCTTCATTTGTACCATTGTAATTGAAATTTAAGTTAAATCGAACTCTTTGCACACTTCCTCCATTTCCTCGCAAGTCAATGGTCGAACTTTCAGGATATTATAGCGGTCGAGGTCTTCTTGTAGAATAGGGAAAGGCAACCGAGTGTTCCCCGTTGGGGTGACAAAGCAATTATCGGCACTGTCACGATAGAAAAGAACATCAGGCTGGTCAGCCTCAATGAAGATTTCATCTGTATAAGCATACATGAAGTCTTCCCACTTTTCTTCGAAGCCTTTCTTGCCCACTCGGTTCAGCCCAGTTCCAGTATCTACTTTTGGATGAAGAAAATCCTCTACAGATTCCACAGGTTGCGTGGGTGTATATTTAGGACGCTGTTCACGGGTAATCTCACGAAGTTCCGATTCGAGCGTTTCAATCTCTCCTAACAGTTGTTCTTCTCGCTTGGCATAGTCGGACAACTCTTTGCGCTGTTCACGGTTCTCCTTCTCAAGAAAGAGAATCTTCTTATTCAAACGGTCGCATTCCGCCTGAAGATTCAGCACTGTTAAAGTTTCTTCTTTGCCCATATTAGATAGCATTTATTCTGTTGCTCCATGAGTCTGTTAGGAACTCTTCCATTTGAGCCTTAGAAAGTTTATCATACACTTTAAACGTGACAGTATCGAATCCTCGTTTTCCTTTCCCGACTTTTGTACCTGTATAGGAAAGGGAGTATTTGAACTGAAGAACCGAGTTCGGGTTCCTAATCATTTCTTCAAAAGCCGTCTTGAGAACCTTTCGTTCAAAATCCTGTACGCTATATTCAGGGGTTTGGAGTTCGTTCATGATGACAGCAATCTTCATAGAGAAGACACGCTTGTCCTTCCAACGGCTTAACATCATGAAAATACGTTTGGCATAGACACCATTCATTGACACGACAGACTTCTTGTCGTAGATTGTGCCTCCTATTCCTTTACCATAATATAGAAGCCAGCGTAAACTTGTAACAGGCATCCCCAGTACGATGTTGTCATCCTCGTCAATATCCATCGTAGAGATAAGATAGCACTCCCTCCGAACCAATTTACCCTGTTCGTTGGTAAAGTTGTATTTAATCGTCTGTTTGAACATCTTCTTTATTTCATTCAGAACGATGGAACCGTGGTGATATTTATCAATCTCTTTCATTTGTATAGGAATGAGAAGATTGCCGTTCTTATCCAACGGTAAATGTTCCTGGAACACTTTCAGGTCAGCACTCAACCAATCAATATCCCTGGACATTGCAGGTTGCAATTGTTCGACAAGATGAACCAAACAGTTCATTTGCCAAGACGAGAACTTATACATACCAAAGGTTGCCAAGTTCGATTGAATTAATCCTTTTTCCTTTTTCATATCTTTGTAATTTTATTTCCACACAAATTTAACGGGAAAATTTAAAAACAGGCTCACTTCATGTCTAAGCCTTTATTTAAAGGGGTGGGATGCAACCAAGCCTGTTTTTAACATTTATGGGACAAAATTAAGACGCGCTTAAACCACTTTTTATTGCGCTCAAAAGCCTTTTTATAAAGTAGGTGACTGCGCTTATATGACTGTATATTTGCGCTCATTTGACTGTTTTCGTGCGCTCAGATGACTGTTTTTATTGCGCTCAAAAGCCTTTTTATAAAACAAAATTTGTGGGAGAAGACTCCCAATAAAATAGGGAAGACTCACGGACTCGAAAATTTGTGTATCAATATATAATGGTTACAATGGGTATTCAATGGAAATACAAGTTAGAGTCCCGAACGGAAATTTTAAGAAGTCATTTTCACGTCGAAAACACACCTCACTGCGTTCGGAGTTTACAGGCTTCGCCATCTCCGATGGACTTCGCCCTGAGAGGCTGCTGTCGCAGCCGATGTTGTTAGGAGATAAGGAAATGAGAAAAACTTTTGTGCATTGACAGCGTTATATTTGTGTTCGGTCTGGTTCGCCTAATCGAACATCGTCTAAAGTTTGATTTGATTTACATTGTTTGATTGACATCTAAAAAGTTTTTGAAGAAGATTCTTTTTGTTCATTAAAGAAAAGTTTAGGTTTTTAAGTATTTGACAGAAATCTGGGGCATGAGAGGATGTGAATCTTCTCACTGCCCGTTTTTATTTTAGAGCCATACCGTTGAACTCACTCCTACCATATTAAAATTTTATGAATAACTTTGCTCACAAAGAATTTTTAATTTTACAAGTCGTATGGAAAATAAAGGAAAGAAAGTTTCCCTCCAGTTGTTTGAGGAAACTGCTCGTAACAATGGATACGAGGTATTCACACCCGATGAGGTGGCTTCCTATTACAAGGAAGGAATCATGAAGAGTCGTGCCAACGAACTTACAGCCGAGGAGAAAGAGGCTTTCGTGGCTGACGTAATGTATCTTCAGAAAGCCGTATGCGCTGACGAAGAGGGTAAAGACGTCATTCGCTTCTATCGTCCTAAACAGGTTGAGTGGGAAACGGCTGCTGACGGAACTGTCATGAAAGGTTTGGAAGGTGTATATCGTGACACCCTCGAAAATCGTCGCTTGAACCGTGTTGGACAGGCTTATTCTCCTACATTGGAGTTCCTGAAATCGCTGAACGATGAAACAGAGGGCGACATCATGAAGTCACTGGGAACAGGTGTTTATGCTGATACCCCTGACAATCAGCGTTTGGGTCGTGTGGGTCAGCCATATAAGAACCAAATTCCTACTGAATAATGGAAACGCTGCTTGAGAAATCATTGAACAAACACGATTTTCCGGAAAAGGAAAGACGTGAATTGGCGAAAGATGGAGAAGCCATGAAAGATGGCTCTTTTCCTATTCGCAACACTCAGGATTTGAAAGACGCCATTCGTAGTGTTGGTCGGGCGAAAGACCCTGCCGCTGCGAGACGGTGGATTAAAAAGCGTGCTAAAGAACTCGGGAAAGAATCGCTCCTTCCTGAGTCCTGGGAATAATTGAGGAGTTTTCTTCGGGAAACTCTTTGATTATCCAAGATAACGTAATATATTTGCGTAATCAAATTAACTGTAAGGAATATGACGACACTAATAGAAAAATCAATTTTGAATGAAAGATTAGAAAAATCTCGTTCAGGCACATATTCAGATACTTCTGAAAATAGACGTAAACATCGTGTGGGGCAGAAGTACGGTTCCGAAAAGAAAGAGGAAGAGAAGCCTGAAAAGACTGACCCCAATAAGATGAGTCCGGAACAGCAACTTGAGGCTATCAATAAGGTCATCGCTGCTGTCAACGAAGGAAAGTTGAAACTTCCCCCTGAGGAAATTAACACTCTCGTAGCGAAGAAGACTATGGCGGAAGAGGCTGTTAAGCAAGCCAAAGGTGAAAAGAAACCTGAGGAGAAAGAAGAATCAAAGAAAGAAGCCACCAAGCCAGAGGCAAAATCTGAAGGGAAACAGTATGCGCCAATGGACATTAAAGAAGCCAAGAAAGAATTGGTTGGAAAGAAAATAACTTTCAAGGAATATTTCTTTGATGGGGTTGACTCCTATAAAGATGCTGAAGGCGAAATTAAGAAAGTTCGTCTTTATGGAAAAGAAAAACAGCCAATTGCAGAAATTGACTTCCCTAATGGTGATGGCATTACTATTTCGCTTGAACAACTTGATAAACGAAAAGCCATGCAGTATGAGATTGAGTTTAACGATTCAAAATCAGAAGAACCCAAACAAGAAGCGTCTGGACAGGCTTCCGAAGCCGATAAAGATGATTTGCGTGAGGCTCGTCGAAAATTGTCTTATCTTCAGGACAACGAAGAACGCTTGATTAAGCGTGACGGGAAAGAGAAGTACGACAAGCGTGTGAAACAAGTGAAAGAGGTGATTGCTAAATTGAGAGGCGAAAAACCAAAAGAGTCTCAAAAACCGGAATATTTTGATAGAACTGGGTACAAGCCAATTTATCGAATGAATGAGGAGGAAGCTGATAAGTTTATTTCTGATGCGAAGAAATATCTTTCTGAAAATAAGGATGCAAAAGATGTTGAACAGGTTCAGGATGTGATTAGAAAGGTTGAATTGCGTAAAGAAGAAATAAAGGAAACTTCCAATGAAGAGGCTGAAGTGTACACCCGCATCAAGTTTGATGATGTTCCTAACAGTGGGAAGGTCAATTTGAAGAAATACCTGTCAGAGAAAGTTCGACAGGGGGTTGATGAAAAGTGGTCAAACATTAAGAATATCCCTACCGACAATCTTAAGAAGATGGAAAAAGGACTTGTGAACGATTTAAATAAGAACTTTGAAGCCATCAAGAAGTCTCAGAGAGCGGAGTTGCTTTACTCTATAATGAAAGTTAAGGGGGAACTGGAAAAGCGTGGTAAAGAGAGCCAAAAGAAAGAATAAGGATATCATGCTTTATTAGTGCCGTTTTTGTTTGTAAATTTGTATCGATTAATAAATGTAGAATTAAAACATAAAAGAGATGAAGAAATATGTTTATTCGAAAGGTGCGGAGGCTGTTACGGTTGAGACCGATGGGTTAGCAACTATCAACAACTTCATGGTGACCGGACTTATTGGTAAAAATTATCATGGTCTGGTACAGGCTGGTCTGAATTTCAAAATGGGAGACGAAGTAACTATCCCGATGATGCTGAATGCTGCTAAGACCTGTGAATGTAAAGTAGAATGCTACGAGGGTAATGAACTCATCATTGATGAGTCTGCTGACTTCACAAGTGGCGTTCCTGCTGAAGTAGGTACAATCTTCGGGTTGCAACTGGGTGTGGCTTTTAACGAGGCGACCTATTATGCTGTGGTTCCCAAATCATATACAGACCAGTACGATTACGCTGCTTCTAAGGCATCGCTGCCTTGGCTGGTTGCGAAGTTCAAGAAAATCGCTGCTGACGCTGATGAACAGGAAACATCAGAGTATCAAGTGCAGGTATTTGCCGACGAAAGACAACTTGAGTTCCGTGGAAATTCTGCTGACTTGGGCAAGTTGAGCGAAGACAAGAAAACGCTGACCGCAAAGGCTTCCAATTCACTGATGTTTGAAATCGTGAAAGACTTGGGTATTTTGCGTCCGGAAATGGTAACTTGGTTCACTATCCGTTTCATTTACGGTGGTCGTACCTATGAAGCCAAAACATACGTCACTCCTGGAACTATTTAATTATGGGAAGTAAGAAGAACCGTTCATCAAAAAACAGGAGTTCAGTGGGAGCCAATAATGTGGCTCCCATAGACGGTCTTGATGGACTGTCTCTTCAGGAACTCCAAATCATGGCTCAGGCTGCTCCGATAGCGTTGAGGAACCGTCTTCAGAAGTCCCTAAACTCAGAGAATTTTGAAGAGGTGATGAAGGCACAAGCGTTTATCGCTGAGCAACAAAAGAACAGCAGGAGGGCACCCCAGCCGGAAATTAAATCAATCCTTTGGAACCCGTCGGAGATAGGCTTCAATGGTAAGGGGTATCGCGACCCGAACAACGGTATAGCATTTGGGACTCTAAACCGAATGGGCGATATCTTCATCATTAAGGCTATTATCAACACACGTATTGAACAGGTTCAGAACTTTTTGAAGTACAGCGTTGACGACCAGAAGCCAGGATACCAAATTCGTTACAAGCGAAGTCCAGGTTCTGAGGGTTCCGACGAAAAGGAACTATCAGCAAAAGACAAGAAGATTGTCGATTACATAGTTCGTTTCCTTGAAGACGGTGGAGAGAATGACAAATGGGAATGCGAGGACAACTTTCAAGAGTTTACCCGTAAAGTATTGAGAGACTCTCTTGTGCTTGACCAGATGACATTCGAACTCGTTCGAGCAAGGAATATGAATCTCAAGAAGTATCGTGCCGTTGACGCTGCCCTGATACGGCAGTTAGACACGAACGACCCACGATACAGACAGATGTTCGAGAACTTCCGCTGGCACGGTTATTTACCTCGCTATGCTATGGTATGGGATGGGCAGATTATCCGTCACCCTGTATCAGATGAGTATGTAGTTTTCTATCCGTGGGAGTTGGGTTATGGTATCCGTAACAAGACGACCAACGTGTTGCGTAATGGATACGGCTGTTCGGAGTTGGAAACGTTGATTGAAATCGTGACATGGATTTTGTGGGGAATGCAGTACAATGGTAACTTCTTCAAACAAGGTAGTCAGCCGAAAGGCTTTATCAATGTGAAGAACGGAAACGTCGACCAAGGAACCCTGAACGAGTTTCGTCAGGATTGGAAACAGACGATGAGTACCGTGTACAATTCTCACAAGATACCCGTCATTCAGGGAATAGACCTTGAGTGGATTGATTTACAGCAGACGAACCGAGACATGGAGTTCACTGAATGGATTAAGTTCCTATTGGTGATTGCGTGTGCCGTGTACCGTATGGACCCATCGGAGTTGGGCTTTCAATTCCAGGACGCTGCCCGTATATTTGGACAGGAAGGACAGAAGGAACGTCTTGACCACTCTAAACAGAAAGGTCTGACTCCGCTGTTAGTGTTCTATCAGAATATCCTGAATAAGTATATCATCAGCGAAATTGACGACCGCTTGGAACTCGTGTTTACAGGTATTGAAATCGAGGACGAGGCAGCACAGGTTGAACTGGATAAGAAGAAGTCTGAGGCTGGCTTTGTATCGCTCGAGGATATGTTCGAAAAGTATTCAGGCAGAAAGTTCGACCCGAATAAGGACACTATCCTTAACACGGTGTATCAGTCGGCTCAAACCAACAAAATGATGGGTGGCGAGGGCATGAACGAAATCGTCGATGGCGAAGAAGGAAATGGCTCACCTAAAACAGCGGAAGAGGCTATACAGGCGATGATGGTTGAAAAGTCTATGGAGAACCCTATTCTCGGAAAGGCTTTGGAGTTCATTGATTCACAATTAGGAATAAGAAAATGAAAGCACCAGCATCACCCCGAATTCATCATCACGTCGACCCGATGAGATATCCAAAGGTTCAAAAGGAATACGAGGGTAAAGGGAAGAATGCGTTCAACGCTGTTAAACTGTTCGGAGACGTTGTTGAAACTATGGTTGAAATACAAAAGAAGAAAAGATAATGTTATTCACGGAAGATGAAATAAAGAAGATTTTGACAAACATCGACCTCGCAGTAGTGAAGATGGTTGCACAGGTGTTGGGGAAAGACTACCTAACAACTGAAGACCTTGCGCTCCTGAAGAAGAAAGGGGTTGACTTGGTGAAACTGATTCCTAAATTCCCTTCCCATTATCAAGCGTTTCTTTTTGGTCGTGTTTCGGCTGCTGTTGGGACGAAAGCCACCGCTCAGATGACTTACTCCGAGTTTACTGCGTTTCTGTCTAAAATGGGCTTATTTGAGCCCACAGCGAGGGAAATGGCGTTCTACAAGGTTGCCGCTAACAAAACTTATACTCATATCAAAGGATTTGCCGACCGCATCAAGAACGATGTCCGAGCATCAATTTCCGCAGAGGAACTCAGTTACTTACAGGCTCAAGAGCAGGCAAAGGCTGATGCGACTTTACGGAAGGAGATGCTCGAAGGCACGTTCGAGAAGCGTTCCGTCAAGAAGATTACTTCAAACCTCGCTAACCAGATGAATGATTGGCAGCGGGATTGGGGACGTATCGTTGAGACGGAAAGTCAAGATATATACAATCTCGGAAGAGCCGAAATCATGATGGAAGAAGACCCTGACCCGTTGGTTTACTTTGATGTCTTCCCTGGAGCCTGTCGCCATTGCATACGACTATACCTAACAGGGGGTATCGGGAGCCAGCCACGGGTGTTCAGGCTTTCGGAACTCATGGCAAACGGTACGAACTATGGTGTGAAGTCGAAAGATTGGAAAGCGACGATACACCCTGTTCACCCGTTCTGTCGGTGCGACTTGCGTTATGTTCCGAAGGGATATGTATGGAACCCTGACACACATCAGTTCGAGCCTCCTAAGAATTATGAGAGAAAGGTTGAACGGAAGAGTCGAGCGAAGATAACAATTGGAAATAAAGAATATACAGTCTAAAAGATGATAATTATGAACTTGAAGAAATTTTTAGGAATTCAGTCAACCCAAGAAAAGGTTGAGGACTATCGGAAGTTGAAATGTCAGTTGGCGAACCTTGAAACTTTGGGTCAGGAATTGTCCGACAAGTTTTCAATTCAGAAGTCTGTCATTGACGGTGTGGATGGTTTACCTGAGGAGAAGAAATCCGAAGTATTTGAAAAGTACAGAGGATTCCTAAAAGAGCACCAGAAGGAAGTTTCGTCAGCCGTGAATGAAAGAAACAAGATATTGAAATCGCTTGAGGCATACCGTAACGACCCCGACGTTGGTGACATCTGTAAAGGTATTGATGCTCTTGAACAGGCTGAAGAGGCTTATCGTGGCGGTAAACTGTCTAAACAGGTGTATTTCGACATCGTGAAGTCAATTACAGGCGAGCCGACAAAGTACGCTGACGTGGTTGCTTTTGACAAGGATGGTAGAGTCCTCGTTTTACATCGTGTTGAGAACTTTGTTCCTACTGGTAAGGTATGTATCCCTGGAGGTCATGTTGACCCAGGAGAGGACTTTGAGACGGCTGCGCTTCGGGAACTTAAAGAGGAGACAAATCTTGACCCAATTGAGGGGAGGGGAATTGTGTACCTCGGAGAGCACAAAACAGAGGATGCGCATATCAAGTATTTCCAAGTTTGGGTGGACTGCTTGCAGCCTGTAACAGTTGATGCGTCGGAACATTGTTTCGCTGAATTCATTGACTTGGGACAGATTCCTTTGAAGCCGTTTATCTTCGACCAAGGAGAGATAGTTCTTGACATGCTGATGAAGCCACATCAGATAGAGGAAACCAAACCGCTGATGAAAGCCTTATCAGAAGGACGTATCACTCCCGAAGCATTCGTTCCGGGATTCACATCAATCCTGAAGAAGGCTTTGGACATCGAAGCCGTGAAACCGCTTGAACCGGAATCTATGGATGGGGACAAACGAAAAGTTTCTGTACCTGTACGAGACCCGATGAAGTGTGTCGAAACCATCATGAAAGGTATTAGCGGAGCGGAGGAAGTAACAGTTGGGACAAACGGTCATCTCAAATTTGTGAAGCCTCTAATTATTCATGACACTCGTTACCGTGAAGACCCGTCGACCAACCGCTTAACAGAGGTTGAGATAGTGTTTACAGGGGACGACAACGACATGATGCGTATTCTCGAGGAAATGAAATATTCATTGATGACTGGACCCATGAAAGTCCGGACTCCTCAAGAAGAATTTATGGCAGCGAACGAGCGTGGAACCGATTATGTTGGAGACCCGATATTTGTAACTTTCTAAAATGATTTGTAACTTTGTCACAAATTTATAAAGTGGAAGTATGAAGAAGCAGACCCCAAATGATTTTAACTTCTGGTTGCCGATAGACTTCATGAAGTCTGACGCTACTGAGTATCCTCGTGGTGATGACCGTCGCTACGAGAATATGATATTTGAGGGTATCGCGAGTGACGACAGCAAAGATTATCAGGGTGACTCAATGGAGCCCAATGGGTTCGTTATAGACTACTTCCTCAAGCATGGTTTGTTCAATCTTGACCACTTAACAGTTCGAGCAAAAGAATTGAAAAGTAGGTTTTGGATTGGTGAACCGCTTGACGGGAAGATAGTCGATAACAAATTTTGGGTGAAAGGAAAGTTATGGAGCGAGTCTCCCGAGGCAAGAGCCTTTTGGGACAAGTGTATTGAAATGCGCGAAAGCGGTTCAGCCAGAAAGCCTGGAATGTCTATTGAGGGAAAAGCCTTGGAGCGAGACCCGAAGAACGAAAAACATATCACGAAGGCAATTATCAATAATATTGCGCTGACGTTTACTCCTGTAAACTTCAATTCGTATATCGATTTCGTGAAAGGTATTCAATCTCAGGATTTCATTCCTACTGGTGATTTACTCAAGAGCCAACTCAAGCGTGATGTCATGTTCGAACAGGTGATAGGGAATAAGAGGATTGTCATCGATTCAAAATTCCGTATTATCCAAGAGGGCATTTGATGACTCATTTTAGGGAAAAGAAATTTTGTAATATTTTTAATCCGAAAAATTAAAGTAGTATGGGACAATTAACTGATGAACAGAAAAATGACGACCTCGTAAAATCATTGCTTGGCAGTGGGTTTACAGAAGAGGTGATTGCTGGTTGGATTGAATCCGGCTCAATCAAATTGGAAAAGTCGGTTCAAAGTGGTCCGGATGACCATGGCGAAGGCGACGGTGATGGAAATCACGAGAAGAAGGAAAAAGACAAAGACAAGGACAAGAAAGACCCTGACAAGAAAAAGGAAGAGGACGATGATGACCCCGACCTCGAAAAGGGTAACGGCTGTGGCGATGGCGACAAGAAAAAGGACGACATTGCGAAGTCACTTTCTGACGACATCATCAAGAGTATTGAGGACAGCCTGTTTGGCAAGTTTAATCAGTCTCAGGATGACCTGCTGAAGTCTATTCCGGCTATCGTAGAAAAGGCTCTTGAGCCGATTACTGACAAGATTGAAAAATCTTTGGACGGTATGCGACAGGCGATTATTGCTTTCGGAAATTCGGCTCCTGAATTCAAGAGTGCTGGTCTGAGCAAGGCTATCATCGAGAAAAGCATTGAACAGGGTGGCGGTGCTAAGGATGAGGACAACAAAACAGTTCTGAGCATTTCGAGAGACCGTGCGGTTGTTCGTGAGTTGATTGCTAAATCGATTGACGAGGAAGCCGACCCCGAAATACAGAAGTCTTTGCGCGACAATACAACTTCCTATTTGCTTGACCCGATTGGTGGGGACATAGGTAAAGACGCAGCCTTGTATATGTATAACAAGAAGAACGTTCGCCTCGTGAAATAATTTCGTACGAAACTTTAAAATAATATACGAAAATGGATTTATTCAATTACAATGGAACGGAGGCTACAAATCCGTTGGAAAGTATGTCTTCGGATGAAATCTTGAAGGCGATGGAAGCAGGTCTGTTGACTGGTATGCAGTACAACGACCAATTGAATAACGGTGGAGGTCTGAAACCTGAATCCTTGGATTCTGTGCTGAAGAACCTTGAAAACCGTTTGGACCAGTTGGTGTTCTGGAATGAGTTGAACCGTCAGAAGATTGACAATACTGTTCATCAGTACAATCAGTTGTACAAGTATGGTCAGGAAGTGGGCATCTTCAATCAGGAAGGCGAAACTCCTACTGAGACCGACTCTGTATATCGTCGGAAGTCAATCGTTGTCAAGTTCACAGGTGTGACTGGACAGGTTACTCATCCGGGTATGATTGTCAAGACTGTCGTTGGTTCACTATACACCAAGGAAGTTGAAAACAAGACCATCTTGCTTCAGACTATCCTTGACAAGAAAGTGATTGACGCTGACTCGGCAAAAGTTCCTGAAGAGTTCGACGGTGTATTTGCACAGCACATCGCTGGTATCAACGATATCACAGGTGGCTTGCTGGGTAAAACTTCTGAACAGGTGCTTGACGCTTACTTCGGAGACCCTGCCGTATTGAACGCAAACGGTTCTGTTCTGAATGACGCTTTGGTTGAGGACGCTGCTCAGGCAGTTGTAAACGACCGAAACGGTATCATCGACCGTATCGTTTCTTCCCCTGTCGTATTCAACAACTACGTGAAACTCTTCCACGAGTCTAAACGTGTTATCGTTGGTATGGCTGGTGGCGTTGTGGGCGCAACTATGGGTCAGTCGGTAAACGACATCACCACTCAGTTTGGTAAGGTGAACATCAAAGCGGACAAATACTTCGACTTCAACCAGCCGATTAAGTTGGGTCGTGGTAAGACTTCTGACAAGGCTCCGAACGCTCCTATTAAGGATGTTACGACTCCTGTCGCTGTTGCCGTTGACGCAAAGGGAATGTTCGGTTCTGTTCACGCTGGTAACTACTTCTATGCTGTTGCAGCGAAGAACCGTTACGGAGAGTCTGAACCCGTTCTGTTGAACGACGCTGAACAGGCTGTTGGCGCAACTCAGTCCGTGACTCTGAAGTTTGCTGGTGCGAACTCTTCGGCTTATCCTGAAACCTGTTATGTCATCTATCGTACCGAAGCCAATCCGGTCGATAAAGGCACTGCTGATTTCTATCCTATCTTCGAAGTTAGCAAGACTGAACTTGCTGCTGGTTGGGACGGTGCTAATCCGGGAGAGGTTCATGACCGTAACCGTTGGATTGCCGGAACCAAGTCTGCTCTCGTTTACTTCAACGGAAGTGAAATGATTGAGTATCTGGAACTGGGTGGAACCATGAAACTGGATTACGCTATTGTTGGTCCGAGACGTTCATTCTCTGTATTGAACTACGGAACTCCGGTAGAGTATATGCCTGGAAAGATTGCCCGTATTATCAACATCGGTAAGATTGGTTTGCCGACTACCTAATAATGAGGACAATTACGTTATAATGATGGGGATGGGGTGTATGTCCCATCCCCATTAATTTTATAATCATAAATAAATTCAAAGAATTATGAAACTGTTTAACAGAAAAGCGGGAAACAAAACCATCAATTACAATGGTAAGAACGTGAAGTTCGTAAATTGTGTCGCTGAGGTCGAAGACGACTTTGGTAAGGAAGTTCTCAAGTTGGGAATCCCTGACCTGTACGAACACGGCAAACAGCCTGTTTTCGAAACCCCGAAAGAGGTTCAGATGAAGTCAGACTTCAAAGACCGTGAAGAGTGGTACAAGAAAGAGATTGCTCGCCTGACAAATGTCAATACAGCGAATAAAAAGAAGATTGAGGAACTCGAGCAAGAGGTTGAAAACTGGAAGAACGAATACAATCGTGAACACGAGGCTCGTATTCAACTCGCTGCGGGAACCGTTCCCGCAGCCGAGACAGTTACACCCCCTGCACCTAAAGCTATCGTAGAGAACCCAACAGAGGGTACAGGCGAGGAAACTCAGGGAGACGCTGACCCCGAAGTAACAGGTGGCGAAGGTGGTGAGGGAAACCCTACTCCGGAAGAGGAAGAGGCTGCTCTCCGCAAGGAACTGGGTGCAATGAAGAAAGATGAACTGATTGCTTTTGGTCAGGAGGGTGGTATTGACATGACCGCTGTTGCTGAAAAAACCAAAGCCGAAATCATCGAATTTTTGGTAAACGCTTCTAAAGAGTAATGCGAGATGGGACAACTTGTTTTGACAATGAAGTATAGAAAGAACACGGGGATGATATTTAATCCCACGGAGATTTTTTCTTTGTACCTGTACGGGATAACCATACAGGGAGGCGACGGGACTTCTTTCAGCAGTGAAAGTATGCGGTTCTATATACAGGCTGCTCAAAGAGAGGTTGAGAACTTCTTCAACCTGAAACTGATGCGCCAGTTCATTGACCAAGAGAAGTTGACATTTTACCGAGCCGACTATTGGCAGAGTTTCCCTATTCTGTTCACGAACTATCCCGTCAACAAACCGATATCGTTGACGGGACGGTTCAACAATCTTGAGCAAATTTCCTATCCGACACAATGGCTGACAACTCACCAGAACAGTTATGGTCTATATAAGCGAAGAGTTTCAATCGTTCCCACGGGTTCGGCTGTTGCTACTGCCAATGCTGAGGTCATCTTGAGTGGTCTGACAACCCAATTGGGAAGCCAGCACTTCAGGATGATTCCGGATTATTGGGACTTCCAGTATATTACAGGCTTTGACCTCGACCATATGCCTATGGACTTAATCAATCTGACGGGGAAATTGGCTACGTTCGGACCACTTGGAATTGCTGGTGACTTGATATTGGGTGCGGGTATCGCTGCCCAGTCGATAGGTGTTGACGGGTTGAGTCAATCAATTAGTTCAACATCATCAGCAACCAACGCAGGGTATGGGGCGAGATTGGTTCAGTATGAACGTGAAATCAAAGAGACAGTGAAGCGAATAAAGTTAATTTATGATGAAATAAAATTCGTGGTATGCTAAGAGGTGGGAAATTGTATATTATCTGGAATGACATAAACGATAAAGTATATGTGGGAATAACTTCAAGAAGACTTTCGAGAAGATTTCATGAACACGTATATGCGTCGTTGAATCACAAAGATAAGTTTCAATTTCATTCAGCGATTAGAAAATATGGCGAAGAACATTTTCACATGGAATGTTTGCTTGACGATGTTCCTATTGAAAGATTACCTTTGTTTGAGAAAGCCTGTATTGAATATTTTAACTCGTATAAAAACGGGTACAATTCAACTCCAGGTGGTGACGGCACAGGTAAAGAAGTGACAGAAGAGTTTAGGCAGAAAATGTCGAAAATTCACAAAGGGAAAACTCCGTGGAATAAAGGGGTTCCGATGCCGGAATATATCAGGGAGAAGTTACTTGCTGCTCATGTTGGTAAGAAACATTCTGAGGAAACTCGTAGGAAGATGTCCGAAGCCAGAAAAGGTCGAAAGCCTTTTCTTGGAAGAAAACATTCTGCGGAAACACGGTTAAAGATGAGTCGCTCACAGAATGAGCGTTTTAATAATGAAAGGAGATACGTATAATGGCAGGACAAAGACCTATATCAGAGGCTCCCGAGCAGTCCTTATATGGACAGCCTCAAGTGAGTTTTCGCCCGAATGACTTTAACTCGGTTATTTGGGCGCACGGTTATGATATAATCTGTGAAAAGGCGATACGCTGTCCGTGTCAGGGAAACTCGGGCAGTCCGTTACCTGATTGTCAGAACTGTCACGGCTTTGGATACTTCTTCGTAAATCCGAGGAGAACCAAAGCACTTGTAACAGGTCTGAACAGGAATACACAGTACGTTCAATGGGCTCCGGAATTGATGGGTACGGCTGCGATAACCGTTCGGGATGAAGATAAAGACTTCCTCTCCTACTTTGACAGAGTGACGGTTGAGGATGAATATGCTTCGTTTACGGAAATGTTGGTGGCGAGGGAGATGATAGGTGACGAGGTCGCTGTCTTTCTCTCTTATGCCCCAATAGAGGATGGTATCGTGGCAGTGTACACCTTTAAGGATTCCGAGTCCCCGTTAATCAAGTTAGACCCATCAGTCTATGAGATAGTTCCCGAGAACCCGTATTGCTTGAGATTTGCTCCTGGGAACGTTCCTCCAGAGACAGGTGTTTCAGTCCTGTACAAACACAGGGTGGAATACCACATCATTGATATGCCTCACGAAATCCGAGCCTCGTTAGGTAAGGATAAGAAGAGCGGACAGTTTCAAATCCTCAAGATGCCGATACAGGGTGTGGGACGGAGAACTCACCTAATAGACATGCAGCGTCCTAATTACGATGGAAGTGGAATAATATATAACGACGACAATGATTCCGATACACGTTGATTTGAGTGAAATCGTAGCGGAGTTTGCTCTTACAGGTTCGCAGGCTCAGGAACTCGGTGGCGAGATTATCAATCGGGTGGTGACTGAGTATGTAAACAAGTGGGAGAACCTTGTCAATAGAGAGTTAAAGAAGACCCGAAAACTGTATAAGAATGCCATGTACGTTGATAGGGTGAGTCCGACGGAAGTGGTGTTTGGGCTTGCTCCCGGACAGGACGGGTTGGCTTTGGCTCTTGAAGAGGGGAAGGCTCCCTTTGACATGAAGCCAGGATTTTCCAACTCCTCAAAGAAGAAGACATCTGCGAGTGGGGGTTGGTATCTGACAATTCCGTTTCGGTACGCTACTCCTGACGCTGTGGCGGAATCAATGGTGTTTCAAAATCGGCTGCCGAAAGAGATTTACGATATTGCAAAGGGTAATGGCGGGAAGCCTGTAAAGAAGAATCAACTTCCTACACAGTATGCACAACTCGGGCAGCGTAAACCTATTCAAACAGCCGAAGGAATCATTCCGGCTTATACTCACAAAGCACCTCAATATCAAGGACTCGTACGAATTGATATCGCTTCTACTGATAAGGAGAATCGTGGGGGATACTTCACATTCCGAAGAGTGAGTGATAAGAGCGACCCGTTAAGTTGGATAAATCCGGGATTTGAACCTCGGAAGTTCATGGACAGGGCACTCGACGAGGCACAGGTGTTTGAGGTTGCTGACATGGCGATTGATGAATTTTTAAATCAATTATAAAGATGATTTTAATTGCGAGAATAAAACAGATAGTCGATGGGTTGCTTCAGTACATTCAGTATGATTACGAAAGTGTGCCGGAGCATGAGACCTTCCTCTACCATATGTTCTATGGGACGAGGGACGGCTCTTTTGACTTCTATGAGCAAGCAAAGAAACTGTTCCTGAGAACTAATACGAGTCCCCGAAAGATACAGGTAAAGATGGAATATCCAAAGGATAAAAGTCATCTTCCCTGTATTATCGTAAGGGAGCCAGGACGTTCTACGGATAAGCCAGCACCGCTTGGCGGTTATGGTGCACCCGTATTAGACACGTTTGGTGGGACTGAATATGAACGTGAGGGGTTCCGTCAACCAGCCTTGTCGAAGATTGATTTGATGTGCTTCAGTGAGAATATGCTTGAGTCAATTCTGATGGGGGAAGTTATATATGCGTTGCTCATTGGAGCCAGAAATACATTCGAAGAGGAGTTCGCTTACTTCGATTTCAGCACGAATGAATTGATAGCGGAAAACGCTCTGTTTCCACAGCCGATATTGGTAAAGAACGTATCAATAGAGGTTGAGGACATTGGCGATTATGCGTCTATTATCCGACCTGAAATCGTGAGAAGATTTATCATTGAAGATGCGATACCTGTTGGGTCAGACCCAGGATGGGTTCCGCCTCCTTTGGACAAATATTTCGAATTTTCGAACCCGTATGTATGGCTGGATTCCCTGTTAGCAACAGGCGAGAACACTATCTATTCGAATACTGATTGGGTGTTATCAGTCGGGGACGAACTGTTCAAGTTTGGTTCGGGATATGTATGGCTTGATGAGATGAACAACAAAGGTGAACAGGAGATTGAAGCGAAGACCCCTTGGAGATTGGAGTAGTATTTCCCCCTAATTATTTGTATCTTTGTTGGTGATATAATTTAGTTTAATTTATAAAATCGTTTGTTATTATGGCAAAGGCAGCATGGTTGACCGTCAATCCCGCTTCGGGAAACGGTAATGCGACAGTTCAGAACACGGGTACAGTTCACACAGGTCGTGAACAACGTGAGACGACTGTAACAGGTGTGGCGGTTGGAGTTTCGCCGAATAAAACTTACAAGGTTATCCAGAAAGGAAAACCTGAGTTCGTTTCATTTACGAATGGAGCAGAAACAACTGTTGGAAAAGCAGGTGGAACTCTGACGATTACAGGTAAAACCAACTCTTCGAAGTTGAACTTCGAATTGGTTGACCTTGAGACTCGTGCGGTGGTTACAGGAGGTCTTAAATTGACTCTTCCTTCGAAGTACACCGCTGGTGGAGTAGAAACCACCAATAATGTGGCTATCACTGGCGACCCTGGAGCACAGCAGGAGTTTGAGTTCAGTATCACTTTCACTGGAATTGCAGCAAATACGACAATTGACGAATTGACTGCAGCAATGAAAGTAACGACCGCTGGAGGTCAGTCGGCTCAGATTCAAATCAAGCAATCTGCTGGTGACCCTGTATTCTCATTCGGTCAGGAGACAATCACTCTTGAAGCCAGTGGTGCTGCCGTATCTCAGACTATCGTTTCTAATACTTCTTGGGAATTGTCCTAACACGTTTAGAAATAATGGGAAAGAAACGGTTAAAGAAAAGCAAAGTAGAGGCACAGCCGTCAGTCATGACGGCTGCTGTCCCTCTTTCAGTTGAAACGAATGAGGGGTTCGACAGGAGAATGACTGTAACAGGTAAAATCACTGAAGGGACTATCCCCTTGACATCTTCCTTTACGATTACTCAACTGGGTCTTCGGGAACCGTTCATTCCTTTTGATAGTGACGAGCCGTTCCAGGATAGTACTGGGGAGGACTTTGGTGTATTGAAAGAATAACCATTAAAATAAAAAGATATGGCGTACAAATCGAAATTTACAGGAGCAAAGGTCGACGAACTGCTGACAGCGGTTCAGACTCAGCAAGACAATCCGTCAAGCATTTTGAACAATCTGACGGAAAAGAACATTCTTGATAAACTCACTGGGCAAGGAATTATCGACAAGATTAATTCCGTATCAGGAAATATCGTTTTCAAGAAATATGTAGATTGCCAGTCAGGTGCTGGAAAAACTTCTTAATCATGGCAAATAATCCGTATGCGACATCGAAACAGGCTGCCGACAGCGTTGGGATAACTCCTGGCGATATTGGCGTGGCTGCTAACGATTACGTCCGCAAGAAGGAACTTATCGCGACCAATAAATTTGACGCTGATTCTTTGGCTTCCTACGGAAATAATGACTATGTGATGTTGAAAGACATTGCGAAGGGTGCGTTCCAAGTTACTCTTTCAGTCAATTCCGATGTCACAAGCCGAGGAACGGTTCAAATCAATAATGGTACTGCGGGAGCGACAGCAACAGCGGAAGTGAACGTTGGAGACCAAGTTACTGCGAAATGTAACTTGTTGAAGAGTGGTGACGTATTTGACGGATGGTACAGTGGTTCATCTAAGGTGAGTTCGAATGCGACCTATACATTTACGGCTCAGGAAGCAGTGAGTCTGGTTGCTAAGATTAATTATCTTGATGTTACACCGACCTCGTTGGATTACGACGCTGCTGGTGGAAGTAAGACATTCCAAGTCAGCACGAATGTGCCTTGGACTGTTAGTTAGTAACTATTTAAAAAGAATTTAAGGTATGGCGAAAGATTCTTGGTTGACCGTAAATCCTATGGCGGGAGAGGGAAACGCTACTCTGACGAATTCAGGCACAATCCATAAAGGACGCTTGGAACGCCAGACAGTCGTTACCGCTGTCGTCAAAGGAATTGAAGCGGCAAAATCGTACCAAGTAAAGCAAGAGCCAACTGCCGAATATATCACTCTGGACCAAACGTCGTTTGACGTGGGGGAAGGTGCTTCGACGATAACTGTTTCTGGAAAGAGCAACTCACCGAAGATAACCTTTTCCCTTGGGACAGGGAATGATATCCCTATTGTTCTTCCTGCGAATTATACCGCTAATGGCTTATTGACTGTGAACGGGACGTCAATTCCTGACGACCCAGGAGCGGTTGATGAGTTTGTCTTTTCAATGCAAATTCCAATCCCAAAGAATACTGTTGGGAAACGTACAGGAAAAGTTTTTGTAACGGGTTCAACATCTTCAGTGACTGGAACAGTAACTATCACGCAAGCCACATCGACTTGGACTGTTACTTATTCGAAAGGTGATTATATCAACACTATCAATAAGGCGTCTGAGAAGATTAACTGGGGTGGAACAGCAACTGCGGTGGCTACATTGTTAGCGAATACGGCTCAATATACATATTCCTTCACAGGATGGTATGAAGGTGACACGAAAATATCGTCCGACCTTTCATTGAGCGTATCTAATATCACAGCGAACAGAACATTCACGGCAATTGGTGCTCGGACGCTTAACAGATACACCCTTTCATTCACCATCACGCCCACTGGAGCGGGAACGGTATCTGGAGGAGGAACTTATGACTATGGTTCATCTGTTAAGTCAACTGCGACTCCTGCGACTGGGTACAATTTCACGAAGTGGGTTGACGAAACAGGTGGTGAGTCAACGACCAACCCGTATCCGGGATGGGAAATCACGAAGAACCGTACAATTCAAGCGGTCTTCACTATTAAGAGTTATTCAATCACATTGGCTGCACAATTCCGTATTGCTGAGACAGGTGACTTCACGGGTGGTACGACGGGAGGAACTGTTTCCGGAGGCGGTACAGTTACTCACGGGACATCTGTTACAGCCAAAGCCACTCCCGCCACTGGGTACAGTTTCGCTGGTTGGTATGAGGGTTCGAATAAGGTATCAGACAGTGCTTCCTATACGTTCAGCGCAACAGGCAATCGCAGCCTGACAGCGAGATTCCAACGTCAATGGTTCACCGTAACATTCACAGCAGGAACGGGTGGCTCTGTTGCTCCTACTTCGGCTCGTGTTGAATATGGTGGAGAGGCTTCTTCTACTGCGACGGCAGCAACTGGATACACGTTCAGTGGTTGGAGTAACGGTGTGAAGACAGCGAAATTGACTGTTACGAATGTCACGGCAAATGCAACGTATGCTGCATCGTTCGGAATCAATACTTATGTCATCACGTATGCAAAAGAGACGGGAATTGCTTCAGTGACTCCTACCAGCGAAACCGTTGAACACGGTGCAAACGCTGTTGGCTCTACTGCTGCCCTGACGACAGGTTACAATTTCGACGGATGGTACAACGGTGCGACTCGTGTTAGTACGGCTCTGAAGTATGGTCCGACGAACGTAACAAGTAACATGACGCTCACTGCGAAAGCCACTATTAAGACGTTTGCTATTACAGGAACGGCTCAATACCGTGATACGGACTCTACTGGTTCGTTTACGACAGGAAATAACGGTGGCTCGGTAACAGGCTCGGGAACTTATAATTATGGCTCTAAAGCGACCTTAACGGCTGCTGCAGCGGCAGGTTATACCTTCCAGGGATGGTACGACGCAGGTGGCACTCAAGTAAGTACGGCTGCAAGTTATGTCATTGACAGCGTGACGGCTGCTGTTACGGTTTATGCTCGCTTCCAAAAGAATTGGTTCACAGTAACTTATACTCGAGGAACAGGTGTAAATGCTTTGACGAAGACCACAGAACGTGTTGCGTATAACGGAACAGTAACTTCAGAAACTGCGGTTGCTTCTACGGGATACAATACTCCGACTTGGACTAAGACCTCCGGAACAGGAACATTGACGGTAACGGCTGGAAAGGCTACTCTATCAGGGGTTCAGTCCAATTGTACATTGACAGCGTCTGCGACGATTAATAAGTACACAGTCTCCTATACGAAGAATGCGAATATCGCTTCTATCAGCAAGACGAGTGAAACGGTTAATTATGGTGGAACTGCAACCTGTACAGCGACTCTTCCGGCAAATACGGCTCAGTACACTTATTCATTCGGTGGCTGGTATGAAGGAAGTACACAGATAGGAACGGCTCTGGCGTTGAGTGTTGCGAATATCACGGCAGCGAGAACCTTTGAGGCTCGTGGCGTTGCGACAGTGAATAAGTACACGCTGACAGTCGTGAACGGTTCTGGCTCTGGCACTTATAATTACGGTACGAAAGTAACTATCACTGCTTCGGCTATTGAAGGAAAGACATTCTCGAAATGGTCTGACGGTGTAACTACTGCCTCTCGTAAAGTGACTGTAACCGCAAATGCGACCTATACGGCTGAATACACGACGAACACTTATACCGTGACTTATGTCAAGGGAACAGGTATCGCGAAAATCAGCAAGACTTCTGAAACAGTAAGTTGGGGAGCAAATGCAACAGGATGTACTGCGACAGTAACGACGGGATATACATTTGATGGATGGTATAATGGTCCAACCCGTGTATCAACTTCATTGACGTATGCTCCGACCGCTGTCAAGTCAAATCTGTCTCTTACAGCCAAAGCAAACATCAACTCTTATACTGTTAGTCCTTCGGCTTACTACCGAACCACAGACGGCACAGGAAACTATACAGCCGGAACGACTGGTGGTACTGTTTCAGGTGGTGGAAGTGTAAATCATGGTGGAAGTATCACGGTAACGGCTTCGGCTGCTGCGGGATACAAGTTCGACGGATGGTATTCGGCTGGTGCGAGCGGTGGTACGTTGTTGAGTAGTTCTGCTTCCTACGCAATTTCGGGAGTAACGGCTTCGATGACTGTATATGCAAGGTTCACGAGAATCTATTATACTATCACATATTCGGCTGGTGATTACGTGGCAAGTTTGAGTAGAACGACAGAACGTGTGGCTCACGGAGCAAATGCGGCTGGTTCAACGATGACTGTAAACGGAACGACGGCTCAATACTCTTATGGTGTTGATGGATGGTATAGCGGTTCAACGAGGGTGACTTCTTCTGCGACTTATGCTCCTACGGGTGTAACTGCTAATGCAACGTACACAGCGAAAGGAACGAGAAGCCTGAGAAGTTATACGGTAACTTACAATAAGGGAAGTTATATTTCCTCAGTGAGTCGTGCGAGTGAATCTGTAAGTTATGGTTCGAATGCTGCTGGTTCTACTGCAACGGTAATGGCGAGCAATGCTCAATATACATACGGATTCGACGGTTGGTACAATGGTTCTACCAGAGTTTCAACATCGGTAACGTATGCTCCGACAAACATTACAGGTGCAGTGACTCTTGAGGCTCGTGGTACGAGAACTACCAAGTCATATACAATTTCAGTCAGTCTTGACAGTTCTGCTGCGGGACGTGGTTCTGTATCTGGCGGTGGCTCTTATGCTTATGGTGCTTCAGCAACGGTGAAATGTACTAAGACCAACAGTCAAGATGTATTTGACGGATGGTACGAGGGCAGTACCCGTGTCAGCACGAGTCTGTCGTACACGTTCACAGTAACAGGTGCGAGAACATTGGTAGCGAAGATTCTGTATCTTGACGTCACTCCTACCAGTTTGTCCTATGGGGCAACAGGTGGTTCTCAGACATTCAAGATTACGACCAACACTACTTGGAAGATTTCTTAATGAGTTTGGGCAGGAGTTTCGGCTCCTGCCCTTCCTCAAAAAGATTTGTGATTATTGATGTTTTGGAAAAATTTTATACCTTTATTCCGAAATAAATTCGTAAACTCTTTAATAATGATAATATGGCAACGAGTGTCTATTTTAATGGAAAATTGAGAACTCTTCCTGGTGTGTATTCTACAATCACGTCGGGCGAGAGTAGTGCTTCCCGAAATTTGGACTATGGAACCGTGCTCTTGATTGACACAGGTGTTTATGGTGCTGGCTTCGGTGGTGGTTCTGGTGTGAACGGAACTGACAAGCAAGGCAAGGACGCTGTCTACGAGTTCGAAACATTATCGGATTTCCGGGATTTCGTGAAAGGCGGAATGTTCTGGAAATGTGCAGAGGCTCTGTTTACCCCCGACCCGTATAATGCGGATGCGGTTGGTATCAGCAAGTTACTGTATGCCCGTGCATGTACGACAACTCCGGCAACGATGACTTTCGCTCCTACGGGTGGTGGGTCGAAAGGTGGTACGCTGGTAGTGAAAACTATCGACGAGGGATTGAACGCTAATGGCGACCTCGAGGGCGATATCCTGAAAACGGGTTATGCCTTCACAGTGGAAGCCGGAACAGAAGACCCGAATGCTTTCGTAATCAAGTTCTGGCGAGGAACCTTTACAGGACTTTATAAAGACCCCATCACGGGTGTTGAATTGTCCTACGATGAACTGACAGTTGAACAGGCTGAACCGTATCTTCTGTGTCAGACTCCTGAATGTACCAATATGGCTGAAGTCATTGCTTGGTGCCAGACTGACGAGAACTTCGGTGCTCGTTTTATACTTGATGATTCAAGCAAGATTACAGGTGACGGAACGGTTGATGCGTCAGATATCACGGATAACGCAGGATATCAGGTTGCGACAGGTGGTACGGAACAGTACAAACCGACTGACCTCGATGACCTGTTGGCTCAAATCACCGATGTTGAATATAACATCGTATTCACTGACCAAATCGGTGCTTCGGGTGCTGGTGCTACGAATAACAAGGTTATCGCACACCGTAACACTCAGGCGAAGTTCGATAAATTCGTGTATGTTGGGGCATACGACTCGAAAGTGAAGTTCAACGACTCACTGGGTATGGCGAAACAGTTCAACAACGCATACGTGGTTTGCGTTCATGGTGGTATCGGTACTGCGAGCGACTTTGTTGCTTCAAAGGTACGCTGGTGGGGTGTTTTCTACAATCTGTGTCAGGTCATTGGACGTGTCAGCGGCAAACCTCCTTATATCCCCGTTACCAACAAGACAATCGGTGGTGATAAACTTCAGCACATTCCTGACGAGAAGGAAATGGAAAAGGCTGTTAAGGCTGGTTTGGTTGTGGTTTATCCGAACCCGTATCTCGGTCGTTTCGTGGTCTTACAGGGTGTTACAACTTTGCAAGATAACAAAACATTATTCAACAAAAAGGGTCTCTCATTCAGCATCCAGTTCATGCGTGTTATCGCACAGTTGAACAAAGAGTGTGTGGTGAATGCAGAAATCGACCTGTTGGGTGATGAAAACGGTGTGAACTTGAATACCTTGTCAAAAGGTGCTCTTGAGACTTGGACAATCAATTTCTTGCAATCACGTGTGGCAACCGCTAATCAGGACAACTTGATACAGCGTTTCCAGAATGTAGTTGCAACCCGAATTGAGGACTACTACGATGTTACCTATGAGGTGGTGGTGAACAGCGAAATCACTAAGATTTTCTTCACTGGATTCTTACTTAAAAATTAAAAGATATGGCAAGAGGAAGAGTTTTTACAGCACCGAAAGCGTTTATCAAAATAGATAACGAGGTTGCAGGATACGTCCGCAACCTGACTTTCTCAGAGAACGTACAGCGTGCAAATGTACAGGGACTCGGCAGCCTGACTTATCAGGAGGCTCCCCCTGTGGTTTACACTTGTCAATGGAGTGTTTCCCAATACTTCATCTCGTTCAATACTCCGATTATGAAGAAGATGCTGAAAAAGTTCGGAAGCATAGCGGAGATTAAGAACAGTTTGGTTCTGGGCGACATTGCGTTCGACATCACGGTGTATGCTAAGACGGTATCAAGCGAAGACGCTGCGACGAAACTTGTTACCGAAGTTGATAACACGGGTGAAACCATTGCTCGTCTCCAAGGCTGTCTGCTGAACACACAATCGTTCAGCGTTCAAGAGGCTGGTCTTGCGGGAACCGACATCAGTGGTATTTATCTTGAACCAATCAGCATGGCAGGGTAATCCTGCCTTGCTTTAAATAAGAAACGATTATGATTAAAGATGAAGTAACAATTGAAATCAAGGGTCACAGTTACCCTGTGAAGTTCCCCACAGTGGGACAGTTCTATCAGATTGAGGCGATGAAGCAAAGCCTGTCAAGAGGCTTCTACAACTCGATGGTCATGAGTCCTTCTGTTCAGGCTCAACACGCTTTGGACATGATTGACATTGAAGCAGCCGTTGCGGTTCTTTGTCCTAAACTGATAGAGGAATTGAAAGTGAAGAACTTTTCGGAACTTGACGTCAGGGATTATAAACTTATCCGCGATGAATACTTCAAGACTGTTGCTCCGTTCTTCAAAGAAATTACTGAACTGCTTAAAGGCGAAGAAAGTGATGACGTAAAGAAAGAGGAGTAACATGAGACGTTCTGAACTGATACAGGGTGTGGTCAGTTGGAATAATAGATTCCCGTTGGACAGGTGGTGGCGAATAAAGCATAATGTTTCATTTATGTCCCCTGAACATCGGGAATCTTCTTTTATATATCAACTCCTTGAGTTCGAGGAAGACAAGTTATATCTAAAAGAGTTTCAGGCTGAACACGAGAAGAATAAAGATAAGTACATTCCCGGAATAGGGGATATCTTTAAGGCTCCGACAACGATTGAGGACTTCTCTACTGAGGCTGAAAGAGAAATTGAAGAAATGCTTAAATTAGAACAAAATGGCGGAAGACAAGAGAATACGGGTATCGGCTGATGCGTCACCGCTTCAGGAACTCCGACAGAACGCCCAAGCCTTGTGGAACGACTTCAACAAAATGGAAAGCGAGTTCAAAAACATCGCTGAGCAAACTGTTGGAGTCATCCAAAAGCAAATCGACCTGTTAAAGGAGCGAAACGCTCTCTCAGGGGGAATGCAAGGTGGCTTCCCTAATGATACCCCGACCGAAAGACGACCGACCCTTATAGACCCTTATACTGGGCGACCTTTAAGTGGTTCGGGTGGAGTTGTATCTCCAGGAACTTCTGGTCGTGCTTTGAATACCCAGCTTACTGAACGCCAACAAACGACTCTTGATAAAATATTGGCAGCGGTTGTCCAAATAGCGGACACAATGGAAAAGACCCAGCGGGATGACACGAATGGTGTTCTTCCTTCGGCTGGCGGAGGGGAACCTCCTCAAGCTCCACCTCCGGCAACTCCAGAGGTTCCGACTCCCGGACAGGGTGGTGCTGGAATGTTTGGAAAAGGGTTCAAGCTCCCTACGAGTATGGGTGGATTGATGGGAATGCTTCCTTTCGGTGCGCTTATTATGGGGATTGGAACAATATTGGGTCAGCAAGCGAAGTATGAGGCTGCACAGTATGGTGCGGAAAACGAATTTCAACGTCGGAATAACAGGGGTAATCATTGGTTGTTGAATATGCTGACATTCGGCATATCGGGAGCCGAAGCTGAAAAGAAGGAAGTCGGACGTATGGCAGCAACCCAGAACGATAGAGCGTTGGGGGATTATTCTGCTTTACATAACATTTCCTATCGTGAAGCGTTGGGGAGCCAATTCGTTAATTCATTTGGTGATAATGTTGATTATGTTACGGGTGGGAACACTACGTTTCATGATTATAAGATGGCGACGGATTGGTCGTATAGACAGAAGCAATCACAACCAAAGGAACCAGGAACACTTGATTTATCGGCAATTGCCTTTCCAAAAACGCAACAAGAGGCTGAGGCTTGGAAAGATTGGGAATACGGTCAAAAGAGACAGCAATTAAGAAGTGCTGATAAGGCAGGGTTGGTAACTGATAAAGATGAGCTTCCTACATGGGCTTCACGGACGTTGGGCTTGAATATGACAGATTATCTGTCTCAGGTTACAACTCTTCAAAAGGCTGGAGTCTATGAACGGAACACTTCCCTTCATGATGTGAATCAACTGTTAATGGCTGGAAAGATTCGAGGCTTATCTGAAGATGATGCTGCTTCTGTATTAGCGACAACACGGTTTGACCGTTCAGGTCGTACAGGAGCCAACGTTGTACAGGCTTTTGACACCAACTTACAGGGACTCGGAAAGAGTGACCAGTACATCGCTTCGACACTTGGGGAGTATTTACAATCGTTCAATCGCATGGGAGAGAATGTTCTTAACAGAACAGGTTCACTCAATACGGCTGGGATTGTACGTTCCATGACAAGCATACAGAATGCTACTGGGATGGAGGGTCGCCAATTAGAGCGTGTACAGAACTCTTTAATGGGAAACAATATAAGTCAAGATGACGTCAGCCAAGCGTTGCTTTTGAGAACCGCAAGAGAGGTTGCTGGTCCCGATGCTCAATTATCGGATTTACAAGCGATGATTGAACAGATGCCGGAGAAACCTGAACTTCAGCAAAAGTTCTTTGAAAGAATACAGAAGATGACGGGTGGTGGTGAAATGGGTCGACAGGTGATGAAGTCAATCTTCCCTAACTTGACAATGACTGATATTATTGACTTGGAAAAGGCAACTGGAAACGATGCGAAGAAAATATTTCAGCGTGGTCGTTCAACGGGTGCTGAATATTCTGAGGCTGATGCTCGAAGTAAGGTTGGTGACATTGCCGCATCTACTGCCGCAACACAGAATCGAAAAATTAAGGATGGATATGAAGAAATTCTTGGTGGAAAAGGTTCTATCGCTGCGGTTGTTAAAGCAATCAAAGACGAGGGTCCGATACCTGTTACAATCGTAGCTCCCTCTCCAGGAAGTGCTGGCTCAGGTACAGGGCAACAGGGTGGATTCCCTGCTATACAGTTTACCGATGAACAGTTACAGAAAATCCGGGAGAATGTTTCTCAGGGGGTTAAAGAAGGAGTTGGAAAGTCATTGAATAACATAACAATTCAATCGGAATAATTATGGCAGAAGAAAAGAAAATACCTCCGTATTCAACCGATTGGTTCAAAGGAATCGAAGATAGTCGCGAACCAGCGACTATCCAAGATTTCCTTGATGATTTGAAGAAGCAAGGGTATCAAGAGGACTTGACCGTTGATGACTTCCTAAAATTTACCGATGGTCATTGGACGAATGCTGAGATAATTATAAACAGTTATTATCCTCAAATGAAGGAGAAATATAAGAGTGAAATAGAGCAGAATAAGCCACCGTTGATAATGGTGGGAACATGGTACGCAATACCAAACAAACAGATAACCGCAGAGCTGCAAGAGATACTTGCTTCTGACCTGTTTATGAGGCAGTATAGTAGCTTCTCAGCGTTTTGGTCAACGAAACAAAAAGAGCTCCTGAAAGACCCCGAATATGTGCCTTGGGACTCTCCTACGAACAATGGTGATTCGAGTAGCTCAAAGCCAATCAATGATTCTTACGCAGCGAAGAAGCGTGCCGCAGCGTCAGGTTCGGGCGATGAGAACAAAGAATACCATGTTCAGATGAAAGCCTTAAACATCAAAGTTTGGGTCTATTCACGTGCCTTCAATAAAGTGTATGATATCAGTTCTTGGATAAGAACCTGTTCGACGAATAAAGATATATCAATGGGGACATTCTCTATTGAGCTCGTTCCAACTGATACGCTTACAATCCAGACATTTGGCGAAGACTTTGCTAATCATTTTAATATTACAGATAAGCGAGGAAGTATTCATCGTGACTGGTTTTCGAAGTTCATTCAGAACAACGATATGATATTTATTCGTTTCGAAAAGTTGAAGAAGGAGAAGTATGAGGATATGGGAAAACGCCAATCAAGCACCCACATCATTGAACCGTCAGAACTGAATGACAAGTTGATATGGGATATGATGGGTCTGATAGATACTGTTTCAACAAATGTTGATTCCGAAAGTACGGATTACTCTGTATCAATATCTGGTCGGGACTTGATGAAACTGTTAGTTGAGGATGGTTCCTACTTTATTCCTTTGAAATTTGTAGAGGGAAGCCCAGACAGGTGGTTCTATGGGGGAGACCCCGAATCCTCGTGGTTCAAGCGTAACATGGTGGCAGGTTCGTACGATTATTATTTCGCTTATGAGTTTCAGCGGATTGACACCGTGTCATCGTTTATCGTGAATCAGTTGTCAAACATTGGAATCGTTCCTAACAGCCTGTTTTCTCATTGCGCGAAGCGTCCTGATGCAAAGGGGGTGTGGCAGATGATTACCCTGTGGGTGGACGGACAGCTATCAGACAGAAGAATTGTTGACCGTTCATTGACGAACCCCGAAGGAACGTTGCTTGATTTCTTCAATAAGATATGCCAGCAACCGTTCGTTGAATTTTGGGGAGATACGTGGGGGAACGAATTCGACCTGATGATACGCCAGCCTCCGTTTACGAAGACGGCAATTCAGAACGTTGTCAATTCAAAAGAATTTATAGGAATAGAACCGAAAGACCTGTTATCGTTTTCGCTTGAGTATGATAACCGTGCTTATGCGTGGTATCGAATCATGCCACAGAACGCATTGACAGGTAGTTCACAGTTCTCCTCACTGGCGTTGGTTCCTATTATCTTCTTGAATGAGTATGTTGAACGTTTCGGAAATAAGCGGTGCATCACGAATGATATCTATCTGTCTGAAAAGAGCCTGAAAGGGAAAGACGACGAAAAGAATATCAATACAATGTCTCAAGCGTTGTTGAATGATTTACTGTATGTGGTTGAGACCACCTCGTATCTCCCGTTCACTCGTAAAGGAACGATAACAATAAATGGGGACAGACGTATTAAGGTTGGTACTTTCGTTATATTAGAGAGCACGCAGGAGCTCTTCTACGTGACAGCGGTGAACAATACAATTACATTCACAAATGATGTAATTGACCGTGTTACTGTTCTGACAGTTGAGAGGGGGATGCTTCTTGAGTACATCACTAATGCCGCGAAAAATTATTTCAACATCGTTGATATTGACGGAATTCGGGCGGATATTCAGAAGCGAGACCCCAAGCATAAGGACGATGTGATAGCTCCGTCTTCGACGAAGTTTGGTGTGAATATCGATGTGTTTAACTTCTTCTTAGAAAGAGAAATGTTTAAAGATGGCAACGATTAGAGTCAAAAAGGTGGGGAAACAAGGAG
>ENA-OPNM01000005-OPNM01000005.1-human-gut-metagenome-genome-assembly--contig:-NODE-5-length-93129-cov-78.434192_pt1 | contig 93129 bp, 89 predicted proteins | sample MGYA00241541_ERZ501779 | MGnify/ENA primary metagenome ERZ501779 (study PRJEB25962, sample SAMEA2042558) | human gut metagenome | biome: human gut; feature: human-associated habitat; material: faeces...
TACGAGCTAAACCTACACGACTACTAGCAGTATTAGAATCAATATCACGATAAGCTTCAAATTTATCTTCTCTAATTCTATCAAGTTGAGGATTAATATTATATTTAGTTTTAAGTTTATTAGCACTAATAAGAGTAGGTCTGCCAGGACCTCTCATTTTATTAATAGCTCGTTTACTCGCAAAATAACTACCTAATCCTCCAGCAATATTACTACCAAGACCTATCCAATCAGCAGTAGTAATGTTTTTAAATTTACCTTGACCTTTACCATCAGATTGACTAGATTGTTTAGCAGGAGCACTAGTAGAAACAGGTAAAGTAGTAGGAATACTAGCTTCTATAGTAGGAAGATTACGATTATAAGTAGCAGTAGGAGGAGTTTTAGTAGAACTAGATTGAACTGATTGACTTGACTTATTCCTTCCCCTACGGGGGGTATTCCCTTTAGATTTAGTAGTAGGCAAATTTGGAATATTAGTATTATCAACAGTTATATTTTTATTATTACCATGACTCCAACCAGCTCTAACAAGACCACTAGTAATAGCAGGTCCATCATCAAATAAAGGAAGTTCACGTTCTGCATAATATTGAGGACGAGCATTTTCTAAAGCATTTTTTCCACTTCTTGTTTGATTATAAAACTCATTAGTTCCATAATTTATTTCTCCAGATTTACCATTAATCCAAGATTTAAAATAAACTCTTCCATCATATCCTCTAGTATAATTACTTCTATCTGATTTAAGATTAAGTTTTCTATCCGCTTCTATAAGTTTTTCTATATATTCTTCACCTTTAGGGATATTAGAAGCAGGTAAATTTCTTAATGGAATATTAACATTAATACTATCTTGATTAGGTATATTAACAGCAAGACTATATCTTCCAGGTTCATTAGTACGATGTATATCAGTAACTTTATAACCAGTAGGAACTACAATATTTCTAGTACTATTACGTAAATCAGTTAAATATCTAATCTTATTAATTTGTCTATCAGGCCAAAGTCTGTCAGCTTTTAAACTATCAGGATTAGTTCTTCTTCCACCATCTATAAGTTTATCGTGTCGACCCCCCGTAGAGGATGGAGAATGAAGCAATCCATTCTTAACATTACCACTAATACTAACAATTAATCCATTACTACCTTTCTTTCTAAGTTCAGGATATTTATTATAAACTTTAGCTTTAACATCACTTCTACCATGTAATCCAGCTAATCTTAAAGCATCAATAGCATCAGCTTTAGTAGGAATAGGATAACTTCTATGTCCTCCAGCAAAATCTTTTTTAGCTACACTAGGATAAGGTTTCTTTTTAGAACCATAATCTTTATCTCTGCTTAAACCACCCATAGCTTTTATAGTACCATCATCATTAATTTTATTTCTATCTTTAAAATCTTCTTGAGCTTTAAATACTTTATTAGGATTAGCTCCACCCATAACTAATTTAGCAGGACTAACTCCGTTAATAATTGGTTGAGCAGAATAAACTTTAAGTTCATCACCATTAGTTTCTACAATTTCACCATCTTCTACTTCAATACCAGTTTTATCACTAGGACCAATATCAATACCACCTTGACTATGTTTTCTTCCATTCATATAAAAGAAATTATTACCAAGAGGATGAGCAATACCACCATCAACTACATTAGGAACTTTTCCACCAGTAGCATATTGTTTTTGTGGGATATTTCTTCCATTAGTTCTAGGAGTTTGAATAATATTAAATGGAAAAGTTGGTCCAAGCTCTTCATCATTAGGAAAAGATTCTTTATTAAAATTCTTAACATAATCAACAAGATCATAAACTCCACCAAGTGGAGGAATACCACTTTTAATAAATCTGCCATCTTTAGTAACTGTACCTTTAAATTCACTAGGCATGTCACTTATATGAATAGTTTTATTTTTTCTAGGCATTGTTATATAATATAATGAGAAATTAATATTTTATTGATTTTAAGGCTCTCTGTTGAACGATAACATATAATTCGATTAATAGTTCATACTTATATGTAATAATCCAACAGAGGGCAAAAGATTAACGTCTACGTCCGCCATACCGATATGTTTTCAGTCTATCTCTGTAAACCGATGGAGGCATAACAGACTGTTGACTATTACCATTAGTAATCCATTCAGGACGTTCAAGACCAGTTTTAGGAGCACTATAAACAGATTGTTCGTCTTGTTTAACTTGAATAGGTTCTTTACCTTTGTTTCCAAGCATACCACCAATTAGACTTCCAGCAGCTCCAATGGCAGCACCAATCCAAGCTTTTCTACGTCCACCGCATTTATATTTATTAATAAAGCTAGAACGTTGATACATAGTCATTGGATTAGTCATTGCATTAGAAGTAATATTAAGTTGTTGTTGACCTGATTGAAGTTGCTTACGTTTCTCAGCTTCTTGAGCAATACGTTTATTTTCATTAATTTGTTGATTAGCATTAATGCCTTGCCCTATAGTAGCACCTAATTTATCAAGTCCTTCTACACCAGTAACAGAACTTGCAAGACTTCCCAAACCAGGAAGAGCTTGAACAAGTTCTGTACCAAAATTAGCTTTACGTCTAATTCTTCCACCACATTTAAGGGTAAGTTTATCATTATATTGATTAACATAATCTTGATTAGAATAAGCACTAGTTAAAGCTTGAGCATTTTGTAAAGCATCTTTATGGTCTTGTGCAGCTTGAGCTTCTGCTTGAGCCTTTTCTTGAGCTTTCTTTTGTTTATTACCTTTAATTATACCACCAGCTATACTAGCAGCAGCACCAATAATAGCACCAATAAATGCTTTTTGTCTTTGTCTATCTTTGTACTGTATCATAATTTTCTAAATTGGGTTTGAGCACATTCAAGACTTTCAAATTCAATGCGCTTATTATCTGTATTATTAAATATGAAACGAACTATAAAATAATTACCATAAACTCTACGAAGTTTATCACTTGGAGAATTAGGATGTTTATTAATAGTATTACGAAAATAATTAAAGTTATATTGAGTTAGTTCATACCAAGGTTTTTTATAAGCATTAAACTTATTAAGTTTATCAATATTAATATCAATATCATCAGTATCATTATCTTCATTAAATATACGAAGTATATCTCCAGCATAAGGATGTTCTCTTAAATCTACAGGATTATTAGTATTATCACTATAGAAAGGAATATATATTTTGCGTACTTTATATTTAATAAATTCAAGAAACTTAATAAGTTCATAAGATTCATTAATAATAATATCAATATAACTATTATAAACAAGTTCTGGTTCTTCGCCAACTTCTTGTCTTGAAATCATATAAAGACTATTACTATCATCTCCCATGTGAGTATTAAATCTACCATAATTATATTCATTAGTAAACATATGAAGAGGACAATTAAGTCTATCATTATTATGTTCAGTTTGAAAATAACATTTAGTTTTAGTTGACCAAGCATTATTAAAGTAATAATCATGTAAACTAATAAAGCTACCAACTTTATAATTAAAACTTATTACTTCATTATGAGCTTCTTCAATAATAGTTTTACTAACAGGATTTATATTATCATATGTATAATCAAACTTAATTAAAATACGATTATTATATTTATCATGAGCAAATCTAACATTATTAGGACGATACTTATCTAACCATAACTTTATATCTTCATACATTAATTTAAGTTGTCCATCATCAAATTGATAAAGAGTATGAAAATCGTCATTATAGAATATATAACCAAATTCTCCAACTATATATGCTAAATCATCTTGCAATCCACCATATCCTTTATCACTAGTAAAGACTTCTTTATAATCAACTTCAAAAGCATCTGGTTGATAAAGTTGTACATTTTCATCTCTAGTTTTAAGTGCAGCACTGATATCAAACATAAACATACTATGTTGAGTATGTACTAATAGATAATATCCAATACCAACAAGATTAGTAATTATTCCTTTATTTTCAGTAATATTTTTATAACCTTCAATAGGAAATACTCTCCAAGCATTAACTTCACTTTCATCTTGAATAATATTACTACGTCTTATAGTTTTATCAAAACGAGTAATATTAATAATATCATTACGATATTGAGTTAATAACTTAGGAACAAATTGGTCAACATTACCAATAGGGTCTTTAAATAAATCAACACTATTTTTAGGTTCTACAAACGTACCAAATGCAACACTTTTTGTATCAGTTTCTTCTTTAATACTAAATGCTATTTTACTAGGTTCATTATTAAAACATTTACTTTCAAAGAACTTATCGCTATAAAGAGGAAATTGAATATATTCAACAAAAGGTTTATCAAACCAACAAGGATGTGTACCATCAATATAATAATAAGGAGTATTATCAGGTGAATATAATCTATAATCTCCTTCATTCATAATAACTCTATTATCATTATATACTAATACTCCATCATATGTCATTCTACCATTATATCCATGTTCAATAGAATATGTTCCACTAGAATAACGAACATCATTAAGTCTTATAAGTTCTTTTTCTTTATTAATATAAATATTTCTAGTACAATTAAGAACAGTAGCAAGAAACATAGTTTCAGCATCTAAAGAAAGTTCTTTATAATCATCCATTTCTAATGCTGTACCTTTTCCAGCTCTATCATCTGTGATACTATCAGCTACTACTAATTTATAATTATTAATAGGTTTATATACATTTCTACTTATTACTCCTATAACAGGCATATTATAACTATATGGATAAGTAGTATTAACAACCATATCAACAACATCAGATTTTTCTCTAAACGGTTCAAATGTACATTTACCATCAATACGAATTATATTAAAATCATATTTAATAGTATCATCAATGTCAAATCTACCACTATATAGATAACATTTATCACTAGTATAATTATTAGAAACAAAACCTGGCTTAGCAGCATAATTAGATTCTTGCCATGTAACATTACTAGCTATATTAGCAAAATCTTTTCTAGTTAATAATCCTGTATATCTAGTAATAGGTTCTACTTTTTCATAACTAACAAACCAACCAACATAACCTAATTCTTTTATTTTATTCCAAAGATTATTATCAATATTAACATTAATATAGAACTTATTAAAGGTATCATTCATATTATATACAAAACCTCTAGTATGTTCTCCACCAATAGATTCAGACTTAAATATTAAATCTGGTATTCTAAATAGTTCATCACCATTAATATTTTCATAATAACCAAATTTAGCTTCATTATCATAATTGCCATAAATAATTTGATTACTAGTTGGAGTATAGCTACCACTATTTATAACTTGATAAACATATAAATCATTATATTTATCTTTATCTTGATAGTCTATAAAATAATTAGAAATAAGAATATATAAATCATCTCTATTAGTTGCTTCTAATTCGCCAGCACTATTAAGTAAAATATTAGTTAAAGGATTATTAATAGGTTCAGCAGTATAAACTACAATTTTACTATCAGCAATATATTGTTTAACATTAGAACTAATACTAGATATTGGAATAGTTCCACTAATTACAACCCAATAAGGAATAGTACCAGCAGTACCATTAATCCAATCAACAGTTATTATAGTACAATGAGAATTATCATTTATAACATCATTTATATATTTATCTTTATTAGATAATTTATATCCTCTACTAGCATCACCATACTTATCAACAAAATGAATAAAGAAATTATATACTTCTCCAGGAATAAGAGTATCATTCTTTTTACGTTCATTAAAATCATAAGAAGGATCAATTACACTATGAGTAATTCTCATTTTACAATTATCAATATCAAATTGAGCAGTTCCAAATATTATAACTCCGCTAGTAAATACAGCATCTTCTGTAAATCCAACACCATTATAAGTATAACAAACAATTTTAACTTCACTAGGTAAACTATAACTAGATATATTATTTTCATACTTATAACTAGTAGGAATAATAAAACAATTACATGCTAAATATTCTTTAATATTAGCTCCGCCTTTAGAACCTACTTTTATTACAGTATTATAATTAACTTTTAAATATTCATGAGCAGCAATACCTTGAATAACAGTTTCATTAAGAAGAGTTTTAAAAGTACGAAAAGGATATTGATTATTATTAAATAGTTTAGTATAATCAGCTATTTCATAATCTACAGTTCCAGTAAATCCAAGACTAGCCATTTTAAAATAAGGTCCTTTTTCACTAACTGCATGTACAACATTATAACTGTTATAATAAGCATTAACAGATTTATTTCTAAGTTTAATAACAATATCATTAACAGATTCTTCTAATGTTTTACCATCACTCAAAGTTCTATTATCATTATCACTTTTTTCATCATAATTAGCAATATATATTCTATTTTTATAATTAATAATGTTACCAACATTATAATAATTATAATAATCAGTAGTTAAATCTGCTATATTATATTCCACAAGTACATCTCTACTAAACTTAAAAATATTACTATTTAAATCATCAGTTCTAAAAGCTTGCGTACTATCTTTTTTACATATAATAAGTCCTAATTGATAAAGTCCTGAACGACCACCAGTAATACTTACTTCAAAAGTTTGATTACATATATCTTTAGAATCACTAAAAGAATCACTATTTCCATAGCAATATCCATTAGGGTCATCTTTAGGATCATAAACAAACTCTTTACGAAAACAAACTTTATTAATAACTTGTGGAATTATAACATCATTAAAAATAGGAAATCCAATACTATACCATTTAGTATAATTAGTCTTATCTATTTTATATCTAATAAACATAAAATAAAATCCTTTATAAGCAGCTCCACTAACATAATTTAAATTGCTAACTGTGGGTAAAGTTACTTGAGGAATAATAGACATTTCAGTATCAGGACTTCCAGAATCTAAATCAATATTAATAGTTTTAAGAGGAACATCAATAGAGGCATCGCTTTCAGCAACAGCAATTATAAGATGATTTTTAACATTATATGTATATGTTCCTTTAATCTTACCACCATTATATTTCCAATTACTATTTACTCTATAACAACTAGAAGATTCTTCATTATATCTATAAATATAAGATTCATTATTATCTACATTAATAACAAATAAAATAAGTTCAGTACTAGTAGGAATAACACCAACTATTTTAAAATTATTAATACCGTCTTCATGAATACTATTAGCAATTATGCTACAATCTTCAAGTCCTTCTTCATTAACAATCATCCTATCGTCATTACTTATCTTAACATTCTTAGCAGCAACTAAAGAATAAGGAACACAATCTCCAGGATGTTTATTAAGACTAAGTTTCTTTTGTATATTCATAATTATTTAGGAAAAGTAAAGTTATAAAAGAACTCATTCCAACCACTATCATCATCACTTTGTTCATCTAATAAAATACTAGTCTTAATATCTTTTTTCATACTTTCCCATAAATATAAAGGATTAGTACCATATTGACTAGCAGAAAGATTAAATACAGGATGTTTATATCCCCTCATAAGCATACGAGCCATACAATAATAAGCAAGACCTTGAATTAATTTACCATTAGCAGGTATCACAGGAACTTCACAATGATAATTATCACTATATTGAGTTTCAATATCTTTATAAACAATAGTTATACAAGTATCATTAAAGTTAAGTTCAATAGTATTACCATCTACTAGAACGTAATTATGACTTGATTTATCATATCCTCCACGGGGGGTATAACAATGAGAATGAACTTCATGCTGACATCTTGGACATTCAGTATTGTTATGAAGAGAATAAACTACAGGATTACATCCTACTTTACCAGTATCAATAACTTCTCTAGTTCTAGAACCGTTTGGACAACAATCAGCAGGCATACCAAGATAATCTTTATTAGTAGCACGTTCCGGACTTTCGTCCTCCACTCCACCCCCCGTAGAGGATGGAATAGAATCATTATCGCTACAATTATATCTACTATTATCAGCTCTAGGTACTTCACAACCATTACTATCATAAACTTTAAGACCGTCATCAATAAGACAACATTTACTTTTAGCTATCTTATTAGTGACGGTTAATTTAATTTTCTTATCTACTTTACGAAGAACTTTAAGTTCATTCATAGCATCAACACACCAAGCAGCAACTCTAGGAATCCAATCACTATTACTAGGATTGAAATCGTTGTCTATTTTTGCTATTATGTGCTCCACGTTCATACTTTTGTTGTTCGACATTTCTAATATATTTAAATGTAGCACTAGGGTCACGTTCAAGATAAACAAGAAGTTTACTTCTTAGCCCTAGTTTAAGTTTAAAAATATCATCTACTGTTTTACATTCAGAATTAAGTTGTTTAGCATCTTTACCTCTAAGTTCTATATTAATATAATTAGCATACTTAAATTTAATAGCGCTATAACTATGAGTTCTATTATTAATTAATTGTATTTCATAAAACTCTTTATTAGTTTTATAAACCACATAAGGAATACCATCATATTTAATACCACGAATTTTATATATTTCTGCTTCTTCTTTATTATAAGGTTTAAGACCAGCATCAATAATTTCTTGTTTCTTAATTCTAGTAGCATTCCAATCAACATAAGTATCTCTAGGCTTATCTCTATATCTCCAGAAATTAATAGTTAAATCGCCAATTTCGTATTTAAAATGATAAGCATAACCTTCAAGAACACATTTATGAACACCATAATTATAATATGTATGAATATACTTTCTATAATCAGAATAACTTAATTCAGAACGTCTTGTAGCAAGTTTAAGAGCAGTAATATAATCTTTTGCTTTTTTAGCTAAATCACAATAACGCAAAAGTTGGAGAAGAACAATTCGTCTTTCTCCAACTGTATAACTAAGAGCATTATTAATTACTCGTTCTAATTTATCAATAAGTTCTATATCATCAATAAGAAATTGAAATCCGTAATCATTAAGATTAATATTTAAATCATCTTTAATAACTTGATTCTTACTTTTTATATAAGTTCTACAATCTTCTTTCATCTTATTTGTAAGTTCAAGTTCTTTATTATATTTTGCTATATCGTCATTAGAAGCTTCAATAAACTTTTTATAATAATGACTAATATCTATATCTTTAATCATATTTTATCTAGTTACAAGATTATCAATAGGAGTTTCATTTGTTTGACGAGGAACTTCGACAAGATTACGTTTAAATACAATTTCTTTAAGAGGACCAATCATATCTTCTGGAATAAGAAATTCATCTTCATCATATTTAGCTTCATCATCAATAGGGTCATAATTTACATCTTTAGCTTTTTCTACAACTTCTGTAGGAACTAAATAAGGAATTTCAAAAGGAGATTCAATAATAATCGCTCCTAGATTTTGAAACCAATCTTTATTATTAGAAAAGAAATAAATATAACCATTAATATAATCATAAACAGGAAGATTACACATACCTGCAAGATAATGATAAAACTTAGCACTAGCTTCTTTAGCAAAAGGTATTTCTATTCCAGCACGTCCGGTCGTCCTAACTGATTGGAAAGGTAAGTTATCAGTAAGTCTAACTGGCTTTGGAACTTCTTGTTTAGTACGTTTAATCGCAGGAAGCCCAAGACTTTGACTATTATATAAATCACCATCAGGAACATTAATAATAGAAAGACGAACACGTTGTTGAAGACCTTTATCAATATATTTATGATTCTCATAACTCCTACGAATTAGTTCATTACGTCCATGAAGAATAGCATATCTAAGATTACGTCTAAGAGGAATACTATTAGGATTGCCAACAGCATGAGCAAATTCACTAACTAATTGATTAAGACTAGCCATATTAAGATTGACTTGAATTTTCTAATGCTTGCACTCTAGTTTCAAGATTATCTACCTTATCAGAATAAGTTTGTAATTTAGTTTCAAGTTCTTCAACAGTTTCAACTAGTTCATTATGTTTTTGTTGAAGTTGAGTAACTTTTTGTTCTAATTCTGTATTATTAGTATAATCTACAATAGAATTTAATAAATTAATTAATTTATTTCTATCATAATTACTAATATCAGAATTTAAATCAAGTATTGTTTTGGTAATATCTTTTTTAATTTGTTCTTTAGTCATAACATTTCATGTTTGAGATTTAACTTTTTCTTTTCTACATTTAGTATAAATACGCCAGTCATATCTAGTAATTTTAAAATTAATAGGAAAATGATTAAGTTTATGTATAGAATAAAATAAAGTTTTATCCATACTATCAGCATAATAGGCTTTACCATTTCTAATAAAATTAATTCTAAAATACTTAGAATAATTAATAACTTGAACTATTCTAACGTATTTACCATAATATTTAACAATATTAGTTCTTTTACCATTCCAATTAGAATATCTAACACCTGTAAGACTTTGAATCTTATGAAGAAGATTTTTAGTATCAGCATGTTTAAGCCAACCATAATAAGCACACATTCTAACTTTAAATTCTCTTTTATCTATTTCTTTATTTAAATAGCTATTAACTAATTTAATAATTTTATGTTTAATAGATTTTCTAATAAGAGTATGAGTATGGTAAAATACATAACCAACAAAATTAATTCCTCTACTATCAACAGGATATATTTGATAATTATCTTTAACTTTTAATCCAATAGTCTTAACATATAATTTTATATAAATAAGAACTTTATGAAGAAAATCTTTATCATTACTTAATATAACTATATCATCAGCATAACGATAATAGAATTTACATTTAAGTTCTTCTTTACATAAATGGTCAAGTTCACTAAGATATAAATTAGCAAAGTATTGAGATAAATAATTACCAATAGGAACTCCAACTCCTTAGTAGGAATAAATGCAGAAGAACCCCAAGTAGGATTACCATCTTCATTAATATAAAGACTATCTCCTTTAGATGCACCTTCTAAATTAGGTAAATGTTTAAGTCCTTCAGCAAGTTCGTTTAATATAATGGTTTGTTAAACCTTAACAAACCATTATATATCTCTACTAAATTAAAGTTTATATTAATCGTCTTCTAAAGCATCAACTCTATCATCAAGAGAACTAATATTACTACTATTTTCATTAACTTTAGTTACAAGACCTGAAAGAGCAGAAATAATAGCATCATTTTTAGTATCGTTACTAGATTTCATATTATTAATAGCAGTAATTATCTGATTAGATTTAGATTGTAAAGCACTACTCATATTTTTTATATCTGTATCAATAGTAGTAAGTTTTTCATCCATTGAAGTTTTAAGAGCAGTAATTGTACTTCTTATATTAACAAGTTCTGTTTTAATTTCAGCAAACTTTTCAGTAAGAAGGTCTTGTGTTTCATCAGATTCACTTTTATGTTGTTTTTCAAATTCATCAAATTCAGACTTAACCATTTGATGTAACTCGGTAATCTTTTGACTAATTTCATCAAGATTAACTATTACATTATTTTCTCCAAGTTCTTCATGGTCTTTATTGCCTGATATACTAAGTTTAAGATTATTAATAAGTTTGCTAATTGCATCTAACTTATAATTAACTCTTTTATCATCTTCCATATCTTTAAAATTTAGTTTGTTACAAATATAAATTATATTATTAATAATAAGTGATTTACCTATATTATTAACATTTTTTAATTAAGCACTCTTAGAACTATTAATACTTAGATATTTAGTCCAACTATAATGTTTACGATTATCTATATAATCAATGTTATCATCATTATTATGTGCTTCTTCTTCAAAACTTATATCTTTATAAGCATCGTGTTGTTTAACATGAAAACATCTTGTAATAAGATATTCTATTATATACCATAAATAGAAGAATATGTATAACATCTCTTTCATTTGTTCTGTATGAATAGCTTCATGATTAAGTTCTTTTTTACTTAATTCTCCTTTAGTAAATACAATACCAAAAATATTAATAGCTTTATATCCACCAAAAGGAAAATGTTTAGTCTTAATAACTCTCATAGCTTTATTATTTATAGATTTCACATTGTAAATATTTATGTACAGTCATAGAGGCTATTTCTAGCCCCATAGACAGACTTTTATCAAACCGTGTATAGTTAATCATCTAGGCTCATAAACAGCTAAATTCGGAAAGCTATACTCCCCGTAGAGGATGTGATAGGTTAGAATTAGCCTTGTAATCTAGCTAATAACTACTCACATTATATTAACCAATAGTATTATCTATATCTTTATATCCAACACCAAATTTCTTTAGAATAGGACTAACAACCCAACTCCAAAACACAGGAGTAAGTACAGCACTATTAACAAGCATAATAGTATTATCATATCCAGATGCAATATAAATCATAGCAATAGCAAAAATACTTATAACTAATACACATCTTTTCTGCCAAGTAGGAACTTTATCATCACCGTTAAAGTAATCAATAACTTTAATAACAATATAAGTTAGAATATTAACAGTGAACATAAATCCAAAGTCAAAATTATTAAGAATATCACTTACAATTACATCAATAAATTTGTCCATATTAAAATTAGATAAATTAAAAAAAAGGGAACTATCCGAAGATAATTCCCTTTTACAGTTACACAATAATGATTAGTTATTCATGTGAAAATATTCCCACACTTTATCACCATCAAAATCAACATCTTTAAACCAAAATGTAATAGCACTTTCAAACACTTTATTATCTATATTACCACCAAACCAACTATCGAATAATTTACAATAATCGTGATATTGAGCGTTAATTGCAACATAAACATCACAAGGTTCAACATCATCGGGTAATACTTCTTTATAGCGTTCACAAATCTCATGAGCTTTATTCATATCATATTTTTCACCAACATATTTCTTGTTGTCTTTAACATGATACATCTTTTCACTAGGTAATAGTAAAGGGTCACTACCACCTAGTATGAATTGATTAACAGGTATCATATCTATTCTAATTTTATGTTCTTAATCAAACTTAGTAATATTATTGAGCCGGAGTAGGACTAGCAGTTTGAGTAAAACCGCATGGTAAACAACCGTTAGCATTACGTCCAACTAAACCAGTAACAGTAGGTTCATTCGGAAGAGTAACTACACCATAAATAACATTGCAAGTCTTTTGATTAGTATAGTTGATACCAGCCGTAAACATTCTTTCCATTTCGCATTGGATAAGTTTATCCTGATAAGGACGAATAGCTTTAGTAACAGCTAATTCGGCTTTCAATTCAGATATTTCTTTACGGATATCATCATCAGCGTCACGAGTGTACTTGTAAAGATTAAAATGGTCAGTGTTATTTTTCTCAATAAGAGCATCAGTACGATTACGCCCGTCAATATAAACACCAAACAATTCACTATTAAGACGTTCTCTATCTTCAAAACGTTGATTCTGTTGAGTCAAAGCCCATTGATAAAGACCACCTTGAAGAGCTAAAGTATCTTCACAAGATTTTTCCCATGCTTGGAAAGCAGTAGGAGCACCGTTATTTCCGCCTAAGCTAGCACCAAGAACATTAATGTTAGTAGAACCATCTCCTAACATTCCACCACCAGCACCACCTAAAACACTAGCAGTAGTAGCACGTCTACCACCAAACAAAGCCCAAGCACCAAGTGCAGTACCGATAATACCAAGAGTTAAACCTGCATTAGCCTTACCGTTTACATCACGACGATTACAACCGTCATAATTCATTCCAGCACCATTATAGCCCTCTGGAACAACTTTCACTTTTTCAATTACTTGCATAATAAATTAAGGTTTAAGTTAAAAAAATAGATTAATACTTGTAGTTTGAACTACATAATCTATAACACTTAAACCGTTATCTTTGTTTGGTAATTAATAATATTTTAACTTTCAATAGGATTATATATTGTCAACTCACCAATTTTGTTAAGTTTAGTATATTTTATTTCACCAATTGAAGTCTTACCATCATCAGCAGGACCAGTTTGACTAGCAACATTACATTGAATAACTTGTTGTCCTCTAAATTCAGAATTACCTGCAACAAAACCATAATTAAATTTATAATTATTGTTATATTCTGAATTATAAATAGTATTATCTGAATTAAGTAAAGCTGTCATATAAGTATATTCGTAAGTATCATCTTTATCAATATTTAACTTAGGAGAACCAAGAGTATTAATATATCCACTTAGATTTATTTGATTATTCCATACTTTATACTTAGTATTAGGAGTATTTTGATACCAACAATAACCATCTTTATGTACCATTCCATTACCAGTACGAATTACTTTAACATTAGGAAGTTCAAAAATACTATCATCAACAGGATTAACTCTAAAATATATAGATTGTCCACCACCAATAGGTCTGGCTTCAACAACTTCACCATACCAACATTCTTTATAACCTCCATTACTATAATCAGGCATATCTATTTTACCATCAGAAGTTGGAAATAAAAATTCTCCACGTTTATCAATATCATCTTCAACATTTGTTAATTGCCAAGCACAAACTATAACTCCTCCTTTATAAGCGGTACATTCAATAGTAACATTTCCAATACCTTTTGAACCATACCAATTAGCACATAAATTCATCTTCATTATATCAGGCATTTTATCTTCTAATTCAATCATAGATTCAATGTTGAACATAATACATTCAGCACCAGAATTTACATTATCACCACCCCAATATAAATAAGGTATAACACCAGGTCTTTGACTCCAAGAAAAACCAACAGATGAATAATTTAAACTATCAATAGGAGAATTAACATAATATGATTTAGTATCCAAATCAGAACCATCATTTTTACCCCAAATATATCTAAGTTGAACACTAGTAAAATCACTAAAATGAATAACAGAAGTAGGCCAAATATGATTAGTACCATCATAAACATGAGCAATATTAGTTTGACCTACTGTTCTCTTTCTAAGAGGTTGAGCAACTCCTCCTTGACGTCCAAGATTTAAACTCATTATTCATCAACAATATTATAAGTCATTCCAGCAACTGGGGTTATAGTTGCATATTCAGTAGAAGTACCTGTCCAAATAGGAAGACTTAATTTATTATTATTTGCACTAGGCATAGTCATATTAACTCCACATCCATCATTAATAGCTTTTTGAATCTTATCAAGATTAACACTTTGAGTAATAGTTTGATTTATTTCTTCTTTAAAACTATTAAATGTATCATTAGTAACATAACCACCAAGTAAACTATTAACTTCTTGTTTACTATAAGTTTCACTTTTAGTATAGTAATTATCAAACATGTTATTAATTTCTTCTTTGGTATATCCTTGCATAGCAGAAGTATCACCCATTACTCTCCATTCAGTACCATTCCAATAACAAATCTTTCCACCACGATATTCAATTTGACCAACAGCCCAATTACTACAAGTAACATTAGGAAGATATTCAGATTCTTCACCAACCATACCTGTAAGTTTACATTTGTTCAAATCAATAGTACCGTTTTCTATAATACCACCTTCAAATACAAGTTCACATCCGCTAGGCATTGTAATAGTTTTACTATTTAAATCAAAAGCATAACGAATAATATAACGAGTATTTTCTTCATTAAGCATATCTTGAGTAAGAACAGATTTATAATGAAGATAAATATTATTTTTAACTTGAACTAAATCTTCGTTATTAAAATAATATTTAATATCATCTATATTATTAACATATATAACATTTAGTCTAGGACGTTCATCAGAAAGACAAGTATTATAAACATTATAATCATCAGATGAACCATAATTAATAACAACTCTTGGTTTAACTCTATCAGTAGCTTCTACAATAGTCCATCTAGTATAATAATTATAAAATCCTACACCATCTTCACTAGTCTTAACTCTAAGAACAAATAATTTATGATAAGTATCATAATAAACTCCAGCAGTATTACCTAAATCAATATCGATAACTTCATAATTATCTGTATTAAGAATTATCTGACCATATTGTTCACAATAAGTATCATTAAGAAAACCATCAAATGGTAAATGTTCTACATTATCTATTTCATCCTCCACGGGGAGTAAAACCCTGCGAATTATTTTATATCCTTTACCGCTTTTATATTCAGGCTCATAATGTCTATCTTTAAGACTAAGACGATTTACATTACAACAACCAGGAGTTAATCGAAGAGTAATATCCTCTTCATCAGGATAATTAATAATAGTAACTTTACCATCAGCAGCAATCATTTGCTTAAGAGCTTCGTTAAGCATATTCCAATCAATAGTTCCATCAGCAATTGGAATTTTAGCACCAGATTCTTCAAGATATTTTTCACTAAGAATTTTAGTCCAATTATCATCAGAAACCCAACTAGCTTCAACACCAGCTTGCATATTACTACCTATATAACTTTCAGTTACAGATATATTATGTTCTGCGTCATAATAACTTATAGTAAGACTATTACGTCTAAATATAGCAGGTACAGCTTTACGAGTGTTAACTCTAGTTCCTTGATATGGAATCCATAGATGATTAAATCTAGAAAGAACAACAGTTAAATTATTGTTTGTATCTTTATCAAGAATATTTTGAAGATAAGTAATAGGAAATACTTTATCATAATTATTCTGACTTAGTTTTTCATATAATTGTTTATCATTCATAGCTATATAATTAATTTGAATAATTTTAATAAGTAAATAAACAATATAGTTATCACTAACATTGTTATATTGAATAATATTTTCATCATGGTTCAATCAAAACTCTTACATTAAATACTATATTATTAGAAGTCATAGTAAATTGACATAGTATAGTAAAACCGGAAATAGTAGTATTAGAATTAACACCAATAATAGTGCCGTTATTACTTATACTAATACCACTAACTATACTATAATTACTTAAATTACAGTCATATTTATTAGCACTACCATCTTCATGTTCAAACCAAAATTGTAATTTACCAGAATAAAATGTACTAACATTAGTAGGAATATATACGTAAACATTAACAGGACTACTAATAATATTATTATAAGTTGTTTCTCCATAATATATAGTATCTACATTCATACCATTTATATAAACAGGTAATGCAACATTAGTAGTAGTAAAATTATTATTTTGTATGCAAAAACGACCAACTACAGGATTACCTTGTTGAATACCTCTAGTAGTATTATTTTGTGAACCTAGCCATCTCCATTTAACATACCATGTTCTACTACTAGTAGAAGAATTATATAAAACTTGTATTCTAAAAGCTATCATATTATCACCTATTGTACTGTCATTACCAACTAGTACATTACAATTAACTTCACTAATAGTTACAATATCACTGGCAGTATAATATTTATAAGTAGTACCGCCACTTCCTTCTACTCCATTCCAAGTATATTTTTGAGTAGTATATATCTTATAATATACATATATTAATTCTCCTTCTGAAGATATATCCTTATCAATTTCACATACATTAGGATAAGTGGTACTATCAATACCGGTATCTGGACCAGTTCCATAATATGTAGTATGATATATTACATTTTGATAAACTAAACTACCAGCAGATTGAGTAATAGTAATATCTTTAGTAGCACTATCTATAGTAGCTCTAAATACCGAACTACGAGAATTAGTAGAAGTATTATTATCATAATTAACAGTTTTACTATTTAATGTTGCAGCTCCACTAACTTTACTTAATGTAGGAGTACCACTACCTTGTTCTGTATAAGTAGTTCCAGTACCATTCCATTGCCAAGTTCTACTTCTAGTAGCAGATGTAGATAATGTAGAATTACCGCCAGCAGCAGCTATAGTTATAGGATTAGCAGTTAAAGTAATATTCCATGCTCCCCAATTACTATAAGTTTTACTACCAGCAGATTGAGTAATATCACAATAATTAGAAGAACCACCATAAGAAGCAGTAACTCTAGTAGTCCTAGAACTAGTAGAAGTATTATTACCATAACTTAATGTAGTTCCACTTAAAGAACCACTACCACTAGCACTTAATGTAGGAGTACCACTTTCACTTTCTGTTCCACCTGAACCGCTAACTCCATTCCATGTCCAACTTCTACTTCTAGAAGCACCGCTATAAATAGTAACAGAGCCACCATATGCAGAAACTGTAAAACTACTAGCATTACAATATACGCTCCATATTGACCAACTTCCATATACTTTACTACCAGCAGATTGAGTAAAAGTAGTATCAACATATTCAGTATCCATAGTAGCACGAACAACTGTAGATTTACTACTAATTGTTGTATTATTACCATAACTAACAGTAGCTGTTGTACCACTTACACTAAAACTACCATCACCGCTTTGTTTAGTCAAAGTTGGAGTACCAGTTCCTTGTTCAGTATAACTTGTTCCTGTTCCATTCCAAGTATATGACCTAGTACGTATAGCAGTAGGTGCACTAACAGTACCACTACCACCAGATGCAGCAATAGTAGTTCCACTTGAACTCTTATTAATAGTCCATTTAGACCAACTACCATAAACTTTACTTCCAGCACTCTGACTAATTGTAATAGACTTAGTAACACCTGAATGAGTAGCAGTAATATTTATACTTCTACTGTTTGTTGATTCATTATTACTAGCAGTAACAGTAGTACCGCTTAAAGTAAAACCTGTAGCTGTTCCACTAAGCGTTGGTGTACCTGTTTCAGTATCAGTATGAGTAATTCCAACTCCATTCCAAGTCCAAGTTCTAGAACGACTAGCACTAGTAGTTATTGTTGATGTTCCCCCACTTGCGCCTATCGTTTGCGTACTTGCTGAGATAGAAACAGTCCATGCAGACCACGCTGAATACACTTTTGAGCCTGCTGCTTGAGTTATCGTAACCGTTTTGGATAATCCTACATAACTAGCGGTAAGTACCGCAGAACGGGCTGAAACGCTCTCATTTGATGTAAATATTATTGAATTTCCATTAAGACTAGCACTACCACTAATACTAAGTGTAGGAGTAGCAGTTTCGCTATAAACAGTACCGGTATTATTCCATTTATATGTTCTACGAGCAACATTAGCTGTAATAGTTCTAGTACCACCTTTAGCTTCAACACTAGTTCCATCAGTTTGTAAATCTAATACCCAATCTGTATAAACTTTAGAACCAGCAGCTTGATTTAAAGCACCACTAGCTTGCTTAGTCTGACTATTCTCTAAAGTAAATGTAACAGTTAAAGTACCACTTTTAGTATTAGTAGATTCATTATTAGCAATAGTTAGTACATTATTGTTTATGGAACCTAAAGTAGTAGAACTAGTAAAACTAGCAGTAAGACTAACAACTGTTTCAATCCAAGAACCAGCATAAGTAGAACCCTTGGTTATACTCCCCGTAGAGGATGCATAGTCAGTTCGTGTATAAGCAGTCTTAACAGAACTAGTAGAAAGTTTTAAATCATAACTACCACCAGTTGCAGCTATACTACTATCTACTACTTTTAATCCACTAGTATTATATGTACTTGCTTTACTACCACTAAATGTAACTGTATAACTATCTTTAGCTACTGTATCATCTATTTGAACAACTAATTTACCATTAGTTATAACTCCTTTTTCTACTCCATCAAATAAAACTTTAACTCCATCTGTAGGAAAAGTAACAATATAAGATACATATTCTGTATTCCATACTAGTTCTACATTATGAGTTATAGGTAAATAACCACTATTACCTGTAACAGTTTGTGACTGATAATGGTCAGCTTCAATAATAGCAGTATAATTAGTTTTAACAGGAATAGTAAATATAAATTTAGTATTGTTTTCACTTATAACAGGAGTATAACCATCAATAGTAACAGTTCCGGAAACATTTAAATTAAAAGTGATAGTAACGTTAGTATTCTCTGGATAAACAAGTTTAGAACCTTGATATATTTCAAATACATATATACTACCAAGCTTAATATCATGTATTCCAATATTTCCTTGATATATACCCATAACTTAAGCATCTGATTTAACTATATAAGTAGTATTGTTATCTTTTTGATCAATAGCTGCATATTGAGTAGCAGTACCAATCCATATCTTAGGATTAACTATCGGTTCAATAGTAAGAGCAGACAATCTATAAAGAGTTTGGTCAATTACTTGAATAGTATTATAAGTATAAGCTCCTGTATTATCAATAGTAACATGCCCTATATACGTATCTGCATCCCATACTATTACAACTACACTACCACTAATTCTAACACTATATTTTCCGTTATCATCATAAAATATAGAATTAGGTTTATTAATAGCAGAAGTAAATGCATCAAAACTAATAAATATAGAATTTATAGCAGTTAATACTTCTCCATTAGTAGCACTATTAAGTATTTTAGTAATTATAGTTCCAATATTATAACTTTTAATAAACGAAAGTTTACTTATAAATATATTAGTATTAATAGTTTTAGTTCCTGCATTTTTATCCCATGATAAAATAATTTTTTCAATATTATTATTATAATAATAAGTAACATCACACCTGATATATTCTTTATTTACAATAATCTCATAAAAATTAATTCTACTATTATAACTATCAATAGCAATAATACCTCCACCTTTTAATAATATTTCTCTTACTTCATCAAAAGTTTTATCACAAGTAAATTCTTTTTCTCCATAAGTATATATATCATCAGAAACAGTAACAACTGCACTGTAAACAGGAATAAATTCTTGAGGAGTATCTTTTCTTTCATATAATTGTTGATTAATATCTTGCATAATTTTATAAACTTTAAATGGTGATGCTTATTCAGCACCACCATAATTAATATTAAGTTGTTTTCTTTTTGATAACAAGTTCATAACCATCAGGAACTAAAGCTTTAATAGCATCAGCAATAGCTTTATCAACTTCATCTTTAGTATAAGTATTTTCTACTGTTGGTACATTATCAAACTTATTATTAATTTCTTCTTTAGTATAAACATTATTACTAAGTTCAGTAATTTGATTAGGTAAAGTTTCATCAAGTTTAACTTTATCAGCAGCAGACATAACACCAGCTAAAGTTTTTGTAGCCGCATTAATACTTTTAGCATAATTACTTCCATCATCATAGTTATTAGTACTATTATCTTTATTAATACCTGTTACTTCTATATTAACTTTAGAATCTGTATATGTAACATCATTTAGTGAAGATAGAAGTTTTATATGTAAACTATTAACAGTGTCAGTAGTAGCTTTACCTTTACCACCATCATAAGCAGTACCTGTAACTTCACCTAAAGCTAATGTTTCAGATATAACTGCATACTTAGTTCCAGACCAACGATAAGTTTTTCCACTATATTCAGTATCTTTACTTATATCAACATAAATCTTACCCTTTTCTGGAGTATAATATACAGGAGCATCTTCAACATATTTTTCAGCAAAATGAGTATAATCAATAAAATATCCTTCAAGAACATCATCAACATAACTTGGTAATTGACTTGCTGGAACTTTACCACCTCCATCAAGACTAGCTATACCATTAGCAACACCTCTTTTTGCTTCAATAACTTCATTACAAAACCGTATTATCTTTTCCTTAATGCTAGGATAATCATCTATATTTGTTAGAATCTTTTCAACTGTAGATTCAACTTTATTTTCAATTACAAGTTTAAGATTAGTATGGTCATCAATATTATCAAATATATCTTCTATATTACCTTTAATAACATTAAGTAATTCAGTAAAACTATTAATATTTTCAAATATATAAGTAACTCTAGATTCTACTTTGGTTTCAATAAGATTCTTAAGAATAGGGAATCTATCAATATTATTAAATATATATTCAGTTCTACTGTTTACAGCATTATTAATACATGTAACAAGAGAAGGATAATTATTAATATTAGCAAATATATTCTGAACACAATTACAAACTAAATCAGAAAGGATACCAATAAGTTCAGGATAATTATTAATATTATTAAATATATAATCTACTCGTTCATTAACATTATTCTGAATAGCTTCTTGTAATTCTGGATATTGACCTATATTCTTAAATATATCAACTACTTTGTTAATAGTATTATTAATAATAAGATTCTTAATGTTAGGATAATTATCAATATTGTTAAATATATTATTAATAGTAGTTTTTACATGAGAATTAATAGTATTAGTAATAAATTGACTAAGAGCAGGATAAGAAGAAATATTATTAAAGATGGTTTCAGTCCATTGTTTAACATATTCATTAAATATATTCTTAAGTTCAGGATAATCATTAATATTATTGAATATGTCTTTAACAATAATAGGTAAACTTTTAACTGTACTATTCTTAATAATATTAACTAGTTCAGGATAATTATTAAGATTGTTAAATACATTTATAACAAACTCGTTAATAAAATTAGTAATAACATCAAGAAAATCTTTATAATCACCTATATTAGTAAATATTTCTTTAAGAGCTTCAGACAAATCTTTAATAACAGTATCAAAAGACCATCCTTCCCAATTGTCAGGATTAGTCCAAGCTTCATCACTAATATCATCACTATTATATCGTTGAGTCCAATTAACATTAGTTTCATCACGATATGTTATAATATATCCTTTACGACGATAAATTTTATCAAGTTTATTAACAGTATCGGCAAAAGTACCTTCCCAAGTTAAATAAATACTATTACAAGCGGCAAGTATTCTATCTAATCTTGTTCCAGTTACACCATCAAAAATAGCTTGAATAACAGTCAAAGGATAAATATTATATCTAGTATCAGTTTCTTCACAATACTTATCTAGTATATGAATCGGCATATTGCCTTCTTTATCACATTGAACTTTACTAGGATCAAAAGATTGGCAATTAGTACCAACAAAAACATTCTCTTTTAACATAATTACCAAGGATTAGAAACACGTTTAATATAATGTAAAGCAACAGTAGGTAATAGTTTATTAATAGCAAGATAATTTCCTGTCCAATTATCTGTATTAATTTGTGTCCACACCATTTCACCATTTCTACTAATATTAGGTCCAGTCATATACCAATTGGTATTTTTATTAATATTTAAATCCCAATAATTAGTTTTAGTAGTACCATAAGGATAAGTATTTCTACAATCTTGATCCAAAGATCTACCATGATCATTTGCTCGCCAGTTACTAGGAACTACAACATGATGATTACCATCACCACATTTACCAGAACTAGCGGCAATTGCATGTTGATGTAATGGTAAATCAGTACCACCAATATAAAAACCGTAAGCTCCAATATTTAAACCAGGAGTAGCAGGGTCATAAGTATCACCTACATTTTTAAGAACAGTACTCCAATCAAGAGTATTTTGTTTAGGATTATTATAAATACTAATACCACCACTTATATGACCCATAACAAATCGTCCTTGAGCAGCAGTATATATTTCCCAACCTGTTGGAGGTGTAGTAGTATCCCAAAGCATAATAGAACCAATAGGCATAACAGCAGCAATCCAAGTTTGTACTTGAGTAGCAGTTACTCCACCTGTTGTTCCTCCTCCACCACCTGAGCCAAATCCATCATTTACTAATTTATTTTTAATATCTGTATAAAGAGTATTAAAATCAACATCAAGTCTACTAGGTTTAGTTTCACTATCAGCAAATTTACTCATAGTAAGATATTTACCTGTTCTAGCTTCACCGAGTTGAGTAGTAGACATAACATTATGAGTGCCATCTCCACCACTTCCTCCACCGCCTTCAATACCAGCAATGATATCATTAATTTCAGACTTAGTATAATAATTATTAAGCATAGAATTAACAATATTTCTTACTTCTTGTTCGGTTAATCCACCGCCGCCAGAACCACCACCTGTAGCATTAATAGTAATAGTACCATCAGAGTTTTCAACAAAAGTAATATTAGTACCAGCTTTAATCATGTTCTTAAACATAGAAACATAATTATCTTCAAAATATTGTTTATACTCATTACTTATGTTACCAGCACTTTGGTCTATCTTATTAAGAATCTCTTCAATCTTATTATTAATATATTGTTCTAGATTATTAATACTACCTTCTACACTACTATTTAAATCTCCAATCTTATTATAAATATCAGTAAATTTAGCGTTATATTCAGTAATAAGATTATCTATTCTAGTATTAATATTAGAAACTTCTTGTTGAAGATTACTTATCTGTTGGTCATGAAGTTCAAGATGTTCATTAATCTTTCTAAGTTCTTCAAGAAGCCAAGCATAGAACTTTTCCATTTCTTCTCTTAACTTCTCTAAGAAAGCTTCAAATTCAGCACGAGTAAGATAAACAGATAAATCAAAACCCATACTTACCCATTTTTCTCCATCCCAAAACCAATAAAAATCATTAGTATAAGAACCACCCCAACCTGTAATTTCAACTTGTTTATTATCTTCGCCTAAATCAAGAGGATGATAAAGTATTTGACCTTTAGCCCAATCACCATCTAAAGATATAGTTTCTTTATCAAACATATCTTCTTGATGATAATTACTAAGAAGTCTACATTTATTTAGTTTAACAGCTCCATCATATAATCTACCACCTCTCCAAAGAATTATACTATCATCTGGAAGTTCAATAGTTTGTCCAGCTAAACAATAATCATATTGAAGTATATAAATAGTATTAGGCTCGTTAATCATATCTTGAGTAAGAGTATTAACACCACTAATCATATTTTTACGAAGATATTTACGAGCCTTTCCACTATAATCATTTACATTATAGTCTTTATCTGCAAATTTAAGTAGATTATCAACAACGGTTAAATCTTCTTCATCAGCAGCATTAATAATTTGAGAAGCAGTAAACATTTGTTTAACAGATTCACTAAGCATATCAGGAGTAATCTGACCTTCAAGTATTTGAACAGCATTATCTTCAAAATACTGTTTAAGTACTTGTGCCATATAATTAACTACTACGTTACGACGAAGATAATTATCTTGTATATTAATACCAAATTCATCAGCAACAGCACGTTCTGCAATTGCTCTTGGAAACATACCACTAAAAGATTCTACAAATTTAGAACCAATTTCAGAATCAGCCTCAAGATGCCATTTCTTAGCATTATTAACAGGAGTTATTTCATCAAGTATATAACTCTTTTTAGTTTCAATAACATAAACTTCACAACCTACTCCAATTTGTTCCCAAGTAAGAGCATCTCTATCTTCCATTGTAGATACTACAATTCTAGCAGCTTTAAGCCCTCTTTGAACAACAGCAATAAGTTCAAGTATTTCTTTCTTAAAGGTTTCATAATCAATAACTAAATCTTCTCGAAGTTTAGCAATAGGTTGCCAATATTCTTCATTAGGTAATGGAATACCAGCAGGAGTAGCTTTACGAGAAATATAGCTAGCATAGAAACCATCATGAACTATACATAGTCTATCGTAAGGTCTATCAGGACTCCATTGACCATTACAAGTAAGACTAACTTTACCAAGTTCTTTTTCTATTGTTTCCATATATTCTTTAAGTTTACTAAATTCTTAGTGTAGACTCCCCGTAGAGGATGGAATACATTCATGTTATTCATTATTATAATCAACATTACTAAGACTATAAGTTTCATTATATTCTTTACCTTCTTCTCTTTGTTCCCAAAGTTTACCAGTTTCAGGGTCAACATAAAACTTAGGAGCATCTCCACAACTAACTATAGCATGAATTTTTCCTTCTTCATCAACAGGAAGAGTAATAGAACCACTATACTGAACTTGTTCACTACCTTCATAAATAATATTAAGTTGTCCTTTAATATATTTAAGAAGTGTTTCAGCAAGTTTATTTTGACCAAGTTGATATGCAGCCATTGCAGATTGGAACATATTCCAACAAGTAATAATATTTTTATTATTACCTTTACAAGTAGCAGAACAATCATTAAGCATATCAACTCCATATTGTGCCATAAGAACTAATAGTTTGTGATAAGTACAAACAAATTTACTTGGAACTGTCATATAAACATATTGAGGAGTAATCTCAACTTGTTCAGTTCCACTAGCTTTTACATAGACACCATTAACATAATTATCATCTATTTGTTCACTCATTCTACCATCAAGTTATTATATGAATTAATAATTGATTTTTGTTCTTCGTCAGAAAGCAATTCTAAGGCTTCTAGAGCTTGAATTAAAATTTGTCCTTGTGTTAACTTGCACCAATTTTTTTCGTCCAATGGAAAGCCTAATTCTGCTATTCTCGCTTGTTTTTCAGCCATAGCTGCAATACGCAATTGCATCTCTTTAGATAGCTGTTTTGGATTATTAATATAACCACCTATCATAATATCATCTTATTTAAAAGCCTTATTAATAATATATGCAGTATAATCATTAACTCTAATATCAATACGTTTATTAAATGCTAATATACGTTGATTAGAATCAAGATGTTTATTATATATTATATTAATAATATCACCATAAACATTTTCTTTCCATTCATCTTTCATATAATGACTAAGATAATCTTCATCTCCACGATACATATTTAATTTATAATAAGCATCATAATAAACACTGTTAACTAAGTGTCTAGCATTATATTCAATTTGGTCACGATTAGCATCAACGTTATTTGTAATGATAGTAGAAGCAACAAACTTTGCACATTCAGAAGCAGCATTAACCATAGCAATAGATATGACAGCTTTAGATTTCTCTCTATCTTTATCTATAATATCTTTGGTAACTATATTAAGAAGTTTAGCAATATCAGCTAAAGGATCTTTCTTTTTACTATCTATTATCTTATTAACTATAAGATAAATTACAATAACAATGCCTGGAACAAGACCTTGTTCAAAAGCATTTTGTATTAACTCCATCTTTATAAAATAAAAAAAAATAGGGACTATCAGTATTAACAGTAATGCCAATACCAATAGCCCCTATTTGATTAATATTACCTAAATATTTACCTAATCAAGTCGGGTAACAGGTTATGCTTTTTCTTCAGTGGCAATAGCTTTAAGGATATTTTCAACAGTTGTAATAGCAGCAGCTCTAGTTGGGAATGCTATTTGTACAATCTGATGAACAACTTCATCTCTAATTTTCATTTCACGTGGAACAGCAAAACGAAGAGTAAAGATAGTATATCCAGCATCTGCACTATCAGGTTGTTTCAAAGGATTAAGCGGATATGTAGGATACAGTTCAGTATAAGTATCTCGATAAGTATATTCGATACCAGCATCGGCAGCAGCTTTATTAGCCAAATCAGTAATATAAGCCGCATCTCCATATGCAGGAAAACCAGTAGCTGTAACTGTAACACTAATACCAACTAATTCATCAGCTCCAAGAATTTCATAATCAATACCTTTAGACTCAGCAGTTAAAGTAATTTTAGCATCAGCAACTGTTGCTTTAATACCATGACCAATAGTATTGTTATTAATCTGATTAGCTAATTTCTGCGCTACATCATTTGCAGTCGGATTAAGACCTGTATGAATAGTAGCTGTCCAGCGATTACGTTCATTGAACTTTAATCCTTTCTTCACAATCATTATAGAATAATCAGAATAAGCATTAACATCGCCAATAGTAAGATTAGCAGAGAAAGTAGTAGCAGCCTGATAAACACCTTTAACAAAAGTAAGATGTTTCTTATAAGCAGGAAGAACTACAGGACCATTTGCTTCACGACCAAGATTAATGTAAAATTTGTCAGTAATCTTAGTACCGTCAGCGTCAATTATTTCCTCGCCATTAGCAAGATAAGTAAAAGCAACCGCTCCAGCAGCAAGAGGTAAACTTGCTCCATAAGCGACATTGCCCGCTAACAAAAACTGTCGCATAACTAATTTAATTTAAAGTTTAACTTTGTTTATCAGCTCCACTAGAAGTAGCACCAATACTGGCAAGATAAATCTGTACTGCACGCATAACTATTTCACTATGTAAATATGGAGGTAAATCACAATTAACCCAATTACTTTCATTATCTTCATCAAATAGAACTTTAGCAGGTTCCTTAATATAAAGATATTTAACTAATTCAGGTTTAACTGTATTATTACGTCCAGTGTATATATTAGCTTCAATAGCAGATTCATCTCCAAATACAGTAACTATCGGAGCATCTTTCGCAGCACGATTACAAAAATCTCTTAGCGTCTGACCTAAATCTTCAGCCTCAATAATTCTGCAATCATAAATTGTCTTATTATTATAACTAACTTGAAAGCCTGTATATAGCATAATACCGTCGCTAGGAATAGTAATTTTATAAGGGTCAACTTCTGTTCCATTACCTGTAATTTGTCCGCCGTTAACAGTACCCGCTGTATATAAAGTTCTAAGAGCATTTACAGGACTAATAGAAGCATTTTGTCGAGCAACCTTATCATTATAAGGAACTGGTCCAACGTTTTCTACTATTACATTTCTAGCTTTCTCAATTATAGCAGTATTAAGACAAATATCTATATCTTCCATGAGAATAGCACGGACGGTCTGCATACCCATCTGCTGTGCTAGTTCTCTGAACGTCACGTGCATCTCCCCAATGTTCATAATCAAATGTTTTTAAGTTTGTTTTTATAAGCACTAACAAGAGCACTATTAGCAGGATTCTTAAACCATACAACAGCTTCCTTAACATTAGCACCGATAAATTCACCATCAGGAGTAGTAATATTCTGATTATGAATTGCTCTGATAAATTCTCCACGAGAAACAAGAACCTCAATTAAAGACTTAATAGTAATATCTTTATCATTACAAAGTTTATTAAACTTAACAGGTTCGTTTGTACTAAATTTATCAAGATGCGATTGCTTATCAACCATATCCATAGACATGCCATTAGGAATATTAATATTATTAGCAACACAGTATTGAATAAATACAGCATCAAACAAATCACTATTCGTGAGAAGTTTAACGTAGTTACTCTTAGCAGCATTAATTTCCTGACGATGTTTAGCAAGACGCTCAGCTTCTCTTTGATCATCTTTAAAATAGAATCTAATAGATGGATCAGAATTAATAAGAGCAATATCTTTAGCTACATCTTTATACAATAAACAATGGCGATAAATTAGATAATCATCAAGAACAACAGGATAACCATATTTATATTTTTCACTTTCAAGAAGATTAAGTTTAGTAATCTTAGACTCAAGAGCTTCTCGAAGTTCTTTAACTCCTTTACGGTCACTATTTAAATAGGCAGTTTCAATAGCTTCTTCTTCAGCTCTAAAACGAAGATAATCTCGTTTACGATTCCAAAAGAAAGAAATATCAAAAGTCTTACCTAATTCATCAACAGCAACACTAATGTTATTAAGATAAGCTTTAACCCTTGAAATAAAGTTTTCGTTATTAGGAGCAAGACCAATCAAAGCAGGAAAATAAGATTCAATCTCGCCTTTATTAGAAGAAAGAGTACGAGAACTACGAACACAACTACCAATTTTATCCATTCGTTTAGGTAATGTTTTATCATTAGCTCTACGATATAATGAATAATTAGTAACTAAATTAATAGTAATAGTTCGTTTTTCAGTATAAGGTTCATCAAGACTTTCATCTCTAAATCCTACTGTATTGTTAGGTCTATTATCATCTCCATCCTCTACGGGGGGTATAACCTGTTTAACTGTATTTTCATTAGAAGCAGCAGGAGCATTTTCTCCTGCTTTATTAGCTTCGCCTACTTTATTAAAATCCATATCTTAAATAGTTTCTTTTAAATGATTATAATACACATTTTAACAAGAACATCTTAGTAGTATTATCTACTTGCAAACCAATAGAACCTTTAACTTCATAACGAGCCATATCAATTTCGGTAGCTGCATGATTAGTATTAGGCAATCCCCAGCAAGCAGGAATATCGGTCATACCTTCAATAACTTTAGCTTTATAAGCCTGTCCTTTTTGACGTACAATACGAACATTCTGATTACCTTTATAATTACTCATATCAATTAAAGCAGCTTGATGAGAAGTAATAGGCAAACCAGTAGTAGGATGAATCATACCATTTTGCTTAGCAGCTTCAGCATCAGTACCCTTATCGAAATAAGCATTATGTACAACTGTAATGATATAACCATCTGGAGTTTTATACTTATTAAAGTAACGTCCATAAGAAAGACCTTCTCCATTATCTTGAATCATCTTTTCACCAAGAGGAGTGATAAATCCGTTTTCTTTAGCATCAGTTCTAATAGCCATTTCAAAGTCACGAATAAATCCTTTACCGCCCATAAGAACAACTTTCTTATCACCATCTTGAGTATCACGGTCAAGAACATCACCAATTGTACGTTCAAGTTTATTAAGTGTTAGAACTTCACCATAAGTATCATAGTTAGATTCACGACAAATTTCTAACATACCAGCAGTACGATAAATAGGTTTACCATTATCATGGTCTTTCAAAGGAATTGTACCATCAGGTAAACGATTATATTCAGCTTTCCACAACCGCTCTTCGTTCATTACTCTCATGTGCAAGTTGAACTGGCGCATTTCTTCGTTAATCCAAAGATTAGAAGTACCGCCATTATCATTTTGGAATTGATATTGAGTAATAACATTAGCAAGATTACCAGCTATTTCTTTAGAGTAACGATAAAACTCAAGTTGAGAAGTCATACCAGCAGGACCCATAGTATTACTTCTGTTACCTTTAGAATAAGATTCAGAAACAGTAGGAGCACTCATAGCCCAATACATACCTTTAGTCAACCATTGAGGGTCAACATAAGCATCAGGATTAGGAGAAGTAAGTTTCAAAAGATAACCATAACCATAAGCAGATTCTCCTAAATCTTTCTGAATACGAACTTGAGTAATACCATCAGGAGCAGTAAGACCATGTTGTTCAATAAACCAGTGAGTAGAGAAATGAACTTCAAATTCAGAACCATTAAGACCAGGTTTAGTAACAGCAGTATTAAAATAAGTTACAAAGTCAGTAAACTTCATACGACCCATAGTCTTCCAAGTCCACTGTACAGTAGCAATATCTTTAATACCTCGGCTACCTTGCCCTTCAGTAATAAAACTTAAAGGAAAACGGTCGCTATCCATACCATAATTATAAGTCAGAAAACTATTAATTTCTTCCGGCTTCTGTAATTGAAGATAAGCAATTGATTCTTCATTAGAATAACCTCTATCTTCATAACGAGTTTGTCCAATAACACGTAATGTTTTCATCTACAAATTTACTATTAAATTAATAACCAAAACGTTCATCTTTTAGAACGGCATTTTTACTATCAGGTTTAGTTATCTTAATAGCTCCTCTTGTAGATTTACGTTGACTTGCAGTAAGTTTCAACTTTTTAGCTTCTTTATCAGAAACAGCCATTTCTATCAAACTATCATAACCTTTACCTGTATATTTAAGCCAAGCTTTAAGCAGTTCTTCATCGCGTCTTTCAGCAGGAGATAACTTCATTAAATCATTTTCATAACGAGAAAGTCCTTTATCATCAACTTGATAAACATAATTAAAGAAATCTTCTGGAGTTGTAGAAATTTGTTTTCCATTACGTTCAATAATAACAGTTTCAGGAATACGATAACCGGCAATTTGTCGTTTATCAATACATTCTTTAACACCATTCCAAAATTCTACAAGTTGTTTTTCTTCTTCTGCTTTAACTCGTAAAGCCTCTTTAGCATTAGCTTCACGTACATCGTTATCAGCTTTCTGAAGAGCTTCAAGTTCTTCTTTAGCAACATTGAAAAGTTCATTACTATCTTTCAAATATTGAATATACTTATCAACATTACCACGACGATTAAATTCCTTAAACGCTTCACGAACAATAGCTTCTTGTTGGCTCACATTATTTTCATCGACTTCAATACCGCTTCTATCTCTAAGTTCACCAAAGCCTTCAAATGAATTACCATTTGCAACATAATAATTAAGAAAATCACTAACAACAGGATAATCTTCAAATAATTTATTAACTCCAGCTTTAGCAAATTCATCACGTTTTAAATCAAGAACGGATTGAACATAACTTGCAACTCCTTGAGGAGTATTATCAAAAGTAACTGGTTTGCCATCTTCTGAAGTAACAGAAACACCTACAAGTTCTTGAATTGATTTAACATCAATTTTATCTTCATTACTAGTATCTTCTACTTCAAATTCTTTAAGATAAGCAGCAACTTCATTTTTAGCTTTAAAGATATTACCTTTATCGTCAATAAGATTACCGTCTTTATCAACAGTATATTTATTATCTCCATCTTCAATAACAGTACCTTCTTCTAAATCATGCTCATTAGCATTAACATCATCAGGATTTTTAGTATCCTTGGTTTGACCCCCCGTAGAGGATGAAGTTTGTTTATCTTTATTAGCATCACCATTATTGCCATCTCCATTACCATTTCCTGTAATATCATCAATAGCGTTACCATTAGCATCTAACTGTCCTGTTTTACCTGTATCAAGATCAGTAACGTCGTCAGTAGGTTTTACATCAACATTAGATGTTTCACCGTTAAAACCAAAACTATCAAAACTAGGCATAATTCTTTATTTTTAATTAATTACTATATCACAAATATAAATCTTATTAATAATATGAGTTTTACTTATATTGTTAAAATGTGTTCACCATTAAGATGATTTCTAATGTATTTTACTATTGTTAATCATATCTATTTGGGTCTGATAAATACGGCTGTCGCTTTCAGACAAGCCATACAATAATCAAATTTTATTGAGATGATTAATTCATCACGGAATAGATAAAATGCTTAGAATGAGCTGGAAATCGTTTATATGATGTAAATAAAAAAGAAAATGGGCTGAACCTACTTTCACAAGCAAGTCCAGCCCTATTATGAACAAAATTTAGAATTACAGTCAACTATTTACTTTTAACATCATAACGATTTTTATTCGTCTTTGCAATCTTTACTTTATCATTACTTTCTTTGACTTTTACAGCTAATTCTTTTTCTTTAAGACTAGCTTCAACAGCAGTCTTTTGAGCATCTAATCCAAGTTTAGTACGTTCAATATTAAGTCTAGCATTTTCCATACGTTCTTCGGCTTGATTCTTTTCAGATTCACTAAGACCATTATCAAAACTCATGATATTAGCATTAGCTTTCATAGCTTCTATTTGTCCATCAAGATACTTTTCAATTCTAATAGTTTCTCTATCTTGTTCAGCTTTTCTATCAATTTTAGCAAGTTCAAATTGTTGACGAAGTTGTTCTGTTTGTTGAGAAACACGTTCAATATCGAGCTCATGCTCTCTTTGAATATTTTGATATTTATCAATAAGTTTACTAATTTGAGCAACATTATCTCCACGTATAGCAGCATTAGCCATATCCATATTACCGTTTTGAGCAGCACTAAATGCAAATTGTTTATATTGTTCAAGTTTCTCACGTTCTTTAACAGAAGTTTTACAAGTAACAATATAATTAGCAAAAATATGATTATTAACATCAAGATTTAAATATCTAATATCACCATCTTTAGTTTTATAAGAAGTATTAAGACCATCAATCCAAGCAAGTTTAGTATAATCCATTTCAGCTTGATAATCTCGTTCTCTCATTTTATCAAATATAAATTCGATAATAACAGAACCCATACTTCCACGAATAACAGCTTCATCTGTTACTCCTTTACCAGCACTATTAGCAATCTCTCCATAACGTTGAGGAGTCATATCGCATTCCATCTTAGCAGTCTGTTCAATCTCTTGAATAAGTTGTCCAAGTTCAGTAATATAATTATTCATACGACTTTCAAGATATCGAACATTTTGTGCTTTAACAATACTAGAATCATCTTCATCATCAATATAAAGAACTCCATCAGCTGCCATACGATATATAGTATCAGCAGGTTTCTTACCAAGAAGAGATTTAGCAATCATAAGTACATTCATTTTGTTTTTAGCAATTGCCATTTCTCTATGATAAGCAACTATATTACGAAATATTTGATAAGGAAGAACCGTATCTACAATACTAAATCTTCCAAAACCTGGAAGAAGTTCTGCAATACCATTATAAGGAAGTTTGCCATTTCTATTATAAGCAATAGGACGAGCCTTATAAGGATATATGCTTGTAGCACGAGAACCAATTCTAACGCTTTCATAAACTTGAGGTCGCCACACCCATTCAATACTAATATCACCACCAGCAGGGTTAAGCTGATAAGTTTCATCAACAATTCTTGTTGTAACAAATGCTCCATCATTATAAGTAAGTATTCCTTCTTTTATTTCACCTCTCCAAACAGCATGCCATACTTCAAATAGACCGTTATTTGCATCACGAGTCATTATATTAGTATTCTTAATATGTTGTAAATCGTCTTTATTAAATTTAGCACATACATCACCAAAGTAGTGCATATATTTATCCCAATTTAGAAGAGCTTTATCGCTAGAACTAGTAGTGCTATATTGATAATAAGTATCAAGTGCTTCTCGTTCTTTTTCAGAAAGATATTCATAAAACTCATCTATAATTTGTTGTCTAGTAAGCATACGACGCTCAGCAAACATATCATAATCCTCAGCAAACATACTGTCATTATAAACTGGAAAAGCATCTCTAACACTAACAACTCGTTTAATTAATTGGCTACCTACAACATCTCTATAAGTATAACAAGCTCCAAAAGTAACAAATTCAAAATAAGCTCTAGCATATATAGTAAATGCATCAGTAAGGTCATCAATAACATTAATTAAATCTTGACCTTGTGCACTTATATCATCAATAAAGTTTTCATTAAATTCTTTAATAAAAGCCTCAATATCTATAGCTTGTTCAGCATTAAATTCCTCAGGATTATTACCTTCATTAACAAACTGTATATAACTTTCTTGTATTCTTTTAGCTACAGCTTGTTCAGCAAGTAACATAATTTGTCTACCAAGTTCTGCATCTCTAGCAAATACAACTTCAGGATTATTAGCACCAACAATAAAATCATGTGGATTCTTAACATATTCACCAATATATCTACGAATAATGCCTTTCATCATATCGTAATTACGCATAGTAGCAGGAAAACGAGTTAGATTTTCATCTTGCTCATTATAAGGATTAAGAGTTTTCTTATAATATATTCTTGGAATATTACCAAGAAGAATATTAAATTTCTCTTCTACATCAAAATCTGCTTTACAAGCAATACCAGCTTCTATAACATAATCACAGCATTTAGCATACCATTCAACTTTTTGTTTTTCAGTATAGCTAACATGTTGATTAGGAAAATCAACTCTACCAAAATTATACATATATTTACTTATTTAATTTCAAAACCAATTTCTATTAAAAATATCTGTTTTATCAGTATCTTCAGTAACTTCTTTACGATTAGCAAGTTCTCTCTTACCTTTAATATCTATTGACTTCCAATATATACCTAAAAGTATAAGACTAGATATACGGTCAAAGTTACCATCTGCATTAAACTTTTTAAGTTCAAGAATAGTTTGATAATCAAGAAATCTTTCAAAAACATATATATCTTCTCCAAATTCATTCTTACCAATAACTTCATATAAGAGCTCTTTAAGAAGTCTAAGACCATCAAGTTTTTTAGGACCATTACCAATACTATAACCATAACTAGTACTAACTTTTTCTTTAATAGTAGCATCCCAAACAAATAAAGGTTCATGACCTAAATATTTAGTAGCTTTCCATTTACGAAAATTAGAAACAGTTTCACCACGATTTATTTCTACTAAACCAGTACCAATACAATTATACCATTTACATAATCTATAAAACTTTTCATCAGCTTCTTCAAGTCTTTCAGTACGTCCATAATATGCAGCACATAATTTAGGTTTAAATCCATTACGTTCTCTAGGCATTTCAACAACAAACATACTATTATGAGAATGTCTATCAGTAATTTCTTTCTTATCTTTATCAATACCAACAGGATCATAAACTGCAACATAAGTTCCAGGAAGAATAGCTCTTACAAGTCTATCATTAATATAAGTTTCTTCATATTCAGGAGCAAACCAAACTCTTATGCAACCATGAGGATCTTCATTACCACGTCTAGGAACACCTTGAATATAATCATAAATTTTAGCATCAGGATTTTCAATTTTTATACGAGCATTAGATTTAAAATAAATTTTCTTAAGACCATCTTCAAATAATTCTCCATCAGTATAAAATCTATAACTACTATCTACTCTAAGTTTATCTTCAAACTTATTTAGAGCTTCACTACTAAATATATTTTCACTAGCACTACTAAATGATTCAGCAGGAAATAAAGCACGTTGACCAAGATAATTAAGATATTCTGAAAAAGTTTTAGCAGTTTCTTTCTTTTTAATTCTTTCTCGTGCAGCAAGTTTAAGACCTATTCTTAAATTACTATTTCCATCTTCATCAAATCCTTTAACCCCATCTATTTCACCTTCAAGTCCCCAAGCATAAGATTTAAAGAATCCACAAACTTCATTACGAGAATCATTATCCCAAACATTTTCAAACGCCATAAAATTAAATGCTCTAGGATTATAAAAGTTTTGTTCAAATATTTGCATATTAGCAGCAGTAGCAGTTCCCCAAGCCATAAGAGTACCAGTAGTACGAGTACCAACGGTCATTGTAGGTTCAGTTACATTCATAAAGTCATCAAAGTTTTGCATTGTAGATAACTCTTCAACTTTAATAGTAACAGCATCTTTACCAATAGCACAGTCTGGATTATTATTAGCACTAACACTTAAAAGAGAACTAGACCAACTATCATCAGCTTCAACTCCGTTTTTCATACGATAACCAAGTTTAAAACTATCAGCGGTTAGACTAAATATACCTCTTTTAAATGGAGTTTTTTCTTCATAGAACTTTAAGTTATTAACAGCAAAATCACTTAAACCTCCTTGTTTAGTTAAATATTTATTATCGGCTGCAACATGAATAACAACTTTATGTTTAGATAGATTAACTTCGTTAGAACTATCAGAAGCCATAATATAAGAAAAACCTCCACGTCTAGTTTTATCAATAATAAGATGTAAACCATTACGTCTACAAAATTCTATAATTTGAAAAGTCCAAAACTGAGCATCAATAAAACTAGGAAAACTATAAATCTTTTTAGCAGTAGCTCCATGATTAGTAATAATAACAGATGATTCATCTGTACGCTCCATTCGAGTATAATTAAGAAAATTATAATGAGCACCTGTTATCCAAATATCTTCAATACTTCCATCTGGATTTTGCCAACAAGGAGCACTAAATCCATTACGTCTTCTATCACATTCTCTACGTCTAAATTGCCTATGAGGAATACTATCAACTTTAAATTGAGTATATTTACCTGTGGCTTGATATGTTCTAGCAGGTTCATTAAATAATTCAGTATTAATAAACTTACCAGGTCTAATATTTAAAAGAAAGCCACCACTATCTCCAATTAGAAAATTATTATGAGGGTCATACCATCCGCAATCACTAGCTTTTTTATAATTTTTCTCTTTATCAGGTTCTTCAATATATTCTAAAAATGGATATTTACCATCAGCCATAATATTTTATTTAACAAGTAAACAAACAACAAAAGCGATAGCGCATACAGCACCACCGCCTACCAAATATCTATTATTACGTTTAATACGTTCAATAGATTTATTTAAATTATCATTAACTTTATTAGTATTATCAAGATTATATTGAAGAATTTTAATCTCATTATTGATAGTATTATATTTAAGTTTTTGAAGACTAATAATACTATCTTGTTCTTCAATTATATCTTTATAAAGTTTACTTTTAATAATTTTAGCATTAGCAACTTTAATCATACTAATAGGAACAGAAACAACTGTGTCAGTAGTATTGACTCCCCGTGGAGGATGCACTACATTATTAATCTCACTCTGACACCAACTTCTTGAATAACTCCCAAGAAGCACTATCACTAAGACTAATAACTTTATCATCAATATCTTTTTCATGTTCTTTAAGTTTATAAACTACACTTTCTCTTTCAATTATAACTAACTGTATAGAATCAATCCGAGTACGATTAATAGCAGTGTCACTTCTGTTATATGAATTGGCTTCTACACTAAAACGACTTATTGATAAATATAAAGTTGCACATAAATTAATAATCACTATTACTAATATTGCTATTAATATCTTCTTCATGATTCTATACAGTATTAAGTTAATCTTTTATTTCAATAAGTTTGTTAAGTAAATCAAGCGTCCATCTACCTGTTTCTTTAAGACCTAAAACTCTTTGAGCCATCTTAATAGTAGCAGTTTGACCACAATTTACATTTGTATCGAATAATTGTTCTGCAACTCTTTGACTATTAAAATCATCAAGTTCAAATATATCCCAATAACCAATTTTATATTTAGACCAAACAAGTTTTTGAAGTTGAATATCATTATCAAGTTTAGACTTAAATTCTTTACTACCAACAGTATAATGTTTCTTATATTGGTCAATCATATTCCAACCTTGCCAAGTAGGATTATATTTACGACTTATACCTCTATAAGTTTCTCCACCAGCATCATCTTTATCATTTACATATCCACCTTCTTTAATAGAAAGTTTTTTAAAAGCATCTCCAAAATTAGCCATAATTTAATATTTATAAGGATTAGTACAATAACGAAAACAATCACAAGCATCGGCATAATAGTCTTCATTAAAACTTTTAATAGTAGCCCAAAATAATAGAACTTTAATTTGTACTTTATAAGTTATAAAACTAATTTCTCTATTATTTTTACGACAGATAGCAACTAATCTAATATTACCTTCATGTTTAATTATATACATAGCTTATTATTCATTAAGAACTCTATTAATCCAACCTCTAAGAAATTTAATATTATTTCCTTTACTAGCAATATCATTATAATATCTGATACGTTCAAGCTTATATTTAGCAATAAAATAATCAGCACTAATAGTAGTATCAGACTTATAAGAATTAAGAGAATCTTGAGTTCTACGAAGTAACTCTTTAGTAAGAACTAATTCATTAACAGCAGTAGAATCAGTAACAGGCACATATCTAATTTCAGGAACAGGAGTAATACGTTTAGCACATCCACTAGATAAACAAATAGCAAATATAACTAAAACTATAAATCCAATAATTACTCCAACTAAATTATCTCTATTTAGTTTCATATAGCAAGTTTAAATTGAGTTTGAACACCAGTAGCTTTAATCTGTAATTCTCTATCTTTAAGAACTTTACTAATATCATCACGTAAGTAATTCATTGTAAAGAACTTAGTAGTTTCAATAGGATTTTCTTTAATATGATAAAGACCATCAGAAAATCTTCTTGGCATACCATATTCGTTAAGTTCAAAATCACTATCAATATGACATAACCAAATACCTTTAATAGTTAAACCAAGTATATATTCAACAGCAAAAGCATACATACTAAGTTGTAAATTATATATAGCACCATTACAATTAGGAAGATGATTAAGAGGAGCTAAAAGTCGTTCATCTTTCTCAACCCAATTATTAGTTTGTTGTGCAGGTTTAACTGTCTTATCTTTTTTATAATAACCACTACTAAATTTTAATCCACCACGATTAGTTTTCCAATCTCCTACAACAGCACAATTAGTATCCTCATTAACAAGAAGAATATCAATAGTACCACTGATTAACCAATCTATAAGAAACATACCAATTTCACTATAAATCTTATAGCCTTTTTCAGTGTACATTTTAAAAGCATCATATATAAGAGGATATCTATTACCTGTAATTTCAATAAAATCATTAAGATTAAGAAGTTTATAACTAGCACCAAAATTAGGAATATCAGCAATAGTAACCATTACACCATTTTCTCTTTTATCAAGATAATTAATAGCCTGTTGAAACATAGATGCACCTTTAACTCCATCTTCAAGACCATTATGAGTATTAGTTCCACGTTCACATGCTTCTTTAGTAATAGTAGACCATTGCTCTTCTAGTTTCTTCTCACTTATCCCTAACTCTTTAGACTTCTTTCTTAACCAATAGTTCTTATCGAATTTAGGTTGATATTGATGGAGTATTTGAGTTGTACTAATATAGCTATTATTTAAAGTATCTGCATAACGATGTTGAGCTTCATTAAATATTAACCTAATATTATTATATCTATTATCTTTCAATTGCATCATATTTCCAAATAAAATTTTTACAAGTTTTACTTTTACCTGTTAAAGCAGCACTTATAGAACTAATACTAACATTAACAAATTTCGCAGCTTTAGTTATAGATTCAAATTTATTAATAATTTTATTAGTTTTTATATCTATTTGAAGAATAACTTTTTCAGATTTATGTTTATATGAATAATCATTATCATCAATATATCTCCAAATATACCCATAAGCGGTATTATAACAATACTTTTTATCACAAACAGATAAAATATTAATATTAGAACCTTTAACTGCAATAGTAGCTTGTTGTGCACTATCATAAATCTTAATAACTTTCTTTGTTTTAATATCTATTTGTTTTATTTTACGAGAAAGAGAATAAGACACATTTTTCTTTTTATTACACCATTCTAAATTATCAACATTGTTATTAATTTTAACTTCATCTAAATGATTAATTTCAGGAAAATTATTTGGATTAGGAATAAAAACTTCTCCAACAAGTCTATGAACATATTTGGGAATACTATCTATATTAACACATAAATAACCATTAGATTTAATATATTGACCTTTAATAAAATAGATTTTATTAATTATATTTAAACCTATAATTCTACCTTTAGTAGAAACTAAAATATGATTATTATAATATTTCCATTCTTCATTATCAAAAGAAATTCTAGAAATAAATTTTTCAATAGATTCATTAAAATAACTATTTCTATTATAATTTATATCCTTAAATTTAATCATATTAATATTATTAAGTTCAACACTAGCTTGGGTACGCTTCGGCACTGCGTGCCTACGCTATACTCCCCGTAGAGGATGGAGTGAGTCAGCATTAGCTTATTCTTCAATCATACTAGAAATAACTTCTGTACCTCCTCTACCAACAGCATTCTCTTGTTCATATAGAAGATTTTCCTCAGCAATATTAAGAGCTTTAATCATATTTGGAAATTGATTAGCTAAGTCATTAATCTGTTTCATATATCCAATAACAGTAGGAACATCTTCAAGACTTGCACCATCAGATAACTTATCATTCAATAGCTCATTTAGTTTGTTAGCAGCTAAAGCAACATTATGAATACCACGTTTAATGTTAAGAACAGCTTCCATACCAGCTCCAGCTTTTTGATTATAATATCTTTTAATTAATTTCCAAACAAGAATATCAGGTTGATAATTCTTAGGTAAATCAAAGTTTTCAATAGCCTTTTTAAGAGCTTCTTTTTCACTAAGACCTTCTTGTAAACAAGGACCTTTAGGGTCGCCAAGATAATAAATAACACCAACTTCTTTAATATACATATCTTTATTAGGAGATTTATCTCTAGTATAAAGAAGACTAACATCTCTATCAAGAAGTTGTTTAAGTGTAGGAGCTTTTGGCATACCAGTTTCATCTATGGTCAGCATCCAATCCAATTCCAAACCGTTCATATATTTCTTCTACTTCTTCATCAAATTCAATAATTTCAAGTTTACTCATAGCATATACCCAAAGATTAGCATAAGCAATACCGTGTTTTTTACTTAGTTTAATCCATTTAGGAAGAAGTTTCTTTTTAAACTTACGTTCATTAGTAATCTTTTCTTCTTCTTCATAATGTTTTTGCTTTTCTTCTTCCATAACTTTCGCAGTATATTCTTTATACTCTTCTCTAGTCATAGTTTTTCTAGCTTCTTTAAAATCTTTATAATGACTAATAAGTTTGGAACGATACCAATTCTTTTGAATAGTACCAATATGAGGAATAGCAACACATTTATCTTTTCGTATATTAATACTAGCTTCTTTTTCAAGATTCTCAATAATAGATTTACAAAGTATTCTTTCATCTCCTTGTAAACCAATATCATCTAGAATATTATTCATATCTTTATAGATAAGAATATAATTATCATCAAATTCTTCGTGTGAACTAGTATTAGCTATATTAAAATTAGAATTAGTTTTAAAATCCATAGTTGAAAGTTTAAGAACTCCTTTTAGTTTACTACTATAAACAAGAACACAAGTACCTATAATTTAAGTTATACAATGAGTAGTTCTAAAAGGAGTTCGATATTTAGAATTTAATATGGCAGCTAATTAATCTTTAGTAGAATAAATAAAAGGATTAGAATTACCAGATTCAGAATTAATAGCAGCTTTTAAATCATTAATAGCGATAACTTTAAATTCTAAGAACCAAACTTTTTGTCCTTTATTATATCCTTGTTTTTGTCCAAAAGTACCAACAGTAATAGAACGAGTTAATTCAGTATCATTAGTAATAAACTTATTAATAAATTGAGGACTAAGAACATTATGTTTAAGATAAAGATGATAACCACGTTCAAGAGTAGAACGGTCAATTATAATCTTATCCATTTTGTTCATACCAATAAGTTTAGAATCTTCATCACTAATCTTAGCAATAATTGGTATAACCTCAACAGTAGATACTTTATTATTAATAACACCAAATAAACTTTCATTTTGGCAAAGAGCTACAATACAATAATGTTTAGCAACTACTACATTACTAAGAACAGCTTCAAGTGCTTCACTTGTTATTTCACTTAATTCAGTAGGTATATTAATACCAAAATCTTTAAATTTACTTTCAACTTTAATCATAATACTAATTTATCTAGTTTTAATAATACAATCAAGACCTGTACTTCCAAGTTTAAGTTTACTTTGAATCTTAATTTCTTTTTTATTCCTATCTCCACTATGAAATTCTCTAGTGTGTTTAGGTTTAGTTTCACTTTTATCTTTTCCCATAACTTAATTGTTTTCAGCAAATGTAATAGTTTAAATGAATCTACCAAGAGAAAAACTAATTTTAACATTTAATACCGTAGAAGACTATATAAATATAAAAGTAAACTTGAATATGATAATTATAATGATAGAAATAGAGTTTATCAATATGTTGATGTAGTTAGTGAATATAAATAGGTGGGTGATTAAACTAGTCTTGGATATCCCGTCAAGTTCTAGGAGAAGATAGGACTGTTAGAAATAGTAATAACGATTGTAATAATGATAATAATGAAACTGTTAATGACGTTAGTGAAAATAGTGCATATTAATATTTTTAGTGAAGATAATAGTGATGAAAATTCTAATACGATTAATGAAAATGGTAATAATGAAGTAATGGTTACAACGATGGTGATAGTATATATTAATGTTTTGGTAAAAGTGATAATGATGATAAAAGTAATTGTAATAGTGAAAATAGTATATACTAATATGTTAGTGAGGCTAGTAAGTATAACCCCGGTCATGTTAAACTTGATTGACTACCCCCCGTCTAAAATTCTTAATGATAAAGAAGATAAAGATAATTGTGATTAATATAATAAATATAATAAAAATGATGATTATGATTATGAAGGTGGAATGAAAGGTACTAGTGATAATGAAGTAAAAGATGATGATTGAAGTGAAAGTATAAATAGAAATAGAAATAAAAGTAGAGGTGAAAGTGAAGTAAAAGATGATGATGAAAGTAGAGGTGAAAGTGGTATGTATTAATTTATAAGAAAAAATAATAAGGAAAATAACGGTGATAATAAAAGTAATGTATGTTAATATGTTAGTGATAATAAAAGTGATGAAGATAATAAAAGTGATAAAGATAGTAAAAGTGATAATAAAAGTGATGAAGATAGTAATGAAAATGAAGATAATAATGAAGATAGTAATGAAGATGAAGATGAAGATGAAGATGAAGATAAAGATAAAGATAATAATGAAAATGAAGATAATAATGAAAATAGTAATGAAAATAATAATGAAAATGGTGTATATTAATGAAAATGGTGTATATTAATGAAAATGAAGATAATAAAAGTGATGAAGATAGTAATGAAAATGAAGATAATAATAATAAAGATAATAATAATAAAGATAAAGATAAAGATAATAATAATGAAGATAATAATAATAAAGATAATAATAATAAAGATAATAATGAAGATAAAGATAATGAAGATAAAGATAATGAAGATAAAGATAATAATGAAAATGGTGTATATTAATGAAGATAATAATAATGAAGATAATAATGAAAATGAAAATGGTGTATATTAATGTGTAGACGATGCTAGTGAGTAGGAAGTGGGGGTCATTAAATTCATCTTGACTACCCCCGTCAAGTTCTAGGAGAAGATAAAGTTTTAACTCTCATTATCAACATTAAATATTTTGAGATTATTCATCTCATTACATTACTAACTATTAATACAAACAATTATGAAAACAAACAAAATGTTATTACTATTAGCTATTATACTAATGATTCCAGCTATCATATTAGTACTGAAAGTAGAACCAACTGGTGATGAACAAATTACTGCCATTGTATTTGGAATACTATCGGCTGTTGTTAGTTATCTTAGTAGAGATTAATCTCTACTAGTTAATGCTGCTCATTATCAACATTAAATACTTTGCAGTTGAAGAACAATTGCCAGTAATGCTACTGATTAGCATAATTAAAAACTTAATAGTCATGCCAGACGTAAAAGATTTATCTCAAGCTGCACAAGGTGCTGCTGTTGCTCCTGAGAATGTTAACGTAGTTGAACAAGCTACAAGTGTTGAACAAGCTAATGCTGCAAAAACTGAACAAGTTCAGACTATCGAAGCTATTGTCAAGTCTATTTGTACTGACGGTCATAGTCATGTAGTTAATACTACTATTACTAATATTGACTGTCAAGAGCGAACTGCTGCAAATGGCAAGTCTTACCTTAATGCATTTGTTACTATTAGCAATCCTGTTAAAGGTGCTCAAAGTATGCCTGATGGTACTCATAGAATGGGTATGCTTAGTGCTGTACAAACACCTTTTAATCAAGTATTACTAGTGATGCGCAAAGACAAGTTCTACGGTCGATTCGTGAACTATATTGCCGAAGCTGCTGAAGCTGGCTTTGCTAGTATGTACTTAACTGGCGTTAATATTAGCATATTTTGTCAGTTTGTTGCTGCTGGTATACAAGAACGTAATCCGTTTACACGTAAAGATAATCTTTATAATGTTGTAGATTATGACCGTTATGTATATCATATTATAGGTATCGAGCAACCTAATGATGCTGTAACTGTTGGTGCTTATAATGCACTTATCAAACAGCTTATGGAAGATGCTCGTGCAGCTATTGCGGCTAAACGTGACGCCAAAGCTAAAGCAGCTAGTTTTGTTGCTGCTAGTATTAGCGATGATGACAATATGCCGTATTAATCAACATTACGCTACTGACCTTCGGGTTGGTAGCGTTAATGCTATCAACAATAGTTTTGTTGGTGCTACTGCTAGTAAACAACATGGCAATGCTCATAGTCAACATTAAATAGATTGCAGCAAACGAACTTAACAGTCTGATAAGTCTTATTCATACAAATCTTGCTGTATTGTCTGATAAGACTAATTCTAATAATCTTGCTTATGAAAGTTAAACGTATTATTACTACTATTGAAGTAGAAGATAATAATTCTACTACTTCTGTTGAACTTACTAAACTTTTTCTTGATGAACATTATGTTCCTCTTGTTGTTACTAATATTAGTTCAAATGGGAACTCAACTGATATTAATAAACTATATAGAGCTGTAGATAATAATCGTAATCTTATTGTATTAAAACTTGCAGGTATCGCTAAGAATATTAATGATGCTCTAGATGAAGGTAACGTTCGTGGAGAATCTCCTACTGAATAAGATGATATTGCTGCTAGTAAAAATAAACAACATAGCTTATATTAATATTAATCATCCTAACCGTAAGAAGTTATATATATATTATATATATAATATATATATAGACTTTTACTCTAATGTACACACGTGCGTGTATGTGTAATAGACTATTGCTCATGCTCTATACAGCTTGGTTTGACTTGTTCAAACCAAGCTGGTATTACTAACCTTGATAATCTTGATAATATTAATACTAATTTTGATAATCTTGATGTAGTTATTATTGATGATTTTGTTATAGATATTATTAGTCATGTTAGTCATACTTCGAAACTTGCTACACAAGTTTCTCGAATTAGTGCTATTAGTCTTGATAGTCTTGATGATTTTGCTAGACTTGCTAATACTAGTCGAGCTAGTGCTAATCATATCCATCCTCTACGGGGGGTCTACACTACTAATTCAGCTAGTTTTGATACTGCTAATACTGGTCATATTGAACTAGGTAGAGCTAGTATTGGACATGAAGGTCATATTGAACATGAAAATTATGATGAATTTGATGGTGATTATGGTCATATTGAGCCTGATTTTGCTATTGGTGACTATAACTAAACTTGGTCATATTGATACTATTCATGACTGATTTTGCTATTGATGGCTAGTATTGACTATGACTGATTAACTTGATTTTGCTAGCGGTGACTAGAGGTAACTAGTGATATTGCGGATGATATTGAATGTGGAGAATGTAATAGTGTAAGCAATGTGAGATTGAGAATGAGTATGAAAGTGATTATAATGATGGAGATGAGAGTAAAGCTGCTTGAGTTGATGCTGATGATAATACTAGAAAACCTCCTATTCCTCATCCTACCCAACCTCTTCCTCAACCTCCTATTCCCAATCTATCTAAACCTATTGCCTAATCTCCCTCTCATTCTCATCATCTCCCTCTCATTCTCATTATCTCCCTTTCATTCTCATCATCTTCCTCTCATAGACATTATCTATCACATCTCCATCTCTAATAGACCCAATCTATTAGATAAAATCTATCTTATCTTCATCTTTAATAGATTCTATCTATTATCATCTCTATTATCATTATCATCATCTTTATGATTATTAGTATTAGTTCTATCATGAACATTAGTGTAATCATCATGATTAGTCATATTAATATCTTCAAGTTTAGCCTCAACAGTATTGTCAAGTTTAATAAGACTTCTAGTCATACTAATCAATAGCATTAGTTCTAGCTAATAATAGCTCTACTAGTAGTATTAGTATTATAATGACTATTAAACCTAGTCTTAATAGTAATATTAATATTAATCAAACTAATATTGCTAATACTGATATTGATTATGTTCTCTATACTCTTTATACTCTTGATGTTGATTATGTTTATTATATTCGTTATATTTATGATGTTGATTATATTCTTTCTCATTTAAATTCTATTGCTATAACTATTTTAGTTATTTTAATGCAGCGATTCAGTATTAGTTAGAATTATAATATAAATAAATTATAATATATTTGGAGTATTAAATTTAATCGTTATATTTGTTGCGTTAGTCAGTAGAATAATATTGCTACTGATAATAATATTAATCTTAAACTTATAAGTGTTATGGTAAATTTTGATAATGTTACTACTGGTATTCCACAAAAGCCTAGAAAAAAGACTATGGCTGAAAGTTTAGAAGAAGCTAAACAAGAAGGTAGACTTGTTGTTCCAGAAGAGGATAAACAAGAAAATGCTGTTGTTAGTATTGAAACTGTTCAATCTAAGTCTGATAAACCTAAGAAAAAGAAGAAAGTTAAAGTTAGAAAGGATGGTGAACAAACTGTTACTGTCAGTCAAGAAGATAATGATTTTAAAGATGCTAAGACTGATAAGCGTGGTGTTCCTGTTGGAATTAATGTTCCTCAGCATATTCTTGATGTAGTTTGTATTGTTAAGTTTAATGCTGCTTTTAGACGTCATACTTCTCTTAATATTCTTCATACTTTAGAAGACGATAGTAGGATTAATAACTCTAAAGGTGCTTATGTTGATTTTCTATGGAATAAGTTTAGAGTTACTGCTGATGGTGGTCTTCGTAGAGAATATAGATATACAGAAGATTTATTTATTGATGCTCTTATTAAAGCTCATGCTGATGTAGCTACTGATAATCAAAAGGTTATTAATAGTATGATTGATACAGAAGCTGAACTTAATAAAGCTAAATCTCCTGATTAACTAAGTTTGTAGTATAGACTCCCCGTGGAGGATGATAGTGTTGTTGAATTAGTTAAAGCTAGTCTTCATTTGCTATTCATTTTTATCCATTTTGTTACAGGGTTTTATATTTGTTTGTTTAGAGTTAAATACATTGATGATAATCATCCTCTACTCGGAGTTTATTTTAAATATATTATTATGGAAAGAACTGATATTTATTTTGTTGAAGATGATACAAGTTTCAATAATAATGTTGAAGGTGTTGAAATTCATGCAGAATGTCTAAGTCAAGATTATGATGACATTGCTTGGGAACCAACAGTTGATGATACTCCTGCTGTTGATCCTGAAAATGATATTTTTGGTTATTACGATTAATTAAATGTTTGTATTATGAATTATAATGAAATTTTTGCAAGTTATATTATGTCTGAATTACATAACGAAGCCGATTTATCAAAAAGTTGTGAATATTGTAAAGAATTAGATGATTTTAGTGAAGCTATTAAAGGTAAAGGTTTATCTAGTAAAGAATACGTTTTAGCTATTAGTTTATTTGATTTTGTTTATAGAGAAAAACATTATGTTGAATCTTTTGGTAATACTAGAGAAAGTGTTATTGAATATGCTCTTGATAATTTTCAAATAGATTGGTTAGTAAGACGTTGGGATAGCGTAATTAAATTTAAGGATGAACTTAAAAATGTTATTGCTGTTCTTCCTCAAAGTTTTAAAAATATTATTGTTGATATTGTTGATACGCAATCTCTTATTAATCATAATATTGCTGAACATCTTATTAAAACTTCTGAAGAAGAATCAATTGAAATAAGTAAGATGCTTATTCCTACTACAGATAATGAAAATAAACTTAAACACTTTACTGAAAATGAACTTATAGAAGAACTTAAACGTAGAGAAAAAGAACGAATTGCTACAAAATAATTAATAATCCCATTTTAGATACTATGGGTCCAAGTGTGTTATGTTTTAGTCATATAATACTTTTTGGTTAAATATTTGGTGTTAATATTTTAGTTATTATTAATTGTGAAATTAGTAATAATAGTGATTGTGTAAACTCATATGTTATTTGTGCCTAGCTTTGTCTGTGAAGATATTGCTAGGCTTTTTAGTATGTATATTATTAACTTTAAACATATAATTAAAATGGATAATTTTGATGAAATTATTTTTAATGGTCTATTAGATAGATACATTGAAGAACAAGCTAAGTTTGAAAAAGGTCAAGTTGTGTATATGGAATATACATATCAATATCATAATCAAACTAAACTTGGTGTTTGTATTGGTATTATAACTAATGTTACAGTTACTAAAGTTGAACGTACAGTAGGTAATAATAAATATATTGATTATCCTATTGTATATGCTGTAACTCATGCTAAAGGTGTTAGTTATTATGTTAATGAATGTAAACTTGGTTCTGTTTCTGAACATATACTTAAAGAACGTCTTAAACGTGGTGATAAAAATATTTCACAAAGTAATGATTCGGAGCAAGACAATTAGGTATTATTGCCTGTTATATCTTCGTAGATATAGTTCTTTTGTCCTCTATTAAATTTTGATATATAATATGATTAATTTATCAAGAATCATATTGCGTTCAATATATGGCAAAAGAACTAGCTAATAAATGTTAAATTAAAATTTTAACACAGTTTTACTATGAATTATATTTCTTATAAACAAGCTGATGGAACTATTGTAACTGAACTTAAAGTTAAACTTTATGATATAGTTATATTATCTAGTGGATATTGGAAAGATGAACTTGGTATAGTTTTATATATTGATGAAGCTAAAAAACAAATTAAACTTCGTGTTATTAAATGCGGTATGGATTTAACTCTTAAAGTTAAAGATGTTCAATTTGTTAATCATAATAATAAAACTGTTGCTAAGTCTTATATTGATTTATGTAATAAACTATCTGCTGCTTTTCGTAATAAATATACTGATAAACAATATATAAAAGATAATTGGTTTACAGATAAATTTATGATTAATGATGTAACTGCTGATACAATTGCTACAGGTATTGGACATAATATTGTTAACGAAAATAGTGATAATTATTCTGTTAGAGCTATTCTTTGGCTTAGTTATATAAAAGATTATATAGATGTTTTACTTAAATATGGTGATTTTGATTTTGTTATTAAAGCTTGTAAAATAAATAATATTAAAATTGAACTTATTCGTAAACTTTATAATTACTTTTATGAATGATACTATTTTATTTATTCTAGGAATTATTACTGGTGTATGTATAATTCTTTCTATTAAACTTTATGGTGCTCATAAAAGAATAGATAAATTAAGTGGTGAGTTAGAATTTGCTATGATTAAACTTGAAAAAGTTGATTATATTCTTCGTATAATTAGTAATAAGTTTAATAATGTTGATAGTGAAAAATAACCAATTCCATCCTCTACGGGGGAACGCCACGGAGCGTAGCGTAGTGGCACTACTGATATAAATGTTATTGATATTAATAATTTTATTATGAGTACAAATATTGATATTATATTGCTTATCTTTGTATGTTTTATTATACTTATCATTCATGCTGTTGCTGATTATAATATTCATACTGGCAGAAATGGTATTGAAGAAATTAATTCTGCTATTTTAAGAGATATTATTATTGTGATAATTTATCTATTTACTAAATATACTATTATTAATCTTTAAAAATGTAAAGTACTTATGGGAAAGTATGATGAAGTTTCTGTTGTTCGCCAACTAAGTAAAGTTGGTTCTATTGTTGGTATTAATACTGTTGATAAAGTTATCAAGATTGCTAAAAATGGTATTCTTGGTAATGGTACTAATGGTAAGATTGATTTTCTAACTCATTATTGTGGATATCATCTTATTGTTATTGATATTATTCAACAGCAAAAAGAACGTGATGAAGAAATAGCTGCTAAGAAAGCTGCTAAAAAGGCTGCTAAAAAGGCTGCTAGAAAAGTAGCTATTTATAATAAAAATAAAGACGAAAATACTATTGAAGGTATTTCTCGTGCTGTAAGTAAACGTATGCGTGCTATTAAAAGAAAATAGTATGCTATGGTTAGTTTTAAATTCTCATTTGGAGTTGTAGGTAAATCCAAAGAGAAAGAACAAATAAATAAATATGTTATTATAGTTGCTAAATGTGAGGGAATTATTAGATATGTTGATAATACTTATAAAGTAGAATATAATGGTAAACTATATAGCATAACTGGTGAAAGTTACAGAACTAAAGGAAAGAAAGTTATTTATGCTAGAAGACTAGATAAATATAATCATAGAATAAAAATTATAAGAGATAGTGAAAATAGAAAAACTGTTGATACTAGATTTTATATTCCTTTTGCTGCTGGACTTATAGCTAAAGGTAAAATTGTTAAAATGCCTTTTGCTAAGGAACTATTTCATATTACTACGTGTTATAATCGTGGTGATAATGAATCTACTATTTTAGCTTTTCAAGAATGGAAAGAATATGAAGATAAAGTTAAAAATAATCTTATTGATATAAATAATGAATTGGAATGATTAGTAAACTAGAAATAGCTAATACTCCTAAGAAAGACAATAATATTACTTTTACTAAAGACCAAGAAATTGCTGTGCATAAACTTATTGAGTTTCTTGCACAGCCTTGGGATGATAAAAAGTTTATTAATGCTCTTTGTGGCGCTGGCGGTACTGGTAAAACTTTTGTTATTAAATATGTTATTGATAATTGTAAATGGTCTAATAGCGTTATAGGCTGTGCTGCTCCAACTCATAAAGCTTGTAGAGTTCTTAGTAGTTCTATTGGTAATAAAGAAGTTAATACAATACAATCTGTATTTGGTTTTAGGCTTGATGTTGATATTGAAAACTTTGACCCAGAAAATCCTGCTTTTAATCCTAAAGGTAAAGATAAACTTGATGGTCTTAAAGTATTAATAATTGATGAGGCTTCTATGTTAAATGCTAAACTTGTTAAGTATATTAGTAATAGATGTAAAAAGCTTCAAATTAAAATTATTATGCTTGGTGATTCAAGTCAGCTTCCGCCTGTTAATGAAAAGACAAGTCAAGCATTTCTTATATCTAGCAATACTTATTATCTTAAAGAAATTGTTAGACAAAGAAATAATAATCCTATTAGTAAACTTCTTAAACTTCTTCGAGAAGATATAGAAAATAAGAATACTTGGAAGTTTCTTGATTATATATCTAAAAATAAACAAGAATATAATGAAAAAATTGAAGGATATTATGTTTGTGGTCAAGCTGAATTTTCTGAAATAATTGATACTTGTTTTAATGATGAAGCTTATACTAAAGATATAGATATGTATCGTATTATGGCTTATACTAATAATCGTGTTGCTACATGGAATAATTATGTTAGACATTCTATTATTAAAGATGCTGATAAAAGTTTGATTACTAGTAATGACTTAATAATGAGTTATGTTACAATAGTTAATAATTTTAATGATATTATTATTAACAATAGTGAAGAATATATCATTAAAGATATTATTGATACTGTTGATAACACTTATGAGTTTAAAGGGTTTCTAGTTAAATTTCAAGCTATTCATGGTGGTGAAATAACTCAACCTTTATTTGTTATTAATCATACTGATAATTATACATTTCAAATGTATTATAAGAAATTGACTGAGCTTATTAATGATGCTAAACAAGCTAGTAGTTCTGAACGTGGAAGTAAATGGAAACAATATTTTGATTTTAAACGTAAATATCTTCTTGCTACTAATGTTACGAATAGTAATGGTAAGATTATATTTAGTAGAGATTTAGATTATGGTTTTGCAATTACCTCTCATAGAGCACAAGGTTCTACTTATAAAAATGTTTTTGTAGATATTAATGATATGATTTACGATAAGTATGGAAATCCTTATACTAATAGAGATGAAATGCTTCGTAGATTATATGTTGCTTGTTCTCGTGCTAGCAATCAATTAGTATTATGTTATGGCAAATAAAACAGTTGATGAATATATTGATTGTATAAATTGTCCTAATCGTATATTTAATACAGGTAGTTATATAATTGGTGGTAGAGGAAGTATTCATGGAGATATTGTTTTCTTATTTCCTAAAAGCGATAAAGAATATAATAATCAATTATTTATTGATGTTGGTAATCTTTATGATGAATATTCTGGACGTAATAACACCGAAGATGTATATATGACTTATAGTATTAAATGTTCTTGTTCTAATAATTATGATACATATAATGCTGCTGTTAATAATTGTCGTAAAATTCTATGGAAAGAATTAGCTAAAATTAATTATAAATATCTATTTATATTTGGTGAAGCATGGAGAAGTATTAGTAATAATCCACTTCCTAGATTTATGGCTACTGGCGGTAAATATGTACTTGTTAATTATTCTCCTTTTGTTAAATATAAAGATGAAAATCTTTATCATACTTTTAAACAACGTTTTGTTGATGATGTTATTTGGGTTACTAAAAATAGAAATAATTATGGTATTGGAATATAAATGATTAATTGTATAGGTTATGATGTTGAAGTTCTAAGAAATTTCTTTTCTATAACTTTTGTTAGTATTAACAGCTATCTTAAAGTTTTTAAAGATTGTGTTGGAGATGATGGAAAAGCTATACCTTTAGTTCAAAAACTATCTGTTGAACAGATTAAAGCTCGTCTTAAAACTGTTGAAAAGTATAGTTTTTATATTACAGATAAAGATGACAGTCAATTACTTACTATAATAGATTATATTAATAAGACTAGACTATATAAAGATTCTAATGGAAATATTATTCGTACTGATTTGTATGGATTTAATAGTTTTAATTATGATAATCTTATGGTTGCTGCTTTACTTAGTTTTTATATGCGTACGAATAGTACGAAAGAACTTATTACTAAGTTATATGAAACAAGTAAAACTATAATTAATAGTCAAAATGATAAAGATAGATTTAAAAATGATTTTTATCTTACTAGTCTTAGAAAATATAAACTACCATTTACTGGTATTGATGTAATGAGAATATTTGCTCTTAACAAGGCAAGTTCTGTTATAGATAAGAAAACAGGAGAACGTAAATATGTTCCTAAAGGTCTTAAGCAAACTTCTATTAATCTTCAATGGTATGAACTTCTAGAATACGAACTTCCTAATATCAATGAAAAAGAAGCTGAATTATATAATAGTATTCCTAATCTTAAAGGAATGACTGTTCAACAACTTAATAAGTTTGTTGATAAATGGGATAGATTTATTCTTGATGAATATATTGAACCTATGATGCATTATAATCTTAATGATGTTTTTATAGTTTGTGAAATTGTTCGTCTTTATCCTGAAGAAATTAAATCCAGATATGCTATTAGTAGAGCTTATGATGTAGACGTTCTTAATTCTAGTCGTAGTAAAACTGCTGATATTCTTTTTGAGAAGTTTTATAGTAAATTTAGTGGTCTTGCTCCTGAACAATGGAAAGGTAAGAAAACTGAAAGAACTGCTATGAGTTTTAAAAAAGTTATTTTTCCTTTTATTAAATTTAAAACTAAACCTATGCAAGATTTTCTTGATGAATGTCTTAAAACTACTATTTATAGAGTTAATAAAGATGCGTTTAGTAAAGAAGTTAAAATTGGAAATGTAACTTATACTGTTGCTACTGGAGGTTTACATAGTCAAGATAATCCTGTTGAATTATGGAGTAGTGGTAGAGAACTATATCCATCCTCTACGGGGGGTCAACACGATATCCTTGTTAATGATAACGATTATGTTTATATTCATGCTGATATTAATAGTATGTATCCTAGTATTATTGCTGCTCATAAAGTAGCTCCAGCTCATCTTGATACTAATGCTTTCTGTAATCTTATTGAATGGCTTAAAAATAAGCGAGTTGAAGTTAAGCATAGTAATGAAGATATTGTAGATGGAATTGATAGAGATACTTTAGCTTTGGTTCTTAAGATTGTTATTAATTCTGTTTATGGCAAACTTGGGTTTGAAGCTGGTAATCTTTATGATAGACTTGCTGTACTTAAAACTACTATTAATGGACAATTAATGATGTTAATGTTAGTGGAAGAGTTAGAGATAAATAATATTCATGTATTAAGTGCTAATACTGATGGTATTGTTATTAAACTTTATAAACGAGATATTGACATTTATAATCGTATTAAAGATACTTGGGAAAATATTACTAAACTTAAGTTTGATACAGATTATTATAATTGTCTAATTAGCAGAGATGTAAATAATTATCTTAGTCAGTTTAGAGTTATTAAAAATGGTGTACATAAACTTAAACTTGAATCTAAAGGTGCTCTTAATCCTATGATGTATTCTTTAGATTTAACTAAAGGTTATTCTATGCCTATTGTTGCTCAAGCTATTGAAAACTATTTTCTAAAGAACAAACCTGTAATGGATACTCTTCAAGAAGCTACTAATATTCTTGATTTTTGTTTAACTCAAAATGTTGGTAAGCAATTTCATGTTGAAGAAACTAAAATTGAAAATGGACAAGTTATTAGAATTGTTTGTCAAAGATATATTCGATTTTATGTTTCTAATAATGGATATATAATTGAAAAAGTTCATAACGATAATGGTTCTCGTAATAGAATGGCTGCTGGTTCTGTAGTTACAGTTATTAATACACTTGATGATAAAGATATTTCTTTACGTGATATTAATTTTAAATTTTATTATCAAGAAGTTATGAAGATTATTAATCCTATTAAACTTAAAATTTCTCCTAAAGGAAAAGGTAAAAGTAAAATTAAAAAATATAGTGGTATGTATAATCCTATTTTTAATGAAGATGATTTTGAATGAAAAATGTATTAGAAGAATCTTATAATAAACTTATTAATAAATGGGGTTCTAAACAATATAAAGGTGTTGGAACTATACATTGTGTTCAACCTCTTCAATATACTGAAATTATAAGTAGAATTATAGTTCTTATGCGTAATAAGAATCCTAATATTAAAATACTTATTGTTGTAGGTGTTTGGAAGGAAAGAACTGAAATTGTTGATGCTCTTAAAAATAATAATATAAATATAGATACTATTAATATTCTTACTTATACTTATATTAATAGTAAATATAATCATAATTATGATGTTTCTATTGTTGTTGGAGTTAATGAATGGAATCTTTATGTTAATACTGCGTTTAATCATGCTAGATTTAAACTTATGATTATAACTAAAGATACTATTGATTCTGCCAAATTAAGTACAATTTATCTTAATATTCCTCCTATTAATGATAGTATAAATTCTAGTAATATTAATGGAGTTCGAGCTTTACTCCCCGTAGAGGAACATAGAGAGCCTATTCTATTTATTAATCAAGAAGATATTGATAATTACGATAAATATACTGAATATATTACTCAAACTATTCAAGTATTTGGTAATCTTGATAATATTAAATATGCTCAAAGTGGTACTCCAGATGGACGTAGTGCTATGCAATATATTACAGAAATAGCTGAGTATAATGGATGGAGTAATAATATGGATATGACTAATCCTTTTAGTGAACAAATAGATAAATGTTATAATCCTATTGTTCTTACTGAAAGAGTTAAGACTTTCTATAATATTGTTCGTGAACGTACTCTTCTATGTTCTGATAATGTTTGTAAACTAGATAGAATTGTCGAGATTGTTAAAGATAATCCTGATAAGAAATTTATTATTATTAGTAAGAGAGGAGAATATGCTGCAACTATTACTAAATATATTAATGATAAATTAGGTGAAATATGTGGTGATTACCATGATAAGATTGATGATAAAGTTCTAGTTGATTCTAATGGTATTCCAATTTTATATAAGACCGGAAGCCAAAAAGGTAAGCCTAGAATCATCAAATCTAAGGCTATTTCCACGCTGAATTTGAAGGCTTTTAATGATGGCTTATTAAGAGTATTATCCATAAAAAATAGTTCAAATACGGAGCTAGAAACAAGCGTAGACGAATGGATAATAACCTCACCATTATGCGATACAATAGATGAACTTATATATAGATATAATGGTATTAATTGTAATCAATCAAAACTTAAAGTACATAAACTTTATATAAGTGGAACTATTGAAGAAGCTGCCTTAAAGAAAGAAAAGTTATCACCTAATCATCAGATTATAGAAAATGTTAATTCTAACATTTGTGCTCAAAATTTTGATGATATTATTTGTTAGTATAAATATAATAGTTACATTTGTAGTGTAATCAAAATCGCTCTTTGATGTAATGGACGAAGAAAAAGAAATTAAAGTTAATGATACTGCTATTACTACTAGTAATAATGGTATTGAAAAACACAATGGTATTCAACATACCAATGCTGCATATCAGTTAAATTATATGAGTGAAGCTGAAATTGCAGATCTTGAACTATTTATTAAACGTGTTATGCGTAGTGATAAATGTGGTATTAAGTCTATTGAAGATGGTCTTGCTATTGCAATGCGAGCTAAAGACCTTAGACTTCCATTTTCTACTTGTATTGAACATATTCATGTAGTTCAAGGTAAAACAGGTGTTGATGTCCATATTATTAAGGCATTACTTGTCAAAGGCAGCGTGAGTTGGGAAAAAATAGATGATTATCGCGCTCTGTACGAATATACAGATGGCTTTAATGCTTATGATGAAGATAAACTTCCTCAAGACTGTATTAAGTGTCTTACTCCCAAAGAGGCACAAACTAAAAATACAGAAGATAAAGAACATGAACATATATATGTTTATCCTGTTAAATATTATAAAGATTATAATGGTAATGTATATAAAGAATATCAGCTTAATGGTAAGTTTGAAATAGCTACTAATCCTGCTGAAGCTAAACAAATTGCTTCTACTGGTAAAGTTCCTGTTTATAGAATACCTGCTATTCCTATTGATTATATTACTCGTTATCGTTTTTATCGTAAGATTGGTGGACGTGATGTTATTGCTGAGGGTGAGTTTACTTATAAAGATGCTATTGTTGCAGGATGTTTTGAAAAAGATACTTATAAGAAATATCCTAAGATAATGATTAGTCATAGAGCATTTGTTTATGGTGCTCGTGAAATTGCTAATGATTTAATTATGGGCTGTCTTAGTACAGAAGAATTAAAGACTATGCAAGGAATTGATTTGAGTAATGAAGATATTATTGATATTACTGAAATTCAATAACATAAACAAGATAGAGATTTTATTATTAAACAAAACAGTTGTAAAACTGATATTATTAACTTTTAAAATTTAAGTAAAATGAAAGATTTTAGCAAAGGTTTAAGTTTTGGTATGGGTATTGTTAATGCTGGTCAAAGAGCAGTTAGTGAAGAACCTGAATTGGTAGTTGTTTCTACTCCTGGTAGTTTCCGTATGACTGCCCAAGTTTCTAAAGCTCTCGGCATTGCGCATGGTGAATATGTAATGTTCATTAATAACTGTGCTAATATTGATAACGCTATTATCAATAAAGTACCCGAAGTTGTCGCTTTCTGTGAAGAAAAAGGTTTGGATGTTGATTCTCCCGAAGCTGCTATGGCTGTTCATGCTGAATTTGATATTTGGGCTTTAGCTAAAGGTATTGCCGAACTTGATAAGAATGGTAATCCTTGTACTACTCGTATTCGTATGACTAAGAACGATAAAATTAAGTATGTTAATACTTATTTTAATGAAACTCTTGAAGGCGCTTTAGCTTCTTCTAATGAAGAGTTAAAAGCTGTTCTTACTCGTGAAGGTATTACAGAAGATGAACAAAAAGAACTTTTGATTAGCTGTATTCAGGGCGATGAAGTTGCTAAAGTTAAAGGTTCTAAATGTGCTAATACTGCTGCTTTGTCTGGTATTGGTGTAACTCTTAACTTTACTGATTCTAACGTATGGAAACAGTTGAAGTCTAATATGACCGATGAAGAAGCTACTTCTAAGAATCGTGTTTATTCTGTTGATATTGACAATTTGCAAGAAGCTGTTGTTAATAATGGTCATAAGGATGTAGTTGTTAAGATTGCTTTGCTTACTGAATATAAAGACGAAGATCCTATTCGTATTGGTAAGAAAGGTGAAGCTGAAAAGACTGAGAAATAATAAATCTTCGTCCTAATATTATAGTATTTTGAACATAGAGCCGTATTATTAGTAAATCTAATGATGCGGCTTTTATTTTATCTAATAATTCTTTTAATTACTTTAATTATGTCGACAGAAAAAGAAATTAAGAATGAAGCTGCTGTTGCAGCAAGTGCTGAACAAACTGCTAATGCAGAAGTACAAACACCTAAGAAACGTAAAGGTAGAGGTATTAATAATGAATTACGTGATGTAACTCGTAAGAAATTTGATGAACGTACTGATTGTAATAAAGCTAATGGTTTATTCATTGGACATCTTGAAGATGTTAAAGTTGATTGGGCTACATTGAAAGATGATGTTCAAGGTATGCCTTCATTTGCTGGTATGAGTATTCCTTATCTTACATATACTTTTGCTAGTAATCATGAAAATATTAACGAGCGTCGTTATGTAACTCAACGTCTTCTTCCTGCTGAAAGTAATGTTGAAACTATTCCTGGAGCTAAAAGTGCTTGGAAAGTTGATAACATCTTCCGTTTTATGAAACATATTTATAATGTTTTTGCTCTTAAAGGACGTGATTTAACAGAAGAAGAAATTGATGCTCTTACTCTGCCTTTTGAAGACTTTGATGAAAACATGCAATATGTTCCTGTTGAACCTGAAGAAGTTATTGCTGGTTATAAAATTGTATTTGAGAATTATGTTAAGTTACTTAATAATAATGGTAAACCGGTTTATAAAGATGCCAAAGGTAAGCCTATTACTATTTGGATGAAACTTCTTCGATTCATTAAGAATGATGGTAAATGGCGTGCTGTCGTTGGAAGTAAATCTTCATTTGGTGATTTAGGATTTCCTACATTTATCAACGATGGAGTAATTGAACTTTATAAAGAACAAACTGCTCCTAGTCTTCATATTGACCCTTATAAGGAAAGTATAGTTTATAAGCAATCTGCTGAACAAGCTAAACAACCTAATGTTGCAATGCCTGGTGTTAATGTTATGCCTGGTGTTCAACCTGCTTCTCCTATGAATCCTGTTGGTGGATTTAATGATAACGCAGGTTTCAGTCCTTTTGGTGGTGGAGATGATGCTGCTGGTGCTTTTGTTAATCCAACAAGCGATTTGCCATTCTAAAAATTAAAGTTAGTTAAATAGTTGTATATAAGAGGATTAGGTACTAATTTAGTGCCTAATCCTCTTTTTTTATATGTTCACGATAAAGGTCAAATTAAGTATATTATGAAAAGAAATATTGGAAATACTATTTTAACTAAAGATTATATTTTCTCTAAAGTTAGTCAAATAACTATTTTTAGTACCTATACTGGAATTAGTGTTGAAGATATTCAACATTGTATAGATACTGGAGAATTTATATCTAGTCCTTTTCGTGAAGATACTCATCCTAGTTTTGGTTTTAGATATGATAATAGAAATAAACTTAAAGGAAGAGATTTTGCTGGATATTGGTGGGGAGATTGTATAGATGCTGCTGCAACTGTTCTCTCTGAGATTGTTCATAAGCAAATTGATATTTCTATTAAGAGTCAATTTCTATTTGTTCTTAAACATATTGCTTATACTTTTAGAAATATTATTTATGGACAAGACAAAGATGAAAACAACGATAGTAGTATTGCTAGGGCTATTAGTAATGTACGTAATCATAAACCTATTATTGAACTTGTTACTCGTCCGTGGAATAATTTAGACGCTAAGTATTGGGGACAATTTGGTATTAGTCTTAATTTTCTTAATACTCATTTTGTTTATCCTGTTGAACAATTTTATATTAATCGTTCTACTAATCCTATTCCTAAATATTTTTATGATAAAGATAAGACTGATTTATGTTATGGTTATGTGCTTGGACAAGATAATAGAGGTATAGTTAATGTTAAACTCTATTTTCCTAATAGAAATAAGAAAACTGAAGTTAAGTTTATTACAAATAGTAATACTATTGAGGGAGTTATTAATCTTGAATTAGATAGATATGATGCTATTATTATTACTAAATCTACTAAAGATAGATTAAGTCTTGAAAGTTATATAAAGAATTATAGCCATTCCATCCTCCACGGGGGGTCTACACTGGAAACTAAGTATATTGGTGTTGTTAATATTCCGCATGAAACTTATAAACTTCGTCAAATTGAATATGATTGGCTTCGTAGTAAACTTACTAGAAATGGTTTTCTAATCAGTCTTATGGATAATGATAGAACAGGTCTTATGGAAGCTGTTATTCTTAAGAATGATTATGATATTATACCTATTATTATTCCTAAAGAACTTGGTGTTAAAGATTTTGCTGAATTAAGAAGTAGTTATTCTATAAATGTTATTAATGAATTAACTCAACAAGTTGTTAAATATATAGAAGATAATTATGGAGAAGAAACTGAATTTACTTGGAATACGGAAGAAAGTGATACTTTACCATACTAAAAGTTTAGTTGGTATTACTTATACCGTAATGCGTCCTATTACTGAAGAAGATGAAAAGAATATTGATAAGCTAGAATATCTTGATATAGATAATAGACATATTGATAAAAAAGATATTTATTGCTATGGAGAAATTAATTTATCTTCTGATGATGATATTCAATATCTCAAAAAGTTTAACTTACTTAATACTGATGATGGTGGAATTATTCATAGTAATTTTAATTATCAAGAAGGTTATGCAGTTATTGAAACAGTAGCTAAAACTTATCCTACTTTTGATGATATTGAATGGTTTAAATATAATCATTGTCTTATTGGTAAACCTGCTCGTATTATTATTTATAAATGTAAGAAAGAAGATTTATGATAATAAAAGGATACGAAGAAAAGTTAGATGGTATGTATATTAGATATATTAATCATCTAATTAATAAAAGTAATGCGCATGGTGCAATTGAATATTTTATTAAAGATTTAGATTGTACTACTATTTATGATGATGGTTCTCGTCCTAGACAAACTATTAATTATGGTTATCGTATTGCTATTTCTAGTATTGAATATATTCTTGACCAATTATATCTTGTTTTAGAAGAACATCCTGAAAAAGCTCAAGATTATATTGATTATCGTAATAATATTATTAAAAAAGTTATTAATATACATGAAAAGAATATTGATTTCGAGAGAAGAAACCCAGTACGATATTATACTAAAGAATCAAGGAAAAGGACTAGAAGTTCTAGCAGAGTTAATACAGCAAAAGACATCTTTACAAATAACGCCATTGATGTTAGCACCGGTGTTGCAAAGGCTGTTAAGCCTAAAAAGGAAACGGTTGCTCAGCGTAAAGCTAAACTTCTAGGAGGAAAAGCTGTTAGTTTTGCATTTAGTGGTTTAAAAATAAGTGAAAACAATGAATAAACTTTATCGTAGAAATAATAATGGTGCTCCTACTGTTTGGTGGGCAGAACTTGACAGTGGTACTAATAGGATCACTGTTTTTTATGGTCTTATTAGAGGTAACATTCGTAAAGAGATTTATACTGTTACTCAAAAAGATGGCAATAAAGAACTTCAAAGTAGATATAATGATAAGATTAAACAAGGTTATAAATATCTTGTAGAGATATGTGATATGAACGATAGACCCCCCGTGGAGGATATAAATAGTCTTGAACTATATAACTTTCTCAACATTTATCTACCTAAAGAACTTACTAATGGAAATAGTGGTCTTCTACTCCCAATGCTTGCTAAAACGTATAGCGGTAATGTTTGGAAAAAAGTCGATTATATGCTTGGTCAGTATAAGATTAATGGTCTTCGTTGTATTATTACTGCTTATGCTCAAAATGATATGTTCAAACCTACCAGACTTCGTTTCCAAAGTCGTGAAGGTATTACTTGGCATACTCTTGGCTATCTTGAAGATTATCTTCTTTCTGTTATTCCTACAGATGTTATCGAAGATATGATTGATGGATATGTAGCTCTTGATGGTGAAATTTATCTTCCTGGTCATTCAATAAATGAAATTAATCATTTTGTTAAAGACCCTAATTGTCTTGAAAATAAACTTCTTCAATTTTGGTGTTATGATATTATGATGGAAGGTAATCAAACAAATAGAAATTGTTATAGATATCATATACATATACCTACTTTATTTGCTGATATTAATACCCATCTTAATAATAAAGAGCGACTCATTATTCTTCCTCATAGAATTGTTAGTACTGATAATGAAGCTATTGAAGCTAGAAATCATTATATTAATATAGGTTTTGAAGGTCTTATATTACGTAATCCAGATACTGATTATCAATACGGTCGTCGTAGAGTTAATTATATGGAAAAGTTTAAAGATACTGCTGAAGGAGATTTTGTTATTATTGATATTTATAAAGAAGAGAAGCGAGATTTACCTATTCTTCTTTGTAGAAATGATATTAATAATGAAACTTTTGAAACTAGATTAAGTTCTCCACATTCTGTTCAACGTGATGTTTTATATAATAAAGAAAAATTTATTGGAAAAACTGTTCATATACATTATGGCGAAAGAAGTGGAATTAGTAGAGTTCCGTTTCATATAAAAAGCGTTGTTTAAATGGAAATACTTGATTATAATATAATTAAAAATCATAGTTTAGATAGAACTAAATCTTACTTTAGTTATTATTATAAATCTATTATTCTATTTACTGATTATGATGCTAAAAGTTATAATTTTGCTACTAGATATAATGATATAACTAAAAAGAATGAACTTTATGTAATTCTATATAAAGATAAAGTTTCTAATGGTGGTGTTCCTCTTATTAGAGATGCTAATACAGGATTTAAGTTATTTCTTTCTAGTAATATTATTAATACTCTAGATAAAAGATTATATACTAAGTTTGTTGCTAGTAAATGTGATTTTAATATTAATGTTAAATTTGTAGAAGAACGTGATGATTTTTGTATTATTTATAATATAGATATTGATTAAGTTAAACCTAGTGCTCATATCGAGTGCTAGGTTTTCTTGTTTCAGACTGGATGTAAAATGATACATAACACGCTCGTAGATATGATTCTTTTTGCCTACATTGAATTTTATATATCAAAATGAAGAATCTATCACGATTCAATTTGCGTGGCATTGTGAGCTTTAAAATGCGTAATTCTTACTATTACATTCAGCATCAAATTTATCATTAAGTTTACTAGTAAATTCCTATTATATTTTTATATTTGTGCTGATAAAAAAACAAATTATTATGAATCTTAATAAACCTAGTCTTATTGGTATTAAAGGATTTAAAGGAAGTGGTAAAGATACTGTTGCTTCTATGATTAGTTATATCCTTTATGTTGGTACTACCAAAGCTAATTTTGATAGTTGGCATGTTCAACATCAAGCAGATATTGTTAGTAATAGTGAAATTATAATTCATTTTGCTGATAAACTTAAAGATGATATTACTGATTTATGTGGTATTAATCGTTGTTTATTAGATAATAGACTTATTAAAGAAACCCATTATTATAATTTTGCAACTGGAATTGTTTCTATGAATACTAAAGATTCTTACCATGTTATTGATGAAGTACCTACAAATTTATCTCATTTATTAGCATTAAATGGTAATAATGTTAGTATTAAAATTCGTACCCTTCTTCAATATTATGGTACTGAAGTTATTAGAAATAAGTTTTGGCAAGAAGCTTTTATTCGTTATACAATTAATAAAGCATTTGGTGTTATACATAAAGAGGGACGTTGTATAATAGCTGATGTTAGATTTGATAATGAATGTGAAGCTATTAAAAAATATGGAGGAGTTATAATAAGAATAGACAGAAAAGTTAATGAAAGTAATAACAACCATGAAAGTGAGAAAATAAAGATTTCTCAAGATGAATATGTTATTACAAATGATGCTACTCTTATGGGATTATTTTATAAAGTTCTTGGTTTTGTAATTAATAATATTGTATGAAGTTACATTCTATTTTTGGTATAAATGGTCTTGCTAGAACTTGTTTATGTTGTGGTAAGATTATAGGTTATACTCCTATTGGAGATAATGTTGATGAAGACCTTTCTAATAGTAAACAAATTGCTGATGCTACTGTATGTAAAGAATGCATAGATAAATTAGATAATGAAACTTGTTTTGTGGCTTGTGATGTTAATAAAGAAGGTTATGTAATTTCTACTTATGATACTTTATGGATTAAAAATAATGGTCTTAAAGAGTTTTTTAAAGAACTTGATTTAATACAACCTATTAATATTATGCCTAAAGAACATTTCTATACTGTATTTGGTAATGTAATTAAAGATTTTTATAGTAATAAAGAAGATGAAAATAATAGAACCTAAAGTTGAACTTTGGCGTCAAGAAGATGCTAAAGCTCATGTTGCTAGATGTGCTAGAGTTTGTTATGGAAAAGAAACAGGTAATGATGAAGCTACTGTTAAAAGATTAATTAATAGTAAACATTGGAGTATGTTTCGTCATGAAACTGTATATGCTATGATTCCTATTGAATTATGGTATGGAAATTTTGGAGAAATTCTTAAGGGTTATAAAGCTTCTCCTTATATTTCATGGGTTACTGTTAGAGATTATATATATGTTTCTACTAATGGTAATTTTATGTTAGATATAGAAAAATATGAACCTGTTTTATATAATGAAATTAATAATTATAGAGTTAGTGAAGAAGAATTTAATTCTTGTGAAATTGCTTATAATCTTTTTGCTCGTTGGACATTTTGTGTAGATACTCAAATTAGTACTTCTCGTGAATTAAATAGAGTTAGTCCTAATAATATTGCTGAAAAATCTACTCGTTATGTTTATGAAGATGGAACGATTTGTAGACCTCATTGGATGAGTGATGAAGAAGTAGATTATTTAAATAATGAACCTATTTTTGAAGAATGGTGCAATTCTCATAAAAAAGCATCTATTTATAGAAATAGTTGTAATGATTCTTTTAATAAATATAAACTTCTTGTAGATATTGGTATGCATCGTCAAGATGCTCGTGGCGTTCTTCCTCTTGATACTGCTACACGTTGTGTCTATACATATTCTACAAAAGAATGGTTTGATATAATTAAGAAACGTGTATATAATACCACAGGTAAAGCGCACCCTAATGCTACTATTATATGTAAACTTATAGAACAAGAATTAAATGAACTTGGATATGAAATTAAAATTTAATTTTAATAAAAGAAATAAATATAAAAAATATTGGAATAAATATGTTGAAGTTGAAAGAAAATATAAAACTGATACAGATAAAATGACAGCTAGTGATTATACTCATTTATTTGGATATTTGAATCCTTATTATCGTACTGCTTATTCAATTCCTAAACGTAAAAGATAATGGCTAGTATTTATAATATTACTGCTGAACTTGAGGATATATTTCTTGAGTTGGAAGAAAATGGTGGAGAGTTAACTCCTGAACTTGAAGAACGTCTTGCTATTACACAAGATAATCTTAAAGAAAAACTTAATAATTATCGTAAAGCATATACAATGCTTAATCTTGATGCTGAATCTTGTAAAAAAGAAGAACAACGATTAGCTGTTCTTCGTAAAACTAAAGAAAATAACGCTAATAGACTTAAAAGTGTTATGCTTGATGCTGTTATTACTTATGGTAATTTAGGTGAATCTGGTAATAGAAGTATTGATTTAGTTGATAGTAAACTTTATACTAGAAATAGTAAATGTGTTGAAGTAGATGAAAGTCTTAATCAAATATTTATTGATTTAGTATTAGACCATTTTAAAACTCTTTGGGATAATGATTTAATTACTGATGATATTGAATCATTTAATAGAGAAATTATGCTTGATAATATTAATACTAAATTTGCTATAAATTATCCTGAACAATCTGCTAAACTTAAAGAAGAAACTGGAGGTTATTTTACTCTTGATGATTTAGATTGTATTAAAGTTAAATTTGAAATTGAAAAACCTATCGGTGATTTAGCTAATAAAGCTAATTTTGATTTGATTAATACTTTCTTTAATCATCAACATGAAATGACTAGAAGTAGTTCTGTTAATAAAACTACTATGAAAAATATTCTTAACAATGGTAGAGATATTAGTATTGCTAAGTTTGTCGAAAATACTAGTCTTATTATTAAATAGCTAAATTATACTCCCCGTGGAGGATGATGTGCATTTCATCCTCTACGGGGAGTCAACACTACTAATCTTGTTAATTATGGAACTAGAAGATAAAGTAAGAGAAGTAATTAAATGGTATATAGATACCTATGGAGTTACTAACAGTCAAGCTATTAGAGATATTGAACGTATTATTGAATATATTAAAACTTATAATTAATGTATAAAGTTAAAGGTAAACCTTGGGCTTATTCTGGTGCTATTGATGTATCAAATTGTTCTACTGCTAAAGAAGTTATGATTAAAGCTAATCTTAACTTTGAAGTAGCTAAATGTGAATTGGTTGGTAAAATGCCTATTAAACTTACTGGTACAGATGAAGAACTTGACAGAATTATTAAAGAACAGAAAAATGGCGCTCACGTATTTGGTACTGACATTTATCGTAAGTGTGATAACGCTTTTGCTACCTATCGTACTGATTGCAATATTCCTCTAGGAACAGTTAGAAATAAATATACAATTGTTCAAAATAATGAAGCTTTTAATTTCTTTGATGATGCAATTGGTAAAAATTCTGCTATTTGGCAAACTGCTGGTTTTTGGGGTAATGGAGAAAGAATATTTGTAAGTGCTAAACTTCCAAATAATTTTCTTGTTAAAGGTGATCCTGTTGAAAATTATTTAGTATTTACTAATACTCATGATGGTAGTGGTGGAGTTAAGATTTTATTTACTCCTATTAGAGTTGTTTGTCAAAATACTCTTAATGCTGCTATTCATTCTAGTAGTAATTATGTTAGTTTTAGACATACATCTAGTGTTCATAACAAAATTAGTATTGCACAAGAAATATTAGGTATTAGTAAAATTAAATCTGAAGAATTTGCTCAATATTGTAATTTGCTTGCTGATATTAAAGTTACTGATGAAGATGTAATTCAATTTATTGGAGAAAATATTCTTACTCAAGATGAAGTTCAACGTCTTAAAGATACAGGTCATACTATTAAAGATATAGCTTATCGTAATGGTTTAGCTTTATCTGATAGTAAAATAAGTAGTAGAAAAATGAATGTTATTTCTGATACTTATAATTATTATTTTGATGGTCCTGGTCAAAGAGATATTTTAGGTACTGCTTGGGGAGCTGTTAATGCTGTTAGTGGATATTATTCTAATATAGATAATATTGAAGGTACTAAACGTTTTGATAGTATTTGTTATGGAGATAAATCAAGAAAAATAGAAACTGCTTTTGCTCTTGCAGAAGCTCTTTAATTTATTAATTTAATTATATATGGAAATAAAAGTATTTAAGCTAAAAGAAATTCAACTTCTTAGTGGAGATGTTGTAGATGTAGAACAGTATTGTAATGTTCAACCTATTTTACCTGTTTATGGTAAAGAAGGTGATGCTTGTATGGATATTTATCCTATACACTGTGAATATGATAATACTAAAGATAGATTTATATATCATACTGGTTTAGCATTTGCTATTGGTAATGATGATGATGGTAATCCTAATGAAATGGCTCTTCGTCCTAGAAGTAATCTCACTAAATCTGATTTTTATATGCCAAATGCGCCTGGTACTCTTGATTGGGGTTATCGTGGCGAACTTCTTATTATTTTTAAGAATCGTACTTCTAGAGATTTAATTCATGCTGTATCTGACCTTGTTGAAGTAGTTGATAAACTTAGACAACATATGCATTTACCTGATAGTATGGTAGGTAATTCTAGACTTAAACTTAATAGTGTTAGAACTACAATGACTAATATTCTTGCTAAAGTTTCTATTCCTCCTTATGATTGTAATGGAGAAGATAGATGTGCACAATTAATTATTAATAGTGCTCAACGTATTACTTGGAAAGAAGTTAATTCTATTGAAGAACTTGGTGAAACTGAACGTGGAAACAAAGGATTTGGAAAAGGAACAGGCGGAGCAGCTAAATCTTAAGATTGGTTCTGTTTATATTCATAAGAAAACATCTAATGAATATTCTATTGACGATATTACTAAAATGAAACATCCAGATACAGGTGAATGGATTCCTGCTGTTATATATCATAGATATGGAAATCCTGACCATTTATGGTGTAGAAGTGTTGAAAGTTTTAAAACTCATTTTAGTGATGCTAAAGTTGAAGGAGATGAAGTATATCTATGAAAAAGTTAATACTATTTTATTTACCTGATTGTAATGTTAGTAAACTTTTTGAAGAAAGGCTTCACAAAGCTCTTGCTCTTACTGAGTTTGCCGGTAGGTTTAATCTTATTAGGCATAATCTATATACTGATAATGGTAGACAAGAGGCTAAGAGTATTGGTGTTAATGACGCTCCTACTGCTTATTGTAACGGGTCTGTGCTTCGTGGTGTGCAAAGTGATTACTCTATTAGGAAGTATCTTAGGAGCATATTAGAACAGTCATAGATCTATTTCTTTTGCCCTACATTGAATTTTAATATTTAATGTGATTAATCTATCACGCTTTGATTATCATTCAATGTAGGGCTTTAAAATAACCAATTTTATAAATTCTCATTATATTATATAAATATTATGGTTAAAATTGAATTTTATTATAGAAGTACTGATAAAGATAAAACAGAAGCTATGCGAGAAGCTATTGATATAGCTTTATTTGGTACTAATGTTCAATGTAATTTTAAAAATCTTCCTGACCATCTTATTCTTGAAGATATGATACTTGAAAAGGCTGTTACTGGTAAGAATATTACTGAATATCCTACTTGTATTATATATCGAGATGATACAGTATATAAAAGATATAGTAATTCTGTTACTTGGGAAGAACTTCGTAATGATATTAATTATCTTACTGGAGATGAACCTACAAGACAAACAAATAATATATTTGTTGAAGTATTTATTGATGAACATGATTGTATAACTCGTGCTAAATGTGCTGATGCTATTGCTTGGATGTGGAAATATCAAAATACTAAAGTAGAATATATTCAAACTAATGTTGATAATCCGAATAAGTTTGCTGTTGTAATTAAAGATAGTTGGAGAACTTATGCTACTTATGTATATTCTGATAGTCTTACTACTGAAATGATTAAGAATACTCTTCTTAGAGTTCCTAATACTATTAAAGAAGCTGTTAAAAATAATGCTATTGTGTTATGATACGTATTGATTGTTTTACTAGAGATGGTTGTTACGCTTGTAAAATAGCAATTAAAAATATAACTGAAGCTATTAATGAAGCTAATTGCGATATTACTCTTAATATTCGTAATACAAATCTAGATGATATTCTAAGAAAAGAAATTACTAAATTTCCTACTACTGTTATTACTAAAGTCGATAATGATTATAAAAGAAAAGAATTAGCTCGACTTGAAGGTAGCTTTCCTAGTGATTATATTAAAGATATTATTAATAAACTTGAAAAAGAATAAACTATGACAGTTAAAGAACTTATAGAAATGCTTAAAACTTGCGATGAAGGATCAATAGTATATATTAATTATAATGGTTATATTAATTCTATTGATGAAGTATGTGATCATAGTAATAATTATGGAGAAGTTATAATAGTTAGTGATTAATTAAATTTTAAAGCTATGACAGTTAAAGAACTTATAGATAAACTTCAACAATTTGATGAAGATAAACTTGTTTTAGTTGAAGCTACTGTATCTTCTTCTTGTGTTAAACCTGAAAATTACGATATTAATATAGGTAAGAAATATGCTATTGAAAAAGCTAAAGACCAAATTTGGTCTGGTCTTGGATTTGTTCTTCAATGGGCTATTAATGGTCTAAAGAAGAAATAGTTATAGTTAATGCTAATGGTTTATATGTTATACTTAAAGCTAGCTCTAATAGAGCTGGCTTTGTTCAAGATAGCGGATAGGTTGGAACCGCTACGAGCACTTCGTACTCTTCGCTATACTCCCCGTAGAGGATGGAATGATAGTTATGCTAGTAATGATAATCTAGTTATAACTAATAGTAATTATAATGATTGAATGAATACTAACTCATTCCATCCTCCACGGGGAGTTGAGCGTAGCGAAGCGGAGCGTTCTACTAATCTTAAACTTATTAGTCCTTGGCATGACTGAAACCCTGGTAGTTAAGCTAGTCTTACTACTGGGGTTTATTTTTGTCTTATTATTAAACTTAAATATATTATAATTATGATTGCATTTGTTGTTTTTCTTGGAATTATATTCGGCGGTGTTAAATTATTAGCTTCTGCTAATAATATTAGTGATAGCGAAGCTATGGATAAATATAGTGGAAAACTATTTGTTGTTGCTATTATAGTTTTTGTTATTCTTATATGTGTTATTGGTAATAATGATGATACTTTTAATTAAGGTATTATTAAACGAAATAGGGCTTGTCTAGGTAGAAATACCATAGGCAAGCCCTACTTTTTTTACTAGATTCAAGTCCAGCTTATTCAAATATATCTTTAGCTATATCTTTATAAGGTATAATACTAAGTATATTTTCATCAAGTTTATAATAACTATTATTATTTGGTAAATCAAGAACTCGATTAATACTACGAACAACAGGTATATTACGAACAGCCATAACTTCAAACTTATTCATACCTTTATATCTACCAGTAGTATATTCCTCAGTAAAGTCTTCTTCAATAAGGAATCTAGCAGCCATAGCAGTAGTACCAACTAAGTCATTAATAGTTTGTCCAATAGCAACAGGACTAGACCATAGTTTTTTACCTTCAGCATAAGCTCCAAATGGAGTAAATGAAGCAGCTTCAGAAGCAAGACGGTCAGCATGATAAAGCATAAGGTTATATATAATACTTTCGTCATCATCTCCTCCCATACCAGTAATAGCAATTGCTCCAATTATAGCAGCACCTACATAAAGTAAATCTCCTAAATTACGTCTTATATTTGCTTTTTCATGTTCAGGAAGAATTTCATAATTAAGTTTGAAATTGACAGCAAATGAAAGTAAATTCTTACCATAAGTTTGGAACGCTTTAAGAACGTCACTTACATTATTAATTTCTCCTATATTACTTTCTTTAAACGGAATAGTTAGATAATCATAAAGACTAGTATAACTACCTTTTTCAATAGTACCAAGAGTTTCATTATAATAACCATTCCAACGATAACGTTTCTTAAAACCCGGATAAAGATGTTTATGATATTGCATTACCATACCACCCCACCAATGCTGTTCAAGATTAGCAGAACCAAGTTTATCATATACACCATGAACTTTCTTATTAACTTCACGAACTTTATCAATAAATCTAGCATACTCTTTAAGAGTAAGTTTACTATCAGTTTTTATTTGAGCAATTCCATCTTTAAGTTCAAATTGATTATAAATATCTGGAAGTTTTTCAAATTCACTATCAGCATTTTTAATAAGTTCTTTACGTTTAGCTATATATTCTCTTTGTTGTTCTTCATTAAGATAAGTCTTAACAAAGTCAAATATAGGATTAGCTTTAAAAAGATTATATTTAGCACGTTTTTTATTATCAGCTTTAGCATCATCCATAAACTTATTGAATTGTTCAAGAAGGGATTGATTCTCTCCTCCACGGGGAGTATTTATTACTGACATAAGAGCATCTTGTTCAGCTTTACGATGATACATTTCTTTACTCATTATATCATAACCGCCTCTACCATTATCAACAAGTCTATGAGATTTAAGCATAGCAAATAACATTACATTCTGCATATAATGTTCACCAACAGATTGAGGACTAAATAGTAAACCACGGAATCTACGAATGTTTTCTTTAAGACCTTCAGCTGTACTAACTTCTGTTACTCTATCAAAATCAACAACGTGACTAAGTTTAATAATAGCATCTTGAAGTGTACTACTGTTTTCGCTGTACATATTAGTCATATAACTAACTGTTCCTTTAATCCATTCAGATTTACCACTTTCCCAATCTTTAAGATTAATATATTCTCCAGCAGCTCTCTCCATAAATATATTACTAGAACCGGTAAGAACGTTAGCTATACCACCAGTAATATTCATCATCATATATTTACTACCAGCAATATTCTGAGCAAGAGAACCAAGTTTAACTAAATTAGGAACTTTATTATTCTTATATTGTTCAAATACAAGTCTACGAATAAAACTTCTAAGATGTTCACTAGTTCTAGTTTGTTTTTCTTGCTTATATTCAATTTCTCCACCAGCACTAGCTTCTCTATCTTCAGTTACACTACCTTTATAATTTATATCATAAGCAGTATTACTAGTAATAATTTGGTCAGCAGTATAAAGTAAGTTTTTAACTGTTTTAATAGCATTATATCTATTACTTTCAATTAAGAAACTATTAAATACTTCTTCCCAATTACGATTAAGAATATCATTATGTATTTTATTATTTTTCTCTATAATTTCATCTCTAGCTTTAATAGCTTCAGCTTTACGTTTAATAAAATCTTCTTCACTTTCATTAGGTTCTTTAAACTTAGGAATAGTTGGAAGTTGCTGAGTATCTTTATTAGCTAATTGAGATAATCTAGGATTAGGAATATCATAATCTTTATCAAAAGTTAAATCTTCATTGTTTCTCCATCCTGTATTATTAGGAACATTAGCTGTCCAACCAAGAAAATCAATAGCTTGTTCAAAATAATCTTTAGCAGTCATTTCTTTAGACTTAGGTAAAGATGGAAGATAACCCATATCAACATATCTCTTATTACTATTAGTAAAACAATACTTTTTCATAAGTTCGTTTACTTTATCCATAAGTTCAAGTTGATATTCATTAAGATTAGTATAATTAATATTATCATATCCTGTTCCTACTCTATACTTATTAACAAAATTACTATATTCTGGATTAATAAGTTCTTCTTTAGGAGTAATATGCATTTGATTAATACGTGGTTCATAATTACCAACAACAGCACTACCATCATCTTTAATCATTTGCATACTTGTCCAAATACGAATAGGTTTAATAGTACGAGTATATGGGTCAAAATAATGATTATCTCTATACCATTGTCTATATTCTGCACTATCAATACCATATTTATCAAGAACTTCTTTTTCTTTCATATAATAATACTGAGTAGTAGTTTCTCTAGTTCTTTTTTGAAGAATATTAATTGCAGCAGTTCTATCAATATCAGTCCATTTATCTAAATCTTTTGGTTTAATAATACCATAGATAGTACGATTAGGTCTTTCAGTAATAGTTCCATCTTCTTCAACTTGTTCACTAAATACTTTTAACCAAGCATCATAATATTTTTTACCTTTAGCAAAAGCTCTATTTTTATCAAGTTCATATTGTTTCCAATTATATGTAACTTCACATTCAGATTCAATAAATTCAGCAACTTGTTTTGCTTTTAGTTTATCAGTACTCTTTTCTCCTCTTGTTATATCATTGAAAACATTAAAACCAGTTTCAAGCTGTTCTAAATCTTGTAGACTTATATCAGAAGTATTAAGTGTTCTAGTAGCATTATCAAAATATTTTTCAAGTATTTTATTAATAGCTTCTCCAACATTAATTTCCTCTTCACTTTTAGATTTATTACCTGTAAGATAATTATAAAAATCAGCACGATAAACTCTTAATTCATCATCAGCAGAACGTATAATACCAACATAAGGCATACCATTACCTTTAGTATATTTATATTTTCTAACTGTTTCAGTTTTAATAAGAGCTGCACGTTCTTCTGGTATTTTACGACCATCAACAATATTAAATTCATCTTTAGCTTGAAATTCTCTAATAGCATTATTAAGAACACTATCTCCTTTATTAGCATCTTTAAGTTCTTCAAACGCCCAATTTAAATCTTCTATATCTTTAATATCAAGAATATATCTAGCATTTTTACGAATCCATTCTTTAGCTTCTCTATATTCAGGAACTTTCATAAGTTCTTCCATACTAACAAGAAGATTTCCATTAGCATCGCGTTGACTTTCATATTTACTAATTATAGAAAGCTGTTCTTTAAGTTTAGAATCAAATCCTTCTTTAGCTTGTTTATCATAAAATAATTCTTTTACTTTACGAATATTAGTTTGATATGCTCTAAGTCTTTCAGCAACATGTAAATCATATCCAGATTTCTTATTACCATCTTCATCATATAAACTAGTTAGACTATCAATTTGAGAATAGATACGTCTAAGTTCTTCATCTTGACTTTGTGTAGTAATATTATCAGTAGCTTGACTTAGAATATCTCGTATTCTACTATTAAGTCTTTTATATTCAGCAAATTCTTTAGGAATACCATCATCTCCTTTTTTAAGACCAAGAAGACTTCTTTCAAGATTTATAATATAAGTAGAATATTCAATAGTAACATCATTACCATCTTCATCTTGAACAGTAATTGGTTTAAGCTGATGAATAGTAGTCATATCAATAAACTTAGCTTTATTAGATAGAGCAATAAGATGTTCAACACTATTTATACCAAATTTTTGTTCAGCTTCAATAGCAGCATCTCTATATTTCTTCATCTTTTCTTCCCAAACAGGATTATTAGGTTGAATTAATCTACCATCATCATCAATAATACTATCAAGACTAACAGATTTACCATCTTTAGCAGCTCTAGATTTAAGTTCTTTAAGATAGTTTTTAAAGTCATTAGATTCTTTAATACCATTAAGACGACCTTCTTCAACAGTACCCATTACATCTTTAAGTATATTCTGCAATACAAAGTTACGATTAGCACGAATATCTTGTATCCAATAATCCATAAATCCAGTATCACCATAAGCATCAAATTCTTTCATTAATCCGCTTATATAATTAGGATTAGTAGTACGTAATTGAATCCATCTTTCAAACCAATTCTTTCTAGCAGAACGAACAGTAGTATTAGCATCTATTTGATTAACTAATTTTTGAATCTTTCTAATATTTTCTTTAGTTTTGTCATCAATATTAGTTGTTTCAATATTAATATCGCTAATAAGTTTATATTTATTTTTAAATGTATTAGCACTAAGAATAACATCTAAAAAACAATTTTGAAGTTGTTCATCTTTAAGAACTTTACCAATAACATCAGAATCATTAATAGGTTTATCAATTCCGTCAATCTTAATAAAACGATTAATATCATTAAGAATATTATTAGCTTCAACATCTATATAATTAGCTATAACTGATAATGAAAATTCAGAATTATCAGAAAGACTACTACTGTCTAGATAATTAATTTCAGCATTATTAAGAGCATTTAATACATTTTGAGCAGCAGGTTGACCATGACGAACAGCACGAGAAATAACCAAACTAGCATTTTTAGCAAATCTACCAATAGGAGTTTGGTCATCAACACTACTATATCTATCACTTCCATTTATAACTCTATCTATTTCATTTTGATTAATTTCAATAAATAAACCAAGTTTATTATCTTCAATATTAGGATACTTAGCTTTATATTGTTTTAAATCATTATTCATATTAACAGCAGCAGTACCATTAATATTAAGATAAAGTTTATCATTAATAGCATATATAGTATTATTTTCAAAAGGAGTATTCATAAAAGGTTGAAAATACTCATTAGATATATACTTACTATATAGCTCAGGAACTTCTTTATACTCTTTATTTACAGCTTCATTAATATTATCTTTAATACCGTCTATAAATTTATCTCTTTTTTCTTGTTGAGTAAGTCCTTCATAAAGTAAAACAGCAAGAGGTTTATGAGAATTATTATTAGCAATAATACTAGGTTCTATATTATTATAAGTTTCAAATGATTCAAGTCTATCAATAGGATAATATGCTAATGTATTATCATAAGTTCCTTTAATATATAAATTCTTATTAACTCTAATAACATTAACATAATCACCATTTCTAGATATTCCAATATTTTCAAGATTTTCATCACTATTGATAATTATAATATTATCTTTATTAAGAATATAATTAATATTTTCGCCTAGTCTTTTAAATGTATAAGTAGGACAATTAAAACTATTATAATTCTTACGAATAAATCCAATTATATCTTCAATATTATCTTTATCAATAAAACCATAATTATTAATACCTTTCATAGCAATATTTCCAATAGCGATTCCATTATCGCTCAATCCTCTAAGGGGAGTATTACTTATAAGTCTACTAACATTTCTAGTTCTAAATTTATGTCCTTCAACAATAAAAGCATATTTAACTAAATCAAGAGCAGTAAGTTTAATAAGAGGATTAGGATGATTCCAAGTTCTATCAAATAATCTATGAGCATTATCGTTAGTAATATCTCCTTGTATATAATTAATATATTGAATATTTATATTACGACGATTACTACGTTCATCGTTAGCAACTATTTTAATATGTTCAAATATACTTCCATCTTGACTAAAGTTATTTTTAATCCAATCAACTTTTTGTGCAGGAGTAAGTTTAGCAAAAGTATCAATTTCAGTTTGAGTAGGTTCAAATATATTTTTAACTACAACATCATCAGTCTTAATACTAATCAATGTTCCACTTACTCTACCAACTTCAAGAGCTCTTGCTTGTCCAGTTTCATATTCTTTAATATATTTAGGATTAACAAATTCTCCATTTACAACACTAACAGGTAAAACAAGATAAGGACTACTATTATTACCTACTTCAAGTTTATTAATAAGATAATCTTTATAATCATTATATAGTTTTTCATTCATTTTACCACCTTTTGTCCATTCTGCTATTCTATATACATAATCAATAAATACAGGATTAGCAGTTTCAAAGACTTGTTGAGTAGCTTTAACATTAAATGCTGTACTCATTTGTAAAAATGCAGCTAAACTAGGATAACTACTTCTAGATATATCAGATTTAATAAATGCATTTATACCTCCACTAATATCAGGAAAAACACTTTCGAGTAACAAGGTTTTATCCCCCGTGGAGGATACAGCATAGATATTACTATTACCAATAACTGTACTAACATCTCTAAATATCTTATCATTAGCATAAAAACTTTGTTTAGCACCATATTTATCAGCAGTAAGAATATTAAGATTATTACTTATATCCTGTCCGATTGAGTTTAGTCGGTTAAATTGTGCTAGAACATAAAGGTCGAATAGAGCTTGCTGAACACCATTCATTTCCCCTCTAAGACGAGATTTATATGCGGATGATGAAAAGATAAGGTCTGGTGATAAAAATGCGTCAGAAACGCTTAAATTAAATAATTTCTTGAATGTTTCACCATAACTTTTATCAATAGTTTCAATTAGCTTTCTACGTCCAACAAAATCAATCTTTTTACCAAAACCAAGAGTATGACCAATTTCTCTAATAGATTCAGTAAGCGGATTTCTAGAACCTTCAGCAAGAATACTATTAGTTTCTTTCCATTTACGAACTAGTATATCAATAGCAGGTTGCCACATAAATCCAATAGCAGTATCATAATTACTTCCAAAATCAACAATAGTTTTAAAAGCATTAAATGTATAAATATTTTCATTATGTATAGCTCCCTCTTTCATAACGTCAAGAATATGAGCAGTAGTTTGAGAACTATAAGGATTAATCAAATAACCATCAACATTCTTATTATCATTAGACCAACCAAAATTCTTATGAGTAATACGAATATTATTAGAACCTATAGTTTCAACATTTTCTTTACCATATCTTTTAACAGCTTCTCGTCTACTAATAGTATCAGTATTATACATAACTTTAATACCTTCTTTATGATTGGCTTTAGTAACATTACCAATACTCATAAAAGTATCTCTGTTAACACTAATACCTTTAAGTTTAATACCAGATGTAGCAGCATCAAACCAATCTAATTGAGTAAAGAAGTCACTAGGAGCAACAGTTGTTTTATTAGCACCAACTAATTCTGCATATAATTCATTAGCTTCTTTAATGTTTTCAAAATTAGAAGTAGTAGTATTTTCTTCAACTGCGGCAGGATTATTAAGTATATCAATAAATGATTGAATAATAGCATTAGTTCTAGCAGCTTGACTGCTTACATCCTCCACGGGGAGTTTTAAGTATGATTCGTAAGATTTAAGACCACCATCTTTAGCTATTTTTTCAACTACACCTAAATTTCCATTATAACCATCTAATTGAGCAGTAATAACATCTTCACTATTTCTTAATGCTCCACGAAGATTACCTTGTTTATTATAAGTTTTACCAATAATCTTACGACTAGCTTTATCTACATTATCTTTAACATAATTAATATATCCAATTGTATCTTTAGTATATCTATCATAAGTAATTTCTGTAGGAACATTATTAACAAGATTAAATGTTTTAGACATTCCATAAACACTATCTACGTCAAAGTCAGAACCAGTCTGAGTAACCCATTCATCAGGAACAACTACAGTACTACCATAAGCATCAGGAAGAAACTCTTTAACATACATAATACAAATAGATTGTTTACCTTCTGTTGGAATACGATAACCAATCATTGTACGGAGATTATCTGGAACTTGTTCTATATTAAGTTCTTTAAGTTTATTACTCCATCTTGGAAGTTTAATTTCAGTATAATAAATAGAAGTACCATCAACTTCTCCAAGTTTCTTATATTGAAGTTTACTATCTGTTTGAGTTTGTTTATCAACTTTAAAACCAAAATCTGATAACTGAGCAGCATGCCAACCACTAATAAGTTGTCTAGTAATATTAGTATTAAAATAACTATTAGCTATACTTTCAAGTTTATTATTAATATTAGATAGGAATAAAGGTAGATTATTAAATCCAGCACTATCTAAATCAAAAAATTCAAGAAGAGATTTTTCAACTCCTTGTTGTTGAGCATTTTCTTTAAATCTATCAAAAAATACAAAACGATTAAGATTTTTAATAGTACCGTTAGAATTTAAATCAATATGTCCTTTATCATCTAATTCAATACCGAGTTCATCACAAGTTTTTTCAAAACTATTTCTAATATTAGCTACATAATTATTAAATACTTTTTGTTTAAGACTATTTAGTTCATCAGTATTAGGAAGATTATCAAGCATTTTCTTCATAATCTGAATAGCAGCTTTATTACTAGCATCAACCATATGTTGAGGAACTTCTTGTTGTCTATAAAGATAATTATAACTAAATAATTCAGAATTATCAAATACATTATTATCAAATTCTTTAAGAGCTTCATCAGTTAGAACACCATCATTATTCCAAAGAGTCATTCTATTATGTTGTGCAACTTTAACAGTTTCAACAGTATTAAGTTGATGAATATCTCTTTTAGTCATTATATCATAAACTTTTTCAAGTTCTGTACCTTTAATAAGTTTAGGAATAAGAACAAACTCAGCGTTTTTTATCTGTCTAGGAACTTCAATACCAACAGTAGTATCATAATATAAATCATAATAGAAATTCTTTTGAATTTGAACTTTATTAGCAAATTTACTCCAATCAATTTTATCAATTGGGGTATCGTCTATAAGACTTTGTATAAGTCCAGCATATTTATCTAATTCTCCAGCAGCTGCAATACGACGAATCCATTCTTCAAGAGTAATATAAGATTGGGCATCATTAGCATTAACACCAGCTTTAAATGGAGATAATATTCTTTCTCTATCTTTTTTGCTTAATCCAGCATTTTTAAGTTGTTTATCAAGTCTATCAATAACAACTTTATCAGAAGGTTTAAAAGTATTATATATAGTAACACCTCTAAATTTATCTTGTTGAATTACTTTTTTACGTTTAGTAATACCATTATCATTATAAGGAACTGTAATAGCATTACCTTTTAAAGTTATATCATATAAATTAGTAGGAGTATCTAAATCGTTTTTAGTAAAATCAGTATTACCAAAGGGATTGCCACTAGCTTGAACTTCTTTAATACGTTTTAGTATAGCTTGACCATTTTTATAAAAACTTTGGTCACCACCATACATATCATACATACTATCTCTAACAAGATAATCATTAACAAGAAACTCAGCTAAAGATTCATTATTAATTCTATTATTAATAAACGTACCATATTTATTTTTAAGTTCTTTATAGCCATTAGTAATATATTCATTAAGCCAATTAGAAACAGCATTTTCAAGAGCAGTACGTTGTTCTCCATTAAGAACTACTTGATTTCCAACATAGTTAAGTCCACGCGTAGACCCCCCGTAGAGGATATCAATTGGCTTACCATAGCCAAGTAATTCATTAAAAGCATTATTACTATTAGGAGTAGTTTTACTAACTAAACGTTTAAACTTAAATACTCTTCCAGCTAATACTTTATGACCATCTTTAGTAGTAAATACATTACCTTTTCCATCTTTGTGATATTGATTATAAAAATGATTAGGTTTAGAATTATATACATCACTAAATTCAAAATTACCATCAGTTAAAATAGGATTACCATTAGTATTAGTTTTGAACATTACATTAACAGCTTGAGCCATATTAGTAAGTTCTTGAATAGCTATATTATAATATTGTTTAAATAAAGGATGTTCTCTATTTATAACTTTGGTTCCATCTTCTAACTGACTACGCAATCCAACAAGACTATATCTAGGAGCGGTAATAGTAAAGTTTTTAGGAGCATCACTAGGTATTGGAAGTAGATAATTAGCAGTAGGAGTTTCAGAATTATTAATATCAGTCATAAATAATCCCATAGCAGTGATTAAATAATCACCATCACTCATGCTACGATATAAATCGTTATTATTGTTATCTAGTTCGCTAATGCCATTAAGAAGAGAAGTCTTAAACATACTGCGAGCATATTCAGTAAGTTTAGGAGTTCCATTACCAACTCGTCTAAATAATCCATAATTAATTATATTACCATTTTCATCTCTATGTTCAAGAAGTAAATTACTATAATTATATTGATGACTAGCAAACTTTTGTCTAGCATAGGCTTCAGCCATAGCATTTTGTTCTTCAATAGTAGACTTATCATCATTAATAATTTTAGCAATATTAGTAATAAAACTTCTATTAATAACATCGGAACTTAAATTACCTTCTGGATTACGAGAATTAAGTTCAACAGGAATATAAATAATATCTTTAAAAACATCAGCCATTTGATATATAATAGAAGTATCACCTCTATTAATAAAACTATCAGGCATTTTAGTTCTTTTATCTTTTTTAAGAGCTTCTACATATTTATTATAATTATCTACTGTACGATTAATAACATTAGCAAAATTAATAATATTATTAGCCATAGCAGCACGTCCAATTTTAGCAATAGCTAAATTAAAACTAGCTTGATTAATATCTGGAAATAATTCTTTAAAAGTATCATATAAATAAAGATTAGCATTAGGAGTATTTTTATATCTATCATATATACGATACTTTTCACGAGAAGCAGGAACACGATTAGTAATAATATTATTCTTAACATTATTATAAAAAGTATTCTGTAAAATAGTACGAGAATCAGTATTAGGATTAGTTATACGAGAACGAACATAACTATTACCAACACTATCAGTTTGAATGTAAGTTTCAATCTTAGATATAATAGGTTTATTAAATATCATCATATACTTATTAGCAAATACTTTATTTTTGCTAAGTAAATCATGTAATTGAATCAAACATTCATAATTAGGAATATTTTCAGCTATACGTTTAAGACTAGCAATGAAATTATCAACATTACTAGTATCAGCACTAGCATATAATATCTTTGATAAATAATCAGGATTAACAAATGTAACAACTCCTAATTCATTATCTGTATCAAAAGAATAACTACCATTATCAAGTCTAATACTAGAAGTAAGTTTAGGTAAACTTGCAAGATGATATTTAATAATTTCTTCTACGTGTTTATTAAAATCTTTAACTTCACCAATACTTAAATTCCAAAGTTGAGTCATTAAATCAATACCATCATCTATACTATTTTCATCGCCTTCAGTAGAAGTTTCATCAAGGTATCCACCTAATTCTTCATAATCAGTAGTTTGATATAATTCATCTCTTTTAATAAGTTTAGCAACATTCTTATTATTAAAAAGAGCTTCATTAAATTCAGTATTAGTTAGAGAACGCAGTAATGCCCCATAATTAAAATCTTGAGCATTACCGTATTTACGAAGAAATGCACCAAGACCGTTAATTTTAATAGCAGGGTTTGGATTATTAATAAAACTATTAAGTTCATTATTTCTAGTTTCATCACTTCCAGCTAATTTCTTAGCACGTTTAAGTCCAGCATTAATAACAGTTTCATTGGTACGTTTTTTAATTTCATTAAAAGATAGCGGAGCACCATTATATAGAAAATTAAAACTAAGTTTATTCATAATATCAGCCATATAAGTAATAGCTGTATCTCTAGCTTTAATTGTACTAAACAAACCACGTTCTTCTTTTTCTACAATACTGGCTATATCTTCCATATTACGAAGTTTAATAGCTCTAGCTTCAAGAAGAGCATTATAAGCTTTTCTTCCAGAAGTCTTAACATTAATACCTCTATCAGCTACAATTTTCTTGAAGATTGGATCTTCAACCATAGCTATCAAACTATAATAATCAGAGTTATTAGAACCATGTTCTTTAATAATAACATTATTAAGATTATCATAGCCTACAAGTTTAATATTTCCACAACTCATAAGTTTATATTTAAGTTTAAATTGATTAATAGCAATACCTCTATGACTAATGTAAAGTAAAATTTAATTACATCGTCATAGAGGTGGTTTTCTTTCGTTCTAAGCGACTTTTGTCTTTGCTCGATTAATTCTACATACAGCTAAAACTGATACGTCCTGTGTCAAGTAAAGTGGCAAAATCAGCCTGTTGTAAGGTTGGTAAACTGTTTGTCAGTTCAGCCATGTTTTCCACAACATTATCTTCAACACTACTAAACATATCAAGTCCATCATTAAGATTATTATTATTATAATTATATTCTTGACTTATATCTTCGTTAGGATTTTCAGTTTGTTCAGTATTGATAACAGGTTCTTCAAATTTAAAAGTACCTTGAGTAGCTTCTTGATTAGTTTCAACAGACATCTTTTTAATAGATTTATAAGCATCTCTAGCAGAAGCTAATAAACTATCTTCATTAATCTTAATGCCAAGCATATCAGCAATAACTTCAAGAAGTCTACTAAACAAAGTCTTACGTTTACTAGTTTTTCTATTATCATCTTTTATTTCATTAAGAGAACTCATAAGAGCATTACTAGTAATACTTTCAACAAGAAATTCTTCTAGAGCTTCGGCAGTATCAAAACTTTCAAACAGATATGGTTTAAGTCTTTCTTTAGTAGAATCGTCTTGAGTATCAAGCCAAGTCTTAAACTTATCATAAATAGGTTTAACTAAAGCGATTGCTTGTTCAGTATTATATTTAGTATAAAGTTGTCTATGTAAACTTTCATGAACTATAATATTAACAACTCTATAAACTCTTTGACCTGCAATAGCAGAACTATTAAGTTCAATAGTATCAGTACTACGATGATAAACAGCATTAACTTGATTACCATTGTTATCTGTAAGACTATCAACTATTTGAACATTTTTTGGTAATATATTAAGTTTTTGAAGAGCATCAATATAATCAATAGCAGTTTGGTCATTAGCAAAGTATTTTTTAAGACCTCTAGTAAGATTATTAGCAGTTAAAGCAGATTCAAAAGAATTAATATTGATAGCATTAACTGTATCATCTAGCATAAACTCAGATAGCTGTTCAGTTATAACTCCATCCTCCACGGGGGGTCTACCCTCTAACTCATAAGCAATATCAAGATGGGAATGTATATCAACTTTCCAATTGCCAGCAGTATCATCTGTATTGGTATTAGCTAACTTAGTTCTAATTAAACCATTACTAATAATAAAATCTTGATAACTATTATAAGAATAAGTTTCACCATCAATATTTATAATAGTTTTACCATTCTCACGATAGATATATTTATTAGTTTTATCATTAGTTTTTGTATTATCATTAATGAAATCTTTACTAATAGCAAATTGAGCATAATTAAACATTTCATCAACAACAGGTCTTAAAGCATTATATAATTCTTCAACATTATTACTATTAATACCATAGTTTTTACCTATTTTAAAATTATTATTAACAATATGAGGAGAATTAATAATAATATTACGTTTATAATTGCCAGCATCAGAATTAATAGTAAAAGCATAATCTTTACCATTAAAATGCGCACCTTTAACATAAAAACCTATATTAGTAGGATTAATAGTAATTTGAAGTCCAATATTTCTATCACCATTAATAAGTTTATTATTTCCAAATATATCTCCAAGATTTTGTTTAAGTTCACTAAAAGTTATTTTACCAATCATATAATCATTACAAAGATTAGTAACTTCATTCTTAATAGAATTAACTATATTTTTAGCATCTCCTTTAAGAAGATTACTATTTAATGGAACTTGTTTACAAAAAGCATATAGAGAAGTACCATCACTATTTGGAATACTAATAACAGGCATACCATTAGTAGTAAGATTTTCAATAATAGTAGGTTTACTTTCTCCATTGAGATATACTTGACCTTGTACAACTACACCAAGTTTGTTAGTATTTTCATCATAATTAACTACAGTTTCTTGTATATCATTCCAATCGCCATTAGCATCATCTATGGTATTTAAAATTCCATATTTAACATTAACTGCTTTAATTTTACCTTTAAAATCACCTTTAACTATTGTAGTAGCTTGGTCATAACTATTTAAAAGATTATTAAACCAACGATTAATACTAGCTTCATGATTATTTTCATAAGGTTGATTAAATATATATCTAGTAATATTAATAAGATGTTTAGATATATCAGTAGGTGAACCAACTAGAAAATCATTATTAATATCAGGATATTTATTAATAAGTTCGTTATATAAGTCAGTTAATTCATCAGAAGTAATTTCATCTCTAACAGTAAGTTCATATAAATGACCAATAAATTCTTCATCAAATCTATCACCGTTAAGAATACTAATTAAAGCATCTTTAAGAGGAGAAACAACTTGACCATTCTCAACATGAATATTATACTTCCAACCTTGATTAACCATATCATAATTACCAAACTTATCAATATTAGGAACTCCTATATAGCCAACAATAGTTCTATTAGTAAGAATATTAATACGTTTAGTTTTATTGTCATATTCAGCATCTAAATAATCGCCTTGTTTAATAGAAGTAAATGCTTTAACATTTTCACTATCAACTATATATCCAAGATTAACATTATTTGTATTTTCAGTTTGAAGTCTTTCAAGACGTTCTTTAGCAATATTATCAACATATTGAACAAATTGTCTAGCATTAAGTTTCTTAATAGTTGATTCATCAGTAGCACGATATTTGCCTTGATTATTAGTGCTGTTGTAAAGATAGTTTTTTATTTGATTAAACAAATAATTTTTAATTATTTTATTTCCTGTAATATTATCTATATATTCAACTAATTGCCCAATACTAAGATATACTTTACCATTTACTATTTTACCTCTAGTATTGCCTTCACTATCAATACTATTAGCAAAATCATCCATAACAGCTTCAATATTTTTATTATTTCCTGTTATAGTAGCATAAGTAGCATTAAGTAATAAATGTCTTGTACTATCATCTTGAACAGAACTATATAAACTACCACCTGTAAGACCATCAATAGCATTGTTAACTATTTCAGTAGCTTCTGTTTGTTCAAATCCAGTTGCAGTAAGTTTATCAATAATAGATTGTCTAGCGTTAAGTAAATCACTACTAGTAGATTCATGTCCAAGAGAATCTTCTAAATCTGCTATAGCTTCATAAACTAAATCAGTACCTATTTGTCCACGTTCAAATTCATCATCTGGAAGTATATTGTTAACTTCAGGTTTAGGAGTACTAATAGGTTCTTGAGGTTGAGCTTGTTCAGTTTCAATTTGAGGTTGTTCAAGAATAACAGACTCACTTGGAATCGCTTCGCTTCGCTCCGCTATATCCCCCGTAGAGGATGGAGTTGATTCAGCATCAGTATCATCATTATTATTACTTTCATTAATATCAGGATTAACAGGAGCTACTTCTTGTTTAGGTTCATTATTTACATCATTCTCTATTTCTGCAATTTCAGCTAATTGTTCTAATGTAGTTTTAAGATGTTCATTACCTTTAGAACTTAAATCAAGTGCAGCATAGGTATCTCTAATTGCTTTATCAACATTAGGATTATTACCATTTTCTTTATCTTTAATAACAGAATTAACATAATCTTTTCCATATTGTTTATAAGCATTACGTAAATCATCCATAGCTTTATTAACAATTTTTTTACGACTATTATCAAAGAAATTATTAAGATATGTTATTCTAGATTTAATATTATCATCAGATAAATTAAGTTGATTCTTATTAATCTCAGTATTAATTTCTGCATTAACAACTTCTGCTAAATCTTTAAATACTTCATTATATTGTTTTTGTAATTGAACAGCTGATTGAACATCATTTCTATTTTCTATATCAATAGGAGTATAAAGTTTATTGATAGCATTAATTCTTTCATTTAATTGAGCAATACGTTCTTGTTTAACAAAATTATTAATTGCTGCATTATCTTGAATAGTTTTAATATCTCTTTGAATACTATTAATAATATGTTGATAAATACCATTCTTAGCAGAATTAATATCAACATCTTCAATATGATTATTTGTAATATCTTGATTTAAAACATCATTAGCCCAATTAAGAAGATTATTATAATTTTCTTGACGATTACGAGCATGAACCATTTGGGTAGCTATAATACGACCAACTTCAAATCCGCCACCAAGTCTATTAACTTTATTTAAAGTAGTATTATATTCATTTTTAAGATTATTAATTTCAGTTTTAAATCTATTAATAAGTTTACTACTTTCTTGTTGTTGTAATCCAAGTTTATTAGTAATACTATCATTAAATTCTTTACTATTAATAGAACTTTCAAGAAGTCCTAAATTACCAGCATTCATAGAATTAATAATAATATTATCCATATATTCTTTTTCAGCTATACTACGAAGTTCTTCTTCAGTACCAGTAATAATATCTGGATTAACCTGTTGGCCATTTTCATCAGTAATAGTTATAAATGGATTTTTACCATTAGCAATACTATTAAGTCTTTCTTGATATGCTTGAAAAGTAGCAGTACGACCAAGAATTTCGTTTTCTCTTTGTTTTTCAGCAGAAGTCCAATCTTTATCAAGACGTTTATTAATAAACTCTCCAGCTTTATTCATAACACTACTAAAAGTAACACCACCAAGAGCACCCCAAAATGCTTGCTCCCATAACATTGGGTCTTGAAGATAATCTTTAATAGTTTGTTGAGGAATATCTTTATCAAATACTTTTTTACCATTATATAAACCATCTTGACTAGCTATATAATTAATTGCTTCTTCAACACCTTCAGTCCATTCAGCTCTAACACCATGAAGAATATCATCACCTACATTTTTTAATGTACTAGTAATTGCTTGTTTAGTCGTTTTATTACTTAAAGCGTTAGTAATTGCAGCGGCATCATCAATATTACTATTAAATACAGTATTTAAATTTCTAAGTCTAGAACTAGTTGTATTACCACTTAAAGCATTTTTCCATAAGTTCTTTAAACTATAAACTTGCCATACATCAAAAAGAACATTAGCCCAATCTTCAGCAAAAGTAACATCAGCACTATTTTTAGCAATATCTTTAGCTACTTCTTCATCAGACATATCTCTATATTTAGGATTATTATTATAAAACTCTTCCCTTTGTTTATCATTCATATTAGCAAGTTGAGTTTTAGAATAATCTTCAATATCATTATAAGTTTGTCTAGCTTCTTGATAATTTTCAAGATAACGAGAAGGAACTCCAATAGCAGTAGCTTCTGCTATTCTACCAGTAATGGCTCTACTCTTTTGAGTCATATTAATAGCATTAGCCATTTTATTAGCTAATTTATTAAACTTTATACCTTTACCTAATAAAGAAACACCTTTAGCAAGACCAGTACTAGGAACCATAAGAGTTAAAGAACTAGCTATACTAGGAGCATTGCTAGCCCACCAAGCAAAATCTCCAATATCAAAAGCAGTATTAGGATTTTCTCTATATATAGCTAAACGCTCATTAATAGATTCTTTTAAAGATTCAAGTTCAGAACTTATTTCAGATTGATAATCATTAGGACTATTACTAACCATATTATAGAAAGCGTCAGCTAAATCTGCAAAACCAATAGCTGTACCAACAGTAATCTCATTACCAATCTGTCCAATCATTCTTAATCCTTGTTCCCAATTACTTTGATTAACAGCACGTTCTTTATCAAGTTTTTCTGGGTCATCAACAGGATTAACATAAACATCATAAGGAGCATATTTATCTATATCATATTGATTAAGATTATATGATTGTCCAGCAATACGACTAAATAAATGACCACGACCCTGGTCACTAATAGAAGTGCCGGGGTTGTAATCAACTAAAGTAGGAGGCTGTATAGCCCCCTTTTTAGTTTTAGGATTATATTTAGGATTAGGTGTTTTATTACCACCTTGTAAAAACTTTAATACATCCATATTAATATAGATTATTAGTTAATTCATCATAGTAATATTGAATAACATAAGGGTCTGAACTACCACTAAGTTGAGCAAGTTTAGTAGCAACATTTTGTTGAATAGCTTTAACAGCATTTTCATCTACTGCCATACCAGCTTTAACAGCAGTTACAGTTTGTTCCCATTGAGATAAATTATCTACAATATCAACAGCATTTTCTTTACTTATTAAACCAATAGTTTGATTATTAGTAGAATTAATTAAATTAAAACCTCCACCATTTGGTACTAATTTAAATTTATCAATTCCAGTAAATGCAGCATTATTAGTAAGAGAAATAGGTCTATTAGCATTATAGTAATTTTCTACTTTACCAGCAGCTCTCCAAGAAGTATCTTGATTCCAAGATTGAATAATAGAACTATCAATAGCGCCACTACCTACAAGTAAAGTAATAGGTTCTCTTTTAAGTTTACCTTCTGTATCATAGTAACCTGCAATATTAATTTGAACACCAACATCTCCAGTTTTTGGATCACGAACTATAGTAGGAATGATTTCGTTTTCTTTAGCACTTCTAAGATATGCAGTATAAGCTTTTCTATCTTCAGAAGTCATATTTTCAAATACTCCATTCTCACTAGTAATATAGGCTTCACCTTGAGTTAAATCTATACCACTACGTATAGCCATCATAGCTTGTTCTTCTTTATTCTTTTTATAAGCAGAAAGTTTACTAGCTTCTTCTGGATTAGCATTCATCATAAAATTAATTTCAGCTAATTCAGGAGTTAAAGCACTAATTCCAATAGTAGAAGAAGTTATTTTTCCACCATCAAGAACAGCATCATTTTTAGATTTAAGAGAATCAACATAATCAATTAAACCAATATAAGGTTCTTTATTACCTGTTGGTAATCCAGCATGATGTTCTTCACCATTAGAATCAACTCTAACAAATTTATCACCATATCCAAAAAATCTAGTCTTAGCAGAATTAAGAAAAGCATTTAAAGGATTTCTAGTATCTTCAGCTTCTTTAACAGCTTTACCAAAACTATAAATAGATTTATGATAATCTTTAGGTAATTCAGCATATCTATAACCATTACCATCAGAACCAAATCTTATACCAAGACTAGCCGCTTTTTTCTCTCCACCTAAAGCGCTAATAAATGAATTATATACATCATCATTATTAAAGTATTGTCTAATAGCAGAACTATCTCCAAATATCTGATTAACATATTTACTATATGTGTCAGAATATTTATTAGAAGGTAAGTCACTCAAACTAATAATAGAATTATAAGTATCAAATCCATCAATATTATCTTGAGATTTACCAACTTTAAGATTATTAATATATTCTTGATTATCAATAATATCATTAAGATAACTAAGCGCATATGCTCTATCAGTAGGATTGCTAATATTACTCATAATACTATTTCTAATAACATCTGTATCAGCAGTACTTAAATCAATATTAATATCAGGATTATATTTAGTAAGAAGTCCAGCTATTGATTGTCTATTAGTAGTAATTTCAGCTTGAGCTTGTGCAGGCATAAAATTATCAATACGAACAGGAGTACCTTTATAAGTTAAATTATCAATAGCTTGTTTTCTTTGAGTATTATTAGCAGCAGTTTTCTGAGCTAATGCTAATTGAGCTTTCCATGCAGCACCATATGTAGTATCACTAGTTTGATTATAAAAAGTAGCAGCATTATAGAAAGGGTCAATACGTTTAGCAAGATATTGTTCAGGAGTAAGAAGAATACCATTTTTATCTGTTATATCAGGATTACTTCCATTTTGGTCATACTTCCATTTAGCAATCTTATAATCTTGGTCAAGACTAGCTTTAGCACCAGGAGTATTTTCTATAACAGCTTTAACAGCTTCAGCAAGTTTAGCTTTACTTAATCTTTGCCATTGACCTTTACTATGAGAATAAATTTCTCCTGTAACTGATTTAGTAATATCATCAGTAACTTTACCACTAGCATCAAGCCATCTAGTTTGACTACCACCACCTTGTTCTTTAGCAGCCCATTGTAATGCTTGATTGAGTATTTGATTCATAGGAACTTCAGAAACTTCTCTATCTGTAGGAGTCCATTTAGTTCCACCAACAACATTACCATTCTTATCAGTTATATCTTGATAGTTATATTTATTAACAGCACGATAATAATTTTTATAATCTTCGGATAAATCATTACGTTTATCAAGATTATTTATATAAGTCTTATAATCTTGTTGAGCACGTAAACGACCAATCATTCCAGGACTAGAAGTTATATCTCCATAAGTACCAACTATATCATCAAGACTAGAATAAGCATTTCCATATTGCATATTCTCTGTAAGAGCATTTCGAACTTTATTAAGTTGTTCTTGACGCCAAGCATCTTCAGCTTCATTTAAATCTAATTGAGCAAGTTGAGCATCAATTTGAGATTTAGTTTGAATAGCTTGTTGATGTCCTTGTTCAAGAGTATTATAAGTTTTAGCTAAAACATTTAAGTCAATAGGATTAACTTGTTGTCTAAAAGTAGGAGTATAAAAATTTATAGGCATAGTTATTTTCCTCCAAGTTTTCTACGTTTACGAATTACAAATTCATCATAATCAACTCCAGCATCTCTCATTATTCTATCATCAACATTAGGAGCAGATGCTCTCATAGCACCAATAGTATTATTTAAAGCTTTACGATTTTCATATCTACTAATCATATCTTGAATACCAGCATTAATTCCAGTAAATAAATTATTTACATTAGTAAGTTTAGTTTCTCTAATACCATTATCAAATGCTGTTTTTCTATCTATATATTGATTGTATTGTTGAGCATTAAATTGACGTACACTTTGTTGATTACGTCTATCTTGATTAATAAGATTAGTTTCAATATTTTCTTTTTCACCATAAAGTTGATTAACAGCTTGACCAGCAGCATTACGAACTCTTTGTTTACGAGCTAAACCTACACGA
>ENA-OPNM01000134-OPNM01000134.1-human-gut-metagenome-genome-assembly--contig:-NODE-134-length-23907-cov-2.809492_pt1 | contig 23907 bp, 17 predicted proteins | sample MGYA00241541_ERZ501779 | MGnify/ENA primary metagenome ERZ501779 (study PRJEB25962, sample SAMEA2042558) | human gut metagenome | biome: human gut; feature: human-associated habitat; material: faeces...
AGCCGGATGCAGTCTCTATTCGTTTATAAAGGAAAGAATGAATATATTGTGATTGGTTTATTATCCGGATAAGCTAAGGATGTTTTATCCTTTCCGTTTCAGAAAATCCGTGGGGCTCTCACCGAACTGCTCCTTATAGCATTTCGTGAAATAAGACGGTGACGAGAAACCTACCTCATAGGCAATCTCGGCCACATTCATATCGGAGGCGGCAAGCAAGGAAGCGGCTTTCTTCAGGCGCATCCGGCGCAGCAGTTCATTGGGGGAATAGTTTGTGAGCGACTTCAGTTTACGGTAAAGCTGTACACGGCTCATCCCCATATCACGGCCCAAATCCTCAACATTCAGTTCCGGATCTTTCATCTTCTCCCCCACCAGAGTCTTGAAGCGGGTAACGAAGTCCTTGTCAAGTTCGCTGACAGATTCTTTCTCTATCGACTGGTTATCACCGAAAAACTGTTTCAGCTGTTTGTGGTTGGCTATAAGATTTCTGATGCGCGAAAGCAGCAGTTGCGAATTGAAAGGCTTGGATATGTAAGAATCCGCTCCACCGTCATAGCCTTGAATACGCTGTTCGTCGAGCGAGCAGGCAGTAAGCAGGATAACCGGAATATGGCAAGTCTGCAATTCCCCTTTCAGACGACGGCAGCACTCTATCCCGTCCATGCCAGGCATCATGACATCGGAAACAATCACATCAGGCACGTATTTCATGGCAAGACGAATGCCTGTTGCCCCATCCGCCGCATCCAGCACACGGAATTCCTTAACAAGCAAAGACTTCACATAATGGCGAATATCGGCATTATCATCAATGACAAGCACAATCGGACAATCTTCTTCCAGAACCTCATCCCCTGACTGGATTTCCGCATCCACCAACGTAGACGAAATCTCTTTCTCATCGGCAGCCAATGCCGGTACGGCAGGATGATACTGCGATATATCCCGCTTCGGAAGAGTAACGGTGAAAGTAGTTCCTTTCTCATTGCTGTGCGCCATGATATTGCCGCCATGCATTTCCACAAAAGCACGCACCAGGGCAAGACCGATACCTGTACCGGCCTGATGTCCGTCTACCTGATAGAAGCGTTCAAAAATGACCTCTACATCAGTGGTAGAAATATAGCTGCCCGAATTGAATACCGACAAACGGAAATGACTGTCTTCCGCTTCGAGGCGTACCACAATCTTTCCATTCTCCTGCGTGTACTTCACCGCATTGGAAAGAAGATTGAAGTAGATACGTTCCATTTTCCCGGCATCCGCCAGCATGCGATAATCTACTCCGGAAGCCGGTTCAAAGCTGAAAGCGATATGCTTCTTAAGCAGAGCCATACGAAACGAATCATTCCACCCTTTGAAGCTCTCCAGCAAGTCGAACGGTTCAAGATGCAGTTCCATGCGTCCGTTCTCGACTTTGCGGAAATCGAGAATCTGATTGACGAGGCGCAGAAGTATATGTACATTCTTTTTCATCAGCTCCAGCAGTTGATGTGACTGTCCGCTGATAGAACGGTCGGCAAGAAGTTGCTCTACAGGGTCGGCAATCAGGGTCAACGGCGTACGGAAGTCATGGGAAACGTTGGTAAAGAACACCAGCTTGGCATGCGTGGCAGCCTCCAGCTCGCGCGACAGTTGTTCCAACTGGTTTTTCTGCTGCTCCAGTTGGTCGCGTTGTTGCTCCAATTGCTCTTTCCGGCGGGAAAGTTCACGGTTCAGCCGGTTCTTTGTACGCAAGGAAAGATAAACGGCAACCAACAATCCCACAACCAGCAGAAGTACCAGCAGACTGCCGTACAGAACAACCTGCTGCGTGGCATAGCGTGCCAGGTATCGGCTGATTTTTCCGTTCAGGGTTTCAATCTTCTCATCGAGTGAACTGATATGAGCAGTCTGCATCTTCATGATGGGCGCATTATCACGGTCCACCACCGAAGTGCTCAGAATCGTTTCGCGAGGAAAGTCACGCTTATTCAGAATATCCATCGCAATCTGCATCACACGGTCTCCGCCTGTGGGATAGATAAATGTCGCATCCAATTCGCCCGAAAGCACTTGCTCCACCCCATAGCCTTCGCCGGGAATGGCGTCTGTGCCGACAAAGCGCATGCCCTTTTCCCTTTTCCGGCGCATGGCGGCTGCATAGGCACCGGCAGCCATACGGTCGTTTTGAGCATAGACCACATCTATTTCCGGAAAGCGGGCGAGCAAAGTATCCATTCTCTCTTCCGCCCGCGAACGCAGCCAAGCCCCGTCTTCCTTTGCCAGCAGACGGATGTCCGGACAAGCGGATATGACGCTCATAAATCCTTCATGGCGGTCTATGGCAGGAGTAGAACCCGCCAATCCCGCAATTTCCACCACCGTACCTTTCCCATGAAGCATATTGGACACATACCTGCCTATCGCCTTGCCTATTTCGTAATTGTCCGCACCGACATAAGCGGTGTATTTTTCGGAAAGGATTCTGCGGTCTACCACAATAACGGGAATACCCCGGTCGTAGGCTTCTTCTACAACCGGGGTTATGGGTTCGGCTTCATTGGGAGCGACTATCAATAAATCCACTCCCGCCTCTATAAAGTGCCGGATATCCTCCGCCTGCCTGGCATTATCATCTTTCACTGTACGTATCTCCACTTCTACGCCATCGTAGAAAAGAGCTTCACGCAACATCTCGTTATTCATCTGGTGACGCCACTCGTCATCGCTGCATTGCGACACTCCGATACGGAAACGTACTTCATGCCGGGAACAGGAAGTCACCATGCCTCCGCATACCGACAGAACAAACAGTAACAGGTAAATATATCGTCTCATCTTCTTTCGCTGGTTTAAGTGATTGCAGATGAGCAAAGATAAGAAAAATTATATTCTGTCTTTCAATATTTGCGGTAATTCCGGCATCGCCCCGCTCTGCGTACATACATAAGCGGAAACTTCCACTGCCAGCTTATGAGCCTCCTGCACCGGTTTGCCGCTAAGAATAGCCGAAGTAAAGGCGGCGGTAAACGAATCGCCTGCGCCTACCGTATCGGCAACGGGCACTCTCGGAGTTTCCTGGAAAGATACAACTCCCGGAGTAAACACATAGCTGCCGTTCGTGCCGCAAGTAAGAATAAGCATTTTCAAATTGTATTTGGCAAGAAGAATCCAGCACTTATCCTGCAAGTCTATACCCGGATAGCCGAATATACGGCTGATTGTCACCAGTTCTTCATCATTTATTTTTAACACGTTGCAACGGCGCATGGAGTCACAAAGAATCTCTTTGGTATAAAATCCCTGACGCAGGTTGATATCGAATATCTTCAACTGTTCCGCACCATCGGGCATGGTATCGAGAAAACGGTTTATCGTAATGCGGCTGGCCTCATTGCGCTGCGCCAAAGAGCCGAAACATACGGCGCGCGTGTTCAGGGCCAAACGTTTCAACTCGTCCGTAAAAGGTATATTGTCCCATGCAACCCCTTCCTTTATTTCATAACAAGGCACCCCCACCGCATCGAGCGTTACCTGCACCGTACCCGTAGGATAAGGTACACGCTCAATCTGTGTACGCAAGCCTTTCTGCGCAAAAACATCCAGTATTTCATCACCGTCGGCATCAATACCTACTGCACTGACTACACGACTGTCAAAACCGAATTGTGATACATGATAGGCAAAGTTTGCCGGAGCACCACCAATTTTCTTTCCTTCGGGCAGGCAATCCCAAAGCGCCTCACCCATTCCTACTACAATCTGATTCATGGTAATTAATTTTATAGTTTTACATATTATCATCGTTACTACAAAGAACGGAAAAAGGTCAGTGTTTGATTTTCATCATATAGAAAAACAAATACAGTACCCCCACCGTCATTACAGCTACCGCACCGCTTTGACCGATAGCATCACTTGCCACACCCATAGCAAGCGGGAATATCGTACCGCCAAACAAACCCATAATCATCAGTCCGCTAACCTCGTTCTTCTTCTGCGGCATTGCCAGCAACGCCTGCGAGAAAATAATCGGGAAGATATTCGAATTGCCGAAACCAATCAGAGCGATACACACATATATCATTATCATCTCATGAAAAACGAACAGCCCTACCATTGCCACCAACATACATAACACACTGATTCCGAAGAAAGTTCGAGCAGACAGTTTCTGCAAAATAAAAGCTCCGAGGAAGCAACCTGCCGTACGGAAAATAAAATAAAGACTTGTTGCGAATCCGGCATCGGCAAGCGACATGCCCAGACGTTCCATCAATATCTTGGGTGCAGTGGTATTTGTACCTACATCGATACCCACATGGCACATAATGCCCAAGAAACAAAGCAGTATGAACGGCTTTCCCAACAAAGCAAGACATTCGCCGAAAGTAGAAGGACGCCCTTCTTCCTTTTCCTCATGAATAGATGTAGTGCCCAGCCACAGGATAGCGACAACCGCTATCACCATATAAATGGGAAACAGCACTCGCCAGCCCATCCCCAACGAAGGTATAGCCTGTGTAGCCCCCCACATAGCTATATAAGGAGCAAGGAAAGAAGCGATAGCCTTTACAAACTGTCCGAAAGTCAGCGAGCTTGCCAACCGCTCGCCACTGACGACATTGGAGAGCAACGGATTGAGCGATGTCTGCATCAGCGCATTGCCGATACCCAATAGCGAAAACGAAATCAGCATCAGCGCATATCCGTCTCCAAAAACCGGCAGCAACAGGGATGCAAAAGTCACGGCCAAACTGAGAAGTACCGTTTTCTTGCGTCCGATGCGGTTCATCAGCATACCCGTGGGCACGGAGAAGATAAGGAACCAGAAGAATACAAGAGAGGGGAATATATTTGCCTGGGAATCGGTCAGGTCCAAATCAGCTTTCACATAGTTGGAAGCGATGCCAACAAGGTCTACAAACCCCATGGCAAAGAAGCAAAGCATCATGGGAAGCAGCTTTGCAAGCGAATTACTATTATTGTTCATAAGATATCGAAATTTAGTTGTTAACTTTTAAAAGATTTACTGTCAGGTCGTTGACTTTGCAACGTCCTTTATCTACAGCAATGGAAATAGTAGTGTAAGGATGCTGCGGAAATACAAGGTTTGTCATGGCAAAACGTCCGTCACCCTCGAAAGCTTCGATGCTGCAACGGTCTATAAACAGACGCAGGCGTTGCTTGGCTTCTGCCGGACACGGAGCTACTGTTATGGCAGGAAAGTCCTTATTGAAATCCGTAAGTCCGCTTGCAGTACGGTCCATGCTGAATGTGGAGTTCGTCAAGTCGTAAATCATTACAGTCTGTTCATCCTTATCATTGGACAACGTAATGTATACTTTATCGGCCGAGCGGGGAGCCAGTTCGAGATTAATCTCACAGATACCGCTGTTTTCGACCGGCAGTTTCCGGGATACCTTCTTTGTTCCGGCGGAGAAAGCGCCGTATTTCAATGCTTTGCCCGTACGCAATGCGTTTACTTCTGGTGCAGGCGTTGCGGCCAGATAAAGTTCGCCGTCACTGCCTTCGTACAATTCAATGTCGCGCGGCAATGTGTTGGCACTACGGAACTGTTTGGTAGGCACGTTGTTGGCATATTGCCAATTGCTCATCCAGGCAACCACGGTATGCCGCTTTTCGGGCGTATTACTCCAGGATACGGCAGCATAATGGTCTTTTCCGTAATCCATCCACTTGGTTACTTCGGGCTTGGTATCGCAAGTAAAGGTTTTCCCGTCAAAATCGCCTACAAAATACTGTGCCGCACTGCCTCCGAAAGGACCGCCGGGATTGATATTACAAATCAGCACCCATTTGGTACGGTCTGTTCCGCGCACGGGCAATTCCATGAGATCCGGACATTCCCATACACCCTCCTGCGCACCATATCCATGTCCGAAACTGCTCTCCTTTGTCCAGTTCTTCAAATCGGGAGAGGAATATATCCACATTTCCTTTTCCAGTGCAGCCGCCAAAACAAGAATCCATTTACCGCTCTTTTCGTGCCAGAACATATTCGGGTCGCGGCACTCCTTATCGGCGGCAATGATAGGATTGTTTTCATAAACATGGAAAGTCATTCCGTTGTCCAGACTGTATGCAAGGCTCTGTATCTGGCTGGCACCGGCTGAAGTATAGATGGCAATGATGGCATCCTTTCCGAAACCTGCCGTATTATCCTTATCAACCACACTGCTACCGCTGAACACAGCGCCCAATCCGTTGGGTTGTATGGCTACCGGATGATGCTGCCAGCTTATCAAATCCTTGCTGGATGAATGTCCCCAGTTCATATTGCCCCACATGGAGCCGTAAGGATTATACTGATAATACAGATGATATTCTCCATCTTTATAGAACATACCGTTGGGGTCGTTCATCCAACCATAGACAGGAGTGTGATGATAGAACGGACGGAACACTTCTCGGTTGGCATCATCAAACGTATCGGAAAGTTTCAGTTCTTTCCAGCAGGCATCTGCCATGGCATCGCGTACATTGGTACGGCTGTTGCCGGTATGAATGTCGAAAGTTACCGTCTTACCTCTATACTGATCCAAAGCAAACGGAACAAGATAGTCGATACGGTTGACAGCCAACCGAACCTGAAAACTTTGATCGGCCTTATTATTCACCAATACATTGACAGTAGCCTCGGGGGCAGCCTCTTCCACCGGCAACAAAAGGTATTTCTGCAGTTCCTGTACCTGTACCAAACTGTGGTTTGCACCCAGATAATGGATTTTCAGCCCGGCAGACTGTGCCCTACAAATACCGATACTCATTATTATAATAAGAAAAGTTACAATAATCTTTCCCAAAAAAGGAGAAAGTATTCTATGAGAGTAATGCTTCATTTTCAAAATCAGGTATTAAATTTAATGTTTACTTTATGAACTCACTTAATGCTCGGGAAAGCACATTGCAAAGAAAAGGAATAAAAGCGAAAAGGGCTAATACAAATGTTACAAATGCAGCTAAAATTGATACCAGGCTATATCCTGAGCGTAGTCAGCTCCATACCACGAAACAAATTTTGCAGCATCCGTATCATTTTTTATAGCCTGTTTCAATGCAATCCATTTACTTTGCAATATCAAAATATGATCGGGAAAGCTGTTTTGAGAATTCACAAGATAATTGTTAACTATAAATTTATAATGTATGAGAAAACTTAGCATTATGATGTTCCTTTTAGGATTATGCGGTTTTGCCTATGCGCAAAACATCCAAATAAAAGGAACGGTAACCTCTGCTACCGATAGCTACCCCATCATCGGGGCATCCGTTGTGGACAAGGCAGATAAAACCAACGGAACGATTACGGATATAGACGGCAACTTCACCCTCACCGTAAAGCCGGGTTCCGAAATAACTTTCTCTTATATAGGTTACAAAACACTAACCTTGAAAGCGGAAACATCCATGAGTGTCATCATGCACGAAGACTCGGAAATGCTGCAGGAAGTAGTGGTAACCGGTTACACCACACAACGCAAAGCAGACCTTACCGGTTCCATCTCCGTAGTCAGCATGGATGAAATAGCCAAGCAAAACGAAAACAATCCAATGAAAGCCATGCAGGGGCGTGTACCGGGCATGAACATTACGGCCGACGGTAATCCAAGCGGCAGCACTACCATCCGTATCCGCGGTATAGGTACGCTAAACAACAATGACCCGCTCTACATCATCGATGGCGTGCCCACCAAAGGAGGCATGCACGAATTGAATGGCAATGACATCGAGTCCATACAGGTACTGAAGGATGCCGCTTCTGCCTCTATCTACGGTAGCCGCGCTGCCAACGGTGTCATCATCATTACCACAAAGAAGGGCAAAGAAGGACAACTCAAGATTAACTTTGACGCTTCCGTTTCCGCTTCCATGTACACCAACAAACTGGAAGTACTGAACACCGAAGAATATGGCCGTGCCATGTGGCAAGCCTATGTGAACGAAGGACAAGACCCGAATACCAACAACTTAGGCTACCTCTATGACTGGAACTACGGTGTAAACGGTTATCCACAACTCAACGGCATCAGCATGCGCAAATATCTGGATGCTGCCAATACAGTACCTGCCGCAGACACCGACTGGTTCGACCAGACCACACGCATTGGTATCATCCAACAATACAACGTATCTGTGAGCAACGGCTCGGAAAAAGGTTCGTCTTTCTTCTCCTTAGGATATTACAAGAATCTGGGCATCATAAAAGATACTGATTTTGACCGCATATCCGCCCGTATGAATGCTGACTACAAACTAATAGACAACCTGCTGACCGTAGGCGAGCACTTCACCGTAAACCGTACCAGCGAAGTGCAAGCTCCCGGCGGATTCCTGCAAAACGTGCTACAAGCCAATCCTTCACTGCCGGTATATACAACCGAAGGTAAATTTGCCGGCCCCGTCAGCGGCTATCCCGACCGTGAAAATCCGGTAGCGCGCCTGCAACGCAATGCCGACAACCGCTACACATACTGGCGTATGTTCGGCGATGCATATGTCAACCTGAATCCGTTCAAGAACTTCAATCTCCGCTCTACTTTCGGTATAGACTACTCACAAAAGCAACAACGTATCTTTACCTATCCCATCACGGAAGGCAACGTTGCCAACGACAAGAATGCCATAGAAGCAAAGCAAGAGCATTGGACCAAATGGATGTGGAATGCCATCGCCACTTATAATATGGAAGTTGGCAAACACCGCGGAGACGTAATGCTGGGTGTGGAACTGAATCGTGAAGACGATATACATTTCTCTGGTTACAAAGAAAACTTTTCCATCCTCACACCCGACTATATGTGGCCGGATGCAGGTGTAGGCACAGCACAGTCCTATGGTGCAGGCGAAGGCTACTCACTTGTTTCTTTCTTCGGAAAGTTGAACTATACATATAACGACAAATATCTGCTGTCGCTTACCGTACGTCGTGACGGCTCTTCACGCTTTGGCAAGAATAACCGCTATGCTACCTTCCCATCGGTTTCTGCCGGCTGGCGTCTTAGTCAGGAAGAATTCATGAAAGACATCAAATGGCTGGACGATTTGAAAATACGCGCATCCTGGGGACAGACCGGTAATCAGGAAATCAGCAACAACGCCCGTTATACGATTTATGTACCCAACTATGCCGGAACGGAAAGCGGCGGCGGAAGTTACGGAACTTCCTACGACATCACGGGAAGCAATGGCGGAAGCATTCTCCAATCCGGTTTCAAACGTGACCAGCTCGGCAATAACGGTATCAAGTGGGAAACCACCACACAAACCGACCTCGGTTTCGACTTTTCCCTTTTCGCCCAAACACTTTACGGTTCGTTCGACTGGTACTATAAAAAGACAACCGACATTTTGGTACAAATGGCAGGTATTGCCACCATGGGTGAAGGAAGTAAGCAATGGATTAATGCCGGTGAAATGGAAAACAAGGGTTTTGAACTGAATTTAGGCTATCGCAACAGTACAAAATTCGGACTGAAATACGACATCAATGCCAACCTCTCCTCTTACCGCAACAAAATCACTGCCTTGCCTGCTACGGTAGCAGCCAACGGCACTTTCGGCGGAAACGGCGTGGAAAGTGTGATAGGACACCCCAACGGAACACAGGTAGGCTACGTAGCCGACGGTCTTTTCAAGTCACAGGAAGAAATCGACAACCACGCCATTCAGGAAGGTGCAGGTTTGGGACGCATCCGCTGGCGTGACCTGGACAACAACGGTATCATCAACGAAAAAGACCAGCAATGGATATTCGACCCTACACCTGCCTTCAGCTACGGTATCAATATCTATTTGGAATATAAGAACTTCGATCTTACCATGTTTTGGCAAGGCGTACAAGGAGTAGACATCATCAGTGATTTAAAGAAAGAAACCGACTTGTGGAGCGGCCTCAACATCGGCTTCCTGAACAAAGGCAAACGCGTACTCGATGCCTGGTCGCCCGCCAATCCAGGTTCCGACATTCCGGCACTTGCACGTAACGACAGTAACAACGAAAAACGCGTATCTACCTATTATGTGGAGAACGGCTCCTTCCTGAAACTACGCAATCTACAAGTAGGCTACAACGTACCGAAAGCATGGGCAGAGAAAATCCGCATGGAGCGCCTGCGCTTCTACCTCAGTGCACAAAATCTGCTCACCATCAAGAGCAAAGATTTCATCGGAGTAGACCCGGAAAACGTGAACTACGGCTATCCTATTCCTTTGAACATCACTTTTGGCGTGAACGTCAGCTTTTAATACAACGAACAACAAATAGAAAAACCATGAAAAATTTAGTATATACTCTTATCTTTGGACTCGCATGGATATGCACCGGATGCTCCGACTTCCTGGAAAGCCAGACACCGCAGGGAAGTGTGGATGAAGAACAACTGCAAGACCCTGTTTATATAGACAACCTGGTAATTTCGGCATACGCCGTATGGATCAGCGCCGAGGATATCAACTCCTCTTTCTCTTTATGGAACTACGATGTCCGCTCGGACGACGCTTACAAGGGCGGTAACGGTACGGAAGACGGCGATGTGTTCCATGCGTTAGAAATCTCTCAAGGCATCATGACTACCGCATGGAATATCAGCGACATCTGGCAACGGTTATACAACAGCATTTCACGCGTAAACATGGCTTTAAAATCTCTGAACCGGATGGATGAAGCCACCTACCCGGAAAAGCAGCAACGTATTGCGGAAATGCGTTTTCTGCGCGGACACGGACATTTCCTGCTAAAGCAGCTTTTCAAGAAGATAGTCATTGCCAATGATGAGACGCTGGACCAGGAAGGTTATAATAATCTGTCCAACGATATCTATACCAACGATGAGAGCTGGGCGGAAATAGCCGAGGATTTCGAGTTTGCCTACGGACACTTACCTGTTACCCAAGAAGATAAAGGGCGTCCCACCCGGGCTGCTGCCGCAGCGTATCTGGCAAAAACGTATCTGTACAAAGCATACCGCCAGGATAATGATGCCACCAACGAAGTAACTTCCATTAATGCGGAAGACCTTCTTCAAGTGGTGAAATATACGGACAAGAGCATCATGAACGCAGGCGGATATGGTCTGGAGCCGGATTTTCACAACAATTTCCGCCCTGAACCGGAATATGAGAATGGTGTGGAATCCCTATGGGCCATGCAATACTCCATGAACGACGGAACAAAGAATGGTAACTGTAATTGGTCAAACGGTCTGATAGTACCTAATATTCCGGGGGTGACAGATGGCGGTACTGACTTCTACAAACCCAGTCAGAACTTAGTAAACGCTTTCCGTACCGATGCTGACGGACATCCGCTGTTCGACAGCTTCAACACCAAGAACTACGACAAGACCGAAGATAACGCCGACCCGCGTTTGTTCCTTACGGTAGGTATACCGGAACTGCCTTACGAATTCAACACCAAGTATATGATGAAGAAAGACAACACTTGGAGCCGTAGCGGCGGTCTGTATGGCTATAACGTTACCCTGAAACAAAATGTAGACCCCGATGGCGGTTATCTGGTGAAAGGAAGTTATTGGGGCACGCCTATGAATCATATCGTACTGCGCTATGCCGATGTATTGCTGATGCGCGCCGAGGCTCTAATTCAATTGAACGATGGTCGGATTGAAGAAGCCGTAAGCCTAATCAACGAAGTACGTAACCGTGCCGGTCAAAGCGTTACTGCAAGCACCAGTGTGATAAAGAATTATGCCGAAGACTATGGCGTAAAGATTAAAGTAGAGCCTTACGACGGTACATACAGCCAAGCTGATGCCTTGAAAATGATGAAATTCGAGCGCCGTGTGGAACTTGCCATGGAGTGCGACCGTTTCTTCGACCTTGTGAGGTGGGGTGAAGCAGCCGAAGTTCTAAACAAGTACTATGCAGAAGAAGCAGCCGACTGTAGTATCTACTCCAACGCTTCGTTTACCAAAAACAAAAACGAATATCTGCCCGTACCGTTTGCACAAATCAGTGCCAGCAATGGAAAATATGTACAGAACTGCGGTAACTGGTAATTCCTCTACGGGAATAGAAACATCGTTTTACCTTCAAAAACATAAAAGAATGAAATCAATCCTGAATATATTTAAGCTGTCTTTCCTCACAGTCACCCTATTATTGACTGTCGGATGCAGCGATGATAACAGTAGCGCGCTAAGACTGAACGAAGACACCGCCATCAAATCCTTTGCGCTGGACAACTACTCCGGCACCATCGACCAACAAAAAGAGACTATCACCATCACCCTGCCGGAAGACTACGATATGGCAGCAATGACAGTGACCGACATACAACTACCGGTAGGTGCCGAGGCTACCCTCAAGCGAGGAGATGTATTGAATCTGAACATGACACAGACTATAAAAGTATCCAATGGCAACGTATTCCAACAATACGTCATCAAAACGAGATACGATGAAGCGAGGATTCTAACATTCCAACTGAACGATATGTATAGCGGTATCATCGACCAGCAAAACCAGAATATTCTGGTTCAAGTACCGCCGATATAACGAAGCTCGTTCCCACCTATACCGCCACCGAAGGAGCCATCGTAGCTCCTGCCGGCGGAACCGCCATGGATTTCAGCCGCCCGGTAGACTTCATCGTGTCCAACAATATGGCATCAGCTGTCTATACCGTAAAAGTACTCACACCCGCAGGCAAACCGGCAGCTATTTATGCTGGCCTCGCTTCCACTATAGAGGGACTGAACCCCGAAGAGAAAGAAGCAGCAACGTGGATGCTGTTCAATGTGAAAGATGCACAGTATGTTTCTTTCAGCGACATAGCGACTGGTAATGCGGACTTAAGTGAGTGTAAGATGCTGTGGTGGCATTTCCATGCAGACACTACCATTGATGATATGAACAAGTTCGAAACGGCTGCTCCAGCTGCCTTATCTGCTGCCAGCATGATTAAAGCACGCTATGACCAAGGTATGAACCTGCTGCTGACACGCTATGCTACTTTCTACGCTGTCAATATAGGAGCAACCAAAGACAATAAGAATCCCAACAATTGCTGGCTCGGGCGTACAGAAACTGATCCTGAAATAACCGCAGAGCCTTGGAGTTTCTTTATACAAGGACATAAAAGTCACCCTGCTTATCAAGGTATACACGAGGGTAATTCCGTATATACCTGCAGTAAGGGCTACGGAATCACCAACACTACTGCTCAATGGCATTTACGCTCGCAAGATGAAGTGAATCCTTGGGGAGATTACAACGATGAGGCCGACTGGTCTCGGAAACATGGTGGCCAAGCCTTAGGTTACGGTGGCGACGGAGCTATCGTGGTTTGGGAATATCCGGCCAACGGTAGCAAGGGCGGTGTCTTCTGCATCGGTTCCGGTTGCTACGACTGGTATTCGGAAGGCATCGACACATCCAAAGACCCATACCACGGCAATGTAGCCAAGCTCACCAAAAATGTAATCAATTATCTAACCGGTAAATAAAGACTGACATATAATGAAAACAATGATATACACACTTGCATACACCGCACTGCTGAGTATAGCCCTCAGTAGTTGCAACGACGATAACGCTCCCATACTCACCCAAAAGGATTGGGACAACACTGCCACTTATTTTAAGCCGACCGATGAAAATATGTTTGACACTTACTACAAACCGCAACTGGGTTACGTAGGTGACCCCATGCCTTTCTATGACCCGCAAGCCGGCGACTTCAAAATAATGTACTTACAGGAGTACCGTCCCAATCAAACCACTTACCACCCTTTTTGGGCGGTAAGCACCAAAAACGGAGGAAGTTACACCTCATTGGGTGAACTTATCCCCACTGGAACGGAAGATGAACCCGATGCGGCCTTAGGTACTGGTTGTATATTCTATGATGAAACCAATAAAGTATATTATACCTATTATACCGGACACACAGCTGACGCTGAAGTTGTGATGCGGGCCACTTCTACCGATTTCAAGATGTGGAACAAAGATCGTACTTTCTTCTTGCTCGGCAGCAATGACGGTTACAGCCGGAAAGACTTCCGCGACCCCTTCATCTTCGAGAGCGAAAGTGGCAAATATCACATGATCGTATCCACTAAAAAGGATGGTATAGGAGTACTCGCCGAATACACTTCCACCGACTTGAAAGCATGGAAACATTCAGGCGTATTTATGCCGATGCACTGGGGTGCTGACCGGTTCTACGAATGTGCAGATGTATTCAAAATGGGCGACTGGTGGTACCTCGTGTATTCCGACCAAAATGCGGTATCACGTAAAGTATGCTACTTCAAAGGCAGCACGCTGGAAGAACTGAAACAAATGACCGCAGCCCCCACTTTTCCCGACAATAAAGAGGGTGTACTCGACTCACGTGCTTTCTATGCCGGAAAAACGGCAAGCAACAGAACAGACCGTTACATTTGGGGTTGGTGTCCCACCCGTGCCGGTAATGACAATACGGCTGTCGGTGCTGCTCCTGCCGAACCTGAGTGGGCGGGTAATCTTGTGATGCATAAGATTATCCAGCATGAAGACGGCACGCTCTCATTAGGTTCTGTAGAGGGAATTTTGAACAAATACACTAACAATACCACCTTAAAAGTAATGGCAAAAAGTGAAACCGGTGTAGCCGAAAATAACGACAACTACACGCTCAGTGGTGATGCTTACGTACTTTTCAACCGCCTGAACATACATAACAAGCTTACATTTACCGTAACAGCCTCAAGCAATGAAGATGTATTCGGTATTTCCCTGGTACGCGGCACAGACTCCGAGAAATACTATTCCCTTATCATCAATCCGGAAGATAACAACAGCAACCGCAAAATCAACTTCGAGCAAAAAGGAAAGGAAGGTATAGGGTTCATCGCAGGAATAGACAGCTACAAGTTTCCCGTTCCCGCCGATAACATTTATCATGTCACTATCTGCACGGACAATTCCGTATGTACTGTCTACATCAATGATAACGTAGCATATACCAACCGGATTTACGGGCTACAAAAGAATTGCTGGTCATTAGACTCTTATGAGGGCAGTATACAAGTGAGCAACATAAAAGTAAGCTACTATTAACAGAGAACAAAAGAATACCAATACTAAAAAGAACAAATATCATGAAAACAAAACTATCTACTCTTATTTTATCAAAGTTGACCTTTAGCTCTCTAAAGTTGACCTTTACACTTTTAATGTTGGCCTTTACAACGCTAACATTGACCTTTACGGCATGCAGCAATGACGATGAAGACAATATCCTCAGCGAAGATGAGGGTAAACAGCTGGCACACCCCGCAGTGGTGGACTTCTCAGCAGGTATCACTACTCGCGTAACGACAAGCAGCGAGTGGGAAGCAGGTGACCTTGTAGGTATATCGGCTTCCGAAATAGCAGGAACAGTATCCACTCCTAAGTATACAAACATACAGTACAAAGCGGATATAGCCGGAGCGTCTACTGCATTCTCTTTGGTTGAAACAGAACAGGACAAAATAGCCTATACATCAGAGAATGACATGATTTTCACAGCATATTATCCGTATACTGATAACAAAGATGGCGTTATCGAAGCCAACACAGCTACTACGGAAGAAGAACAAAAGAAGATTGATTTTCTATTTGCTTCTTCTAAAGGAAAGTATATTGAGGGGAATGCAAATCAGAAAATAAACTTTACTTTTCAACACAAAATGGCACGTATCCGACTGAAGATTAAAGTAACCGATGCCACACCAATAGAAAACAAAAGTATTATATTAGGCGGTTTGATACACAAAGGTACATTTAATATAAAATCCGGTATCGCAAGCGCCAATGGTAATGTAGAAAATGACTGGTTACTTGGAAACTTAAGCTCCACAGCGAGTGGTACAGAAATGGAAATAATCCGTATCATCTACCCTCAAAATGCCGAATCTCTCGACTTACGAATTGGGAACGAGGATGATAATCTAAAGACATCATTCACTCTGTTCGGTAATAAGTTCGAACCGAATAACTCATATACCATTAATGCAGAAGTAAGGAACGGTAAAATCCATGCTACCATTACTCTTGATAATAATACAATAGAGGGATGGAATGAAAATGAACCGGGTAAGAAAGCTTTTATCGGTATTGCAGATAATATGGAAGAACTAACAGAGGAGGCAAAAGCTGCTGCAACATGGATGATACACAACATTGAGAACTCTGAATACATCAGCATCAATCAAATCACTGAAAATAATATCAATCTTGATGGATACAAAATGATTTGGGCACACTTTGATTGGACTGAGACAAATACAAATAATGATGCAATAGTAGATAATGCCAACGAAGCTATTAAATCATATTTTCAAACAGGTGGAAATATATTAGCATCACGTGATGCCACTCGTTTTATCGGTAAATGGGGAATTTCCCAAAATGGGTCATACCCTAAGAATAACTGGGGCGGAAATGAAAATGTAGATTTTAATAAGAGTCTTTATTGTAACAATATCTATCATCCAATATTTAACAATATTACGTTCAATGAACATTGGCTCCCATTACATGCAGAAGATGCAGATTATAAAAACAGTAATCGGGTTCTTCAATGGAATATTAATGATGAAACAGAAAAATATGATGATATAAATGCATGGCAAACCGCAACGGGAGGTATTCAATTAGGTTCAGACGGTGGTAACAGTGATACAACTATTCGTGTTGCAGAATTTCCGTCACGCGAGAATAGTGGAAAAGCCATCGTTATTGGAGACCCGTCTTTTGAGTGGAAAAACTCCAATGAGGAAAGTAATAGTATACATAATAATCTTACAAAACTTGCAATCAATACAATTAGCTACTTAATCGGTCAATCCAACAACAAATAGCAACAACCACAAGCAATTATATTAAATATACATTATTTGTGATGCCCTGTAATGATACCCCTAAATAAAACAAAGTATCTGTCAAAGCCATAATAAGCTCACGACCGAAAAACTGCTAAAAGGCTTATTTATGATACTGTATTAAAAGGCTTATAATGTTAATATTATAGGCCTTTTAATCATAAATCACCTTATGACAAAGATCTGCTGACTTAATCAATCAAGAGACATCAACCATAATAATTTATCAGCCAAAAGCGCAATGCCATTATCCGCCACTATCACCCCATTCCAATATAGTATGTACAATAGATAACCGTACTTCGAACAATTTTACCCTTTTCTGTTCTCAAAATTCACTATCTTTGACACCCAAAGAAAACTATAAAAAACATACCATGAAGAAATTAATTGTAGCTACCTTGTTATTAGGCAGTGGCACATTACTGTCTGCACAAAAAACAGCAAAAATACCGGCACACTATAAACCGGCAAAAAGCGAAATGTACCATAAAGGCTGGATAGACTTCAACAAAAACGGTATCAAAGATATATATGAAGACCCTGCCGCAAGACTCGATGCCCGCATTGAAAACCTCTTGCAGCAGATGACACTCGAAGAAAAAACCTGCCAGATGGTTACCCTCTACGGCTACAAACGAGTGCTGAAAGATGCTCTTCCCACCCCCGAATGGAAACAAATGCTCTGGAAAGACGGTATCGGAGCCATTGACGAACATCTGAACGGCTTCCAGCAATGGGGACTGCCACCCTCGGACAATGAAAACGTCTGGCCTGCCTCGCGTCATGCCTGGGCACTGAACGAAATACAACGCTTCTTTGTTGAAGATACCCGCCTCGGAATCCCCGTAGATTTCACTAATGAGGGCATCCGTGGCGTGGAAAGTTATAAAGCCACCAATTTCCCCACCCAACTGGGATTAGGACACACGTGGAACCGCGAACTTATCCGCCAAGTAGGACTTATCACCGGACGGGAAGCCCGCATGCTGGGCTACACCAACGTCTACGCCCCCATCCTCGATGTAGGCCGCGACCAGCGTTGGGGACGCTATGAGGAAGTCTACGGCGAATCCCCCTATCTTGTTGCCGAGCTGGGTATCGAAATGGTACGCGGACTGCAACATAATCACCAAGTAGCCGCCACTGCCAAACACTTTGCTGCATACAGTAACAATAAGGGAGCACGTGAAGGCATGGCGCGCGTTGATCCGCAAATGCCGCCGCGCGAAGTGGAAAATATACACATCTACCCTTTCAAACGGGTAATCCGTGAAGCAGGGCTATTGGGCGTGATGAGTTCCTATAACGACTACGACGGCATTCCCATCCAGGGAAGCTACTATTGGCTGACTACCCGACTCCGCAAGGAAATGGGTTTCCGGGGATATGTAGTGTCGGACAGCGATGCCGTAGAATATCTCTATACCAAGCATAACACCGCCAAAGACATGAAAGAAGCCGTACGCCAAAGCGTGGAAGCAGGCCTCAACGTACGTTGTACATTCCGCTCGCCCGACTCATTCGTACTTCCGCTACGCGAACTCGTAAAGGAAGGCGGACTGAGTGAAGAAGTTATCAATGACCGTGTGCGTGACATCCTTCGGGTAAAGTTCCTTATCGGTCTGTTCGATGCTCCCTACCAAACAGACCTTGCCGGAGCTGACGATGAAGTAGAGAAGGAAGCCAATGAAGCCGTTGCCCTACAGGCATCCCGCGAATCCATCGTATTGCTGAAAAATACAGATAATACACTGCCTCTGAATATCGATAAGATAAAGAAGATTGCCGTCTGTGGCCCGAATGCCGATGAGGAAGGTTATGCTCTGACACATTACGGACCACTCGCCGTAGAGGTTACTACCGTCCTAGAAGGAATCCGCGAGAAAGCACAGGGTAAGGCCGAAGTGCTTTATATCAAAGGTTGCGACCTTGTAGATGCCCATTGGCCTGAAAGCGAAATCATGGAATACCCGCTTACCCCTGACGAACAAGCCGAAATAGACCGTGCCGCAGCCAATGCCCGTCAGGCTGATGTAGCAGTAGTAGTACTGGGTGGTGGCCAACGTACCTGCGGTGAGAACAAATCGCGCACAAGCCTGGAATTACCGGGACACCAGTTGAAACTGCTGCAAGCCGTACAAGCCACGGGCAAGCCTGTTATACTGATATTGATTAACGGTCGTCCGCTATCCGTAAACTGGGCGGACAAGTTTGTCCCTGCCATTCTTGAAGCCTGGTATCCGGGCTCTAAAGGCGGTACGGCAGTAGCCGGCATTCTCTTCGGCGATTACAATCCCGGAGGCAAACTGACAGTTACTTTTCCTAAAACAGTAGGACAAATCCCGTTTAACTTCCCCTACAAACCGGCTTCACAGATAGACGGCGGTAAAAATCCGGGACCGGACGGCAATATGTCACGCATTAATGGTGCACTGTATCCTTTCGGTTACGGTTTGAGCTATACTACTTTTGAGTATTCCGATCTCGAAATCACTCCCAAAGTAATCACACCCAACCAAAAAGCCACCGTACGACTGAAAGTAACGAATACCGGCAAACGTGCCGGTGACGAAGTGGTGCAACTCTACACGCGCGATATTCTAAGCAGTGTCACCACCTACGAAAAGAATCTTGCCGGTTTTGAACGTATCCACCTGAAGCCGGGAGAGAGCAAAGAAATAGTTTTCACTCTTGACCGCAAGCATCTTGAATTGTTGAATGCCGATATGAAATGGACAGTGGAACCGGGCGAGTTCGCCATCATGGCGGGTGCGTCTTCCGAAGACATCCGGCTGAATGGTATACTTACTGTAGAAGATTACCAAGCTCGCCTGCAAGCACTTGAAAGTCAAAATCCCGTCAGTCCCGTAACAGCAAGTACCGATATGGAAAACGCCCCAAATGTGCTTGACAAACAAAAGAATACGGTCTGGCAGGGTAACAAAGGAGATTATATAACCTTTGCCCTAAAGAACGGAAGCAAAATAAACGAAGTTGCTATCGCTTTCAAGCGAGACAACGGACTTCCGGCAGAATTCGAGATACAGCTTTCAGGCGGAGGCGGTCAGTTCCTTACTGTCTATTCGGGTACTGTCAGCCAATACGGCGAACTTATCTCCTATCCGTTCAAAGGAACCACGGCCAGTGACTTGCGCATCTTACTGAATGATGACCGTGTAGGAATAGCGGAAGTTGTACTGAAAGAATAAGGACATGCAGTATTCCTATTTTATGGTCTGACTGAAAGTTAATCTTTCGTAAATGAATATCCAAGAACAAAGAACTTCGTTAACTTTGTTATTTAAAATTCATAGTTATAAACCGATAGAGAAATATGAAGAAAAAAATGATATGGGTGGCCGGCATTCTAATAGCTACAAGTGCCTATGCCCAAACAGATGTCAGCACCGGTATTATGCGCGGTAAAGACTACGGAGTAACTTATCTCCTGCCTAAAACCGAAATAGAAATTGTAGTACAGGCTACCAAACATACATACATGCCCGGAGAGTTCTGTAAATATGCCGACCGCTACTTACGCATGAACAATGTATCTGCCGATCCGAATATCTATTGGACCATCGACAAAGTACAAACACACGTGGCGGGAGTACCCGATAAAGATAATGTATACTTCGTTAAGTTGAAAGATAAGACTGTAGCCCCACTAATGGAACTTACCGAAGACGGCATTGTCCGTTCCATCAACATACCGCTTAACAGCCATACGATACCGGCAACCAAAATAACCGCTGCCGCACAAGAAATCATAGATCCGCGTAAATTCCTTACGGAAGAAATACTCATGGCAAGTTCCAGAGCTAAAATGGCGGAGTTGGTAGCCAAGGAAATCTATAACATCCGTGAAAGCAAAAATGCCCTTCTCCGTGGTGAAGCCGACAATATGCCGCAGGATGGCGCCCAACTCAAAATCATGCTCGACAACCTCAACTTACAGGAACGTGCTATGACGGAGATGTTCTCCGGAACCTTGAAAGAAGAACCTCAGACGTTTACAATCCGCCTGACTCCCAAAGAAATGAACAATGAAGTAGCTTTCCGCTTCTCCAAACGATTGGGCATAGTGGCAAACGATGATTTGGCAGGCGAACCGTATTATATCTCCATAACCGATTTGAAGACTCCCGCCATTCCGGAAGAAGACAGTAAGAAAAAAGTAGACGGAGTTGCTTACAACGTTCCGGGACGCGCCCATGTTATATTAACAGGCAACAACAAGAAGATATTCGATGGTGAACTGCCCGTTACACAATTTGGTACTATAGAATATCTTGCACCTGTACTATTCAATAAAAATTCTACTATAAAAGTTTTGTTCGATACAGCTACCGGTGGATTAATCAAGGTAGATAGAGAAAGCAATTAGGAAATTGAGAGTCGAGAGTTGAAAGCAGTCTGCATTGTAATACCAGACGGTAACTTTCAACTCTCGACTTTCAACTGAATGAATCCATCTTTCTGCAACTGCATAATGTAAGTAGTGACACGAGAAGGATAGTTATCTTCATTTTGGAAATGGTCGGTAAGCAGAGAGATTATCTCTTGTACGGTTCGGTTTCCATCTATCAAACGCCATACGGCAGTACCGTGTTCTTCCAGCTTCACATGAATATCGGCCGACATACTCTTCGGCAACAAAAAACGTCTCATCCAGTCGTACTTAAACCGAGGAAAGGAAAGTATCGCGTACTCCCCTTCCCATTCGGTTGTAATATGTCCGCACTGAACGGGAACAGTATCCAATAGGTTTACTTTTCCTTTTGTATCTGACATTACCGTTATCAAGCTTTGATATTAGGTTCTTCCAAACCAAGACCTTTCTTCTTGTCTACAACTTTAAGAATAAATCCCAGTACCAAAGCAGCAACGCCAAGACAAGCCAGCATTACAAGCGGTGCGGTGTAATCATACGAAACGGCAGCCTCTTCCGGAGTAATCACACCGTTCTTTAAATCAGCAACAAGCCGCGTATTGGTTTTATCAAGTACCTTTCCGATAAGAAGCGGGAAGAGCCAAAGACCAATATTCTGCACCCAGAAAATAAGCGCGTAAGCACTGCCTATAATCTTGGCATCAACCAATTTAGGAACACTGGGCCATAAAGAAGCAGGAACCAGTGAAAAACTTGCACCAAGTACCAATATAGTAAGATAAGCTATCACAACACCACCTACCGCATTATCTCTGAACTCAGGAAGAACAAACGCGAAAGTAAGATGGCAAAGAACCAGTAACATGGAACCTATCATCAGCATCGAAGCTGCCTTACCTTTATGGTCAACATAGTTTCCAAGTATCGGTGTTATACCTACAGCGAGCAAAGGGAAGACTGCAAATACTGTTTCGGCACTCTGACGCATATAACCCATATAACAGAAGACAGTGAGCAATACTCCGGCAAGGGTAAGCAAGCCATACTTCATACTTGCCTTCTTCATAAAATTACTTGCAAAAGAAGCACCCGCAACGACAAGCATAATGCAGTACTGAAGAATTGTCACCGTATTAGTAGCCCAGAAAGAGTCGGTGGGTACTTCCTTGAATACCAAATTACATTGCAGCATATTTACGGCATATTTCTGGAACGGGAATATAGCAGAATAATAAAGTACACAAAGAAGCGCTACCAACCAGAATCCGCCACTGGACAAAATAGTACCGAGATCGCTGATCTTGAACGGATCGTCTTTCTCCTCAGCCTCACCCGTCTGCTCGTCAAGTTTCTTATCCATGAAGAAGTAGACAATAAACATAATAAGTGCGATAAGCAATAGCACAACACCAAATGCCACTGAACGGGAAACATCAATAACGCCCCCTAATTTAGCAAATACCGGAGAGAAAATCATGCAAGTGGCAACTCCCAAACGGGCAAGCGCCATTTCAGACCCCATAGCAAGCGCCATTTCACGGCCTTTGAACCACTTAACGATACCGCGAGACACCGTAATACCCGCCATCTCGACACCACAACCGAAAATCATGAAACCTATTGCCGCAAATTTAGCTGATGCCGGCATACCTCTATAGAATGGAGAGATACCCAACTCATCGAAACCGGGAATATAATTCAGGTTGTTGGTAAACCAAGTTTGAAGTCCACTTCCCTGAAAAGCGTCTGTCACCGCATACCAATTGATGGTAGCTCCGACAAGCATCACAGCACCGGAAAGAATTGCAGTAAAACGTACACCCATTTTATCGAGGATAATACCTGCGAAAATGAGGAAAAATACGAATACATTAAGGAATGTCTCAGACCCCTGCATTGTACCGAATGCTGTAGAATCCCAGCCACGCGTGGACTGCATCAAGTCTTTAATAGGTGAAAGTATGTCCATAAAAATATATGAACAGAACATAGCAAATGCTAAAAGCAGCAATACCAACCAACGCATACCTGCCGAATCGCGTAGCGTCTGGTGAATTTTGTTAGTAGTTGTCATTATAATATTATAATATGGTTTATAATTTCAAATGAATCTTATCTGGCTACAAAAATAACCAAATATAAAAGACTATAAATAAAAACAGGCAGAATTGTACAACATAAATTGTACAACTCCACCTGTCAAGAAATTACAGTTATTTCTCGAAATTAATTTCCAGCCGGTTCTGCAGCATCCGTAGCAGCAGGAGCTGTTGTTGCAGGAGCTGTTTCAGCCGGTTGCTCAGCTTTCGGAGCAGCTGTACCTACGGGCATATTGTACGGGTTCGTCTTCTCTTCTTGCTGTGCCTGTTCCAAAATCACATCACCGCCTTTGTGAGAAGCAGAAGGGATAACGTAAGCGGAAGCAACACTCATCACCACCAAAAACACAGCGAGACTCCATGTTGCCTTTTCCAGAAAGTCAGTAGTCTTGCGTACACCCATGATTTGATTGGATGATGAGAAACCCGAAGCCAGACCACCGCCTTTGGAATTCTGAATCAACACAATGAAACACATCAATATGGATGCGATCACCATTAAGATAACTAATAATAAATACATTTTGTTATT
>ENA-OPNM01000137-OPNM01000137.1-human-gut-metagenome-genome-assembly--contig:-NODE-137-length-23584-cov-4.083259_pt1 | contig 23584 bp, 20 predicted proteins | sample MGYA00241541_ERZ501779 | MGnify/ENA primary metagenome ERZ501779 (study PRJEB25962, sample SAMEA2042558) | human gut metagenome | biome: human gut; feature: human-associated habitat; material: faeces...
CACATCCACACACCATCTATGCTTTTATTACAAAAGAATTACGCTTAAAACGCTTTCTTGTAAAGTTCCAGAATAATTTCTTCCGTCACTTCACGAGGATTGCCCGGCGTACACACATCGGCAATAGCCGAAGCGGCCAGACGAGGCAAGTCTTCTTCCTTAATGCCCAGTTCAGACAAATGTTGAGGGATACCTACCTTGACAGACAATGCCTTCACCGCCTCAACAGCCGCCTTCGCAGCCTCTTCCTGGCTCATGCCATCCTTGTACACATTCATCGCCTTGGCGATATCTACATATTTGGGCAAAGCAGCCGGAGCATTGAACTCCATAATGACAGGCAGCAACAGTGCATTAGCCACACCGTGAGGAATATCGAAGATAGCTCCCAACGGATGAGCCATACCGTGAACCACGCCCAAGCCTACATTAGAGAATGCCATACCTGCAATGTACTGTGCCACGGCCATGCCGTTACGAGCTTTCGCATTGGTAGGCTCGAAGACAGCAGTTTCCAGATAACGGGCAATCATTTCAATCGCCTTGATCTCAAACATATCGCTCATTTCCCAAGCACCTTTGGTTATCAACCCTTCAATGGCGTGGGTCAGTGCGTCCAAACCGGTAGAAGCAGTCAGCCCTTTAGGTAAAGTGTACATCAGTTCCGCATCCACAATAGCAATGGCGGGGATATCGTTCGGATCTACACAAACCATCTTCTTATGGTTTTCCTCATCCGTGATGACATAGTTGATAGTCACCTCGGCGGCAGTACCGGCGGTAGTGGGCAGTGCAATGATAGGCACTGACTTTTTCTTTGTAGGAGCCACACCTTCCAGTGACACCACATCACTGAAGTCAGGATTATTAGTGATGATACCAATCGCTTTCGAAGTATCGATAGACGAACCGCCGCCGATAGCCAGAATAAAGTCCGCTCCTGATTTTGCAAAAGCTTCAACTCCTGCCTTTACGTTACTTACGGTAGGATTCGGTTTGATTTCACTGAATATTTCGTATGGAATACCTGCATTCTCCAATACTTTCAACACTTTATCAGCCACACCGAATTTAATCAAATCCTTGTCTGTAGCAACAAATGCCTTATGCAAGCCCAAACGTTTAATCTCTTGTGGAAGCACTTCACGCGCACCCGGGCCGAAGTAAGATACTTCGTTTAATACGAATCTGTTAATCATAGTTTTTTTTAATTATGTAGTTTGGTTGCAAACTTAGTACAAATTCTTGAGAAAACGGCTCCTTAAAAAGATTCTTATAGTATGTTTTTTGGCATTCATATACCCCACCTTCAGACCATTCAGCGTGGTTAACACACTGTCACACAACAAATAAGACTGACAGAAGCCCCTTCAGCCTCCTGTCAGCCCTCTCAGCCGGCCTGATGGACGGGAATTATGCCGCCAGCACCACCTTGTACAGATTTCCTTTCTCCGTATGCATCCGTTCCGCCCCCATGGCACTCATCATCTTGCCGAAACGCACCACCGTCATGCCGCGCATAGCGGCAGGATAACGGCTCTGCAAAATGGTGAAAATGACCGAAGCCGAATAGAGTTTGAACTCCTCTCCTGCCTCGGGCAGACGGAAGCAACGGTAGAACACCTCCTGCTCTACGGGCATGGCATAGAACTCGCGGTTGCGCAATTGCAGTTCCGCTTCCTCTTCGGCCGAAAACCAATAACGCTCGCCGCCGTCCAGCTCCGCCTTCAATTGGGCAAACAATTGCTTGTGCTCCAGCGGCGTGCAGTCTATTTTCTCCTTCACCTCGGCACAAAGATAACGGCGGCTGCCCGTGGGGTCGGTCAGCAAGTCCTTATGATTACTGGTTCCTATAAACGAGGCCATACGGGGCAGGTGACTGTAGGATGAACGGTGAGACTTACGGAAATCCAACTTCTTCATCTGCATCAGTGTCTTGAGCAACGGCAGTTTTTGAGGAGAAAGACGGTCATACTCATCCAGATTAATCAGCCCGAACTGCGCCAGTTTCTGTTCGCAGCCCGACTGGCCCGTCAACTCAAAACTGTCCGTGTAATAATCCCGCAACCCATCGGGCATCAATAACTGACAAAAAGTAGATTTACACTTGCCCTGCATACGGCTCACCAACATAGGGGCCACTGCATTGGCGCAACGGTCCATGCGTCCTGACCACTGGGCGGCCATTCCCAGCATCCAGCGGTGGAAGCCGTTTATCCAGAAAGTTTTCTTCGAGATGCGCTGCGCCAGCGGAGTGATACGGTCCACTCCGTCCCATTGGGGCAGTGTATCCATATAAGTAAGGAAAGGGTGATAATCTTCCAAGCGTTCCGAATGGAGTAGGCGGCTCACATCTTTATCCCAGCAATTGATGCGATGACGGTGCGCTTCCAGGCACAAGGTGTTCAAGGTACGCTGAGTCACTATCTTATAAGGTGTGTCCGTCCCTTGCCCCTTCGCGCAATATTCGGGCTGTTCCGTCAACACGTTGAAACGGAACTCATAGTGTTTCCACAAGTAGTTCTCCAGACGGTCTTGTACTTCCCGGTTGTCCGCAGCCTGTTCTTTTTCCCTTTTATCCGAAGAAGGGCCTGCCTGTTTCGCCGTTGCAGTTTCACCGTTCCATAACTTGCACCATTCCATCACCTTCCGAATCATTTCTTTCATCATGATTTTATTGTTTTTTTAGTTGTTGTTTCCACAAAGATAGCACATTGAAAAGCCTTTGTCAAGGGCTTTCCGGCCTTTCGGGATGAAAAGTGACTAAGCGTAAACATCCTTATGTAAAAGGGTTTTCATCAGGACAAGTTCGTGTTTTCGTCTTGAAGAATCAATCGTTTCACTTGGGTGATGAAGTTTCATCACTAAAGTGGTACAAGTTCATCACTAGAGTGATAAGGTTTCATCACTTTAGTGAAACGATAAACTTATCAGGAAGTAACTGGATACATAACAAGGAAGATAAAAGATATGCTCCAAGAAAAGACAGATAAGTATTTCTTAAAATACAGGCATGACGAACACACCTCTCATCTAACAGGTAAGAACAAAAATATGGGCTGGAAGTAACTGACAGGAAACTGAAGGTTCTCCTATCAGGATACTTCCCTATTTTACAAGCAGTTAGACCGGCTGAATGAACTGAAGAAGCACTTCGGTTTTCATGTATTGAAGCCCCTTTTCCGTCATTACAGCTGGTTCACCGCCGTCAAATACTTATCCATCGTTGTAGCCTTCTTTATTGCTTTCTTTATCTTCCGGTCCGCATCGGGCAGCAGGTATTCCCAATAAGGCTTCATTTTACTCAGCAATTGCGCCTCTCCCTGTAAATGGGCTTCATAATATTGAAGAAGGCGTGCGTGAAGCGCCTTCACCTTTTCATGCAATTTATCGGGAGAAAAAGAGGTTCCGTTTACATATTCCCAAGCCAATGCAGGATTGGCCAGCAACCCGCGTCCCAGCATGACGCCCTCCAGGCAGGGAAATTTCTCTTCCACTTTCCGGATATCCTCCACCGTCAGTAAATCGCCGTTATATACCAACGGATGCGCGCACTCCTCATAGAAAGCGGTGAACGCAGCCAAGTCCACCTCTCCTTTGTATTGTTGCTTCCCGATACGCGGATGCAGAACGATCCGCCGCAAGGGGGCAGCGTTCAGCAAAGGCAACAACGGCCGCCATTCATCCGCACTCTCCCATCCCAATCTCATCTTAACCGAAAAACTCAGTTCAGGATAATGTGTCAACTCTTTCAATAAAGCTTCTACCTCGGCAGGATAAGGCAATATGCCGGAGCCCTTGTGCTTTCTTGCAACCAGCGGAAAAGGACACCCCATATTAAAATCCGCTTCCTTATATCCTTTCTCTGTAAACAAAGCGGCCAACCGTTCCAGCTCGACAGGAGTGGACGCGATGAACTGAGGCACTACATGGGAAACCGTATTGTTTTCGGGAGCAATGTCCCGTACATCCCTGTTACGGAATCCTCCTCTCTCTATTCGTACAAAAGGAGTATAATACGCATCTATTCCACCAAAAACTTCCTCATGAAAGTTTCTCCAGGGAGCTTCCGTAAAACCTTGCAAAGGCGCAGCATATAGTTTCATTCACTTCTTTTTTTAAGTTTATCTGCAAAGTAACACATTTTTCTTATACCTTTGCCTTATGGAAAAGTATATTTATGAACTGAAGATGAAGGTGCGCGATTATGAATGCGACCTGCAAGGCATTGTAAACAACGCCAATTATCAGCATTATCTGGAACATACACGCCATGAGTTTCTCACATCCATAGGTATCAGCTTCGCGCGTTTGCACGAGGAAGGAGTAGACCCGGTAGTGGCACGGCTCACCATGGCGTTCAAAACTCCGCTGCGCAGCGGTGACGAATTCGTGTCCAAACTCTATCTGAAAAAAGAAGGTATTAAATATGTGTTCTATCAGGACATTTTCCGTCTGCCCGACATGAAAGTGACTGTCAAGGCCACTGTAGAATCAGTATGCGTGGTAAACGGCAGATTAGGGGACAGCGCTCTATTTGACGAGACTTTCGCCCCCTACTTGAGCGAATGACACAAGACGAACAAATTTGCAGCCTGGCCCTGACCCGGATACCGGGATTGGGACTGACAGGCGCATTCAGACTGGTGAGCAGTCTGGGAAGCGCCACCCGTGTTTTCGAACACCGCAAAGAGCTGTCACAATTGGTCCCCGGAGTAAGCGAAAAGATCATTACTGCGTTGAATAACTCCGAAGCTTTCCGGCGTGCAGAGCAGGAATTAACTTTCTGTCAGAAAAATCATATCCGCTGCCTCACCTTAAATGATGAAGGTTATCCCAGCCGTTTGCGTGAATGTGATGATGCTCCGCTAGCTTTATTTTATCGGGGAAATGCCGATCTGAACACGCTGCATATTATTAATATAGTAGGAACCCGTCATGCCACCCCTTATGGGCAGGATATCTGCACCCGTTTCCTTGCCGACTTGTCGGTATTGTGCCCAAACATCTTGATAGTGAGCGGGCTGGCATACGGCATTGATATCCATGCGCATCGCGCCGCCCTGCAGAATCATTTCAAGACCATAGGCGTGCTGGCACACGGACTGGACCGCATTTATCCTGCCGAACATCGGAAGACAGCCGTCAGCATGTTGGAACAGGGAGGTTTGCTGACCGAATTTACAAGCGGAACCAACCCCGACAGGCAAAATTTCGTGAAACGAAACCGCATTGTAGCAGGTATGAGTGACGCCACCGTCGTTATCGAGTCCGCCGCCAAAGGGGGAGCCCTCATCACCGCCGAACTGGCGGAAAGTTATCACCGGGACTGTTTTGCCTTTCCGGGACGATGCAATGATGAATATTCCATAGGCTGCAACAATCTGATAAGGAAAAACCAGGCAGTGCTTATCACATCGGCCGAGGATTTAGTGAAGGGTATGGGATGGGAAAGCAGCCCCAAAACTGAGAAAACAGTACAACGGGAATTGTTCCCTGATTTAAGCGAGGAAGAAGAACGAATAGTAAAACGACTCGGCAAAATGCCGGAAGGATTACAAATCAACACATTGGTGATAGACACCAACATACCTGTAAACCGAATGAGTGCATTACTGTTTGAATTAGAAATGAAAGGGGTGATACGAGCACTGGCAGGAGGAGTGTACCGATTAATAATGTAACCATGTATCAATATACTCATGTACTCATTGACATACGGTAGCTGTATTGTGAACGGACACATGAGTATATTGATACATGGTCATTGCACTCCTAATTCGGCAAAGCCCATCGGACTCTCGTTTTCCACCATCCTCACTGCTTTCAGCAATACATATCTAGCCGTTACCGGAGTGAAATAAACCGATTGGAGAATCGGATTATTCTTGATATTCGAGAATTCCCCGCTGCTCACCACCTGATTCACAGCATTGGCCTCCGTGCCCACTGAAATCTCATAAGCAGCTATCAGTCCTTTGTTATACTCGCTCTGGTCGGGTAAATAATGGAAGGAAGAAACAGTCTGTTCCGTACCTAAATCTATCAAAAGCGTATTGCCATCCACAAAGCAAGTCGTGGCGGCATCTTTATCCGCACATTTTCCGGCTTCCGCCTCATCTACCTGCGGCAATGTAAACGGATACGTTTTCAGTTCTTCCGCTTTCGCAGTAAACACATCCGGGGTTTCTCCTGCATAATAAGCCTCTATATTATTGATACACAAGCAAGCACGTGATTCCGTAAAATTTATACGAAGTTTGTCCGTAGTGACTGTTTCAAAACGAAGCAAACGTTTATAACCGATTGTGGTTGTCTCTTCATTCAGCTTCACAGGCAGCCACTCCCCTTCTTTATTATATTCCACCACAAAGGATTGTACACGCTGCCCCAACGGAATATATTCCTGCAACAGCATACGGTTCACCTTTTGCGGAGCCGGCCATTCAAACTCGATGACAGCCGATGTGACACTATCCTCCGTAGCCCAATATGTATCATATTCTCCATCCGTCACCGCCTTTGCAGTATATTTTCCACCCCGTTCATTGGAAACTATCGGAAGAACACCTTTCAACAGATTGTTTGCCAGCTGTTTCTGAACATTCTTATAAAAGTCAACCGCATTCGCCGAATCTACCGGATGAATCAGCCCATCCCGGTTTACAGGGAAATTGAGCAACAAAGTCGCATTGTGCCCCACACTGCGGTAATAAAGGTCTGTCAATTGCTCCACCGTCTTCACCCTGTCATCTTCCTCCGGATGATAAAACCAGCCCGGACGGATAGACACATCACACTCGGCAGCCGTCCACTGATTGCCGTCTGCATGACCGTATTGCAGTTCCCTGTATTTAGGATATCCCGGATAAACCTCTCCAGCACGCAGAAAAGACCAGTTTGTAGCTCCGGCAAAGCCATTCTCGTTACCTACCCAACGGCATCCGGGTCCGCCATCCGAGAAGACAACGGCCTGCGGCTGATATTTGTCGATCATCTCGTATGCACGCGCATAATCATAATAATTTTTCCGGTCTATGGTACGGGAGTCTTTGGCTCCGCCATACCAGCCATCCCCTCCATTAGCTCCATCAAACCAAATTTCGAACACCGGACCGTAATGGGTCAGCAATTCGTGTAACTGTTGATAGAAATAATCCACATATTCCGGAGTTCCATAATTGGCCTGATGCCTGTCCCACGGTGAGAGATAGACAGCGAATTTTATACCATACTTTTTACAAGCCTCCGAAAGGTCACGTACGATATCTCCTTTTCCATCCTTATAAGGTGTGTTACGGATACAATATTCGGTCAGCCCCGTAGGCCACAGACAAAACCCGTCATGGTGTTTTGCCGTAAGGATAACTCCTTTCATCCCTGCCGCCACAAAAGTTTTCACCCATTGCTCGCAGTCCAGTTTAACCGGATTAAACGTGGCAGGGTCAGAATCTCCGTAACCCCATTCGCGGTCATTAAAAGTATTCAGTCCGAAATGCACGAAAGCATAAGTTTCCATTTTCTGCCAGTCCACCTGCTTTTTCTCGGGAACAGGAAGAACAGGCTCAGGAGCGTTCACCACCGGGGCGCAAGCATTCAGCAATGCGACAGCAGCCCCCAAGCATAAAAGGTTTGTGTGTCTTTTCATGTAGATTGTTAGTTAGTTTACATTGACACAAAGATAACATAAAATCCATTGGATGAAAACAAGAAACAGAATATTTTAAAAAATCAACGGCATTAAGGAGCTGATGATTAGGAGAATGGAAAGAAACAGAAGGTACTAAAAAAAGAAAGGAGCAACGCCTTGCTCCAACCTTTGTTAACCTTAAATCTAATACTATGAAAAAAATCACATGACAAATGTACAACTTACACTCAATACCTCCAAATATTTGGTTCATTTTTGCTTTTCATTTAGTATTATTTCACAAATACAATCGTTTTCGCACACAGTATTACAATCCGACAAGAAAAGCGGGGTTAAAAAAGGAATATGAAACATTATTCTATCAATATCATAGAATGATTCATTCCTGTCTGCTGGAAAGTAAAAAACAAAAAGAAAGTATTCCCTCATGTTATTCATCCAAAATAAAAGTAAGTCCCCTGCCCTTCTCATTATCCAACCGCCAAAACTTGCAAATTCTATCCAATCGCTTCACAAACCCTTTCAAGTCCGAAAATAGAACATTTAATAAGTCTTTTTTCAGATTTTATCACCTATATTTGCTTCATACATAATGGTAATTCATGAAAAAAACGCACTACTATATTCAGCATATTTGTGCTTTTGTGCCTACTGCCAAATAGCATTTATGCCCGGACAATAGAGTACGAAACCCCCAAAGACACCACGTTGGACATGACGCTCTATTTTGACCTGAATGCCCGACAGGTAAACAAGGATTACCACAGAAACGGTAAAACGCTGACGGTATTGGATTCTCTACTTGCCAATCCTGCCCACAGCATCCATCTTAATTCCATTATTCTGGTTTCACCGGATTTATATAATGGTAAAAAAGAACAGGGCATACCGCTGGGACAAAAAAGAAGTGAGGAAGTAAAAGTGTTCTTATGTGGGAAATATCCGCAGGTCAATACCGCCCAAATCTGTATCCGCAAAGGAGAAGAGTACGGGGATGCCTTACGGAAACTGATACTGGACGACAGACTGGTCCCCGACCGGGAAGATGTATTGGCATTGATAGATTATCACCATGACAATCCCGTAAAAATGCAAGATTTCTTGCAACGCCTGGACGCCGGCATACCTTATCAGTATATTTCTGACCGAGTGCTACCGGAACTCAGACGGACAGAGATAAGAGTCTGCCTGTCTTATCCGGAAGAAAACGGAGGAAAAAACTCCTCCGCAGAACAGGCAGCAAGGATAGAAGAAACTGAATTCATACCGATTGACAGGGAAACGACCGTTACGCCAATGACGATGCAAGTACTTCCACAGAAGGAAAGAACACAAGTAATAATAGAAACAGAAAAAACAGTAATAAAGGTAGAAAAGAAAAAAGAGACAAAAGAGAAACGGAGAAAAAAGCCCAAAGAAAAGGCAGCAAGAAGAAACCAGACAGCCGACAACACAGTGCTTGCACTGAAAAATAATTTATTGTACGACCTGGCACTGGCACCTAATATAGAAATAGAAATTCCTGTAGGAAAGAGATGGTCAGTGAATATGGAATATAAAAGCCCCTGGTGGTCCAACAGCAGTAAAGAAATCTGCTACCAACTGATTTCGGGAGGAATAGAAAGCCGTTACTGGCTGGGCAACCGTGAACTACACAACCGATTGAACGGACATTTCTTTGGATTGTATATCGAGGGAGGTATCTACGACTTTCAGTTTAAAGGAAACGGCTACCAAGGTAAATATTACGGTGCGGCAGGATTCACTTATGGATATTCCACTTTGTTGTCACGACATCTGGCATTGGAATTCAGCCTAGGCATAGGCTATCTGACCACGGAATATCAAAAATATACTCCCTATGAGGGATCACTAGTCTGGATGAGTAGCGGAAATTACACCTTTATAGGCCCTACGAAAGCAAAAATTTCGTTGGTATGGTTGATAACCAAGAAAAGAGGAAGAAAATGAAAAAGACAAGGTACGCAATTCTTGTACTTTTATCTTCACTATTGACTTTAGTGGGATGCAGCCGCCGCGAGATTCTGGACGATTACCCCGTAACAGGAATAAACATCCGTCTGAATTGGGAAGGAGTAACCGACCGTCTGCCGGAAGGAGTCCGGATCATCTTCTATCCCAAGGACAGCCAAGGAAGGAAGATTGATACCTACTTACCGGCGAAAGGCGGAGAAATAAAAGTACCTCCGGGACATTATTCGGCAGTGATTTACAATTATGACACCGAAGTAGTGCAAATAAAAGACGAAGGTAGCTACGAAACAATAATGGCATGTACAGGAAGCTGTACGGGACTGGGTGCCGAGGAAACAAAAGACATGGTATGGGGACCGGATAATTTTTATGTAGCAACCCTGGACGATGTAGAGATAGGAAAAGAGGAAGAATTACCGACACTAGAGGTAAAACCAAAATCTGTGGTAACCACTTACACTTTTTCAATAAAGACAGAAGGGCTGAAAAATGTTGCATCCATCCTGGGCAGTGTTTCCGGAATGGCTGAATGTTACCACCTGGGCAAAGGAGCCAGCCTATGCCGGTTCGCTCCTATTTATTGTGAAACCAGTAAAGGGAATGGGGCTATAAAAGGGAGTTTTACCTGCTTTGGGCATCCCAAACTGACGCAAGCAAGAGCCGATATCACTCAGTTTCTGAACTTGATTATAGTAAAAGTGGATGGTTCCAAACAGGAAGCGAAAGTAGAAATAACGGAAGCGGTAAAACCTCCTGAAGATAAAGACGAACCGGGAGGAGGTGATGAAAAACCTCAAGAGCCGGAGATAGAGATCGAACTTCCGGATGATGAGAAGATTGTGGTGGATGATGTAGAGATTCCTCCTGATGAAAGTGACGGTGGATTTGATGGGAACGTTAGTGACTGGGATGATGAAACGAATGTAGAATTACCGGTCGGTTAAAATATAGAATAAAGAGTCATAGAATTATTAACTTAAAACACATAGGATATGAAGAAGATTTTATTTGCAGCTTTAGCTGCATTGGCAATCACAAGTTGCTCACAGAATGAGATTGATGGTATTGACAATGGAACTCCAAAAAGTAAAAATGAAATAGGAGTAAACACGATTGTCAAAAAGAGTTCAAGGGCCACTGTTACAAGTAATAGTAGTTTCACGTCTTTTAAATTACATGCCTATATAATTAAAAGCAGCGATATCGCCACTTCAGGATGGGGTAACGCGTATATGGATGGCATAGAATATAAAGGAGGTCAAGGTAATTGGGCTACAACAAGTGGTACTTTTTATTGGCCTATAACAGAAATGCAATTTTTTGGATATACCGATGATGTAACCTATACAGCACCTGCTAGTTCCAGCGCTTATCCCACCATCAGCTATACCCTTCCTGATACCCCGGCCGATCAGAAAGATATTATAGTAGCTTATTCCAAAGATATAACTAAGCCAAGTGATAATACATTAAACCTTACATTCCAACACATCTTAACCCGTATAAACTTTGCTGCAAAACTAGCTGACAGCAACTATACTTACACAGTTGAAAGCATAACTATCACCGGTGCAAAAGGTGGTGCCGCAACGTACACATTCGGAGGAACTGAAGGAAAAGGTGGAAATTGGAATATCACAGGAAGTGCACCTGCTAGTGGTTATAGCTATACATTTGATAACACCGTAACAGCCAAAGATGATATTTATGATTATACACAAAATAATAATTCATTAATGCTGTACCCACAATCTCTTACTGATGCTAAAATTACAGTCAAGTATAAAACAGAGAAAGATAATGCAACATTCTTTAACGGATCAAAAGAAGTAGCTTTAACAGGAGAATGGACTAATGGGCAAAGTATCCGCTATATACTAACTTTACCGGTTGGTGCAGAAAAAATGAGTGTAAACACAACATATGATGAAGATTGGAATGCCACTGATAACGAGCAAACTCCTAAAACTCCTGTATTATAAGAAACCAACAAACTATAAATTAATGAATTTACAAATCCCCCGACAAACATACAGATAAACATAACAATTCCCCGCTCCGCAATGAAACACCGCATCATCCCCTCTATCATTTGCGATTTCATTTGCGGAGCATTTTTACCTGTTGACAATCAGCCGTCCTCAATCATAAAATACCCCTAGAAACAACCACATCCATCGTCACAGGGCTGACTCCGGTAATGAAACAGCGTTTGATGCTGGAATAGGTACCGGATTTTATCTTGTTGAAGAATGCACGCAGATATCCTTCCTTGTGCGTTTCCTTCGTATATCGGTGCAGGCTTTCGGCATCCGAAAGGATGGCATTGATAAAATGGTCATACTCATCGATAAAAAGATAAATATCCTGACCAGCACGCTCACACTCATGATAAAGATAGTCTAATTGTTCTACCGCCCCATTCTTTGCGTCCAACTGTTCTTTGATACCCTGCGGCAGGTATTCCGCATAAATATCACAGAAATAGTCGAAACAGGTTTGGCAATGTGCGTCCAATCCGGCACGATAGTTATGCAGTTCGCCAATGATACCGGAGAAATTGAGATACAATACCAAGTAGCTGTTCCAGTCACGTGTAAGATACTTCCCTATGTAGAGGTCTCCAAACAGGGCGTCGAATTTATCCTTGGTTCGTACATCATAGTAATGTTACAGCATATTCAGCGTCAGACTTTTGCCGAAACGACGCGGACGGATAAAGAAAAAATAACGGTTGGAGCGTTTTATCAACGGGATATACATGGTCTTGTCCACATAATAATAACCATCAAGGCGTATATCCGCGAAATTCATCATGCCGTAGGGCAATAATTTCTTATCTGATGATACTACAAATTCCATAATCTATGCTGTTTTAGCCGGTATACCTCCCCATAGGGTACACACAAAGATACTTTCTTTCTGCTACTTTCCCAACAATTGCAACTTCTTTTTGTTTGGCCACACAAATTTAGCCCTCTATGCTCATGCCCACAGGCTATCGTTTTCCGTAACGGCAGAAGACAAACAAGTGGAAACAGGATTCTTCGGTCTTTTTCTTGAAACTTATTGCAAATTATCCATATTTGACCTACATTTGTCAAATCAAAAAAAAGAACACAAGCGTCTCTAACATCTATATATGTCTGGTCTGCCCTGTAATGAAAGGATGGATTGTACCCAATGCCCTAAAGCAGTGGAGAATAGCATCCATTACACACATAACAAAAAAGGTTTCCACTTACCCCCACATAAGTGTGAAACTAATATCTTATTTTTCTTACTCAAAGGCCAAATACTCATCAATAGTGAAGAATATGCCGGTACTATCATCAATCCCGGAGAATTTGTACTGCAAGCTATCGCATCAAAAGTGGAAATACTGGCCATGACAGACTCGGAAGGTATTCTGTACACATTCGATGACCCCAAAGCTTTCTGTTATGACCGCTATACCTATATATTGAAAAACGTGCCCCCGCCACTCATCTCCGAGCCACTTAAAATAAAGCCCGAAATAAAACTTTTCCTTGAAGGAGTTACCTCCTATCTGAATATAGACAAAATCTGTAAAGAACTGCTTGAATTCAAGCGTAAAGAACTGTATTATCTACTGGCGCACTACTATACAGACTATGAGCTTTCCCCCATTGTACACAGTTTGTCCAAGTATACCAACAGCTTTGAATATTTTATATTAAAACACCACAAGCAAATAAAGTCTGTAGAAGACTTCGCACAACTGGGCGGCTATAGCGTCACCACCTTCCGCCGTATTTTCAAGGCTATCTTCAACGAACCGGCCTATGAATGGATGATGAAGCAGCGCAAAGAAAGCATCCTCTACCAATTGCGCTATACAGAGGCTTCCATCTCCGAAATCTGCTTCGAACATGGATTCGAATCTCTCTCACATTTCTCCAACTTCTGTAAGAAGTTCTTTGGCGATTCTCCCAGAAACATCCGTAAAAAAGAAAAGAAAGAAACTCCACCCAATATATAACGATAAAAAATGCCCCACCAAAGGCAGGGCATTCTCAAATATCAAGTAAAACTAACCGTGATTAGTCTTTCAGCTTCGCAGCAATAAATTCACGGTTCAAACGAGCGATGTTGCTGATAGAAACCAACTTCGGACATTCTGCCTCACAAGCACGAGTGTTTGTACAGTTACCAAAGCCCAGTTCATCCATCTTGCTCAACATAGCTTTTGCACGACGTGCAGCTTCCACTTTACCCTGAGGTAACAGTGCCAACTGGCTGACCTTTGCAGAAACAAACAACATGGCAGAACCATTCTTACATGCAGCAACACAAGCACCACAACCGATACATGCAGCAGCATCCATAGCCTCGTCAGCAATAGGTTTTGCAATAGGAATTGCGTTAGCGTCAGGAATACCACCGGTATTGATTGACACGTAACCACCGGCCTGCATAATTTTGTCGTATGCGCTACGGTCTACCATCAAGTCGCGGATTACCGGGAAACCGGCAGAACGCCAAGGCTCAACAGTAATGGTGTCACCGTCTTTGAAACGACGCATATAAATCTGGCAGGTAGTAGCACCTGTAGCAGGTCCGTGAGGATGTCCGTTGATATACATAGAGCACATACCGCAGATACCTTCGCGACAGTCGTGGTCGAATACGATAGGTTCTTTACCTTCATTGATAAGCTGCTCGTTCAAGATGTCCATCATTTCCAGGAATGAGGTATCACCCGGAATATCTTTCATTTGGAAGGTATCAAAATGTCCTTTGTCCTTAGGACCTTTCTGACGCCAAACTTTCAGTGTGAAACTTATATTTTTATCCATGATTTCTATACAATTAATAATTAAGACTTATAGTTACGAGTTTGAACCTTAACGAACTGATAGTTCAAATCTTCCTTGATCAATTCGGGTTCTTTTCCTTCACCGGTGTATTTCCAGCAAGCTACATACGAGAACTTGTCATCGTGACGAAGTGCTTCACCTTCCGGAGTCTGGTGTTCTTCACGGAAGTGACCACCACAAGATTCCTCACGGTTCAATGCATCGTAAGCCATCAGCTCACCGATTTCGATGAAATCAGCCAGGCGGATTGCCTTTTCAAGTTCTACATTCAATTCATTAGCTTCACCCGGAATGCGAAGGTCGCTCCAGAAGGTCTTTCTTACTTCTTTCAGTTTAGCCAGAGCAGTAGTCAAAGATTCCTTGGTACGTCCCATACCTACAAAGTCCCACATGATGTGACCCAGCTCCTTGTGAATAGAGTCTACAGAACGATGACCCTTGATATTCATCAGTCTCTGGATCTTATCGTTTACAGCCTTTTCGGCAGCTACGAATTCGGGAAGGTCTGTTGAGAAACGGGGAACCTGAATCTGGTCTGACAAATAGTTCTGGATAGTGTAAGGCAATACGAAGTAACCGTCAGCCAATCCCTGCATCAATGCAGATGCACCCAAACGGTTTGCACCGTGGTCAGAGAAGTTAGCTTCACCGATAGCATACAGACCCTTGATAGAGGTCATCAGTTCATAGTCAACCCAGATACCACCCATCGTATAATGGATAGCCGGGAAGATCATCATCGGAGTTTTATACGGATTTTCATCAGTGATTTCTTCGTACATATCGAACAAGTTACCGTAACGGGCACGAACTACATCTTCACCCAGACGATCGATAGCATACTTAAAGTCGAGGAATACAGCCAAACCTGTGTTGTTCACACCGAAACCTGCGTCGCAACGTTCTTTCGCAGCACGTGAAGCAACGTCACGAGGAACCAAGTTACCGAATGCCGGATAACGACGTTCCAGATAGAAGTCACGGTCTGCATCAGGTATATCAGTCGGTTTCTTAGTTCCTGCCTGCAATGCCTTGGCATCTTCCAGCTTTTTCGGAACCCAAATACGTCCGTCATTACGCAATGACTCAGACATCAAAGTCAGTTTAGACTGCTTGTCACCGTGTACAGGAATACAGGTCGGGTGGATCTGTGCAAAACAAGGATTAGCAAAATAAGCACCTTTGCGGTAAACCTGCATAGCAGCCGATCCATTTGACGCCATAGCGTTGGTAGACAAGAAATAAGTATTACCATAACCACCGGTACCGATTACTACTGCGTGAGCAGCAAAACGTTCAATCTTACCTGTAACCAAGTTACGGGCAATGATACCACGGGCGCGTTCCACACCTTCGTTATCCTTAATCAGCACAACGTCCAACATTTCATAACGAGTGTACAATTTCACGTTACCACGCTGAACTTCACGGCTCAATGCAGAATAAGCACCCAACAACAACTGCTGTCCGGTTTGGCCGCGGGCATAGAATGTACGTGATACCTGAGCACCACCGAATGAACGGTTGTCAAGCAAACCACCGTATTCGCGAGCGAAAGGAACACCTTGAGCTACGCACTGGTCGATAATAGCATTTGACACTTCGGCCAGACGGTAAACGTTGGCTTCGCGTGCACGGTAGTCACCACCTTTAATTGTATCATAGAAAAGACGGTAAACGGAGTCACCATCATTTTGATAATTCTTAGCAGCATTGATACCTCCCTGTGCAGCGATGGAGTGTGCACGACGGGGAGAGTCCTGGATACAGAAGTTTAATACCTTGAAACCCAGAGCACCCAGTGAAGCAGCAGCCGAAGCACCTGCCAAACCGGTACCTACCACAATAATGTCAAGACGACGTTTGTTGGCAGGGTTTACCAATTTTTGATGAGCTTTATAATTGGTCCATTTCTCGGCTAAAGCGCCTTCAGGAATTTTAGAATCTATAGTAGCCATATTCATTTACAATTTTATCATTTACAATTTACGATTAGCAAGCACCACAAGCGAGTGATTTTACGAAGTAGATAACGACTACTGCTGCAAAACCAAGAACTACCAAAGTAGAGTAGATGTTACCAATAGTCTTCCAACGCTCGAACCAGATTTTGTTGCTCCAGCCCAATGTCTGCAAAGCGCTCCAGAATCCGTGAGTCAGGTGGAACCATAAAGCTGCTAACCAAATGAGGTAAAGCACTGTAAATACAGGGCATCCGAATGTTTCACGGATGTAAGCGGCACCGTCTGTAGGGCCGAACGCACCTAAATCATGAACACCGATGATTTCGGCAAACTGCATTTTGTACCAGAAATTGGCAAAGTGAAGAGCCAATCCGGCAATGACGATAATACCCAGGACAAGCATGTTCTGAGATGCCCATTCCACAGTTTTAGGTTTAACGTTCACTGCATAGCGTTCGCTACCACGAGCTGCACGGTTCTGCATGGTCAACCAGAAAGCGTAGATGATGTGGATTACGAACAGAGCAGCCAGTCCGGCAGTTGCAACCAACGCGTACCAGTTAGCTCCCAAGAATTCACAAATCATGTTGTAAGCATCTTCCGAGAAGAGCGCAACAAGGTTCATCGCCATGTGAAACGTCAGAAACAGGACAAGGGCGATACCTGTGACACTCATCACCACTTTCCTTCCAATAGATGAATTACTTAACCACATAAATGATTGAATTTAAATTATTTAATTGTTAGAACTAAAAATTCTGTTAAAAGCTGTGTATTCACGATGCAAAAGTAAAGGAATTCTAGCGATAATACAAGGAATTATGGAAATTATTCTTTAATTCGGGAAGGGTAAATGCGAATTACATTATTTTTCTATCTTTGTACCGAACAAAAACCAAACAAAATGGATATACGAAGAATTATTTTCCTCTTGTTGACAGTAAGTTTTACATTCAGCCTCCCGGCCCAGAATATAGATATCAACACATTGAAAACCATCAATAAATGGAAGGTACACGGCCTCAGCAGAGGACTATCCGCCAGCGGAGTGATTCTGCCCGTAGGAGTGCCTGCCGCCATGGGACTCTATGCATTGATAAAGAAAGACCAGCCGATGCTGAAAGATGCCGTTTACATAGGAACCAGTGTGATTGAGGCGGTAGGTATCACATACGCTGCCAAACATATCATAGGACGTGACCGGCCTTTTGTAAAGTATCCGGATAAGATTCATGCATACGGAGCACCGGATGCAGACAGCCCGTCGTTTCCTTCAGGACACACAGCCGCCGCTTTTTCCCTGGCAACTTCGCTTTCTATCACTTATCCCAAATGGTATGTCATCGCTCCTTCTGCCGTATGGGCCTGTGGAGTGGGGTTTGCACGAATGAACCAAGGAGTGCATTATCCCAGTGATGTAGTGGCAGGAGCAGCGATCGGAGTAGGATGTGCTTTTGCAAATATTTATGTAAACCGATGGCTGAATAAGGTGCTGTTCGGGAGACAGATAAAGTGATGGTTGGATGCAGGAGTGCAACTATGCGCCCCTGCAGTTAATATAAAGTCTTGACTATCGTTTTTTTAGCAGCAATCCTTCAAAATCCGGTTGTTCCAGCAGCTCCAGTGCTTTCCTGATACTTTCATTGGCATCATTGATGACGTGATAATACTCATTCATATCCCATAAATCACGGGCTATCAATGCTTTCATCTGCAATTTCAGCAAAGGAAGGGCCTTCTGGTATTCTTCTTCATTATATTCCACTCCCATCTCCTTGCCGGTAGCAACCAGTTGTGCCAACATATCCGGAGTCACTTCAAAACGTTTGTAGAATTCATTAAAAGTCTTGTATTTGCCCAGCCATTCTTTACGATGGGCATCAATAAAATGAAAGTGAGCTTTCATCAACGCCCCTTTATCACGCAACTGACGATGATATTTAGTATAGAGAGTCGTATCAATCGGCACAAAATAATCGGGCATAATTCCCCCACCGCCATATACCGTACGAGCCAGCTTATGAGTTTTGAACTTCAGTGAATCCGGGAAGTGAATGCTGTCTTCACTCATCATCTCTCCTTTATTATAACGGTCTATCAGGTCCTCATTATACTTTTCAATGCTTTCGTAAGGTTTCTGGATACAACGTCCGGCAGGAGTATAATAACGGGCCACCGTCAAACGAATCATCGACCCGTCCGGCAAATCAATGGGACGCTGCACCAAGCCTTTACCAAAGCTGCGCCGGCCCACAACGACTCCTCTGTCCCAATCCTGAACAGCTCCGGTCACAATCTCACTGGCAGAAGCCGAGAATTCATCGACCAATACAATCAGACGACCATTCTGGAACTCGCCCGTACCTTTAGCAAAAAATTCACTACGGGGATTACGACGGCCTTCCGTATAGACTATCAGTTCCTTTTTGCCCAGAAACTCGTTGGCAATATCGATGGCAGCGTTCAAATAACCTCCGCCATTGCCTTGCAAATCAAGAATCAAATCTTTCATCCCTTTTTTCTGCAATTCAGCTAACGCTTTCTTGAACTCTTCATGGGTAGTGGCGGCAAAACGGTTGATACGGATATAACCAATCTTATCTTTAATCATATAGGAAGCATCCAGGCTGTAAACAGGTATTTTATCCCTTTTCACCGTAAAAGGGAGCAGTTCCTTCACCCCTCGGCGAAGTATTTTCAAATTCACTTTTGAATCTTTAGGACCACGAAGACGACGCATGATATCTTCGGTGCTCATCTTTACACCGGCTATCAGCGTATCTTCCACCATGACGATACGATCGCCGGCCAGAATACCTGCTTTTTCGGAAGGACCGCCCGATACGGGCTGTATCAACAACAATGTATCTTCTGCCATATTGAACTGTATGCCGATACCTTCAAAGTTTCCCTGCAGCGGCTCGTTCATTTTCTTCACTTCCTCCGGGTCGGAATAAGTAGAGTGAGGATCAAGCTGTTCCAGCATTTTTACGATGGCTTCCTCTACAAGTTTCCCCTCATTGACTTCGTCTACATAAAGGTTGGCAATGGCAAACTCCGCCAACTGTAATTTGCGTGCCGGAGAATTCAGAAACTTATTTTCCTGAGCCTGTACGGCTACAATAGAAAAAAAGCAGGCAATCAAGCCTGCAAAGTACATAGTATATTTCATGATCAGTCTATTTTCATTCCTTCAGGTAAGAATGGTGTTACGTCTTTACCAAACTGCAATAATTCTCTCACAATAGTAGAGCTGATAGAAGTAAGTTCCGGCTCCGTAAATAACAGAATAGTTTCTATACCGGCCAGTTTCCGGTTGATATCGGCTATGGTTTCCTCATATTCAAAATCGTGTACGGTGCGGATTCCACGAACAATGAACTGCGCTTCTTTAGCTCTGGCAAAGTCTATGGTCAAACAATCGTAAGCGTCGATCTTTACCCGGGGATCATCAGCAAAAAGTTTCTCAATCATCTCCACTCGTTTCTCTGTAGGAAACCAAGTCTTCTTATTCTCATTGATACCGATACCGATTACCACTTCATCCATAAAGGTCAATGCTCTTTTCACGACCGAATAATGGCCGATGGTAAAGGGATCAAATGTCCCCGGAAATATGGCTCTTCTCATATTTGTTAGTGATTCACGCAATGTCTTCTTCTATAACAAGGTTATCTATAATAAAATTCTGACGTTCCATGGTGTTCTTACCCATATAAAACTCCAGCAATTCTTTCACCAGGTCAGTCTTGCGGAGGGAAACTTGCTCCAGACGCATGTCTTTGCCGATAAAGTGCTTGAATTCATCGGGTGAGATCTCTCCCAAACCTTTGAATCGGGTAATTTCGGGATTGGGGCTTAACCGTTCGATAGCGGCAATCCGTTCTTCTTCCGAATAACAATATACGGTTTCATAAACTCCTTTCTTGCGGTTGCGGACACGGAATAAAGGGGTCTGAAGGATATATACATGACCTTTCTTTATCAAGTCAGGGAAGAATTGCAGGAAGAAAGTAATAAGCAATAAACGGATGTGCATACCGTCTACATCAGCATCTGTAGCTACAATTACCTTATTATATCGTAATCCTTCCATACCGTCCTCTATGTTCAGAGCAGCCTGAAGCAGGTTAAACTCTTCATTCTCATATACAATCTTCTTGGTCAGCCCGTAAGAATTCAACGGCTTACCACGCAAACTGAATACTGCCTGAGTATTTACATCACGGCTCTTGGTGATAGAACCGCTTGCCGAGTCTCCCTCGGTAATGAAGATGCAGCTTTCCTCCTTCTTGTCCCCTTTGACATCGTTCAGATGAAAGCGGCAGTCACGTAACTTCCGGTTATGAAGATTTGCCTTCTTGGCTCGCTCACGTGCCAGTTTCGTCACTCCGGCTATCGCTTTACGCTCTTTCTCTGACTCCTGAATCTTCTGCAACATCACATCGGCCACGTCCGTATGCTTGTGCAGATAGTTATCGACCTCAGTCTTTACAAAATCACCTACAAATTTATTGACGGTAGGACCACCGGGAGCCATATTGGTAGAGCCCAGCTTGATTTTAGTCTGACTTTCGAACAACGGTTCCTCCACATTGACGGCAATGGCAGCCACCAGTCCGTTACGGATATCGGAATAATCCATGTTCTTGTTGAAATATTCCTTGATGGTACGGGCAATATGCTCTTTGAAAGCACTTTGATGCGTACCTCCCTGAGTCGTATGCTGTCCGTTGACAAAAGAGTAATACTCTTCACCATACTGGCCGGTATGCGTAAAGGCTATCTCAATATCTTCTCCCTTCAAATGGATGATGGGATATAATCCCACAGCCGTCATGTTGTCGTTAAGCAAATCCACCAACCCGTTACGGGACAAGATACGCTGACCGTTATAGATAATGGCCAGTCCTGTATTCAGATAGGTATAATTGCGGAGCATGGTTTCCACAAACTCCGGACGGAAACTGTAATTCTCAAATAACAGGTTATCCGGTTCAAAGAAAATATAAGTACCGTTCTCCTCTGTTGTATTTTGTGTGGTATCCCTCAACAAGTCTCCCTTGGCAAAGGTAGCGATACGCACCTTTCCATCACGATAGCTGCGCACCTCGAAGCGCGAACTCAATGCGTTGACAGCTTTCACACCGACCCCATTCAGTCCGACACTCTTCTTAAACGCCTTACTGTCATATTTACCTCCCGTATTCAGCACACTTACAGCCTCAATAAGTTTTCCCTGCGGAATACCCCGACCATAGTCACGCACGCTGACACGGAGATTTTCTTCAATGATAATCTCAATCTTTTTACCCGCCTGCATTTTGAATTCATCGATACTGTTGTCGAGAACTTCTTTCAGAAGGACGTAGATACCGTCCTCGGCATGTGATCCGTCACCCAACTTTCCAATATACATACCGGGACGGGTACGCACATGCTCCATGTCACTGAGGTGGCGGATGTTATCGTCGGTATATTCTACAGCGGGATTGTTTATCAGTTCGTTGTTTTCTTCCATATTGACTTATCACATTTTTATATATCGTTGTTACAGAATACTCTTTTTATAAGCACGACGGCGTTTATGCTGCTCGGTCTTGAAATATTCCCACTGGGCCTGCACCTTTCCATTCAGTTCCAGTTCCGGATTACTTTCGGCATACTTGAATCCCAGTTGCTGATATACAGGAATCAAGTCCGAGAATAACAAAGCATTGACTCCTTTGTTCTGATACTCAGGTTTTACAGCAACCAGCAACAAGTCCAGCATAGGGGGATATTTATGCAAAAACAGCACTTTCAGCAAATGATACCAGCCCATAGGCAGCAAACGCCCCTTCGCTTTTCGTAACGCTTCGGACAAAGAAGGCATTGAAATACCCACCGCCACCAGTTTATCTTCAGCATCGGTCACCAAGGTCACCATACGCAAATCTACAATAGGCAAATACATCTTTATATACTGGTTAATCTGTCCTTGAGACAAAGCCGAGAAACCATAAAGCGGAGCATAAGCCTCATTCATCAATTCGAAGATAGCCTGGCCATATTCGGCCGCAATTTTCTTACCCGATGTATATTTCTTCACCTTCAAGTTAAACTTACGTTGAATCAAATCACTGATACGCTTATGCTTATCAGGAATTGCATCCGGAATATAAATTTTATATTCCACCCAATCGGCATCCTTTTCGAATCCCAACTTCTCCATATGCTGTGGATAATAAGGATAATTATAGATAGTCGCCATAGTGCTCAATTGGTCGAATCCTTCTATCAGCATACCCTCCGCATCAAAGTCGGTAAAGCCCAAAGGTCCCTGAATGGTATCCATTCCCTTCGATTTACCCCATTGGGCTACTGCATCCAACAAGGCGCGTGATATTTCGATATCATCCAGGAAATCAATCCATCCGAAACGGACTTCTTTTTTATTCCAAGTTTCGTTTGCGCGTTTATTTATAATCCCTGCAATACGTCCTACCACCTTGTTATCCTTATACGCCAGAAAATACTCCGCCTCACAAAACTCGAAAGCGGCATTCTTCTTCGGGCTGAACGTATTCAGCATATCATCGTACAAGTCGGGTACGGAATAAGGATTCTCTTTGTATAACTCGTAGTTGAACCGTATAAATGTCTTAAGTTCTTTCTTTGAACTGACTTTTTTAATGGTAATAGCCATGCTGTATTTTTATAAAAATTCAGGGTGTAAAGATAGAAGTTTTTTTGCAGATAACTTATTCTTTTTATGGCTTTTTTACTGTTGGGCAATAAGATAGGCGGTATAAACGACATAACAGCCAACCATCAATGCGCCTTCAAGACGGGTTATAGTACGTTTACGGAAAAACCAGCCTACCAGCCACAACAACAGGGAGGAAGCAATCAGCACACTTAAATCGAGATTATTTATATTCCCCATCGGAAGCGGTGATACCGTAGCGCTGCACCCCAGTACAAAGAATATATTGAACAGATTGCTACCGATGACATTGCCGATAGCAATTCCCGGATTCTTCTTTAAAGCTGCCGTAACAGATGTAGCAAGCTCCGGCAAGGAAGTACCTCCGGCTACCAATGTCAGTCCGATTACCGATTCACTGACACCCCATGAACGGGCAAGCCCG
>ENA-OPNM01000211-OPNM01000211.1-human-gut-metagenome-genome-assembly--contig:-NODE-211-length-19193-cov-2.327307_pt1 | contig 19193 bp, 10 predicted proteins | sample MGYA00241541_ERZ501779 | MGnify/ENA primary metagenome ERZ501779 (study PRJEB25962, sample SAMEA2042558) | human gut metagenome | biome: human gut; feature: human-associated habitat; material: faeces...
TAAATTGGCGCGGTCCTTTCCCCTGCTATTTACCGGTATATTAGTATTTAAATACAGCAACTCCGTAAGGCGCAAGTGGATAAGCAAATGAAAATGGTCTGCCGTCACACTCTGATTTGACTGCCTTATAGTCCAGCTTCTTATATGACTGTTTTGCTGCCTTGCCTCTGCCCTTTGCAGCCTTCTTTACAGGCTCTTGTAGCGTTTTGCCTGTAAACTTAGGATCCTCACTATCTAAAACAAGCTGATATGTCTTGTGCTTTGGCACTCCGACTCTGTAATCAGGTCTCTCTACCGGTGTGAAATTGATGACAAAGAGCATATTATTCTTGCCATCCTTGCTCTTTCTGATAAAGCTGAAGATGCTTCTGTCTGCATCGTTTGCATTTATCCATTCAAAGCCTTCCCAGCTTGAATCCAGCTCATACAGACAGCGGTTTTTCCTATAGAGGTGAAGCAGCTCCTTTACCCAGTTCTGGATCTTTTTATGCTCCGGATTCTCAAGCAGATACCAGTCGAGTTCTCTTTCCTCACTCCACTCCTGCTTCTGTGCAAACTCCTGTCCCATGAAAAGAAGCTTCTTTCCACAGTGTCCCATCATAAATGCATATCCTGCCATGAGGTTCTTGAATTTATCCCCTTCTAAGCCCGGCATTTTGTTGAGCATAGAACACTTCAGATGTACCACCTCATCATGTGACAGTACCAGAATATATTTCTCACTCTCATTATAGCTCATTGCAAATGTCATCTTGTTGTGGTTATTTTTACGGAAATATGGATCCAGCTTCATATAATCAAGGAAGTCATGCATCCATCCCATGTTCCACTTGTAGCTGAAGTTCAGTCCGTCTTCCTCTACCTTGCCTGTTACCTTTGGCCATGCGGTAGACTCTTCGGCTATCATTACAGTTCCGTGATTTCTTCCAAGTATGAGTGTATTAATATGCTTGAAAAACTCTACTGCCTCGAGGTTCTTATTTCCTCCAAACTTGTTTGGCACCCACTGTCCGTCGTTCTTTCCATAGTCAAGATAAAGCATTGACGCAACTGCATCCACACGGAGTCCGTCTACGTGGTAATTTTCTATCCACATCAATGCACTTCCGATAAGGAAGTTCTTTACTTCATTCTTACCGTAGTCAAATATCTTTGTGCCCCAGTCAGGATGCTCTCCCTTTCTTGGGTCTGCATACTCATATGTGGCTGTTCCGTCGAAATTGGCAAGTCCATGCGCATCCTTTGGGAAATGTGCAGGTACCCAGTCGAGGATTACTCCGATATTATTTTTATGGCACTGATCAACAAAGTATGCAAAATCCTCAGGCTTTCCATACCTCGATGTAGGTGCATAGTAGCCTGTCACCTGATATCCCCATGAGCCATCAAACGGATACTCTGAAATACCCATAAGCTCAATATGTGTATATCCCATAGTTTTTACATATGATATGAGTGATTTTGCAAGCTCCCTGTATGTATAAAAGCCCTCATCATCCCTGCCCGGATGTCTCATCCATGAGCCCGGATGGCACTCATATATAGCCATAGGTGAAGAATATACATCAGCATCTGACTTTGCTGCTCTCTTATCCATCCACTCTTTGTCAGTCCATGTGAAGTGCTCGATATCTGTGATGATTGACGCTGTTCCCGGACGAAGCTCTGCGTAGTTTGCGTATGGATCCGCCTTGTACAGCTTATCACCCTGTTCAGTGACTATAATAAACTTATACATCTGACCCTTTTGCGCTCCCGGTACAAAAAGCTCATACACTCCCATGGTTTCCGGCTCTACACGCTTCATCTCATGACTGGTCTCATTCCAGTCGTTAAACTCACCAAACACGTATACTTCCCTCGCATGTGGCGCCCAGACGTCAAAGCACACTCCTTTTTTTCCTTTGCGCTCAGCTAAGTGAGCACCCATCTTCTTGTAGATATCGTAGTGTGTTGCCTGACCAAACAGGTAACAATCCATTGCTGTAAAATTACACATATATATACCCCCATAAGTATTTATTTTTCCCTGAAATGATCCTCTTTGAGTACAATTCGGTCATCATCTGTATATCGCCTGGCTGTCAGAATACTTATAGCCTTCTTAAGTCCGCTGTGAGCCTCCCTGTCTATGGCCTCGTCAATTATATCCTTGACCTCTGTCAGAGTGGTAGCCTGGTCTATCCTCTCAATATTGCTGATTCTGTTATGCAATGCCAGAATAGCCATCTCATCTATCTTGTACCCAAGCTCTGCAGAGTACGATTTGGCAAACAATACGAGTTCATCATTTGTAAAAATAGGGACCGATATCTTTTCCGTGAACTTGGATGCAAAGCCCTCATCCATTGAGAGAGCCTTCTTTATACCCTTTGATGTATCCTCAAGTATATAGAGTGTTCCTGTAATATCATGCTCCATCAAAAATGATAGCTGGGCAGCTATGCTGCGGTCGATATCACCGGCTCTTTCTATGATGAGACAGCCTCCTGTTATCTTTCTGACTACCTGCTGCACATCCTTTTTATTGAGTGCGGCAGCATCAATCTTACCCATCTTTCCTGTAAGCTGTTCACCATCTTTTTGTAATACCTTTATAAAGCTTGTAGCAAGCATTGTCTTTCCGCAGCCCTGCTCTCCCTGTATAATCAGGTTGCCTGTGGATGCGTTTTCTTTCCTGTTGAAATGATCAAGCACTGCATTATATGCCTTGCAGATCTGATCCTCCATACCCTTTACCGGTATGAAATATGAAAATATAGCTTTCTGTTCGCTTGTAAGCTCTTTTATATGTTTTGTTTCTTTCAATTTCGAGTCATCTTCTTCGCTGTCTAAATCCTCCGGCAATGAAATATCCGGCATTTTTCTTGTCTTAGCCATATCCAGCTTCTTCTCCAGTCCCGGATTCTTTGCTGTCATCTTGGCTATTTCCTGCTCGATAAATGATGTCACATGATCAAAATCTCTCTTCTCAGAAACGTTTTCTTTCTCCTGTGAAGCCTCATCATCTGATGTATCATCATCGACATTTAACATATCATCTGTTATTTCAGGCATCATGGTAGTCGGCTGCATGAGTATCTCGTCTTTCTCAGACTCCTCTGCCATAATTATATCCTCCGGCTCTCCAACCGGTTCCTTGACTTCATCTGCAGCATCTTCAGGTGCTTCCTGCGACTCCTGTGCTTCGTCTATAGCCTCTTTGGGTGCTTCCTGCGGCTCCTGTGCTTCGTCTATAGTATCTTCCGGTGCTTCCTGCGGCTCCTGTACTTCATCCACAGTCTCATCTGCATAAAGCTCCTGCATATCCGGTTTCTGCTCTTCTTCAGGCTCCTTCACGGCAGCTTTCTGCTCTATAATATCAACCGGGACCCTCAAATACTCCTCCTCAAGAAGTTCCTTCGGAGTGACACCTGCATCCAGCTTTGGAATGACATCATTTAGTCTCTCCATGATGTCTCCTGCCTCCTGAAGTGCTCTTGCCTTAGCTGACTCAAGTTTCTGCTGCTCAGCCTCTTTAAGTGCAATTTCAGCCGCATGTCTGGTCTTTTCCCATTCTTCAAGCACATCCTGTATAGACATCTGTCCTGTAATCTGATGCTCAAGCTGAGTCTTTTCACTCATGACCATAGACATCTGTCCGTCAGCGTCTTCACCCAAAAGCTCCTTGAAATTCAACTTAAGTGAACCATCTATCTCTTCATCTGTAGCGATATGCTCTGTCTCTTCCGGCTGCTGTACATACTCTTCCTGCTCCTTTTCGAGCTTGAGATAAGGAATATCCTCAACTATCTTTTTGATGGTATCCATCGTATCAGCAACTTCATTCTTGCCCTTGGCCTCCATGATCTGCTGCATACCCTTGGCAATCTCCTGCTGTAAATTTACAGTATTGAACTTCTCCTGATTTACAGTAATCTGCGGAATAGTTACATCATCATGCACTATCTCTCCGCCCTTTACCATCTCCATGGCACCTATCTCAGTGACCTCAGCCTCATCCTTTATCTTAGCCGGCTTTTCCTTCTCTGCCTTGAATCGTCTGTACTTTTCCTCCTGAGCCTTGGTAAGTGGCTGATAAAGCATCTTAAGCTCCAGCGCACGCTCCACATATGGTCCGTCTCCGAACCACAGAATGAGCTCATCGCAGGCATCTATACACTTATCGGCTTTTCCGGCCTTGTGGTATAGATATGCAAGCTCGTATGCCCACTCCTCAGTGTATTCTTCATCCTTGTACTCTTCAAGAATAGTGATAAGCTCATCAAATGAAGCTCCCTGCCCTTTTTTGATGGCATATCTTAATACATACTTCATATCATCATGAGGCGCTATCTCAACAAACTCATCATAATACTCTGTAGCAGCATCATAATCACCCATCTTGATGGCGACCTCAGCCAGTCTGTATATAATCATCCTGCCGATTGGTGAACGGTCATAGGCCATTAAAAGTATGTCCCTTGCATCCTGGTATCTTTCGGCCTTCTCGTAGATTTCGCCGATTTTAACGAGTGTATTTACATTTTTAATTTTGTTCCAATTTATGCTATCCGCAATCTCTGCTGCGCTCATATAGCCCTCCTCGGCGCTTAGGGCTTTTATCTGATCCAGCTTGAGATTGTATTCGTATTTATCCACTTATTTCACCTACTCGTATTTAAGCTTATTATTTTTGGTATCTACGCCTGTTGTCTTTGTATAATCCCTTGTGTCCTCAGGAAGCTTCTTTTTCCTGAGAGCATAATTAACAACTCTTTTCACAATATAGTATATCACAGCAAAGGTCGGAACACCAAGTAACATTCCAAGAAAACCAAACATTCCTCCGCCGATTAGTATGGCAAACATAACCCAGAAGGTCGAAAGACCGGTAGATGAGCCAAGTATCTTAGGGCCTATTATATTGCCATCCACCTGCTGCAGCACGACAATAAATATCAGAAGATAAAGCGCATGCCACGGACTCTGAATTACTACTATGAGTAACGATGGAATTGCACCGATAAACGGTCCGAATACCGGAATCACATTTGTGACGCCGATAATCACTGCAACGAGCACCGATGATGGAATCCCTAAAATCAGACATCCGAAATATGCAATCACGCCTATAATCAGTGAATCTATAATCTTACCGCTTATGAAGCCTCCAAAAATCTCATTTGTCTTTCTGATCGTCTCAATGATGATATTGCCTGTCTTTGGCTTGCAGACAGCATATATTATCTTTTTGCTCTGTCCTGCGAGAGTCTCCTGAATACTCATCACATAGACCATCACGATTATTCCGATAATAAAATTAAATAAGCCTCTGACTACCGAAATCACACCGGTTGTAATCTGTGCAACATACTTCTGTGCCTCAGGAATCAGCTTTTCTGTGGCATAATTCTCAATGTAGTCGGTTGCATTCTGTAAACCTGTGCTCGCGAGCTCAGCAATTTTGCTGTCCCCGAAATTGCCGTTCTTTATCATGTTGATGAATGCCGCAACATCATTTGGCAGTGTCTTCATAAGTCCTGATATACTTGCTATGACAGAAGGCACAATAGCCGCAATGAGGAGCGAAATAATCGCTACCAGAATAATAACCGAGCCTGTGATTGCAAGAGCTCTTGAAACCTTTCGCAGCTTGCTTTCGCTTTTCATCTTTTTGGAAAGAAGCTTTTTAAAGCATCTTTCCAGCCACAGCATGACAGGATTCATCAGGTATGCAAGCACAAGTCCCATTATAATAGGCATTGCTGCCGCAAGCAGCTTGCTCCATATGCCTGCAAAGCCCTCAAATCTGTACAGTGCAAAGAAAAACAGTATACTGACTGCAAACGTGACAAATACCATGACACCTATTCTGATCAGATGTGGCCATTCCTCACGCCCCGGGTGCGACTTCTGCTTCGCACCCTTATCTGCATTTATCTCAATGTTTGATTTTTTACCAGCTTTTCCGGTTTCTTCCATCGGATTAAACTCTCCTTATTTACGGTTATAGTTGATGAGACATCCCTTTAATATTATCTCTCTTTCATCATCTGTGAGTTCACCCATCTTCAGTGTAAATGGCTTTAATTCGCCATCCTTGACAACATATGCCTCAAACTCCGTCTTTGCATCCTCGATTTCCTTCTTGATTCCCGGAAGGAAGATATAGTCGAGGTTGTGGAACGGAAGCTCTCCCTCATCGATGATGAATGGAAGCATTCCCCAGTTGATAAGGTTTGAACGGTATCTCTTTGTGGCATACTCGTTTGCGATATTTGCCCAGCCTCCGAGTACCTTCTGGCAGCTGGCAGCCTGCTCTCTTGCTGAGCCGTCACCCGGCTTAACAGCAAAAATTGTGCTTCCGAAGCCCATATTCTCATGGCTTGCCTCAGGGAATTTTTTCTTTACTACTCCCATGATTTCAGCAACCTCAGGAACAGCCTTTCCTGCGCACTCACCACTCTCTATAGCCTTCTGGGCCTTCTGGATTTCCTTTGCTCTGCCTACATACTCAGGATCCTTTCTTGAAAGTGCGAACTCTGCAAGTCCAAGAGGGTTTGAACGATATGAAGATGTCTCTCCTGAAGGAATGAGCTCATCTGTTGTAGTAACAGGATCATGAATCTCTGAAACCACCTTAAGGAGCATATTCTCAGGAAGCGCGCTCATTGCCGGCCAGTCCTTGATGTTTGGTCCGAACTGGATTTCAACTGAAGGATCTGCCACTCCATGGCTGTCAAATACACGGTTCTCATATATAGTCTTGTCAAAGAAATATTTTGGCTTTGTAAAGTTGACATCAATATCCGCTGCTGATGTAAGGAAGCCCTTGTTTGCTGCTGTTGCAGCGATTGAACGTGCATCCATGAGTGCCACTGAGCTGATCTGTCCGTTCTGTACCTTAGAACCCTCTCTGTTAGGGAAGTTTCTTGTTGAATGACGGATAGAGAATGCGTTGTTGGCAGGTGTATCTCCTGCACCAAAGCAAGGTCCGCAGAAAGCAGTCTTTACGATTGCACCTGTCTCAAGAAGCTTTGCTACAGCTCCGTTTTTCACAAGCTCCATGTATATTGGAGTAGATGCCGGGTAAACACTCAGTGTAAACTCGTCTGCTCCGATTGAATGTCCGTTTAATATGTCAGCCGCATCGCAGATATTCTCAAATCCACCGCCTGCACAGCCTGCGATGATTCCCTGGTCTACATACAGTTTTCCGTCTCTTACCTTACTCTTTAAATCAAGCTTCACCTTGCCGTCAAAGCTTACCTCAGCTCTCTTCTCACAGTCATCGAGAATATCCATGAGGTTTGCATTGAGCTCATCGATAGTATAGGTATTGCTTGGGTGGAATGGCATAGCTATCATTGGGCGGATCTGGCTTAAATCAATCTCAATAAATCTGTCGTAGTAAGCCACCTCACCCGGATTAAGCTCCTTGTGGTCCTCAGCCCTACCGTGAATCTCAAAGAATTCCTTAACCTGGTCATCTGTTCTCCAGATAGAAGAAAGACATGTAGTCTCTGTTGTCATAACATCGACACCTATACGGAAGTCAACGCTCAGATTAGACACACCCGGTCCTACAAACTCCATAACTTTGTTCTTTACGAAGCCGTTTCCGAATACCTCTCCGATAATTGCAAGTGCGACATCCTGTGGTCCAACGCCCTTGATTGGCTCTCCTGTCAGGTAAATGCCTACTACCTCAGGCATATCAATATCATATGTCTGTTCAAGAAGCTGCTTAACAAGCTCAGGTCCACCCTCGCCGACTGCCATAGTACCAAGTGCACCATAACGTGTATGTGAATCAGAACCAAGTATCATTTTTCCGCCGCCGGCAAGCATCTCTCGTGCAAACTGATGGATAACTGCCTGATGAGGTGGTACATAGATTCCACCGTACTTCTTTGCACATGTGAGACCAAACATGTGGTCATCCTCATTGATTGTTCCACCAACTGCACAAAGGCTGTTGTGACAATTTGTAAGTACATACGGGATAGGGAATTTCTCAAGTCCTGAAGCTCGTGCTGTCTGGATGATACCTACAAATGTGATATCATGCGATGTAAGCTTATCAAACTTAATCTGAAGCTTGTCCATATTGCCGGATGTATTGTGCTCCTTTAAAATACCGTAAGCAATTGTCTCCTGCTTAGCTGTCTGTTTATCGATGTCCATGCCGGTCTTGCTTTTGACAGCTGCCTGAGCCTCCGGTCCATCAATTATTACTTCCTTACCGTTTAAAAGGTAAGCACCATTTTCATATAATTTCACTTATTCTACCTCCGTATGTGTATTTCAAAATTCTTTTATTTACTATTATATAATATTATAGGTAATTGTGGCAATAAATAAATCACCATCTACCTTAATTTCGAATTTTCCTCCCATCAAATGGGTCAGATTCTTTGCAATCGAAAGTCCAAGTCCACTTCCTTCAGTAGTTCTCGACCTCTCTCCCCTCACAAAACGCTCTGTCAGGTCTACATTTCCGTTGCTTACTATGTCAAGCTCGTTCTTAGACACATTCTTTATTGTAAAAACTGCCTTTTTATCTGCCTTTTCAAGCTCTACATACACTCTGGTATTTTCCAGTGCATATTTTGCGGCATTAGTATACAGATTTTCAATAGAGCGGTAAAGCTGACGCCCATCCGCATAGATAAATATCTGTTCTGATGGAATTTTTGTAACTATTGTCAGATTTCTCGACTCAAATCGCTCATTGAATTCACCTCCGGTCTGGTATAAAAGCTCAACCAGATCAAGCTTTTGCATATTGAGCTTCACATTTCCCGAGGTAATCTTTGATGTCTCTACCAAATCCTCTGTAAGCTGCTTTAAGCGCTGTGACTTTTCCTCCAGCACATGTATATAGTATTTGGCATTTTCATTTTCCAGATTTTCCCTCTTAAGCAGGTCAACATAATTGACTATTGAAGTCAGAGGTGTCTTTATATCGTGTGATACGTTTGTTATTAAGTCTGCCTTTAGTTTTTCATTTTTAAGGCTCTCATTTACCGAGCTCATAAGACCCTGGCGTATATGGTTGACAGCCTCCGCCACCTTTTTCTGCTGCCCATGAAACTCATTGACATTGAGTGTAGTGTCAAGCGCTCCTTCCGAGATAGCTTCAAGTGCCTCCTGTATGCGCATTATCTCTTTATTTTTTTGTGTGTGGATATCCTTTTTCTCAATAACTCTTTTCAAAAGCTCATAGCCCTTGTACATCAGGCTGTGTGTGTAAAGTATATTGCCTTTTATCTTCCTTACAATGCTCTGGTATAAAATAATAAAAGCCAGATCAAACAAAAAAGTAAATGTACCGGCCGTCATAATGAGTGATGCATAGTCAAAATGCTGGTTTTTTACGCCTGAAATCACTTTTCCCATAAATACCATGAGCAGTGTAAATATCACCAGCATCACATCAGAGTATACCTTGTCAATCGGTAAATAGTATATTGTGTAATCATCCTCTGATTTTCTGCCTGCCACGTTTGCCATATATGCCAGGCTCACAAAGCTGCCTACCAGGCCCGCAAGAGATATTAGTGTATATATATCAATATTTTCATGCGCATCGTGCCTGAATGCATAGCCTGTGGCAAACACTCCTGTTACCATAAGTATCATGCATAGCTGATGTAAGACTATGACCGCTGCTTTTTTTCCTATCGTATACTGCTTCATTTGTTGTCCTCTATCTTATAGCCTACTCCCCAGACCACCTTCAGATAGCGTGGCTCCTTAGGATTTATCTCTATTTTTTCCCTGATATGTCTGATGTGCACAGCAACTGTATTGTCGGCGCCTATCGCCTCCTCGTTCCATATACTCTCATATATTTCGTTTATTGAGTAGACCTTTCCCTTGTTTTTAAGAAGTAAAAGCAGGATATTGTACTCAATCGGTGTGAGCTTTACCTCCTCACCATCCACAGTCACCTTTTTTAAATCATCATTTACCAAAAGGCCTCCGGCTTCATAAACCTTGTCTCCGGCTGCATCATTGCTTGACAGAGTGGTATATCTGCGAAGCTGTGACTTTACCCTTGCCACAAGCTCAAGCGGATTAAAAGGCTTTGTGACATAATCATCAGCCCCCACATTGAGGCCTAAAATCTTGTCAGCATCCTCTGTCTTTGCCGAGAGAATAATTATCGGCACCCTGCTTTCCTTTCGTATCTGCAGAGTAGCTCTTATTCCGTCGAGCTTTGGCATCATGACATCTATTATCATGAGGTCTATTTTTTTATTCTTCATAATTTCAACCGCCTGTATGCCGTCGTAAGCCTTCTCCACGTCGTAGCCCTCCTGCATCAGGTAAATCTCAATTGCCTCAACTATTTCCTTGTCGTCATCACAAACTAATATTGTCATATGATCCTCCTTCTATGAATTTTGAACAGAAACCTTCTCCTGCCGTTAGTCAGCTATATTTTATCAGATTATCCACTTTGTTTTTCTTAAAATCTGCTTAATATTACCCACTTTAAATATAAGCCAAAAAGCAGCCGTTCTGTTTTGAACTGCTGCTTTATATTACATAGGTGTGTTTCATTTCCCTTTATTTCCGGTGATGCTCTGCCACATTCTGTGGATACCGTCTGTGAGCTCCTTTCCCTCCTTTGTGTTGATAACAGGTGGATTGCCGGCTTTTCTGCTTATTGCCTTATAATCCTCATCAACAGACGATTTTGAGCCGGCAGCCTTGGCTTCATCCTTATCATTGCTATGATTTGATCCGGCATCAGGTGTATCGTCTGCAAGCTTCACTTCACCCACTACACCATCTCCCAGGTCCTCGCCCTCAGCAAGTCCCAGTTTTCTGATATAATCCATATTTACCTTGATTTCAGTCTGTCTGTTTGCATAGATGGACTTCTCTTCCTTGTCAATAGTACGCTCCTCTACAGGCTTACCTGCATTTTTCTGACGTTCTATCTCCTTATTTCTGTCATCGATAATCTTAAGATACTTCTCCGTATCGGACAAATCCTGAAGCTGTCCCTTGAGCTCATACTGGTTAGTTTTAACTATCTTCTCCTGCTCTGCAATCTTATCCTTCATATTCTTGCACAGCTTTTCAAGTGACTCGTTGGTATCATTGATGATATCACGCACTCTTGAAAGCGCCTCATCCGTATAGATAACCGATGCTGCATACACATCCTCAGCCTTTCTGCTTGCATCCCAGACTATCTGGTCCCCCTTCTTTCTGAACTCTCTCTCTGCGTGATTGCGACTCTGCTCAGTAAGCTCATACTCATCCTGTATTGCATATATACACTTATTCAGCTCAGCAAGTAAATCTATCATTTGCTGCTTGTTTATGATCACCCTGCTCGGCTCCGGCTTATACGGCTCCGCCTTTGAGAGCATGATATGAATTTCTCTTAGTACCTTTTCTGTTTTATCGTTCGCATTCATTTTCTATTTCCTCGGATTTAAATTAACGTTATAACTATTCAGGGTGGTTATGAATACTCACCACTTACCCATATTTTATATGAAAATCCGCTTCTCGTAAATAGCCAAATGAATAATAGTAGTTACTATAATTAAATCAATCCCGCTGCCGCATTTCTCAGTTCATCTGCCGCATGCTTTATCTCGGCAGCCTGCTCTTCGCTCACATTTCCGGGCTTTGTCCTTGAAATAAGCTTCTTCACATATGAAAGTGACGATTTCACACTCTTTTTCTGTGCGCTGTCCATAGCCTTTCTTTTTTCCTTGTCAGCCATGACATTTTCCACCTGGCGCACAAGCGTATCAGCCTCACTTCTTGCATCAATATAAGCCTTTCTCTGTCCGTCTGTTGCCTCATACTCCTGCGCCTCACGGATAGCCTGCTCAATCTCAGAATCAGACAAATTTGAGCTTGCGGTAATCGTAATCTCCTGATGCTTTCCTGTGCCCAGGTCCTTTGCAGAAACCTGCACAATGCCGTTTGCATCTATATCAAACGTCACCTCTATCTGCGGCACACCTGCCGGAGCCGGCTTGATGCCCTTTAGCCTGAAGTTTCCAATCAGCTTATTGTCCCTTGCAAACTGCCTCTCACCCTGCAGTACCTTTATATCCACAGAGGTCTGGAAGCTTCCTGCAGTTGTAAAAATCTGGCTGTATCTCGTAGGAATAGTCGTATTTCTGTCAATAATTTTGGTTGAGACACCACCGACCGTCTCAATTCCGAGTGAAAGCGGTGTGACATCCATCAATATAATCTCTGCCGCACTGCTGCCTGCGACAATTGCTCCACCGAGCTTGCCACCCTGTACTGCTGCACCGAGTGCCACGCACTCGTCAGGATTTAGGTTATGTGAAGGCTCTTTTCCTGTAATTCTTCTGACCTCCTCAACAACAGCCGGCACACGTGTCGAGCCTCCTACCAACAGCACCATTCCAAGCTCTGCTGCGGAAATCCCCGCATCTGAAAGTGCCTGATTTACAGGAATAGCAGTTCTCTCCACCAGATCCTTTGTTATCTCATTAAACTCAGCCCTTGTGAGGTTCATCTCCATGTGGACCGGCTGTCCCTTTACAGTGGTGATAAACGGCAGGTTGATAGTGGTTGAGGATGAGGATGAAAGCACCTTTTTTGCCTTCTCAGCCTCCTCCCTGACACGCTGCATAGCAGTATTATCCTTTCTCAGATCCACATTCTGCTGTCTGTAAAACTCTGTGACAAGATAATTCGTGATTCTCTCATCAAAATCATCTCCACCCAGATGATTATCACCGGCTGTGGCAAGCACCTCTATCAGATTGTCCCCTATTTCGATAACAGACACATCGAAGGTTCCTCCTCCGAGGTCGTAGACAAGAATTTTCTGCTGCTGTCCGTGGTCCAGTCCGTATGCGAGTGCCGCAGAGGTTGGCTCATTTATGATTCGAAGCACATTAAGCCCCGCAATCCTTCCTGCATCCTTAGTTGCCTGCCTCTGCGCATCCGAAAAATATGCAGGAACTGTGATTACAGCGTCTGTCACTGCCTCTCCAATATAGTCCTCTGCATCCTTTTTCAGCTTTCTGAGAATCATAGAAGAAATCTCAGGAGCTGAATACAGCTTTCCGTCCACCTTTGCCCTGAAATCGCTTCCCATCTGTCTCTTTATTGAGAAAAATGTCCTGTCCACATTGACTGCTGCCTGCCTCTTTGCAGCCTCGCCAACCAGTCGCTCTCCATTCTTTGTAAAAGCCACTACAGACGGAGTTGTTCTCTGACCCTCGCTGTTAGTTATGACTACCGGCTGATTGTTCTCCAATACTGCCACACAGCTGTTTGTTGTTCCTAAATCTATACCTATAACCTTACCCATGATTTTCCTCACTGTTTTTTATATTTAAGTCTCATAAATAATTGCTTTTTATGACTTACTATTTCATCCTAATACTACTTTAAGCTTCGAAAATTCACTCGTCAAGGCATGAGGCTGTTATTTCAGAGAATGTTTATATTTTTAATTTTTGTATAACAACATAACAACAAAGACACCGCCGAAGCAGTGCCTTTGTTGATTAGTTTATAGATTGGATTAAATGATAATTGAGGATTGCTTATTCACTTACTTTTTTCTTGAGTAATCCGAGTAATCCACATGCAATGAAGGCTCCGATTACTAATGCTACAAGATACATTAACGGATTTCCGATTGTAGGTACTACGAAGATTCCTCCGTGAGGTGCCATGAGTGTACATCCAAATGCCATTGAAAGTCCACCTGCCACTGCTGAACCAACTGCACATGCCGGAAGGACATGAAGCGGATCAGATGCTGCGAATGGGATTGCACCCTCTGTGATAAATGATAATCCCATGATAAAGTTCGTAGGTCCTGCCTTTCTCTCCTCTGCTGTGAACTTGTTCTTGAAGAAGATTGTTGCAAGAGCGATTGCGAGTGGTGGAACCATACCACCAATCATAACTGCTGCCATGATATTGTAGTTTCCGGCAGCGATTGAAGCTGTACCAAATACATAAGCGGCTTTGTTTACAGGGCCACCCATATCTATTGCCATTATTCCTCCGAGAAGTACTCCGAGAACTACTGCGCTTGCACCGTTAAGTCCATTAAGACCGTTGTTGATAGCTGTATTTAAAGCTCCGATTGGAGGCTCAACTACAAACTGCATTATAACGCCTATGAGGAATATACCAAGCAGCGGATAAAGAAGAACCGGCTTCACACCATCAAGACTCTCAGGAAGCTTAGAGAATATCTTCTTTAAGAGATTTACAATATATCCTGCAACGAAACCTGCAACCAGTGCTCCAAGGAAGCCTGATGTACCGTTTGCTGCGATTGAACCGCCTACGAAACCAACTGCAAGACCCGGACGGTCAGCAATACTCATAGCGATAAAGCCTGCAAGGATAGGAAGCATAAATCCAAATGCTGTTCCACCGATTCCCTTAAACAATGCTGCGCCCTGTGTAATAGTACCGAAATTTGCTCTCTGGTCAGCCGGCAGTGAATTAAGGTCAACACTGAATCCATCGATAAGGAATGCGATTGCGATAAGGATACCACCACCAACTACGAACGGAAGCATATGTGAAACACCGTTCATCAGATGCTTGTAAATCTGATGTCCAATGCTCTCCTTTCCACCAATAGATGAATGTGAAGCCTCTTTTTTACCTGATGCCTTAAATACAGGAGCATCACCGGCAGCAATTCTCTTTACGAGCTCCTCTGTCTTATTTATTCCGTCAGAAACCTGACACTCAATAACCTTCTTTCCGTCAAAACGGTCTGTAGGCACATTTGTATCACATGCAACGATAACACCGGTAGCCTTTGCAATCTCATCATCTGTGAGTACATTTTTGGCTCCGCCTGAGCCTCTTGTCTCAACCTTTACCTGATATCCAAGCTCCTTGGCTTTTTTCTCGATAGCCTCAGCAGCCATATAAGTATGGGCAATTCCTGTAGGACAGGCTGTAACTGCAACGATAAATACATCGTCCTTCTTCACCTCAACAGGCTCTTTCTCCTTTGCCTCTTTGGCAGCCTCTTTCTCATCCTTTGCTTTTTCAGCGCTATCGATGATATTTAAAAACTCATCAACTGAACCGGCATTGATAAGAGAATTTGTAAACTGCTCGTCCATCAGCATAACAGAGAGCTTGCTAAGCACCTGAAGATGCACATTATCCTCTGTGTTTGGTGCAGCGATAAGGAAAATAATCTTTGCAGGTGTACCATCGAGTGATTCAAAGTCAACCCCATCTTTTACAACCATTGCCGCAAGACCTGCTTTAGTAACAGCATCAGACTTGCAATGAGGAATTGCTATACCCATTCCAATTCCTGTTGTGCCTTCCTCCTCTCTTGCAAAAACACCCTTTCGATACTTCTCCACATCGGCTATTTTGCCACTTTTTGCCATCAAATCAATACACTGATTCAATGCTTCGGTTTTTCCGGCAGGCGTACCATTCAAATTGATACTCTCAGCTGCCAATAAATCCCTGATTGTCATACATCATTCCTCCTAATAGAATATATTAATTATTTATATCAACCTTTTTGATACCGTTCATTTAATTGGAAGCACTGTCCCATTTATCAATAAGTGCTTCAACCTCAGGCTTTGTAGCAAGCTCCTCAGAAAATGCACTTGCACTTCCTGTACATACTCCATAAATAAATGCCTGCTTATAATCATTTGATTTGAGGTATCCGTAAACAAATCCGGCTACCATCGAATCACCTGCGCCTACAGAGTTTTTGAGCTTTCCCTTAGGAGCCTTAGCCTTAAACTCCTGTCCGTTCTCAGTAACAAGCACTGCTCCGTCACCTGCCATTGATACAAGCACGTTTCTTGCGCCCTGCTCCTGAAGCTTCTTTGCATACTTTATCACATCGTCCTTGTCTGTAATTTCAACCCCGAATATCTCACCGAGCTCATGATTGTTTGGCTTGATGAGGAATGGCTTATATGCAAGCACATTTGTGAGCAGATTTCTCGTCGCATCAACCACAATATTTATTCCGCGGTCCTCAAGATGCTTCATGATATCCATATACATTGATGAAGGCATCACATCAGGAATACTTCCTGCGAGCACAAGCACATCAGACTCCTTTAAGCAGTCTAGCTTCTCATAAAGCTTTTTAATGTTATCCTCAGTGATTACCGGTCCCTGACCATTAATCTCGGATTCCTCATTTGAGCGAAGCTTCACATTGATACGTGAAATACCATCCTCCACCTCTATAAAATCAGTATCAACACCTTTTTTTGCTAGAAGTCTTTTAATTTCATTTCCTGTAAACCCCGCTGTAAAACCAAGTGAAGTATTGCTCATTCCAAGATTCTTAAGAACCATGGAAACATTGATGCCCTTACCACCTGCAAAAATCTTCTCTCCAGTCGTTCTATTGACTACTCCTGTCTTAAAATCTGTTACATCAACTATATAATCTAATGATGGATTAAAAGTAACTGTATAAATCATGTTAGACCTCCTTAATATTTTTGTATTTCTTATAGTTGTCATTGCTTAGTGCATTTGTAATAATTACAGCATCCTCAAAATCAGCAAACTTGATACTTGATACCTGTGAAAACTTACTGTCATCCGCAAGAATATATTTCTCCTTGCTATTCTCCATGGATTTCTTTTTAATCATGGCCTCCTTTATCTCTGGAGTCGTAAATCCATTCTTCACAGTAATTCCGTTGGTTCCCCAGAAGCCCTTCGTAAAATTGTATTTATCGAGCGTCACAACGGCCTCATCTCCGACAATAGCCTCAGTAGTAGACTTGAACTCGCCACCCAGAATATATACTGTATATCCCCTATCGGAAATTCTCTTGGCATTAGTCAGAGAGTTTGTAACAAAAACCACATTCTTTGCAGTAATATAATCAATCATGACTGCCGTTGTAGTACCGGCATCTATATAAACAAAATCATTATCCACAATAAGTGATGCCGCATATCTGGCAATCTGTTCCTTTTCGCTGCGATTCTGCTTAAGCCTGTTGATAACCTTCTCATCCTGAGTATGGATATTCGTATTATTTGCAATCGCACCACCATGTACCTTGGTGAGATAACCCTTCTTGTCCATTGCAACCAAATCACGCCTGATTGTTGACTCGGATGTATCAAGCTCATCCATAAGCTGCTGAACAGTCACACTTCCCATCGAATCTAATATATCGAGTATTTTTTTGCATCTATCTTCCGCCAGCATCTAATCCCCCCTGTTTATCAAACTATTCAAAGACTTATTTTATAAGCCATTTATTTAATGCTCATTTTCAAATTACTGTATTAAACATTTCAACATTCATTTAACTTGTAGTATAATTATATTTTCATAATCCGTCATTGTCAATCATAATCAGTCATTTATATTCACAAATAATCACACTAAAAATTGTTGAAAATATATAAAGCAAGTTATAAAATTGTGCAATATATGCAAATGTAACGTTCATTTTTGTGCAGAATATACTATATATATCATTAATACTTGCCTAAATACTATTTTAGTATCTTTTCTATTACTAATTTATAATTAATATTAATAGTTTAAATTGACTAATTTAGATTTTGCATCAATCTAACTTTGACTGATTTTGACTGTTTCATTTGTAAATATATTGTAATTCATAAATCATCATGCTAGAATATCTTCATTAAGGTACATATATTGTTATTTCGGTGCATATTTTATTATTTAATTGAACATTTTTGATTTGAGTATATTTGATTTGAGTATATTTGATTTGAATATATTTTTGATTTGAATATATTTTTGATTTAATTATATTTTATGATTTAAGTTGATATTTTGTAATTTAACTGAATTTGTAATAATTTATATACCTTCACAGCTACAGTACCTTATTAAAAAAGGAGGAATTCATATGAAACAGCTTAATTGGGCCACACTCGGCTGCGGCGTAATAGCTAATGAGCTCGCGCAGGCTCTCTCAAAGGAAGGGCGCACTCTTTATTCAGTTGCCAACAGGACTCATGAAAAGGCTCAAGCTTTTGCACAAAAATATGGCATTTCAAAGGTATATGACAACATTGATGACGTCTTTTATGATCCTGATGTGGATATCATTTACATCTCCACTCCACACAATACTCACATTAATTATTTAAGAAAAGCCCTTTCTAATGGAAAGCATGTACTCTGTGAGAAATCTATCACATTAAATATTACAGAGCTCGATGAGGCAATCTCATTGGCCAAAGCAAATAACGTAATTCTTGCTGAAGCCATGACTATATATCATATGCCTGTTTATAAAAAGCTAAATAAAATAATTTCAAGTGGACAACTCGGCAGACTCAATTTAATTCAGGTCAATTTTGGAAGCTACAAAGATTACAATATGACAAATAGGTTTTTCAGCCGTAAGCTTGCAGGAGGTGCACTGCTTGATATTGGTGTTTACTCACTTTCTCTCATCCGCTGGTTCTTCAAGGAAACACCGTCGCATGTATTGTCACAGGTTAGATATGCTCCGACCGGTGTTGATGAACAGGCAGGCATTCTGCTTATGAATGATGCTGCCGAGATGGCAACTGTCACATTATCTCTACATTCCAAGCAACCAAAACGCGCTACACTATCTTTTGACAAAGCATATGTGGAAATCTTTGATTATCCAAGAGGAATGCAGGCAACTATTACATACACAGAGAATGGTCATAAAGAAGTAATTGATGCAGGTGATACATCAGATGCACTTTATTACGAAGTATGTGATATGGAAAAAGCCATAAACTCTGCATCATCCGATGAAATAGAAAACCTCATTCACAGTCAGTATACATATGATGTTATGAAAATCATGTCTGATATAAGAACAGAATGGGGTATGAAATATACGGAAGAGGAATAATAATACTACTACAACAACAACTATTCAAAAACGGATAAAAGTTGTTAAAAAAGAGAAATATAATTCTGTCTATCAGACTTATATTTCTCTTTATTAATTTAGTGTAGCATCTTGAAAAATAATGTAGAAAATTTAAAAATAATGAAATCTGTACAACATATATTACGAATATTACATAAAATTCACAATATATTTTATTTGCAAATTATATAAAAGAAAGACCACATCATAAATTGATGTAGTCCTTTTAAGAGAGGTGACAGCCGGATTTGAACCGGCGATGAAGGTGTTGCAGACCGGGGGCTTACCACTTGGCTA
>ENA-OPNM01000228-OPNM01000228.1-human-gut-metagenome-genome-assembly--contig:-NODE-228-length-18542-cov-2.501488_pt1 | contig 18542 bp, 16 predicted proteins | sample MGYA00241541_ERZ501779 | MGnify/ENA primary metagenome ERZ501779 (study PRJEB25962, sample SAMEA2042558) | human gut metagenome | biome: human gut; feature: human-associated habitat; material: faeces...
TGACCATCACCGCCTCCATCGACCTCCAAGGCAAACGTTTGCCCGAACTGCCGCGCTTCGGCATGCGCATGGAGCTGAAGAAGGACTATGACCATCTGGCCTGGTACGGCCGCGGCCCCTGGGAGAACTATCCCGACCGCCACACCGCCAGCTTCCTCGGACACTACGAGGACACGGTGGATGGACAATATTTCCCCTATATCCGTCCGCAAGAAACAGGCAACAAGACCGATGTGCGCTGGCTCACCCTGCGCGATGCGAACGGTACGGGCTTGGAAGTCACTGGCCTGCAGCCCATTGCCTTCTCCGCCTTGCACTTCGCGCCGGAAGACCTCGACCCGGGGCTGACGCGCAAGCTGCAGCACCAGGTCAACGTCGTGCCCCGCAAGAACGTCTTCCTGCACGTCGACTTAAAGCAGCGCGGCCTGGGCGGCGACAACAGTTGGGGCATGCTGCCGCACGACGAGTACCGCCTGCTGGACAAGACGTATACGTATAGTTATAAGATAAGATTGGTAAAATAACTTTCGATGAGAACGGACATGAATCGAAGAATCCGAACAGCCCTGCTGGCCTCGTGCCTGCTGGGCCTCTTCAGCAACCCGCTGCATGCCGACGGGTTGTCACAGTACAACGTAGTGTGGAACAGCCCTTCGGCCAGCGCCTTGGAATCAATGCCTTGTGGTGGGGGCGATGTGGGCATGAACGTTTGGGTAGAGGATGGCAACCTGCTCATCTACCTGAGTCGCAGCGGCACGTTCGATGAGCTGAATACCTTCCCCAAGCTGGGGCGCATCCGGGTGTCAGTCTCGCCCAACGTCTTGGACGACCCCGATACTTTTCGGCAAGAACTGAGGCTGGAAGAAGGCGAAGTGGAAATCCGCAGCCGGAAAGGGAGTGAGGAAGTGACCTTGCGGGTGTGGGCCGACGTGTTCCGCCCGATGGTTCACATTGACCTGGAGGGCAACCGCCAGTTCACGACCTATGCCACCTACGAGAACTGGCGCAGCGAACCACGCCGGTTGGAGGAAGGGGAGAAGGAATCGTGCCGCACCTACAAGGGTGCGCCCGTGACGGCCGTCATGCAGCCTGACACGTTGGGGTTCGACGGCAACGGCATTGTGTTCCGCCACCGCAACCAAGGCGAGACAGCCTTCGACCTGGCCGTGCGCCAGCAGCAACTCGAAGCAGTGAAGGAGCAGTTGTGGAATCCCATCGAAGGATTGGTGTACGGCGGGCGGATGAGTGGTGACCGCATGGTGCCGTGCGGCACGACCAACGGTCAATATGCCTCCACGCCCTTCCGGGGCTGGCAACTGAAGTCTGCCGCACCGCGCAACAAGCACCACATCCAAGTGGCCCTGCACACGGCTCGTGACGTGACCGACCGTGAATGGGCGGAGGCCGTGGCCCGGCTGGAGACCGACAACGCCGGCCGGGAGAAGCAACGCAAGAAAGAATCGCTGCGCTGGTGGAAAGACTTCTGGGACCGCAGCTACATCCGTGTCAACCCCGACCGCCCCGACGCGGGTGGCAGGTCGGGCGCAACTACCAGGTGTTCCGTTACCAGCTGGCCTGCAATGCCTATGGCAGCTACCCCACCAAGTTCAACGGCGGTTTGTTCACCGTCGACCCGCAGTTCACCGACCCGCGCATCCGCTTCTCGCCCGACTTCCGCAAGTGGGGAGGCGGCAGCTTCACCGCGCAAAACCAGCGTTTGCTCTACTGGCCTCTGCTGAAGAGTGGCGACACGGACATGATGAAGCCCCAGTTCGACTTCTACATCAACCTGCTAACCAACGCTGAGCTGCGCACCCGTCACTATTGGGGGCACGGCGGCGCGTCGTTCACCGAACAGATAGAGAACTTCGGACTACCCGTTGGCTTTGAATACGGCTGGAAACGACCGATAGGCTACGACCCAGGCATGCAATACAACAATTGGGTGGAATACCAGTGGGATACGGTGTTCGAGTTCTGCATGATGATGGTGGAGGCCTACCGTTATGCCCGGCTGGATCCCACGCCCGGGCTGCCCCTCATGCTGAGTTGCCTACGTTTTTACGATGAACATTACCAATATCTCAGCTCGTTGCGCACGCCCAAACGCCTTGACGGACAGGGAAAGCTGGTTATCTATCCTGGTACCGCTCTCGAAACTTACAAGATGGCCACCAATCCCACCACCACCGTGACGGCCATGCGCTGCCTGACGGATGCCCTGCTGGAGCTGCCGGACAGCTTGTTGCCCGAGGGCGACCGCACCTACCTGGAAGGACTGAGGCAACGCATCCCGCAGGGGACGCATTCCCGCCTCCAAGAAGGCCGGAAGACCTTCGCGCCTGCCCAGTCTTGGGAGCGCATCAACAACACGGAATACCCGCAACTCTACACCGTCTTTCCCTGGGGGCTGCACCACATCGACACCCCCGAGCTGGATGTGGCCCGCGATACGTGGCATTACGGAGCCGACGTGCCCAAGCAGAAGGGCTACCAGAGCTGGGAACAAAGTGCCATTTTCTGTGCCCGCCTCGGGCTGCGTAAGGAAGCAGCCGAATACACGCTGAAGAAGATGGGCGACTCCGGCCGCCGCTTCCCCACTTGGTGGGGGCCAGGCTACGACTGGGTGCCCGACCACAACTGGGGAGGCAGCGGCATGATTGGCTTGCAGGAGATGGTGATGCAGTGTTACGGCGACAAAATCTACATCGGCGCAGGCCTGCCCGACGACTGGGATGTTGACTTCAAGCTGCATGCTCCCCGCGAGGCCATTGTGGAGGGAAGCATCCGCCAAGGTAAGCTCTTGAAATTAAAAGTGACCCCCGAATCACGCCGCAACGATGTTGTTGTTTGGCTGGGGAAAGAATAACGAGAAGTAAAAAAGGTAAAGCCACTATCAAGCTTTACCTCCTGAAGCCTGCCTGAAAGTGGGCTGATACTTTCTCTAACTCTTTTATTGCTCATTCGCTAATTTTTAAAAATTGACAATGAAAAAGGAAATAAGACTGTTTTTTGTATTGGTGGCACTCCTGATGTTGAACATGAAGGGACAAGCTGCCGAATGGCAATGGTCGGTAGAGATACCGTCCATGGTTTCGGACGAAACGGGAGGACACCCTACGGCTTTCCTTTGGATACCTGAAGACTGCCAACGGGTGAAAGCTGTGGTGGTAGGACAGCATAACATGTGCGAGGAAACGCTATTTGAGAATGTCCTGTTCAGGCAAAGGATGAAGGAAGCAGGCATCGCTTTGGTATGGATTACCCCGATACTCAACCAACCTTGGGATGTGGCTACCGGTTGCAATGATGCCTTGTTGCGCGCACTGGACGATTTGGCTGAAGTCAGCGGCTACGGGGAACTGGGCAGGGTACCGATTGTGCCGTTGGGGCACTCGGCCATGGCCACGTATCCCTGGAACTTTGCGGCTTGGAACCCTGAACGCACACTGGCTGTCATCTCTTATCACGGTGACGCACCGCGTACTAATCTATGCGGCTATGGACGCGCTAACTTGGAATGGGGGAGGATGCGGAACATTGACGGCATCCCCGGACTGATGATTGAGGGCGAGTACGAATGGTGGGAAGCACGGGTGCGGCCGGCACTGGCTTTCCGAATGATGTATCCCCAAAGCTGCATCTCTTTTCTCTGCGATGCAGGTCGGGGGCATTTCGATGTGTCCGACCGCACGGCGGCTTATATCGCGCTGTTCCTGAAGAAAGTGCTTGCGGCACGTCTGACTGAAACATACCTCACAGCGGACGACGCAGAAGAGGGGAAGTCCGTTGAATTGAAAGCTGTCAATCCCCGCGACGGCTGGCTTGCCCAGCGATGGGTGCGAGGCGACGGTGCGACCGGCGAGATGCGCAATGCTTCCAGCGTGACTCCTCCCCGGCGTGTGAAGCCCGCCCCTTACGCACAGTACAAAGGAGACCCGCATGACGCCTTTTGGTATTTCGACCGCGAGATGGCTGAACTGACTGAAACCATTTATCGAGACGAACAGAACAAGGAACCGTCGTATGTGAGTTTTGTGCAGGAAGGCAAGCTTTTGAGTTATGATGAAAATGCGCACGTACGGATAACTGCCCGTTTCCGTCCTGAAGCCGACGGACTGACGTTTCGTATGAAAGCGGTACACACGGACAGTACGTACCGCACAATAGTGGAGAAAGCTGGCGTAACACAGCCGAAAATCACCCGCATTTGTGGTCCGGTGGAACAGGTAGACGATACTACATTCCGTGTCAGTTTCTATCGGATGGGAATGTACAATCGCCGTCGCACAACGGGCATCACCTTGCTGGCCTCTTTCGATGGCGGTGCAGGAACTGAGTTTCGATATCCCTTATCGGCATACAGAAGGCCGCCGCCAGCATATTCTCTTCCCCGACATACCCGATGTGAAGCTGGGAACGGAGATAGTGAAACCGGAAGCTGTTTCGGACTGCGGCCGGCCTGTGTCCTATTATATAAAGGAGGGGCCGGCGGAAGTGAAAAACGGACAGGTGGTGTTTACTCCGATACCGCCTCGCACAAGGTTCCCCGTAAAGGTGACTGTGGTAGCATGGCAATATGGACTGGACGGTGTGGTGCAGACAGCAGAGCCCGTGGAGCGGACATTCTATATTCGCCCATGAACAAACTTTTTATAAATGTTCGCAATAGTCTATTCTATTCCCTAAAAAAATAATATAGGATACATAAACTTTTGCATCGGAAATGAAATTATGAACATTAATATATGACTACAATGAAAAGAATCGGACTTTTGTTTTGCGCTTGGATGGTTGCGGTTTCGTGCATTGCCGCCCAAGGAAAGAAATTGAAAATCTCGTCGCCGGACGGTTCGCACACTGTGACATTTTGGCAAAAACAGACGCGAGAAAGCGTAAATGAATTGTATTACACCGTGGCTTACAAAGGGCGTACCGTGATTGAAGAATCGCGCGCCGGCCTACAGATGGACAACCGCGTGTGGGAAATGGCTTTAGGTGTGCGCGACCTCAAGCAACCTGTCTGTTGGATGGATAATCTGGAAGCGGATTCAGTGTCGCGGACAGAAATGACGGATAGCGAATGGCATCCGCTTTACGGCGAACGGAGCACGGTACGCGACCTTTACAATGCGGCCACGTTTTATCTCTCGAAGAAAGACGGGTCGCAATACCGGATGAACATAGAGGTGCGTGCCTATAATGAGGGCATCGCTTTCCGCTATTTCTTGCCCGAACATCCGAAGGCTATCTTCCATAAGGTAACGGGGGACTTGACAGAATACACATTTCCGGCCGGTACTATGGCGTGGGCACAGCAATGGGCGCAAGACAGGTTCGAACATTTGTCTGTGGATGACATCAAGCATCCAGCCGAGCGTGCCTTGACGCTCGATTTGCCTGACGGCACATGGGTGGCTCTGCTCGATGCCGATGTGGAGGACTGGTGCCTGACGAAATACCTTGCCTCGGAAAGAAAACCGCACACACTGACTTCGGTGATGTATAGTCCGGTGGACGCGGTGACCTACTTTGCCACACCCTGGAAAATCGTCATGGCCGCTGACCGTGCGGGTGACTTGTTGGATCACAACGACATCGTCCTCAATCTTAATCCTCCTTGTGCCGTTCCTGATGCGGCGGAATGGGTAAAACCGGGCAAGATTATGCGCGCGGGCATTTCGACCGAAGCCGGACTGTCTACCATCGACTTCTGCGCCGCGCACAACATCCCCTACATGCTTTTCGACTGGCAGTGGTACATGCCCTGCACTTCGCATGACGGCGATGCTACCCAGGTAGTACCCCATTTGGATATGGAACGCGTCATCTGCTATGGTCGCGAGAAAGGCGTAGGCGTGTGGCTTTATGTCAATCAACATGCTTTGATGAAACAGGCACGCGAACTGTTCCCCCTGTTGAGGCAATGGGGCGTGGTGGGCGTAAAGTCGGGGTTCGTGCAATATGCCAGCCACCGCTGGGCCACCTGGTTGCATGACTTGGTTCGCCTTGCCGCCGATAACCATCTGATGATGAACATACACGACGAGTTCCGCCCGTCGGGCTTCAGTCGCACTTATCCTAATCTACTCACCCAGGAAGGCATTTGCGGCAACGAGGAATTTCCTGATGCTACGCACAACACCATCCTGCCTTTTACCCGCATGATTAACGGGGCAGCCGACTACACCATCTGTTATTACGACCCGAGGCTGCAGAACACACACGCCCACCAGTTGGCGGCTTCGCTGGTATTTTATAGCCCGTTGCAGACCCTCTTTTGGTACGACAAGCCCGAACTTTACCAAGGTGAGCCCGAGATAGAATGGTTTGAGCACTTACAGACGGTGTTCGATGATTCTCGTGTTCTGTCGGGCACACCCGGCAAAGGTATCGTGATGGCACGGCGTAAAGGTACGGAATGGTTCGTGGGTGTGCTGACCAACAACGAAGGCGGGAAAGAAACCGTCAACCTCTCTTTTCTCGACCGTGACCATAAGTATTTGGCCCACATCTACACCGATGGTGGCAGCAAGGTGAAAACACGGACGCAAGTAAAATGTGACTATTTTGTAGTGGATGCCGCACAAAGCCTTTCTTTCACCTTGGAGCCCCGTGGCGGTGCGGCCATCCGTTTTGTTCCGCTGACAGAGGCAGAGGCCAAGAAATATAAAAAGTTAAAAATGAAGAATCAAAAAGTTAACTAACATAAAAAGCAGGTGTAGCGTTTGAGTTTTCCACGCCTTTCATACGTATTTCAAAGTAAAATTGGTTAGGGAGCTCGCTTGAAAGCGTAGAAGAACTCCAGTCGTAAGAAGGTATACATAGGCAAGAAGGTTTTCGATAAGGTAAGAAGATGTTTTCAGGTATATAAATAAAAGGTATAGAAAATAAAGGTAAAGAAGTAATTGAAGTTAGAGAAGTAAAAAAGAATAAAGCCATTATCTATATTTACCTTCTGAAGCCGGTCTGTCGGCTGATAAAATCTCTAACTTCTTCACCAAATAAACATAAACAAAAAAGATAACTCATTTGCAATGAAATGAAAAAGACTAATATGTATTTGGCAGGCATAGGCTTGCTTTTCCTTTCAGCTTGCGCAGGTACCAATGACAATTCATTCCGCGTAGACCGGTCATTGGAATATTGCCACCACCAGGTGACGCGTACCTTGGCAGAACTGCGTGGGGAAGAGGGACAAATAGACTATACTTTGATACCCCGTAACATACTGAAGGGCGAGGCACACTGGAACTGCCGGAAAGCTTCAGAAACGGAATGGTGCAGCGGTTTTTGGCCAGGCATTCTATGGTACGATTATGAGGCCACCGGCGATGTACAGATCCGGACAGAGGCAGAAAAGTTCACTGCTGCTTTGGGCTTTTTGGCCAAGCAGCCTGCTTACGACCACGATTTGGGATTTCTTTTGTTCTGTAGCTATGGCAACGGTTACCGGTTGACCGGCAATCCCGAATACAAACAGATGCTCCTGAATGCCGCCGATACGCTGGCTACCCTGTTTCGTCCTCGTGCCGGCACTCTCCTTTCGTGGCCTCGCAACGTGAAGATGTTCGGAGGGTACAATACCATCATGGACAATATGATGAACCTCGAACTCCTTTTATGGGCAGCGAAGAACGGCGGCAACCCTTATCTGGCCGATATAGCCGTCTCGCACGCCGACCGCACCATGGAACACCAGTTCCGCCCGGACTACACGTGCTACCATGTGGCGGTCTACGACTCTATTTCCGGAGAATTCCTGCGCGGCGTCACCCACCAAGGTTATGCCGACAGTTCTACATGGGCACGTGGACAGGCTTGGGCCATCTATGGCTACACCCTGATGTACCGCGAGACGAAGGACGCCCGTTATCTGAACTTTGTGCAAAAAGTGGCCGATGCCTATCTGGAACGCTTGCCGGAGGATAAAATACCTTATTGGGATTTCGACGCGCCTGACATTCCCAATGCGCCGCGCGATGCTTCGGCGGCTGCAGTCACGACATCTGCCCTGCTGGAATTGTCATCTTTCCTGCCCGATGAAACCGGAACCAAGTATAAGCAGGCGGCCATAGAAATGTTGACCAGCCTCAGTTCGGAGAAATATCAGAGCCGGGCAAGCAAGCCATCCTTCCTGTTGCATTCCACGGGGCACTGGCCGGCCGGTTCCGAGATAGACGCATCCATCATTTATGCCGACTACTATTACATCGAAGCACTGGTAAGGCTCCGTAAAATGGAAAATAAATGAAGAATTAAAAATTGTTGATGACATGAAACGAATCTTTTTTGCCGCATTGCTTGCGTGGATGACTGCCGCCTTGTCCCTTTCGGCACAAACGCCTCGCCATCCCTACCTGCTTTATACGCCCCAGCGCATTGAGCAGGCCAAACAACTCATGAAGGACGAACCTGCCCGCAAGGCCGGCTGGGAGGCCATCAAGCAACGGGCAGACAAGGCCCTGGAGGGCGGCAACAGGCTGGACGAATCGGAATACCTCTCGCTGGCCTACCTTATGACCGGCGACAAACGCTATGCTAACAAGCAGAAGGCCATCCTGCTGGACGTCATCAAGGACCGGGCGTGGAGCAGCTCGGAGATGCTCGCGCGCAAGCCGGTGTGGCGCGCCGACCTGAATGTCAGCCACCGTTGCCGCTTGGCGGCCATTGCCTACGATGCCATCTACAACATCCTTTCCCGCGACGAGCGCAAGGAGATCACCCAAGGGCTATACCGCCTCGGCGTGGAGCCAAGCATGGGGGACTGGCTGCTGGAACCTACCCGCATCCATTCCCTCAACTCCATGGGACACAACTGGTGGACTTCCTGCGCCTGCATGGGCGGGTTGCTGGCCTTGAGCCTGCAAACGGAAGTGCCCGAGGCCCGCGAGGCAGCCAAAGTGCTGAACGAATACCTGCCCGAATGGTTTGACTTTGCGGGCGACGTGCTTCAGCAAAAGCCCAAGAGCTTCGACCGTTCCGGCGGCATGTACGAAAGCCTGAACTACGCCAACTTCGGCATCCAAGAAGCCCTCCTCTTCCGCTTGGCATGGAAGAACGCCTGCCCCGGGCAAGCACAGCCCGACATTCCCCAGCTAAACCAAGTGGCCGACTACTTTGCCCATGTCTGCTATCCGCGCACCGGCATGCTCTACAGCCTGAACTTCGGCGACAGCCACAAGAACGTCTCTGCCGAAAGCTCGCTCATGCTGCTTGACGCACTGGGCATGAAGAGCCGGACAGGCCTGTGGTACATGGCGCAGGTGCAAGGCGGGCAGCACCGCGACGGCTTTTTCCTCGACCGTCCCCTCGGCTTCCTCTACATGCCCTCGCTGAAACAAGCACCCGACGAGCCTGACATGGCCTGCTCGCAACTCTTCGCCGACTTCGGCTGGGCCACGATGCGCACTTCTTGGCAAAAGGATGCCACGATGCTGGCCGTCAAGTCCGGTCATACGTGGAACCACTCGCACGCCGATGCCAATTCGTTCATCCTTTTCCACAAAGGGGTGGACATTCTCAAGGATGCCGGCAACTGCTGGTATCCCAACCCGGCTTACCGCGACTATTTCTTCCAAAGCCAGGCGCACAACGTGGTGCTGTTCAACGGCAAAGGGCAGAACCGCGAACAGCAGTACCACGGCTCCATGCTGCCCGGCAGCCTGCACTACCTTACAGATGCCGGTCGCCTGCGCTATGTGCTGGCCAACGGCACCGGCCCCTATTCCGACCAGTTCAGCCGCAACTTCCGCCATTTCTTGTGGATGGACAACGTGATTTATATCATCGATGACCTCAAGACTCATGAATACGGAGAGTTCCAATGGCTGTGGCACCCCAACGGGACGTGGAAGAAGAACGGGACCGACGCCACCGTCACCAACGGGGCTTCCTCGGTGGTCATCCGCCCACTTTACCCCCGCTTGCTGGCTCTTTCCGATTTCGTGCACGATTATCCTGAAGACCTCTGGTGGGAAGAAGTCAAGACACCCGACGAAGACCTGAAAGGCGAGGATTCGTACTACTCTTTCCACTTGCCCGGCAAGTTCGACCGGGTGAAGGGTTTGACAGCCATCATCCTGAAAGACAGTGCCTCCCAGCGCGAGCTGCCCCAAATGGAACGCCGCGAAGGCAAGGACTGGATAGGGCTGCGCGTCACCTACAAGAGCAAGGTGACCGACCTCTACATCAACCAGCTGGCCGACGGGCGGCTGATGCACAACAACTCCTGGATAGAAGCCGATGGCTGGAGCACCGATGCCTACCTGTTTGCCGTGAGCTACCCGGAGGACGGTGACCCTGCCCGTTCGGAAGACGTGTTTGTGGCCTATGGCAGCGCGTTGCGCCGGGGCGAAACATCCTACTTCTCCTCCCTCTCCAAGCTCTTTGTCGCTTGGAAAGCCGAGAAAGGCCGGTGGAACATCCACATTGACGGCCAGCCCCGTATGCATGCCACCTTCGGATGTCCGAGTCGTCCGGCCACCTTACAGGTCAACGGAGCTGATCATCCGATACTCTATGAACGTGGACGATTGGAGGTGCGATGCCACAAGTGAGTAAGGGGGCGATAAAGCTTAATAAATCGCGTTTCTGCAGGGGCGTATATCTACAGAGGTGTTATACAGATGGGCGGAAAGGGAAAGAACTTAAATGCTTAGGGGCAGGAAACTATCTTAAAATTAAGAGAAGTATATCTGCCGATTGATTTTTTAGATATATGATAAAGTTCAAAGCCGCAAATGAAAGAACGTGAGGGTAGGTAGAGATTTCCCTATTTTCGTGCAAGGAATAAAAAATTTTAATATATATTTGTGAATCTATCACGAATACATTATGAAAAATTTGATTGCACAAATACTGGCACTGCTCTTTGCCACCTTGCTTCCGGAGAAAGCGCAACCTTACCATTTCCAGGGATTGACAGGCAAGGAAGGGCTGACCGAACTGACTATCACTGCCATCTATAAAGATACCCATGGATATGTGTGGCTAGGAACTCCGACATCGGTGGTACGCTTTGACGGAGTACACGTCAAGCATTATCCTATTTACGGCTTCAATGCAAAAAGCAAGTGGGTGAACACGATTATGGAAACTTTGGACGGACATATTTTGATAGGAAACGAAACTGGACTTTTCCGTGTTGAAGGAGACCGGCTTGAACCGTTACTTTCTGAAACCATCCGGAAAGGTGTGCGTTCGTTGGTTTGCGAGGCTGATTCGACACTGTATGTGGCAAGCGGAGAAGGATTATACATAATTTCTGGAGGGAGAGTAGAGACTGTCTTACTGGATGACAATATCCTTTCCGCAGCCAACAATATTATGGCCTTGTATTTGGACGTGGAGCGCACCCTGTGGATGCTGACTCATAAAGGACTTTATTCGATGGACTTATCCAGCCGGAAAATCTGTTATTATCGCAACACGTTAGCCGACGAAGTAGAGGATGTTTCTTATCGTTGTCTGACAGGCATCGGGGCACATATCTATATTGGTACTATGAAAGAAGGCATCTATTGTTTTGATAAACAGACACAGACTTTCAGCCCCTATGTGAATGTGGGATGTAACGTTATCATGTCTCTTTCTTCTGATGAACGAGATTTACTTTACGTGGCAACGGATGGTAACGGCGCGCATTTCATTTCAACATCGCAGCACCGTATTGTTCGATCGTTTATTTATTCACCCGAAGCGGTAAGCGGTATCCGCACCAATGCTGTCTATTCCTTACTAGTGGACCGTGATGGGTTAATATGGGTGGGCACCTATCAACTGGGATTGGACTATACGGTTTACCAAAGTAGGCTTTTTTCAGTCTATCAGACCCCTTACTTTTCTACCGTAGATATACCCATACGTACCTTCAATATTTTGCCGTTTGGTAAAATGCTGGGAACACGTAGTGGACTTTTCTTTGTGGATGAACGCAGGCAAACCGTATTGAGGTTCGGTGCTCCAAAGGAAATGCGCTCTAATCAAGTGCTTTGCAGCTATGTGTTTCATGATAAACTATATATAGGAACTTATGGTGGGGGCATGTATGTCTTCGATCCTTCCACCTGCCAGTTATCAGACTTTGAACCAAACATTCGCCAACCTTTCCTTGACGGACATGTCTTTTGTATTACTTCCGACCAAACAGACCGTTTGTGGATGGCCACTTCTAACGGCTTGTATTGTTATGATAAGGAAAGAAAATTGGTGAAACATTTCATGCATACCAATTCACATTTGCCCGAGGGGAATGTTTATTATGTATTTTTCGATTCTACCGGCAAAGGTTGGATTTGTACCGAAAACGGTGTTTGTATTCTGGATGCAGATAAGCTGGTGATACGTGCTAATGTATTTCCTAAAGGATTTCCGGCTTCAGAGAAGATGATGGCAATTTATGAAGATGCGTCCCATACACTTTATTTCATCCCCTATAAAACTAATCTGTTCACATCTGACATCTCTATGAAATGCTTCCGGAGGATACCTACCGATACTGCATTGGATGGGAAAGAAATCATGACTATCACCGAAGATCAGGAAGGCTGGATGTGGATAGGGACTAGCGACGGGCTTTTCCGGTATGACAAAAAGGAAACCTTTGTGCCCTATACTTTTGTAGATGGCATCCCTGATCCCATATTTCTGCCCTGCCCGTCATTTATGGACAAGGAGGGCAATTTATGGTTTGGTAATTCCAAAGGTCTGGTTGAATTGCCAAAAGGCAGTTTGAAGCAGAAGAACGGAGCTGCTTATCAGATAGCTATATCCACGATTAATGTCAACGGTGTTCCGATGGATTCACTACTTGTGGAACATCCCGGAGGAAACTATTTCATCGAACTCGCTTCTACACAAAACAATGTGCAGATAGGTTTTTCCGACTTCACTTTCACCTCTCCTGCATATATGAATTATGAATACTGCTTGGACAATACGAATAAAGGCTGGCAACACTTGATTGGCCGGTCAGAAGTGAATCTTTACAATCTTTCACCGGGTAAACACCTCTTTAAAATACGTCGGACGGGAGTACCGGGCAGCGAGAGGATGTTGGCAATTCATGTACGTGTCCCTATATGGAGAATTGTAGGAATAGCAGCAGCTTGTGCGATGGTATTGGGCATTGCTTTCTTCCTTTATTACCGTTTCCGGAGAAAGACAGACGAAGGCGTTTCTTGTGATTCGGTTATCTTTCTGCCCGAAAAAAACAAGGTGGAACCATTAGAAAAAGATGTGCCTCAGCCTGTATCGGAGAAATACAAAGCTGGACGTTTGCCTGATGAAGAATGTAAGCGTCTGGCCAAAGCATTGAAACTGATGATGGAGAATGAAAAACTATATATCAATCCCAACTTGCGGATTGGAGACTTGGCCGCTCGGCTCGGAGTTTCTTCAAACAACTTGTCCTATTTGTTCAATGTCCATCTGCAACATAGTTATTATGACTACATCAATGATTATCGGGTAATTGAGTTCAAAAAACTTGTTAGCCAAGGCATGCATAACAAATACACGTTGCAAGTTTTGATGGAGCTTAGTGGTTTTAATTCGCGTGCTTCATTTTTTAGAATCTTTAAAAAGTTGCATAATATTACGCCTAAAGAATATATTACGAGACAAGAAGAAGGCAAAAAATAGCGACTATTCTATTTTTCGAGGTGTGCAGTTGAATAAATAAACATGAATGAATAGATGGGAAAAGGATATTCTTTTTGAATCTATATTTAAAAAGAATTATAAACGGCTTTATCTATATGCCACATACATCGTAGGAAACGTTGAACAAATCAAAGACCTCGTAAGCGAGGTTTTCAGCCGGTTATGAGAAGAATATACTTCTGTTGAGAAAAGAACGTGTCGATTCCTACCTGTTCTTGTGTGTGCACAATTATTGCTTTGACCATCTCCGACAATGAACAAGTGATGAATGCTTATACGGAAATGTATCGGAAAGGCGGGGAATTGGAACTTCCCGGATGGAATGAATATGACGCCCGGCTTGACCGCATCTTGGAGTTGATACACAGCATGCCCGGCCAAACTCGTCTTGTCCTTGAGTAATGTTATTTGCATAAGAAAAGTTATAAGGAGGTGGCGGCGGTATTGGATATAAGTACCAGTGGGGTAAGGAAATATATTATGAAGAGGCTGGCTATCATCCGCAAGGATTTTGATGTTAATTATAAAAAAGGACTAAAAAAGAAGAAAATTGTTAGAAAATAAAAACACCAACAACAATGGAAACTGACAATAAAAATAGGAATAATGAACTGGATGTCCTGCTGATGCGCGACGTAAGGACAGCTTTGTTGAAAGAAGCATCTCCTGAACCGGACGTAGATGCCGAGTGGGAAAAATTTATTTATATTAAGATTAAATTTATAAGAATTGAATAATTGATGATAAGATATTATGATGTTTCATTTTCACTCTGATTTTAACATCAAACCAGGATGTAAATTATTATTTTTTAGAAATGTAAAATGTTTTAGTATTTATTTTACATTAAAACAGAAATTTACTACTACCGCTGCTTTGAGCTAATAAATCTGTTTTTTTCAGCGACCTATAGAAATGATAACATCAAAATTTGATAAAAATTAGAACATAGAGCTGAACACCCTAGTAGAATATTAATATGTAAAAATAAGAATTAATGTGGCTGAGAGTCAAAATATTCATAGGATATCTCGTACTAATCTCCCTGCTCGTGTTCACTGTCCGTCTTTTCCGGGATGAACAAATAAAGCGAGGCTACCTGCAGGCGAGCGAGGCGGAGCTGCTCCATGTCCGCAACCTGGCAGAACAGGTCTATGCCGGACTGCTGGAGCTCGCCACCCGGGCAGAGACCGTCAGCGTCTGGGACGAGGAAGACCTAGCAGGCTACCGGGACAAACGCACGGAGGTCTGCCGTACCCTTCAAGAACTGGGACCGCATATCCGTTCCTCCTCCGGACAGGCCCGCATCGATTCGCTCTGCCTGCTCCTTGAACAAAAAGAGCAACTGCTGGACAGCGTCACGCAGACATTCGACCACCTGCAGAGGGTCGGCGAAATCGTCAGCCGGAAAATTCCGACCATCGTCTCCCATGTCCGGCAGACCGCCGCCCCGCCTGTCGCATCTGCGGATACCGTTCGGAAACCGGCCCCGGCCAGCCTATGGTCCAGGCTCTTCAAGCGGAAAGAAAAGAAATCGGCCTATCTGGAGCAGCGGGAAAAGACGGAAAAAAGATCCGGAGAAAAGAGACAAGAGAGACAAGGCGCGTCGGCCACCGGCATGCTCCGTTCCCTAAGCCGGGAGGTGACGGATATCCAGAAGGCCGAGGAAGAGCGCCTGTTGCTCCAGATGGACCTGCTGTATGAGAACAATACCCGGCTGAACGGGCGGCTGCGCGGCATCGTCCAGGAACTGGAGTCGGAAACGGCCTTCCGGATAGAAGAACGCTACCGCCGGTTCGTGGTGGAGAGCGACCGGTCGTTCCATACGGTATCCGTCCTGGCCATTTCCATCTCGCTGCTCGCCATTGTCCTGTATTTTATCATACACCGGGACCTGAAATGCAAATACCGCTACCAGAAGGAGCTGGAAATCTCCGACGATACCAACCGACAGCTCCTGCAATCCAAGAAGGACATGATGCTTGCCATCGCCCACGACCTGCGTTCCCCGCTGACCACGATAAGCGGCTCCGCCGACCTGCTGCCGGGCGAGGAGGACGGGCGGCGTAAGGCAAAGTATGTCGAGAACATCCGGCACGCCTCGGAATACATGCTCTCCCTTGTGAATACCTGTAACGCGTAACTTTGCCGCATCACTTTTTCGTAACATTAAATATTTCACTTTACGAAAACTATATTTATGTAGAAAATGGATGCAAAAAAGATTACAGAAGACTATCACGACTGGCATAACATTGCCGAACTTCGACTTCTTGGCTTGAGCCGTTCTCAAATAGCAAAGAAGCTGCAACTTCCTCCCGGCAGAGTCATGCGGCTTTCCCGATTAAATGTTGATGAGCTTCTTCAACATGGCAATCGTCCGCGCCCTTCTTATTCCTGCCGTCTCGATCCTTATGAGGAGTCAGTTAAGCATTTGCTGATAACCTGTCCTTATTATTCTTCCACCCAGATTCATGAATATCTAAAGGAGAATAATCCCTCTTTTCCAAAAGTCTGTGAAAAGACTGTTTTCAATTACGTAAAAAAAATACGTAAAAGATACGATATACCTGCAAGAGTATAATTTTTTGCAGCAACAATCTTTTGTTCAGAATTCAATAAGAATCTGAACTGCATCCTTATTACCGAAATTTAAATAAAAGACATTATGAAATCCGTTATTTCAGACAATAAGATTATTCCATTCCTGCCTTGTTATAAAAGGACATCACAGTTGCATGAAACCAAAGTCAGTGATCTGAAAACTGTATATGGATGTAATGGATATGCGGTTTATGATTATATAGAAAATGAGATATTCCGTACAGGAAACCATTCATTGTATTGGTGTAAGAATATGCTTTGCAGAGTAGCGGACTATTGGGCACTCTCTCCGGAAGAAGTGGAGAAAATCGTGGAGTATTGTATTCAGGTTGACTTGTTCAATGCTGAGTTGTATACCAAGTATCATATTCTTACATCCGCAGAAATCAGGCAACAGTATAATAATGCCGGTTTCTTCATGGCTGTCAATTCATAATCACTAATCCGAAAATACTATGTTGATAAGATGTGAAATGTTAAAAAAACTGGCAAACGCTTTTATAGAGGTAGCCAAAGAGGAGAACCTGCCTGTAAATATCACAATGGGCAGGTCTTATACAGACTCCGGCGGTTCCAGACAAGTTGGTATTATTCTTGAATTTGACAGTTGGAACTCGAAAATCATCAATGATAAATTAGCTGACACCATCAACAGAATCTTCGAACTTAAATAATATATAATAGAAAGGGAGCAATATGGAAATATTAACGGCCCTGCAATGGGCTAAAAAGGGTTTTATCCCCAATGAGGGGGCCAAAGGTACAAAACAATGGACTAACAGGCAAGTCACCGCATTGTATGCAGGCTGGTGATACAGGTTCGAATCCTGTTTGTTTCACACTGAAAAAAAAATCTTAAAACGTATAATTATGGGAAGAATTGCCAGAAAAGGCTTTGAGTACTACAGGGCCGAAACGGACCGGTTCCGTGACATCAAGATCCGCAAGCTGAGAAAGGAACACAGCTGTGCCGGTTATGCGATATACCAGTATGTCCTGAATGAGATCTACCGTGTGGAAGGCTGTTATATCCGTTTCACACAGGACGAGCTGTTCGATTGTGCGGAATACTGGAACATGAGGGAAGAGGAGGTTCTCCGGATCATCAACTATTGTACGGAAACGGGGCTGTTCAATGCCGGAATCTGGAAACAGTACGGCATTCTGACAGGGCACTCCATCCAGATCCGATATGTGTCCATGTGTCACGCGGCCAAGCGCAAGACAGTCATTCCGGAAGAAATAAATCTTCTTTCCGAAGAAAAATCCTCCTTCCCGGTTTCCCGGGCACAGCTCCCTGTGGAAGCGGCGTCCGTTCCGATCTGTGGATCTGTGGCAGTCACCTCTGTTCCCTTCACGGAACCTTCAGAAGCGCCCGTTCCTTTGAAAGAGGGAATTCTTCCGGAAAAAACCGGATTTATTCCGGAAGAATCCGTGAATATTCCGGAAGCTTACAATATAAAGGAAAGAAAAGAAAACATATCATCCTCAAGCTCCTTTACATCCGTTCAGGAAAAGACGGATGAGGAGGACAATTCCATCCGGACTTTAAAATCCGATCTGGAATACCTGAACCTGAAGGATGACCAGATCCGCTGGGCGTGCATTCTGAAAGCCCGTTATCCGGCCATGCCTCTGGAGTACGCCATAGCCGCCGTCAAGGACAGCATCCGTAACGGTGACTACCGTTACAGTGTGGGCGGCTGCCTCACTCCGCTGATAGAGAACTATATCCGCAAGTACAACGCTGAATGTTCAGGAGAAAAGAAGCAGGACGGTTTCCGTGCCGCCCTTGAGCGTCTAGGCATTTCTCCGGCACAGCAGCATGAGATTCTGCATCTGTCCGCAGACTCCCCCCGTGTGCTGGAAGCCGCCCTGAAGGAAATCGAGCGCAGCAACGGGCGCATCAGGAGCCCGCTATGTTTTCTCAGGAGCAGACTGATGTCCGTCCGGACCGCATAATATTTTGACATTAGTTAGTATGTGAAAGAACATTCCATCCTGCCGTCCCGCTGTGAAGCCGGTGCGGCAGGAACTTAAAAAAACGAAAGATTATGAAATCACAGGAAGCCAATGCGATCCCCTTGCGGGAGATACTGGAAAAATACGGTCATGAACCGGTCAGGTCCTACCACGGCTATCTCATGTACAGCTCCCCTTTCAGAAATGAGGAGACCCCCAGCTTCATGGTGAACCTGCACACGAACAAATGGAAGGATTTCGGTGAGGACAGCTCGGGAGGTGTGGCGGACCTGGTCATGCGTCTGGAACGG
>ENA-OPNM01000269-OPNM01000269.1-human-gut-metagenome-genome-assembly--contig:-NODE-269-length-16877-cov-2.684639_pt1 | contig 16877 bp, 10 predicted proteins | sample MGYA00241541_ERZ501779 | MGnify/ENA primary metagenome ERZ501779 (study PRJEB25962, sample SAMEA2042558) | human gut metagenome | biome: human gut; feature: human-associated habitat; material: faeces...
ACCCCACATTCAAGAAATTCTGGCTGCTGCACAGCATTGAAGAACCTACGATAGAAGGCAACCGTTTCATTGTCCGGCGCACCAAAAACGGCGATACCGGAATGTTGCAGAACCATGTATTATTGCCCGAAACCGGAAATGCACAGATAGAAAAGGTGGGCGGCAAAGGAAAAGAATTCTGGGTATTCGGAACCAACTACCCGAACGACGCACTGCCCAACCGCCCCGATGATGCCAACGAACGGGGAGCATGGCGTGTGGAAGTGTCGCCTGCCGCACCTGCCACCGAAGACTGCTTCCTGAACGTAATGCAGGTTGCAGACAACACCTGCAAACGGATGCACGACGTGAAACGCATTGATGCGGAGAAAGTGGTAGGCGTACAGATAGCCGACCGGATCGTTACCTTCAGCAGAGACAGCCGGCCTCTGTCCGGCAAAGTCGATATGAAAGTAGACGGAAACGCTGCCATGAAATTTGTCATCACCGACCTCATTCCGGGAACATGGCAAATAAAGAAAGACGGGAAGGTATATATCCCTGCCATGGAAGTACGTTCGGACGACGGCATCCTTTCTTTTGAAGGCACTGCCGGTCATTACGAATTTCTACGCTAAACGGATATTCTAAATAATCTGCCTGGCTATCCAGGCACAGGCTTCTGCATCGGCCAGCGCATGGTGATGTTGCCCTAACCGGTAACCGCACCATGCCGCTACCGTATGCAGCCGATAATCGGGCAGTCCCTTAATGGCACGGCGTGATGCCTGCAAAGTACAACGGAAATCATAATCGGGATAATCCATGCCGTACATGCGGAATACCGCTTTCAGGCAACTCTCATCGAACGCTTTATTATGCGCCACTAACGTCAGTCCCTCGATGCGTGGTGCTATCTCCTGCCATACGGCCGGGAAGACAGGCGACCGGGACGTATCCGCCAGCGTCAGGCCGTGCACACGGGTATTCCAATAAGTATAATACTCCGGTTCGGGACGAATCAGACTGTAATAGCTGTCTGCAATTTCTCCATTCCGCACAATGACTACACCGACACTGCATACACTGGTGCGCTGTTCATTGGCCGTTTCAAAATCTATAGCGGCAAAATTCTCCATGAAGCGATTCTTTTACGATATTTCCAAAATATTTTAAAAAAGTTTCAATCAGCTGTAAACCAAAATATTAAACAACCATTTATAGGGCTTTCCGAGCACAGGGAAAGTACCGAAAGCGCTTTTAAAGCACCCGTCCGTTCCGGCATGTTGTAACTTCGCACTGTGATCACAAAGATATATGATTTCGAAGTAACAACCATCTAAAACAAAAAAGATTATGGCATTCCGTTATGTAGTTAAAAAGAGAGTTTTCGGTTTCGATGAAAGTAAGTCGGAAAAGTATGTAGCCGCTTCGTTCTCCATTGGAGAAATCAGCTACGACAGACTGTGCGACCAGGTTACGAAGGAGGGTATGGCTCCGCGCGGCGTTGTAAAAATGGTTATGGACGGACTGATTGATGCGCTCAGCACTTACGTCAGTCTCGGAGCGACCGTGAAATTAGGAGATTTCGGCACTATCCGTCCGGGACTGAACTGCAAAAGCCAGAGCGAGGCAAAAGATGTAACCGCCGACAGCATCTACCGGCAGAAACTGATCCTCACTCCGGGAAAAAGGCTGAAAGATATGGTAAAGAGCGCCGGAATAACGCGTATCTCGACCAACGGCGAGGAGATTGTTGCTACAGGTGGCGGCAGTAATGGCGGCAATGGCAATGGCGGAGAGGAAGAAAATCCGCTGGGATAAAACCTGCAGGCTGACTTAAAAAACAACCTGTCTATAACTGAGGCTGCATCGTATGAAATAGAGTATCATACGGTGCGGCCTTTTTATATGAATAGATTTTACTATCTTTGCCTACTGCAACCCGTAAAGCTTTAAAATATGGAACATCCTCTTTCCCAATTCAGATATTGTCCGAAATGCGGTTCGGAGCATTTCGAAATTCATAATGAAAAATCAAAACAATGCAAGGATTGCGGTTTTGTCTACTATTTCAACTCCGCCGCCGCTACCGTCGCCCTGATATTGAACGGACGGAACGAGTTATTGGTGTGCCGCCGCGCCAAAGAACCGGCCAAAGGGACACTCGATTTACCGGGCGGCTTCATAGACATGGCGGAAACCGGTGAAGAAGGCGTTGCGCGCGAAGTGAAAGAAGAGACGGGAATGACAGTGACACAAGCCGAATACCTGTTTTCATTACCGAACATCTATATCTATTCGGGATTTCCCGTACATACGCTGGACCTGTTTTTCCGCTGTACGGTAGCCGATACCCTGCATTTCGAAGCAATGGACGATGCGGCGGAAGTCTTCTTCCTTCCGCTGAAAGACATCCACCCGGAAGATTTCGGGCTGGGCTCCATCCGTAAAGGCCTGCAAATGTTCCTGGCGGGTATATCCTAAAAAAGCCAAACAAGTGGAACATATTCAAACCAAAACCCGTATTTTTGTAAAAAAGCCCTATTCTATAACCACCGAAGATGAAACATAAAATTTATCGCATAGTATGCACCGCGCTTTGCTGCGCACCTTTGCTCGCCACGGCACAGACGGGCGGGAAAATCACTTCGCCGCAACGGCTGTATGAGGAAGGAGAAAGTCTGTTCCGGCAAAAGGCATTTGCCGCAGCCATGCCTCCCCTACAGGCTTTTATAAAACAAACCGATGCGGAAGGCGTCCCGGTATCCGCTGCCGGCAACAAAGAAGAAGCCGAATACATGCTGGTATGCGCCGAATATGAACTGAGAAACCCCAATAGCATAGAGTTGTTGCGGGAGTATCTCGATGCGTATCCCGACACTCCCCACGCCAACCGTATCTGCGCCCTCATAGCGTCCGCCTATTTCTTCGAGGGAAAATATGACGATGCACTCGCCATGTTCAACTCCTCCCGGCTCGACCTCCTGAGCAATGAAGAACGGGATGACATGACCTACCGCCTGGCAACCTGTTACCTGAAAACCGGAAATGTGAAAGAAGCCGCCATCTGGTTCGAGACATTGCGAAGCACCGGTTCCAGATATACAGCAGACTGTACGTACTACCTTGCATATATCCGCTACTCACAGCAACGGTACGACGATGCCCTCAACGGCTTCCTCAGCCTGCAGGACAATGCAAAATACGAGGCGCTCGTACCTTATTACATCGCGGAAATATATCTGATTAAAAAGAATTATGACAAAGCGGAAATTGTTGCGCAAAACTATCTCTCGGCTTACCCCAACCAGAAATATACGGGAGAGATGTACCGCATACAAGGTACAGCCGATTATCATTTCGGCAAGTACCATGAAGCAATAAAAGCTTTCGGCAGCTATCTGAAAGACAACGCGGAGCCTGCCCCAAGAAGAGATGCGCTTTATATGCTGGGAATGTCCTACTACCGGACGGGTGTCTACTCGCAAGTTCCGGTTACCCTGGGCGAGGTGACCGCAAACAAAGATGCACTTACGCAAAACGCATATCTGCACATGGGATTGGCTTACTTGCAGCTTGCCGACAAGAACAAGGCGCGTATGGCATTTGAACAGGCCGCCGCATCCGATGCCGATTTGAAAATAAAGGAACAGGCATCCTACAATAACGCTCTCTGCATTCACGAAACATCCTACTCTGCTTTCGGCGAGTCGGTTACGGTATTCGAGAACTTCCTGAATGAGTTTCCCAACTCCGCATACGCCGATAAAGTAAGCAGCTACCTGGTAGAGGTGTATATGAACACGCGCAGCTACGACGCCGCACTCAAGTCCATTGAACGCATTACGCATCCCGGCAGGGCCATTTTGGAAGCCAAGCAGAAGATTCTGTTCCAGTTGGGTACCCAATCCTTTGCCAATACGCAGTTTGAGCAGGCAATCGGCTGCTTCAACCAAAGCATTGCCTTAGGCGGGTATAACCTGCAAACAAAGGCCGATGCCCTTTATTGGCGGGGTGAATCCTATTACCGGCTGAACCGCATGCAGGAAGCCGCCCGTAATTTTAACGATTATCTGTCCCTTACCCCACAGAAGAATACGGAAATGTATGCCCTTGCCTACTACAATCTGGCATACATAGCTTTCCATAAGAAAGATTATGCAACGGCGCAAGACCGTTTCCTGAAGTTCATCCAACTGAGAAAGGCTGGAGACGCAACCGTTCTTGCCGATGCGTACAACCGTGTCGGCGACTGCTACATGCAGGTCCGCCGCTTCGACGAAGCCAAACAGTACTATACCCGGGCAGAAAATCTGGGTACGCCCGCCGGTGACTACTCCTACTATCAGCTGGCTCTGGTTTCGGGTCTGCAAAAGGACTACGATGGAAAGATTACGCTGCTGAACCGGCTGGCCGACAAATATCCGAATTCGCCCTATGCCGTCAGTGCACTTTACGAAAAAGGCCGTTCGTATGTGCAGGGCCGCAATAACAGTCAGGCCATCGCAACCTTCCGGGAACTGCTGAACAAATATCCCGAAAGCCCCGTCAGTCGTAAGGCTGCCGCCGAAATCGGACTGCTGTACTATCAGAATGATGATTACAACCGCGCCATCGAAGCCTATAAATACGTTATCACCCAATATCCGGGCAGCGAAGAAGCACGTCTTGCCATGCGCGATTTGAAATCCATTTATGTGGAAGCCAACCGCGTGGATGAGTTTGCTGCGCTTGCCGCCCAAATGCCGGGTGCTATCCGCTTTGAACCCAGCGAGCAGGATTCGCTGACCTATATTGCCGCGGAAAAGGTGTATATGAAAGGGGAAATCATCCCTGCAAGGGAAAGCTTCACCCGTTACCTGCAAAGCTATCCGAACGGAGCTTTCAGCCTGAACGCGCATTACTATCTGAGCCTCATCGGAAAAGAACAGAAAGACGAAACCGGTGTATTGGAGCATACCGGCAAACTGTTGGAGTATCCGGACAGCCCGTATTCGGAAGAGGCCTTGCTGATGCACGGAGAAATCTTGTTCAACCGCAAGGAGTACAAACAGGCTCTGGCAGACTACAAGCAACTGCAAGCCCGCGCCACAACCGCCGAACGCCGGCAACTGGGCGTCACCGGCGTATTGCGATGCGGCGTGCTCTTGAAGGATGACATAGAAGTGATTCAGGCCGCAACCGCTTTACTGGCCGAAGCCAAACTGGCTCCCGAACTGCAAAATGAAGCTTTATACTACCGTGCCAAAGCCTATCTGAACCAGAAAGCGGTGAAAAAGGCGGCAGACGACCTGAAGCTTCTGGCAAAAGACACCCGTACATTATACGGTGCGGAAGCCAAGTATCTGTCGGCACAGTTGATGTACAATGCCGGTGAGTATGCCGCAGCCGAAAAGGAAATACTGAACTTCATCGACCAGAGCACCCCGCACGCCTACTGGCTGGCACGCAGCTTTATCCTTCTGTCCGATGTATATGTCGCTATGGATAAGAAACTGGATGCACGCCAATATCTGCTGAGCTTGCAACAAAACTATCATGCCGATGATGATATCGAGCGTATGATTCAAGAAAGACTGGAAAAGCTGAAATAAAAGAATGCAATGAATATGAGAAAAATACAATATATCCTCAGCGGAATAACGCTGATAACCCTACCTTTGGGCGTCCATGCCCAGCAACAGGCCAAAGACTCCACCGTAAACCGTACGGTTGTTGTAGAACAGGAATATACCCCCGATATTCCGGATGCATCCAAAATAAACGTGCTCCCCCAAGTGGAAGCGCCGACTGCCAATAAAAAGGCGGTGGAATACGATGTAACTCTCGTGCCTGCCAACACCATACCCACAACTGTCATGCAGGCATATACCGGCAAGGAGACGCAAGCCAAAACACATCCCGGATATATCCGTCTGGGTTATGGCAACTACGGCAATCTGGACACACGCGCCGGCTATCTGTTCACATTGTCCGACCGCGACCGCCTCAACCTGAATTTCCGGATGAACGGCATGGACGGCAAACTCGATTTACCCGACAACGACGGCAAATGGAATTCCTACTACTATCGCACTCATGCCAATATGGATTATGTGCACCGCTTCAGAAAAGCAGACCTGAACGTTGCGGGCAACTTCGGATTGAGCAACTTCAATTTCCTGCCCGATGCAGCCGTCAGAAAACAGAAGTTCATTTCCGGTGACATTCATTTCGGAGTGAAATCCACGGATACGGAACTGCCCCTCCGGTTCAGTGCCGAAACAAACCTGATGCTTTACGAACGTCAATACGATTCCGGTTTCTTGAACAGCCGGGAATACATCGTCCGCACCAAAGCACTGGTCACAGGCGGCATATCAGACGAACAGACCGTAGGCATCGGCTTTGCAATGGACAATGTGCTGTACAAGAACAATCATTTTGAGAACTACACCTCTCTCGGTCTGAACCCGCATTACCGCTTGGAAAACGATGATTGGAAAATACGTATCGGCGCCCTGGTGGACATGGGCTTCGGTTTCGGAAAGAAATTCCGGGCAGCCCCCGATGTAGCAGTGGAATACAACTTCTCGGACAGTTATATCCTCTATGCACAGGCCAAAGGCGGGAGACTGCAAAATGACTTCCGCCGTTTAGAGGCATTCTGCCCATATGGACAGGTTTCTTCACAACCGGATGCCACTTATGAACAAATAAATGCCGCCATCGGCTTCAAAGCCAGTCCGGCAATCGGCTTATGGCTGAATCTGTACGGCGGATATCAGAACTTAAAGGATGATTTGTTTTTCCAACCGGCAGATTTCGAATCCACTGCCAATGAGTACAGTCCGATGCTTTCCATCGGCCAATGGAACACAAGTAACATCTATGCCGGCGCCGAGATACGCTACGGCTATAAGAACATATTTTCATTCTCCGCTACCGGAGTTTACCGCAATTGGGATGCAAAGGACGACAGCCAGTCCAATGCCGGCGCCTATGCCCTCGTTTACAAACCGGCCTTTGAAGCTGATTTGCACATAGATGTGCATCCCGTATCCGCTTTACTGCTTAACCTCGGCTACAGGCATATTTCGCGCGAGAAGGTGGAGGGAAACAAAGTCGATGCGGTCAACAACCTCTATGCCGGCGGCAGCTACGAATTCTTTAAAGGCATATCCGTTTACGCCCGCATAGACAATTTATTAAACCAGGATTATCAATATTATTGGGGATACCCCACCGAAGGCATCAACTTTACCGGAGGTGTAAGTTTTAAATTCTAATAGCCAAAATCAAAGACATAACCAACAAAATAGGTCATTTTTGCTAAATTCTCCTTATATTATAAGGTGGAAAGTTTGTTTTTTCCTACTTTTGCGGGCAAATTAGTGGCTGGAGTCACTATAAAACAGAAATTTATGCAGAAAAACCTTGTCATTGTCGAGTCTCCGGCAAAAGCTAAGACTATCGAGAAATTCCTCGGGAAAGACTATAAAGTCCTTTCCAGTTACGGTCATATACGCGATTTGAAGAAAAAAGAGTTCAGTATTGATATTGATAAAGATTTCAAACCGCATTATGAAATTCCTGGAGATAAGAAAAAGGTTGTAGAAGAGTTGAAAGCCGAAGCCAAGGAAGCGGAAACCGTATGGTTGGCATCCGATGAGGACCGCGAGGGAGAAGCGATTGCATGGCATTTATACGAAGTGCTGAAACTGCAACCGGAGCATACCAAGCGTATCGTTTTCCACGAAATTACCCAAAGCGCCATTCTGAAAGCCATTGAGCAACCGCGCAATATCGACATCAATCTGGTAGATGCCCAACAGGCGCGCCGTATCCTGGACCGTATCGTAGGTTTTGAACTTTCACCCGTATTGTGGAAAAAAGTGAAACCCGCACTCTCTGCCGGGCGTGTGCAATCGGTAGCAGTCCGCCTTATCGTAGAACGCGAGCGCGAGATACAGGCTTTCCAATCGGAAGCATCGTATCGGGTGACCGCCGTATTCCTCGTGCCCGATGCCGACGGCAAACCGGTGGAAATGAAAGCCGAGCTGTCGCGCCGTATCAAGACCAAAGCCGAAGCTCAAAAATTTCTGGAAAGCTGCCAGTCAGCCTCTTTCACCATCCATGACATTTCTACCCGGCCGCTGAAAAAAAGCCCTGCCGCTCCTTTCACTACATCTACCTTGCAGCAGGAAGCTGCCCGCAAATTAGGATTTACAGTAGCACAGACCATGATGGTAGCCCAGCGGCTGTACGAATCGGGAAAGATAACCTATATGCGTACCGACTCCGTCAACCTGTCCGAACTGGCGGTCAACAGCAGCAAAGCGGTCATTGCCGACATGATGGGAGAGCGCTATGTGTATCCGCGTCATTTCGCCACTAAAACCAAAGGCGCTCAAGAGGCTCACGAAGCCATTCGCCCTACGTATATGGAAAATGCCAAGATAGAAGGTACGCCGCAGGAAAGAAAGCTGTACGACCTGATATGGAAGCGCACGATAGCCTCTCAAATGGCAGATGCGGAAGTTGAGAAAACGACCGTAAGCATCGGCATCAGCAACGAAGCGGATACGTTCAATGCAACCGGAGAGGTTGTAAAATTCGACGGTTTCCTCCACGTGTATCGCGAGTCCATCGACGAAGACACGGAGCAGGAGGATGAAACCCGTCTGCTGCCCCCTTTGAAGAAAGGACAAGTCTTACATCACCAGAGCATTATTGCCACGGAACGCTTCACGCAACATCCGCCCCGTTACACCGAAGCCAGCCTTGTACGCAAATTGGAAGAACTGGGTATCGGCCGTCCTTCCACATACGCCCCTACCATTTCAACCATACAGCAACGCGGCTATGTGGAGAAAGGCGAAAAGAGCGGGGAAGAGCGCTCTTACAACATACTTTCATTGCAGGACAGCAAGATTACGGACGTTACGCAAACAGAAATTACAGGAGCCGAAAAAGCCAAATTGATGCCTACCGATACAGGTACGGTAGTCAATGATTTCCTGATGGAATATTTCCCCAACATCCTCGACTATAACTTTACTGCCAGCGTTGAAAAGCAGTTCGATGAGATAGCCGAAGGAGAAAAGAAGTGGACCGCCATCCTGAAGGACTTCTATAAAGATTTCCACCCGTCCGTGGAAAACACGCTTGCCACCAAGAATGCCCACAAGGCCGGCGAACGTATCTTAGGCGAAGAACCGGGCAGCGGCAAACAGGTATCCGTAAAAATCGGCCGTTTCGGTCCCGTTGTACAAATCGGTACTGCCGGAGACAACGAAAAGCCACGCTTTGCCCAACTCAAGAAAGATATGTCCATTGAGACAATAACACTGGAAGAAGCTTTGGAACTGTTCAAGCTTCCCCGCACCTTGGGCGAATATGAAGGCAAGACAGTAACCATAGGAACCGGCCGCTATGGACCTTATGTACACAACAACGGAATGTATACCTCGCTTCCGAAGACAATAGATCCGCTGGAAATAACATTGGCAGAAGCTATTCAGCTCATCCGGGAAAAGAAAGATGCCGAAGCCCAGAAACATATCAAGAAATTTGAAGAAGAACCGGAGCTGGAAATATTGAACGGCCGTTACGGACCGTATATTTCTTATAAAGGCAGCAACTACAAAATCCCGAAGGACATTATCCCGCAGGATTTAAACCTGGATGCATGCAGGGAAATCATCAAACTGCAGAGCGACCCCGATGCACCGAAAGCCAAACGCGGCAAATACGCCAAGAAGAAAAAGTAAAGAAGCCATAAAAAAAGAAAGCCCTCTCCGCAAATTGCAAAGAGGGCTTTTTCATATGATAAAATATCTCGATTACATTCTGTCGGGAACCTCAATGCCAAGCAATCCCATTCCCAAACGTACCACCTTGGCTACATTCTCGGACAAGGCAAGACGGAATATCTTCACAGCCTCATTCTCCTCACGCAATATGCTGAAGTCATGATAGAACTGGTTGTATTCCTTCACGAGGTCGTAAGTATAGTTAGCAATTAAAGAAGGGCTATAATCCTCACCCGCCTGTTTCACAATAGCGGCAAAGTCTGCAACCATCTGTATCAGGCCTTCCTCTTTCTCGCTCAATTCAATACCGGCCGGAAGTTGTGCAGGAACGGAAATACCAGCTTCTTTCGCTTTACGGAGAACCGACTGGATACGGGCATACGTATACTGGATGAAAGGTCCTGTATTACCATTGAAATCGATGGATTCCTTCGGATTGAACGTCATATTCTTGCGGGCATCCACCTTCAATATGAAATATTTCAATGCGCCTAAACCGACAATACGTGCAATATTATCAGCCTCCTCTTGGGTCAGACCATCCAGCTTGCCCAATTCTCCGGAAGTTTCCTTAGCGGTATTAATCATTTCAGCCATTAAGTCATCGGCATCCACAACCGTACCCTCACGGCTCTTCATCTTACCTTCGGGCAGTTCCACCATACCGTAGGAGAAGTGAACCAACCCTTTGCCCCATTCGAAGCCCAGCTTATCAAGCAGAATGGAAAGCACCTGGAAATGGTAGTTCTGCTCGTTGCCTACCACATAGACCATCTTGTTAATGGGGAAATCGGCAAAGCGCAATTTGGCCGTACCTATATCCTGGGTCATATAAACAGAAGTGCCGTCGGCACGGAGAAGCAATTTGTGGTCGAGCCCCTCTCCGGTCAGGTCGGCCCATACGGAACCGTCTTCTTTGCGGTAGAAGAAGCCTTTCTCCAAACCTTCCATAACCTTCTCCTTACCCTCCAGATAAGTTTCCGACTCGTAGTAAATCTTGTCGAACGTAACGCCCATCATACGGTAGGTCTCATCGAAGCCTGCATATACCCAATCATTCATCTTCTTCCACAGAGTACGGACCTCAGGGTCGCCGGCTTCCCACTTCACCAGCATCTCACGCGCTTCTTTCATCAAGGGAGATTCCGCTTCGGCTTTTGCCTTGGCCTCTTCTTCGCTCATGCCTTCACTCTGGAACTTCGCCATCAGCTCTTTTACCTCAGCCTTATAATGCTTGTCGAAAGCCACATAATAGTCACCTATCAAATGGTCGCCTTTCTTGCCGGACGATTCGGGAGTTTCACCGTTACCGTACTTCTGCCAAGCCAACATTGACTTACAGATATGAATACCGCGGTCGTTCACTATATTTGTCTTAACCACCCTGTTGCCATTGGCCGAGATGATATTCGCCAACGCATTGCCCAACAGATTATTACGGACATGTCCCAAATGGAGCGGCTTATTCGTATTGGGCGAAGAATACTCAATCATCACCAGCGGAGAGTTATCGGTTGCAGCAACAATGCCGTACTTTGCATCCGCATGAATTCCATTCAGCAACTCAATCCATGCCGAAGAAGCGATTGTCAGGTTCAAAAAGCCCTTGATAACATTGAATGCCGATACCGACGGCTCGTTTGCCTGCAGATATTCGCCAATTTCCTGTGCGGTCTGCTCCGGTCCTTTTTTAGACATACGGAGAAAAGGGAAAACGACCAGGGTAAGGTGTCCCTCAAATTCTTTCTTGGTTTTCTGCAACTGTATCTGTGCAGCCGGAACATCCTGACCGTACAGCGCTTTCAGTCCGCTCATTACGGACGCTACCAACTTCTGTTCTATATTCATGATTCAAATGTATTTTCTGCGTACAAAGATACGAACTATTTTTAATTCCATAAAAAAGGAGACGTTGTATGCGCCTCCTTTTCTCAAGTTTTATTTATGATTGATTTTATTCGATAGTCAATTCCGAACCCGGTTTGAACTTAGCGACTTTTTTCGCCTCAATCTGAATAGGTTTCTTTGTTGCCGGATTGATGCCAATGCGTCCGGCTCTCTCCATTACAGAAAAAGTGCCAAAGCCAACCAATGCGACTTTATCACCTGCCTTTAATGCTTTTGTTACCGATGCAATAAATGCATCCAATGCTCTTTTTGAATCGGCCTTTGACAAACCGCCTTCAGCTGCCATTGCGCTAATAAGTTCTGACTTATTCATAATACGAATGATTAATTAATTGTTACACAAAAGAAAAATTCCAATGCTACTTCCTACAAAAATAGAGCAAAAATTCTGAATATCAAATAAAAACATTAAAAAAAGGGCGGAAAACAGAGAAAAAGAAAGAATAGGAGTTCCTTTTTCTGTTATAGAACAGAATTTATTCGTATTTTTGCCAAATAAAGCGAAAAAAACAGAGTATGAATACTATACCGACAGTAACTAAAAACCTTTTAATCATCAATGTACTGATGTTTCTCGGCACAATTGTGGCACAGAGTTACGGCATTGATTTAAACAACTACCTGGGACTGCACTTTTTCCTTGCCGGAGATTTCAATGCAGCACAGTTGATTACTTATATGTTCATGCACGGCGGATTTACCCATCTGTTCTTCAACATGTTTGCTGTTTGGATGTTCGGCCGTATACTCGAGCAGGTCTGGGGGCCGAAACGCTTCCTGTTCTACTACCTCGCATGCGGCATCGGTGCAGGGCTTATCCAGGAGCTTGTACAATACATCCATTACGAAACGGTACTTTCCGCATACGACAGTGTCAATACCGGGTATTCCATCATCCCCATGGAAGAATATCTCAACATGATGACTACCGTCGGAGCCTCCGGAGCCGTATATGCCATCTTGCTGGGATTCGGCATGCTGTTTCCCAACCAACCGATGTTCGTCTTTCCGCTACCGTTTCCCATCAAGGCCAAGTATTTCGTTATCGGATATGCCTTGATAGAATTATTCTCGGGACTTGCCAACAATCCGGGCGACAATGTGGCGCACTTTGCACATTTGGGCGGTATGATATTCGGATTCATTCTAATAATGTACTGGAGAAAAAAGGACAGAGGAAATGGCTACTATTATAACTGATTTAAAGGAATCGTTCCGTAGAGGAAACATCTACATCCAACTGATTTATATCAATGTAGGAGTATTTATCTTCACTACACTGACAGGAGTCATATTGCAGCTCTTCAACCGGAGCCTCGGCAGAGTGTTCGAATGGTTAGAACTGCCTGCTTCACTGCCCCGCTTCATCATCCAGCCCTGGTCTGTCCTGACGTATATGTTTATGCACGCAGGAGTCCTGCATATTCTTTTCAATATGCTTTGGCTGTATTGGTTCGGTGCCTTGTTCCTGAACTTTTTCTCTGCCAGACACTTACGGGGAGTATACATCTTAGGCGGAATCTGCGGCGGACTGCTTTATATGACCGCCTACAACATCTTCCCTTATTTCCGTCCGATGACGGAGTACTCTTTCATGCTGGGAGCATCGGCATCCGTACTCGCTATCGTGGCGGCTACCGCCTATCGGGAACCTGACTACCCGATACGTCTTTTCCTTTTTGGAACCGTACGCCTGAAATATCTGGCATTGGTTGTTATCGTAACAGACCTGTTATTCATCACCTCCAGCAATGCCGGCGGACATATCGCCCATTTAGGCGGAGCGTTGGCTGGTCTGTGGTTTGCAGCCAGCCTTAGCAAAGGCGCGGATATCACCGCATGGATTAACAAGTCTCTGGATGCTGTCACTGCCTTGTTCAGCTTCAAGCCCCGCAAGCCCAAGATGAAAGTCCATTATGGAACCGAAAGACAGAAAGATTATAACTATAACGCCCGAAAAAAAGCTCAATCCGATGAAATAGACCGTATCCTCGACAAATTGAAGAAGTCCGGATATGAAAGTCTCACAACGGAAGAAAAGAAGAGCTTGTTCGATGCAAGTAAACGATAATGTATGTATGAAGCATTTCGGTAATTTTGTCGCCCTGCTGATTGTAGCGGTCAATGCTTTATTCACGGGTCTTTTGCTGTTGGTGGCATACAGTCCTTACATCCAACCGGCAACGCATCCGGTACAATCCTGTCTCGGACTGACTTTTCCGGTCTTTGCACTTATCAACGGCGGCTTTCTGATTTTCTGGCTGGTTATACAACGATACAAGACAGCTTTGCTACCGTTGACCGGCCTTCTGTTATGCTACTCGCAGCTACGAACCTATCTGCCCCTTAATTTTCACACCACCGAGCTTCCCGAAGGCAGCATAAAGCTACTGTCTTACAACATTATGGGTTTTGACGGCGCTTACAAAAAAGACGGGAAGAATCCGATACTCACTTATCTGAAAGAGAGCAATGCCGACATCCTATGCCTGCAGGAATATACATCCGACGAATCTCCCCGCCACCTCACGCAGAAAGACATCGAACGGGAGTTGAAAGATTATCCCTACCGCCGTATCAACGTCGTAGGCAGCGGCAGCGGCTATACCAACAGGATAGCATGTTATTCCAGATTTCCCATTCTATCCGCACGTGTCCTGGACTATGCAAGCAGCTACAACGGCTCCGTACTGTATGAACTCAAACTGAATGAAGATACGATTACCCTTATCAACAACCATTTGGAGTCCAACAAACTGACAAAGGCCGATAAAGACATTTACGAAGAAATATTGAAAGCTCCCGAAACGGAAAAAGTGAAAAGCGGCGCACGGCTGTTGCTGCATAAACTGGCGGAAGCATCCGCCATCCGCGCCCCGCAGGCAGACACCATTGCACGGGAGATAGCATCTTCCCGGCATCCGTCCGTCATCGTCTGCGGAGATTTCAACGACACTCCCATTTCATACGCCCACCGCGTCATAGCGCAAAATCTGGATGACGCTTTCACCCAGTCGGGACGCGGACTGGGAATCTCCTACAACCAGAACAAATTCTATTTTAGGATAGACAACATATTAATCAGCAAGAACCTGCGGTCGTACAACTGTACGGTAGACCGTTCCATAAGAGAGTCCGATCATTATCCGATATGGTGCTACATAGCCAAACGGCAATGACGTTCCCTTCCAAGATGAAATTATCAATAAACTACTCATTATCTAATACTCTGACTTTATGTTTAAAAGAAGTATTCTAATTTTAGCTGCAAGTTGTATGATGTACTCCTGTGCCAACCAAACGGAAAGCAATCCGTTCCTCACCGAGTTTCAAACCCCGAACGGTGTTCCGCCTTTCGACAAAATCAGGCTGGAACACTACGAACCGGCATTCCTTCAGGGAATAGAAGAGCAAAATGCCAATATCCGGGCTATTGTCGATAATACCGAAGCGCCGGATTTTGAAAATGTAATCGTTGCTTTTGACAACAGTTCACCCATACTCAACCGGGTAAGCGCCATCTTCTTCAACATGACGGATGCCGAGACCAGTGACGCCCTGAACGAACTTTCCATAAAGCTCGCTCCGGTACTGTCCGAACATGGAGACAATATATCGCTTAACCAGGCGCTATTCAATAAAGTACAGGCCGTTTACCAGAAAAAGGATTCGTTAAACCTGACCACCGAACAACAAAGACTTCTGGACAAAACATACAAAGACTTCGTACGTTCCGGCGCCAATCTTTCTGCCGAAAAGCAAGCCCGCCTGCGCGAGATAAACAAGCAGCTCTCCACGCTGGGCATCACTTTCAGCAACAATATCCTGAACGAAAACAATGAGTTCATGCTCTTTGTAGACAAGCAGGAAGACCTTGCCGGACTTCCCGAATGGTTCCGCCAAAGCGCTGCCGAAGAAGCAAAAGCTGCCGGACAGGAAGGCAAATGGCTGTTTACGCTGCACAACGCCAGCCGTCTCCCGTTCCTGCAATATTCAGCCAACCGTCCGTTGCGCGAGAAAATATACAAAGCTTACATCAACCGCGGCAACAACAACGACAAGAATGACAACAAGAAAATCATTACCGACATCGTCAGTCTGCGTCTCGAAAAAGCCCGCCTGTTAGGCTTCGACTGCTATTCCAACTTCGTACTGGACAATACGATGGCAAAGAATTCGGCCACTGTAATGGAGTTCCTGAACAACCTGTGGAATTATGCCCTGCCTAAGGCCAAGGCCGAAGCTGCCGAACTCCAGAAGCTGATGGACAAAGAAGGCAAAGGCGAGAAGCTGGAAGCCTGGGACTGGTGGTATTATACCGAGAAGCTCCGCAAAGAAAAATATGACCTCGAAGAGGACCAGATCAAACCCTACTTCAAATTGGAGAACGTACGCGAAGGCGCTTTTGCCGTTGCCAACAAACTCTATGGCATCACGCTGACAAAACTCAACAATATCCCTGTCTATCATCCCGATGTAGAAGTCTTCGAGGTAAAAGATGCAGACGGCTCGCAATTAGGCATCTTCTACGTAGACTACTTCCCGCGTCCCGGCAAGAGCGGCGGAGCATGGATGAGCAACTACCGCGAACAGAAAGGCGACATCCGTCCGTTGGTGTGCAACGTAGCCAGCTTCACCAAACCCGTTGGCGATACCCCCTCCCTGCTCACAATGGATGAAGTGGAAACCCTTTTCCATGAATTCGGCCACGGACTGCACGGACTGCTGACCAAATGCAACTACCAGGGCGTCTCCGGCACGAATGTAGTGCGCGATTTCGTAGAACTTCCGTCACAAATCAACGAACATTGGGCCACTGAACCCGAGGTATTGAAGATGTACGCCAGACATTACCAGACCGGCGAAGTCATCCCCGACAGCCTCATCGAAAAGATACTGAAACAAAAGACTTTCAACCAGGGTTTCATGACCACCGAGCTGCTGGCAGCCGCCATTCTCGACATGAACCTGCACAACCTGACGGATACGAAAGGTATCGATGTCGTAGCCTATGAAAAAGAAGCTATGGACCAACTCGGTTTAATCCCCGAAATAGCTCCCCGCTACCGCACCACCTATTTCAATCACATCATAGGCGGCTATGCCGCAGGCTATTACAGCTATCTGTGGGCAAACGTGCTGGACAACGATGCTTTTGAGGCATTCAAGGAACACGGCATTTTCGACAAGGCA
>ENA-OPNM01000303-OPNM01000303.1-human-gut-metagenome-genome-assembly--contig:-NODE-303-length-15890-cov-2.960909_pt1 | contig 15890 bp, 15 predicted proteins | sample MGYA00241541_ERZ501779 | MGnify/ENA primary metagenome ERZ501779 (study PRJEB25962, sample SAMEA2042558) | human gut metagenome | biome: human gut; feature: human-associated habitat; material: faeces...
ATATGCAAATATTTCGGGACATTTTTTCATATCCCTATATTATTTTGCAATAATCAGATAATAGTTCTTCTTGCCGCGTTGCACCAGCAGATACTTGTCATCCAATAAATCAGCAGTTGTAACAACCTGATCGAAAGCAGCCAGTTTTTCTTTGTTCAAAGAGACGCCGCCGCCCTGCACCAGCTTGCGCATTTCGCCTTTCGATGCAAATACAGCCGCATTGTCTACGAACAGATCAACTGCCTTTACACCGGCAGCCAGCGCATCACGGGATACCTCAAACTGAGGAACACCCTCAAACACTGCCAGCAAAGTATCTTCGTCCAGCTTTTTCAACGCCTCCGATGTGGCATTGCCGAAAAGAATGTTGGACGCATCGACAGCCGCGTTGTAGTCCTCTTCGGAGTGTACCATAATGGTGACTTCCTTGGCCAGACGCTTCTGCAGGACACGCAAGTGCGGAGCTGCTTCGTGCTCGGCCGTCAGAGCCTCGATTTCTTCCCTGGACAAAGAAGTGAATATCTTGATGTAGCGGGCTGCATCGGCATCGCTTACGTTCAGCCAGAACTGGTAGAACTTATAAGGAGATGTATAGCGGGGATCGAGCCATATATTGCCGGATTCCGTCTTACCGAATTTACCGCCGTCCGCCTTTGTAATCAGAGGGCTTGTCAGGGCAAATACCGCCATTGGTACGGCGAATCAGTTCGGCTCCCGTGGTGATGTTACCCCACTGGTCCGAGCCGCCCATTTGCAGCTTGCAACCTTTGGTTTCGTACAGATGCAGGAAATCGTAGCCTTGCAGCAACTGATAAGTGAATTCTGTGAAAGAAAGACCGTCGCGGGCTTCACCGTTCAGACGCTTCTTCACCGAATCCTTAGCCATCATATAGTTTACGGTGATATGCTTGCCTACTTCACGGGCAAAATCAAGGAAACTGAAGTCCTTCATCCAATCGTAGTTGTTCACCAACTCCGCACGGTTAGGGGCATCCGAATCAAAATCCAAAAACTTGCTCAACTGCTTCTTCATGCCTGCCATATTGCGCTGCAATGTTTCTTCAGTGAGCAGATTGCGTTCCGCCGACTTACCGGAAGGGTCGCCAATCATACCCGTAGCACCGCCTATCAGTGCCAACGGCTTATGGCCGCAACGCTGGAAGTGACGCAATATCATCACACTGCAAAGGTGTCCGATGTGCAGGGAGTCTGCCGTAGGGTCGAAACCGATATATGCAGTCACCTGTTCCTTTGCCAGCAGTTCTTCCGTACCCGGCATCATATCGTGGAGCATGCCACGCCATTTTAATTCTTCTACAAAATTCATCGAATGATTAACTATTAATTATTTGATTTATACTTTGTCTGCGACAAAAGTACGACTCTTTATCCGAACAAACAACTCTTATTGTTTAAAAAAGACTTTGGCGATATTTTCCCGTATCGCTTCCGTGAGTTCCGCCAAAGATACGCGACGGACTTCGGCTGCCCGGCTGTATAAATCCGCAACCGGCACGGAGCTTTCGTCAGTTTCCAGGAACAGACGGTCGGCAGGAGTTATCCGCAGCGCCTCTTCCTGATATTTCTCCCCGAAAGAGAGATAAAACCCATGCCTCAGACATTCCTCCGCCAGAGCCGCTTTCCCGCGAAAACCATGAATAATCCAGGGGTTGGCCGGCTTTATCTGCTGTTTCAACTTCAGCAACTCACTCATAGCCTTTACCAAATGAATGACCAAAGGCTTGTCAAGCTCCACAGACAACCGTGCCTGATATTCAAAAACCTTTATCTGCACAACCATCGGAGCATCGGCCAATTTATCCAGTCCGGCTTCCCCTATGGCAAGAACCTGCGGATGCCCGGCTAAAGAAGCCAAAACATTCATTTCATTCCGAACAACCGGAGTAACGGTTGCCGGGATATGCCAGGGATGTATGCCTACCGAATACCACGCCCCCTCTTCCGGAACAAAAGTATCGGGATAACGGTTCGCAATAGCCGTTCCGAGCACAGGCGGCAAGCGATGCGTATGTATATCGACAGGAAATTTCATGGAACAGGATCATATCCGGAACCACCCCAGGGATGGCAACGCAATATACGTTTTACCGCCAGATAAAGGCCTTTGAAAGGGCCATGTTTCTTAATAGCCTCAACTGCATATTGAGAACAGGTAGGAGTAAATCTGCACGAAGGGGAAGTCATGGGCGAAATGCACTTCCGGTAAAAATAAATAGGAAGCAACAGCAGATATGAAAGCAGGCGTTTCATGGCTTCATAGGCGCTACGGCCTGCCATATTCGCATCCGATACGGTAACTTTCTCAACAATACGCGCCAAAGCAGTCTTCACCCTCTCTTCTATTACGGAAGATTCCGTCAGCTGGTCGGAAAGGTAAATAAAGGCAATGGCCAACCGGCACTTCTTTTCTGCCAAAGCGTTCAACAGTTCATGTTTGTTTACACGGTAAGCCTCGCGTATCTGACGCTTTACGCGGTTGCGCTTCACCGCACGTTTGAAGCGGCGCTTCGAAACACTGATAAGAATGGAAGCATCCGCCTCCAGCTCCTCTACCGGCAAATACACCACACGCAACGGGAAGACCGAAAACGAACGCGAACCGCCCGCAAACATCTTCTCTATTATCTTTTTTTTATCCAGCCTTTCGACTTTATGTAAGGTATTCGCCATGAAGTATAAGGTATAATGTAAAATATAGAGGGGGATATGAAAAAACGGGCTACAGGTAGTGCTGCTAAGATTCCGCAGTCTGCCCGCCGCCCGTTATTGCTTCGTTACGATTATAAATGTATCCGACAGGCTTATAACTTATAATTCATAACTTATACTTCTTTTCACTTTCCCTTGTTGTTCTCCTTTATGAACATATCAAGCGCTGCCGTCATAGAGGGCGCCTGCACACTGGGAGCTTCCAAATCCAAACGGAGTCCGGCATCACGGACAGCCTGTGCTGTTGTAGAGCCGAATGTTCCGATTTTAATCTCTTTCTGCTCGAAATCCGGGAAATTCTTCTTCAAAGAAGACACACCGGCAGGGCTGAAGAATACCAGCATGTCATAGTCAAACTTTTCATCCGGAGTAAAATCATTACTTACCGTACGATACATGACTACTTCCGTATGCTGGATTTTACTCTTGTCCAACAGATTCTTAATATCGTCTGTATGTACATCCGACATCGGCACCAAATACTTTTCAGTCTTATGCTTTATAATGGAAGACAACAGGTCATCAAACTTTCCGGTATTTCCAAAGAAAATCTTACGCTTGCGGTATTGTACATATTTCTGAATATACAAAGCAATCGCCTCCGTCACACAGAAATATTTCATGGTCTCAGGGATTGTTACGCGCAATTCCGTACAAAGATGAAAAAAGTGATCGATTGCATGACGCGAAGTGAAAATAACGGCGGTATGATCCAATATAGAGACCTTCTGCTGTCTGAACTCTTTTGCTGAAAGGCTCTCTACTTTGATAAACGGGCGAAAATCGATTTTCACACCGTACTTCTCGGCAATGTCGTAGTAAGGAGATTTCTCTGATGCCGGTTTCGGCTGCGACACAAGTACTTTCTTAATTTTCAACGTCCTAAAATTTTATTATCAAATAATCGTTTAGTTGTATCACTCCTTGGTATAGCATAAAACAAGGCATGATTTCAAGGGCACAAAAGTACAAAATTAAAAGGAAACTGCCATGTAAATTGCTACAAAAAAGCTTGAACCACTTATAGAACATCAATATTTTAGTAAAAAAGGCTAAAATCAATCCAATTATTACTGTAAGTTGCAGACTTAAATCGAAATAAACAATAAACAGCACAAACGGGAAAAGAGTGAAACCAAGATAATAAAGCAGGGTAGAATATGACTCAAGCCAAAGAGTCGTAGTACTTTCGTCAAAAAAAATCCAACCTAATACAGAGTATAAAATCCATTTCAGAAATAAATACAAAAGACTTATCCCGATATAAAGCCCCAATAGCGCAAAAGGCGGAACATGATGCACCAATTCAGGCTGAATATCATTGCAGTAATTAAAAATGCAGACCCCGGAGAGTATGCAAGTCTGCAAAATCAACAATAGCAGGTAGCGCATATCACCCGCCGTTGAGGTTGCAAATATGCTGGTACGCTCACGATGCAACAGAAAATCCTTTACCAGCTGCAACAGAAACCTGCGGCTACGGGAAAGCACATAGGCCGACAGAAAAAAACAACATAGCAGCACAATGGTGATGCCGTCGTCCATTCTCGGAGAATAGGGAATAGGCACACCTTCCGCTCCACCGGGTATCCATGCCGCCAACCAACTCATCATATCGCTGCAAACTTACGGATAGAGGCATCCCACAAAGGTACGGTATGTACCAGTTCAACCGCTTCCCCGGCTGTCGCGGCTACATGCCAGATGGTACTGTGCTGCGCACGCATGAAGTTTTCGTCTACAGCCTTCTGCAACATAGCCAGCAACGGGTCGAAATACCCCTTGATATTCAATATGACTATCGGATTCAGATACAGTCCCAATTGTTTCCAGGTAATGACTTCGAGCAATTCTTCCAAAGTACCGCAACCGCCGGGCAATGCAATCACAGCATCGCTCAAATCCGCCATCAGTTGCTTGCGTTCATGCATATTTTCCACCTCTACAAGCTTGGTCAGTCCTGTATGATGCCACCCCTGCTCAATCATAAAACGGGGTATCACTCCGGTCACCTCACCGCCTGCCGCAAGTGTGGCATCCGCCACCGCAGCCATAAGTCCCATATTACCGGCACCGTTCACCAAACGGATATGCCGCTGCCCCAACAACGTTCCCAGTTCACGGGCGGCATCAAAATAAACGGGGTCTATTTTAGTGCTCGAAGCACTGTATACACATACGGAGGTTATCTTATTCATCATCTTTCAGCTATATCAATTATTACCTTGTTGCAAAGGTATATGATTTTAAGGAGATTTGAAAAAAGAAGCTGCTCATTCTGCCCCGGAATATTCCGAAGGCAGAAAGGCAGCTTTCTATAATAAATAGCTGTAAAGCTATGCTGATTACTGTTTTCTTTAACGAAGAATTAGAGGCCGAAAGCCGCTTTCACCTTATCAACGTAATCCAGTTTCTCCCAGGTGAACAGTTCTACAGTCACGTCTTTATCGCCTTCATAGCGAGACTTGAAGTGCTTGGTGACAACCTGCGGTTCACGTCCCATATGACCGTAAGCGGCTGTTTCCTGATAGATAGGGTTACGCAGCTTCAAACGGTCTTCAATGGCTTTTGGACGAAGGTCGAAAAGCTCATCGATCTTTCTGGCTATCTCGCCGTCGCTCATATTTACATGGCTGCGCCCGTAGGTATTTACATATATATTGATGGGACGCGCCACACCGATGGCGTAAGATACCTGTACCAGCATTTCATCTGCCACACCGGCAGCTACCAGGTTCTTGGCAATGTGACGTGCAGCGTATGCGGCGCTGCGGTCTACCTTGCTGGGGTCCTTACCGGAGAAAGCACCACCGCCGTGTGCACCTTTACCGCCGTAAGTATCCACAATAATCTTACGTCCGGTCAAACCGGTATCCCCATGAGGACCGCCGATTACGAATTTGCCGGTAGGATTCACATGATACTTGATATTATCGTTAAACAGCGACAATACTTTCTCGTGATGGATAGACGCGATGACACGGGGCATCAGGATATTAACGACGTCGTTGCGGATAATGCCCAACATCTCCTCGTCCGCCTTCAACTGTGCAGCTTCGCCGTCGTCGGCAGGCTGAATGAAATCATCGTGTTGGGTAGAAACTACAATCGTATCGATACGGACAGGATTGCCGTTATCATCATATTCAATGGTTACCTGGCTCTTGGAGTCCGGACGCAGATACGTCATCACCTCTCCTTCGCGACGGATATCCGCCAGCACTTGCAGGATACGGTGGGCAAGATCCAGGGAGAGCGGCATATAATTTTCCGTTTCGTTAGTGGCATAACCGAACATCATGCCCTGGTCGCCCGCACCTTGTTCCATAGGATCCCGGCGCTCCACACCACGGTTGATGTCGGGGCTCTGCTCGTGAATGGCGGAAAGCACGCCACACGAATTACTCTCGAACATATACTCGCCTTTGGTATAGCCGATTTTCTTGATTACTTCACGCGCGATAAGTTGAAGGTCAACATACGCTTTGGTTTTCACTTCTCCAGCCAGCACTACCTGTCCGGTAGTAACCAGAGTTTCGCAAGCTACTTTCGAACTGGGGTCATACGCCAACAGTTTGTCAAGCACAGCGTCCGATATTTGATCGGCCACTTTGTCGGGGTGTCCTTCAGACACCGATTCGGATGTGAATAAGTATCCCATTTCAATTAGAAATTAAAAATGAATAATTAAAAAGGAGATGAGGAAAGCGTCATTAATGAGTAGGTATGCAAATCCCGGTACACCGGAGTACCGTCAGAAAAGGATGTGTTTTAGCATTTTTTTCCGTGGTTGCAAGCTACCCAAATCTTTCCACATATCGTTTTCGGCTGCAAAGATAAAGGTTTTATGGGAATATGGTACACAACGGGCAAAGTATTAACTAAAAAACACGCTTATTACTGCAAAATATCTATTTTTACAAAAAAAGTGCGCCGATATCCCATCGCCGCACTCCCATAATCGTTTCTATATTGTTAACTTCAAAAAACTCAATTCAACAAATTTCGATAAAACCTCTCGACATCCTCCCATTTATAATAAGGAAACATATCAGTCTCTACCGGAATATGCACTTCATTCTCATTGTGCATAACCTTTACCAGAATATCCCCGGACTTCTCGTTCCGGAAAAAGATAATCTGTACATTAGCAGCCATAGGAACAACTTTGAAGTCGCTCCATACTTTATAAACCTCATAGGGATCACTAACTGCCACATTACAGTTTTCTATCCGCATCAACGCAACCAAAGGAATCACATTACCATCGTGCCCGAAGCGGAGAGTAGCGGCAATTCCCCCTTTCCGGATAGCCTCGTCAGCACTGTCCAGAATATTTCTTAACAGAGATTTGGCATTGGCCACTACAATACCTTTTCCATCGGCATGATTGGCATTCCCCACATAAAAACGGTAATTGACACACTGCCACAAATCAAATAATTCCTGTGCTTCGAACAAATCAGAGAAAGAAACTTTTGTTTCAGCATTCTGCATGTCACTGGCTACCCAGTACATTCCCCACATCAGTTCCTTAGGATTTACTTTCTTTAAGACAAAGTGTTTATCCTTGAACAAAGATGCGACCAAACGCTCCGGATTGGTATGAGCTTCCTCAAATTTCCTGTATTCCTCGGCCCAAGGACCGTCCTGGGAAGAAGTAAAACGGTTGGATTCGTCGGTGTGATAATTCAGATAATCCATATATTTCTCACTTGCCTCATAAGAAATCCGCAAATCCGGATTCAGCTCTTTCAAACGGTCACCAAAAGCCACCATACTCATAGCACAACGCAATACAACGGTAGAACGGGCAGATATAAAGGGATTGCCTTTGAATACCTCCGGAAACGAAGCATACATTCTTTCAGCAATGCCGCGATGCTGCCTGACTCCCAATGGAGTCAAATCCCCGCCATGTCCTTCCGCCTCTTCCCATACCTTGAGCAAACGCCGGTAGGTATCTTCACCCAAACCGGTAAGCGCATGTGCACGATGCGCCTCTTCAAACAGGTCTACCAGCCATTTATAATCACGGTCGCCAATCAGGTAACGGGAACCATGCCGTCCGTAATGACTGATATAAAAAGGCTTATATCCCTTAGGCGCTTTAGTCTGTGGCGCGAAATCCAACGGATATGCCCAATAGACTCCTCCCGTCTTCTCAGGAGTAGCAAACATCTCTTCTTTGGATGTCTGTGCCCCAAGCGGAGCACAGCACAGCACCATCAAACCACATAACAGAATTTGTTTCAGTTTCATCATATTTTTACTTTATTACTTTATAGCCATCGTTTTGCACCAGAGTAGGATTGTTCGTCAGTTCACTTTCCGGAATCGGGAACAAATTGTATTTATCGTCCACATCCGCCCCTAAGCGCACACCGTTTTTCCAATCCCAGTTATTCCCTTTCGTATATTTGCCGAACCGAATCAAATCGGTGCGCCTTGTCAATTCAGAAGCCAGTTCTTTCTGACGTTCAACCAACAGAAAGTCCAGATTAAGCTCATTGGCCGTAATTTCACCGGACACATCGGAACGTACGCCGTTTTTCGCATATTTACCGGACATATAAGCCCTTGTTCTGACCTCATTGACATACCCCAACGCTTCACTTTGCGTACCGTTCGCTCCGCGCAAAATGGCCTCAGCAGCCATCAAATAGGCATCTGCTGTGCGGAACAGCGGAAAATCAATGGAAGTATAGGCATCTCCCGAAGGACAAAGTTCATCCTCTTTCGTAACGTTTCTCCACTTGATATAACCGTATCCGCATGTAAACGTACTGGTCATATCCATATTTACATCCCATGTGTCTTTCACCTGATTAGGAAGAGCGGTCATGAACTGTGCTCTCTTATCTTTCTTATTATTTCCCCAAGTATCATTGCCGTCGAACATGACATCATCCGCATCGAACGCATCCACCAATGATACTTTAGCGCGGACATTACCCCAGCCTCTGGAGCCGACACCGGTCTTATAAAGTTCATCCATAGGACCGTTCACAAAAGCTTTCACATAGAAATTCGTTCCGGCAGAACTCTGTGCACGCAAGCCGTCCTGTACCAGCGGCCAGATAATCTCCTTACAGGTATTATTATCCGCTAAAAAGATTTCACGATAATCGGAAGCCAATGGATAATGCCCGTCGGCAATGACTTTTACCGCATAAGCATATGCTTCCTGGTATTTATTCTCATTAATCCAAGTCTGTGCATTCAGATACATTCGGGCCAGCAGGAACCAGCCGGCTACCCGGTCAACACGTCCGTACTCATTGCTTCCCGGAGCTTTCAGTTCGTTTTCGATAGCCAGCAATTCACTTTCTGCAAACTCAAAAATCTGCTTACGCGTATATTGAACCGGAATTTCTTTCACACCCGTATTTTCATCCACATAAGGAACCGCACCAAACAAATCGCAAAGCATCGAATAGCAATAAGCACGTATGAAGCGGGCTTCTGCGCGATAGCTCACATAATCATCTTTCATCTCTTCCCAAAGTCCTCTGCTCTGCAACTTGCCTTCCGTACATTCACGCAAAAGCTCGTTACAATAGGCAATACTCATATAAAGTCTCTGGTAAGTCCATGTAATGACCGAAGCATTGGAAGCATCCCACTGCAAATTCAAACATTTACGCAAACCGTTGGAAGAGGAAGGCATCAAAAAATTATCCGTACTCAACTCCTGCAAATAAAACAACAGGCGCACATAACCGGAATAGCCCTCATTAGCACCTTCGAGGTCGCCGTCACCTCCGTCACCACCTTTCTGCCCTGTCAGAACCAGTGATGCATAACACTTTGCCAAAACACCGGTGTAGCCGTCTTTTGTCTGGTATACCTTTTCACTTACCAGCTGGTTATCATCCAAAGGCATCGTGTCCAGGTCGCCCAAGCAAGAAACCAGACTTATGCCCGCGAAGAACAAAATAAACGAATAAGCAATTATATTTTTCATATTGTATAGTTTTAAGCCGTTAGAAATTTAAATTAGCACTTAATGAGAATACGCGCGGACGGGGATATACCTCTTTATCGATGCCGCTGTAAATCTCCGGGTCGATACCGGAATAGCTTGTAAAGGTAGCAACATTCTGTACACCGAACGTCAGGCGTAAAGAGCTGGAGCTATTCCATAACTTCTGGAACGTATATCCCAAAGAAATATTGTCAATACGGAAGAAGTTGCCCTTTTCCAGGAAATAATCCGAATAAAGCTGCTGGTTCTGGAAACCGGAATCTTTGGTTCTGCGCAATATGTTGGAGAAGTTGCCCTGATCGCTGTACACGGATTGTACATACTGGTCGGCAGCCACATAATTGTATACATAGTTGCCGAATGCCCCGTGTCCGCTGATGGCAAAATCCCAATTCTTATAAGTAAGCTGGGTATTGAATCCCAGATAGGAAGTAGGCAATGCGCTTTTGTCCGTAGCATATTTGGTTTCCGTGGCAGAGATGGAACCATCCGGTTGCACATACTGCCCTTCCATAGGTTTGCCATCATCGTCATAGGCCTGCTTTGCCAGGTAGAAAGTATAAGGACGCTGACCTACCATAAACACCTGAACTGTCTTGCCCGTACCGGAAATGGCTCCTGTCTGCACAAAATTGGCATCCGAATCGATAACATTCAGCTTCGTGATTTCAGAATCATTCCACGTATAATTCATGCCTACTGTCCATTTCCAGTTTTTTGTATGTACAGGCACTGCATTGATAGCAAATTCCACACCTTTATTATCCATCTCGCCGATATTTGTTGTGATGACGGAAGAATAGTTGGTTCCTGAAATTACATTGATAGTATTCAGCAAGTCTTTCGTATGGCGTTGGTAATAATCGACAGAACCGTAAATGCGGTTATTCAGAAAACCGTAATCCAAACCGATATTGTAGGTTTCGGTAGTCTCCCATTTAATATCCGAGTCATAACCGTTCGGACGATAGGTATAATACCATTTGTCTCCGAATTGATAACAAGATTCCGGATAAGATACCGTAAAGGTAGTCATATACGGATAGTCATTCAGAATATCCTGCTGTCCGGTCTGACCGTAGCTCAAACGCAGTTTCAAGTCTGACAACACTTCCGAGTCGCGCAAGAATGCTTCCTGACTGATTTTCCATCCTAACGCTACGGAAGGGAATAATCCCCAGCGATTATCTTTGGCAAAACGCGAAGACGCATCCGAACGTAAAGTGGCGGTAATCATATAGCGGTTGTCATACGAGTAATTCAGACGTCCGTAAAAAGAGAGCAGGTAATATTCAGACTCATAATGATTGGGCGAAAACAGTTCTTTTCCTTCCGGAGAAAGAGTGGTTGCATCGAATTTCTTCCAGAAATGCTGCCAACCGTATCCCGCCATTGCGCTGAAATTATGTTTTTCATTGAATACATGAGCATAGTTGGCATATAAGTCCAGCAAGTAGTTACGCTTGTTCTGTTTAGAATCATACACAAGCCCTGTACCGTCTTTCATGTTAGATGTATACATCATACCGGCCATATCGGGTACATTCTTGGTATATTTGCTTTTCAGCACATCATAACCCAAATTCGCATTCAACTGCAAATCCTCCAAACGATGTACCTTATAATTGATAGCGGCATTACCGATGGAGCGGGTCACTTTATTATGCAAGTCCTGCAATTCAAGCTGTGCCACAGGATTATCGGTTTGGATAGCCATGGGGGAGTTTCCATTCATCCAGATGAAATAACCCAGTCCCGGTTCATCAGCACCCGTTGCACTTCCGGTCATAACAGGACGGGTAGGGTCATATCGCAATGCATTATTAACGACACTCTCATCTACTTTCTGATTGTCTTCATACGAAACCTTAACATTCAAATCAACGGTAAGATGGTTATCAAAGAATTTGGGTGATATACCGCCATTAAAGGTAAAGCGTTCGTAGTTATTTGTTTTCACCACACCGTTCTGGTTATTATAGCCTACCGACAGACGATAAGGTGCATTTTTCTTCACCTTGCCGGAAACGGAAAAGTTGTGCTCTTGTCCGAATGCCGTACGGTAAATCTCATCCTGCCAATCCGTGGAAGCCGTCCCTAAAGTTACAGAACCCGGGACACCCGATACCGTAGGAACAAATTCACGGAATTCATCGGCAGAAAGCACATCCAATTTTTCCGTAATGGTACTTACAGAAAGGTTAGTGGAATAGTTGAAACGCAGATTGGAATCGGACCCTTTCTTAGTAGTAATCACAATCACGCCATTAGATGCCCGGGAACCGTAGATAGCAGTTGCCGAAGCATCTTTCAATACGGTAAATGTCTCGATATCGTTCGGGTTGATACCGCCGATTACGTTTCCACCACCTTCGATAGTGGAGTTATCCACCGGTACACCGTCAACAACGATTAGCGGATCATTGGATGCGGAAAGCGATGCACCGCTTCTGATGCGGATAGTAGCACCCGCTCCCGGAGCGCCGGAGCTTGCAACAACATTTACGCCCGGCACTTTACCTACCAATGCATCCTGGGCGGTAGTTCGCAGTCCCTTATTGAAATCATCCGGCTTGATAGCGGTTACCGACCCTGTCGCATCAGACTTCTTCACACTTCCATAACCTATAACGACTACGTCTTCGAGCATCTCACTATCTTCCTCCATCACAATTTTCATCATTGGAGAAACCGCCTTTTCCACATCTTTATAGCCGATGTATTTAATGAGTAAAACAGCTTTGGGGCTGCTTACGGAGATTGTGAAGTTACCGTCTACATCACTGATTGTTCCATTTGTCGTCCCTTTTTCCAAAATATTGGCTCCGATAACGGGTAGATTGTCCCTGTCAAGGATATTGCCTTTCACAACTGTCTTTTGTGCAGAAACCCCTACACTGAAAACCAAAGCGAGTATCATAAACAGATACCGCCACTTTCCTCCAAAAGTCTCTGGATTTTTCTTGCCTTTCATAATGTTTTTAAATTAAAGTGTAACAAAGTATACCGAAAATCCGGTATGAATTAGATTGTGAGCGAAAGTAGATATTACAAATTCGCCGAACAAAGACACTGAATGAAAAAGTAAGTGAAAGGAAAGTATTATATAGGATAATACATTTATTTACAACGACATACCAAACACACTATATGTTGTAAAAGTAAGTCCGGAGGAAGTGTTTTTTAAAGCTTTTGTACCTGAACAGCCAGGTCTTTTCCGGGAACAATCGCTTTATTCCGCATTTTCAAACGATAGTTATATACGGTTTGAAGCGAATAGTGAAGGAAGTTGGCAATTTTGGAATTATCGTTGATACCTAAACGGATAAGTGCATAGATACGTAATTCGGGAGTCAGCAACTCGCCTTCTTTCACCTGTATACGTTCATCCTCTTTCAAAAGAGCATTGAACGATTCCACAAAATCCGGAAATATAGATAGGAAGATAGTATCGAACTTACTGATGAACAGTTTGAAATCTTCCGTTGTCGAAGACTGATTATGAAGCATTTTGGAAATATCCGCCATAGAACCGGTATTGACGATTTTCAGTAAACTCTTGCGGTTATTCTCCTGCTTATAAATATATTTGGAACAGATATTGAATAACAAACCGATATACTCTTCCTTAATATGGTTGGATTCTTTAATCTCTTCATTCATCCGGGTCAGATTTCCGGTCACTTCCTGTAAGCGTTGGTTCTGTTCGGCCAACGACCTCTTTACCTTCAGCAGATTATGATTTTTCTTACGAAGGAAAAAGAAAACGATTACCAATGCAATAACAAGTACGGATAAAGCCAAAAGAAAAAACAAGACCCTGTCTCTATCAGCCTTGATGCGGCTGTCATTGGCCGCTTTGATAATAGGAAGATATTCGGCAATATCTATTATGCGGTAACGGGCTTTCCCGAAGCTCACATCTTCCAGTGAACAGGAGATATAATTATAGGCTCTTGCAATGTCTCCTTCCTGAAAAAGCAGGATTGCCAATTGCTGCAAAGACATATATACTTTCTTGGCATTCGCTATGTCGGTAATGGAAGCCCGGATAAGGAAGTGCTTTGCCTGCTGTATGTCACGTTTGCCCAAATATAATTCCGCCAACAGATATTCCACCCTCGCCTTGTCGGGGTTCGTATCCGTACAGTGTTCATAATATCCGGTCAGTATCCGGATAGCCTCATCCCATTTTCCCTGCAAACCCAGGCGACCGCACTGATTGGTCACATAACTGGCCGTATTAGGGTCGCTGATAGCTATCAAAGTATCTTTATAAGCCTTTATCTGCCGCATAAACAGCCGCTTCCTGGAAGCCTCCGTTTCATCATTATAGCAGGACAGATAGGTAGTATGATACAGATAATAAAAGTAAGTATCCTTCCGTACCGCCCCGGTTCTTTTCACCCTGTCAAGAACATTCAACGCATTTTCATGTTTTCCTATCTTATTCAAAGCGTCGGCCAAGTTCATTAATCCTTGATTGACATACTCTTCACCCAACCTGTCTGCCAATTGCAGCCTTTGCTCCGCTACAATCAGCGCCGTATCGACTTTAAAGGAGCGGTACATAACAAACAAATCGCCCAGAATATCAAACTTAGCTTTATCGTCTCCCACATAATCCAGCATCTTGCGGAGCTCTGTAATCTCCTTTTCCACCTTCTCCTGATAGACCTCCCGTTGCTCAATCATCTTATCCAGCTGCAACAGCAAGGCATCGTCATCAGTCTTATCCGCGGCCGCCAAACCGGAATAAAAACAAAAAAGGAACAGTATGAAAGCCGAATATCTGAACATGAACAAACTTATTTATGCACGGAAACAAAGATACTATTTTTCACAACAACTCCCGCATCTTTTTCTTTAATATCGGATGCACCAGGTCCGGTGCAATCTCCGCCAACGGCTCCATCACAAAGCGGCGTTCGTGCATCAGCGGGTGAGGCAGCTTCAATTCGGGAGTATCCAGCACCCGGTCATCGTATAAAAGCAGGTCGATATCAATCACCCGATCGCTATAGACCCCGCCTACAGACTTATGCGTACGCCCTATCTCGCGTTCTATCTCCTGGGTGAGATGAAGCACGGACAAAGGCGGAAGAAGCGTTTCCACGCAGGCCGCCGCATTCAGAAACGTATGCTCCGAAGAAAAGCCCCACGGAGCAGTAGCATAAAAAGCGGACAGGGAAACGACTTTCCCTACCTGCTCTTCTATTTTCCGGACAGCGAGGCGGAGATTCTGCTCCTTGTCGCCGAGATTAGTTCCTAAGCCAAAGTAAACGTACATCATTTAAGTTTAGTGATTAGTGTTTAATGATTAGCGATTAGTGCCCTGCGGCGTAATAACGCAACCTGCCTGCATAGTGCTAATCACTAATCATTAAACACTAACCGCTAATCCCCAACCGCTATTTTACCTGTCTGTTATCAACATCGCATCTCCATAAGTACCGAAACGGTAATCCTCTTTCAATGCCACGTTATAGGCTTCCATCACCTGCTCGTAACCGCCGAAAGCGGCAACAATCATCAGTAGCGTGGAAAGCGGCATGTGGAAATTGGAAATCATTGAATTGGCTACGGTAAATTCATACGGAGGGAAGATAAACTTATTCGTCCAGCCTTCAAATTCTTTCAGGTGTCCGTCTGTGCCGACGGCTGTTTCAATTGCACGCATCACAGTGGTACCCACCGCACAGACACGTCTGTTCTCATCTTTTGCCTTATTGACAATGCTGCAGGCCGTAGAATCAACGAACATCTGTTCGGAATCCATCTTATGCTTAGTAAGGTCTTCCACATCAATCTCGCGGAAGTTACCCAATCCGGCATGCATGGTCACATAAGCAAAGTCTATTCCTTTGATTTCCATACGTTTCATCAGCTCACGGCTGAAATGAAGGCCCGCTGTCGGAGCCGTTACCGCACCTTCATTCTTGGCAAAGATAGTCTGAAAACGTTCTGCATCTTCTTCTTCTACCGGACGACGGATGAAACTGGGCAGCGGAGCTTCACCCAAAGCATAAAGAGCTTTCTTGAATTCATCGTGAGGCCCGTCATAAAGGAATCGCAAAGTACGTCCGCGAGAAGTGGTATTGTCGATTACTTCGGCCACCATAGAATCGTCATCACCAAAGTACAGCTTATTACCGATACGGATTTTACGTGC